>Ga0207688_10000158_pt1 | contig 29268 bp, 38 predicted proteins | sample KBSMiscanthusM4_FD_184296 | JGI IMG/M metagenome (GOLD analysis project Ga0207688, IMG submission 184296) | Miscanthus rhizosphere microbial communities from Kellogg Biological Station, Michigan, USA - M4 (SPAdes) (version 2) | ecosystem: Host-associated > Plants > Roots > Rhizosphere ...
TGCTGCTCGACCTGGCGGCAGTGGTGCGGCTGAAGACGGCGGCGGAGCGGGCGCTTGAGGCGATCAATTCGGAATGCGCCCAACTGACGGAGGGCCGGGTGACGGCGCCCGGCAGCCAGGTGGCGCGGCTGATGGCGTGGCTGGCTAGCGAAGGCACGGCGCTGACGGATGTTTCACGTGAAACAGTCGGCGTGGCGCTGGACGCTCGGCATCCGGCGGTGGTGCATCGGGTGCTGGAGCTCCGCCAACAGGCGGCGAAGTCGTCGGTGGCGAAGCTGGAGCGGATGATCGACGTCGCCTCCAACAAGGACGGCAGGGCGCGGCATCTGCTGCAGTTCTACGGAGCGGGACGGACGGGCCGCTGGGCGGGGCGGTTGATCCAGCCGCAAAACCTGCCGCGGACGCCAGAGGACCACGACGCAGAGGCGGTTATCGGCCTCGCTGAGGGGCTCGACGTGTTTTGGGCATCGCCGATGGCGGAGATCTCGAAGACGCTCAGGGGCTGCTTTGTGGCCAAGCCTGGCCATGTCCTGGTGGCTGCCGACCTCAGTCAGATCGAAGCCAGGGTGCTGGCGTGGCTGGCGGGGCAGAAGGACGTCGTCGAGGCGTTCGCGCGGGGTGATGATGTTTATGTCCAAGCGGCGCGCAAGGTCGGCAGCGCCAATCGGCAGCTGGGCAAAGTGCTGGTGTTGGCTTGTGGTTACGGCATGGGGGCGGAGAAGTTTAGGACGACGGCGGCTGCGGCACCCTACTTCGTCGAGCTGACGGCGGCGCAAGCGACGGCGCATCTATGGGCGTGGCGCGACGGCAATTCAGCGATCTTGCGCTATTGGCGGGCGGTCGAAGAGGCGGTGCGGCGATCGGTGCAGCGCCACGGCGCGGTGATCGGGCTCAGCCACGGCATGGCAGTCAGGACGCTTGGGAGGACAACGCAGGTCAAAAAACCCAATGGTGTCCCCTTGACGTACCACAACATGCGGCTGGCGGCGGAAAGCGGGTTGGTGTTCGACGGGGTCAACGGGGTGACCAAGAAGTGGGGCACCGAACGGACCTATGGCGGCCGGCTGGTGGAGAATATCGTCCAGTCGGTGGCGCGTGACGTGATGGCGGAGGCGATGCTCGATCGGACGGCAGTGCCAGTGATGACAGTGCATGATGAAATCGTCTGGGAGTTGCCGGAAACCGAGTTCAGCGGCTGGGATCGGGCGGCTTTTACGCCGGAGGCGCCGGCGTGGGCGGCGGGGCTGCCGGTGGCGGCGAAGTTGTCCACAGGGCGGCGCTACGCGAAGTGAATGGACCCTGTTCGCCGACTAACGTAGGTTAAAAACGAATCACCAAATGATGAAGGCGATAACCCGTGGCCGGGGATATCGCCTCCTGATCCTCAAATCCCTGTACGGAAGAAAGGAACATCACGTGCCTAAAGCTAATGAAACTGCTCCCCAAAATCAACACACTGTCGTCGCTGCGGCGGCAGGCTGGTCTGTCGTTCAGATCTACCTCGGCTGTCAGCTGGTGGACGGCGTATGGATCGTCGATCCGATCGAGATCGCCGAAGCCCCGGTTGTCGCGTGGCGTATTTACCCCGGTTTTAAGCAGCAGCCATCGGGCGTCTTAGCGTGGCGGCTACCGCTGGTGCCGCGGCTGGATGAGTATCATCTGGATTACCGTGGCCTCGTCACCCCTGATGGCAGGGTCGAGCATTACAACAAGATTTTTTTGAGCCGCGACGAGTGGCTGGCTCACATCTGCCTCGCCCACGCTGAACGCGCTCAAAGCTGGGAGCTCGACCGATGAATGAGGCGAGCCGAGCGTTTCTGCGCGCTTATTTCGGTGATGATCTCAGCGGCGTCTATGTCTGCGACAGCAACAGCATGAATAGGCCGCGGCTGGCGGCGACGGCGACGCTCGACCCGCAGGCTGGCTGGTATTGGTGCCCGGCGCGGCTGTCGGGACTGAATGCCCGCGGGCAGCGGGTGGCGGAGAAGGCCGTCTCGGTCCACGCTTTGGTCATCGACGATGTCGGACGTAAGGTTCACCCGGCGGAGTTCGCCTGGCTAGCGACGCCACCGCTGACGCTGCTTGAGACCTCCGAAGGCAATGCTCAAGCGGGATACCGACTGGGCGACGGGGTGACGCCGGCAGAATGGACGGCGCTGAGAGCGCGGGTGCCGTGGGAGGTCGATGGCACCGACTGCGTGCATTGGTGGCGGCTGCCTGGCGGCATCAATCAGAAGCGCGGCGGCTTTGTGGTTGGATCGGTCATTTGGGGGGAGGGCGACCTCGGGTGGTTGCCGGAGACGCCGTTTAGCAAGGCGGCGCGAGCTCCGCGGAGCGGAGGTGGGCCGCAGGCGGCGCCCTCGGTGGCGGCGGTCAAGGCGGTGCTGGAGGCGCTGAAGAACCCCTGGGAAGGCGGCGAAGGCGAAGGCTTGCGCGGCTGGTGGATAGAGGTCCTGCACGCGATCAAGGGAGCGTTGCTGGAGTGGCCGGAAGACGCCTTTGAATTGGCGCTGGCGTGGTCGAAGGACGAACCTGGGTTCGAGCGGGTGTGGGAGAGCATCGAGCCGCATTCGGCCGGCTGGGGGGCGTTGGAGATTTTGGCCAAGGACAAGGCGGGACCAGACTTAGCGGCGGCGGCGTTTGATGATGATGCCACTCAGCCAGAGAAAGAGCGGACGACGATTTATGACTTCTACGCTCACAACCCTACCGGCAAGTTTGTCTACATGCCGACCGGCGATCTGTGGCCGGCGAGCAACGTCAATTCGCGCTGTGGCCCGACTGGGATATCCGACGCAAAGGGCAAGCCGCTACCGGCTTCGGAGGTACTGAAGCGGCAGCGGTCGGTGGATCAGGTGTCGTGGCTGCCGGGACGGCCGAAGTTGGTCAAAGACGCGGTGCTGACCAAGGCGGGGATCGAAGCCGAGAAGGACAATGTGATTTTGAACCTGTACCGGCCGCCGGCGAAGTGTTCGGGGGTGGCGCAACATGCGCTGCCGTGGCGGCGGCATTTGGAGATGCTCTATCCCGAAGACGCCGAATGGATCAGCAAGTGGATGGCGCATTGCATCCAGCGGCCGTGGGAGAAGAAGAACCACGCGCTGGTGCTGGGCGGGCCGTCGGGGGCCGGCAAGGATACGATCCTAGCGCCGCTGATCCTCGGGGTGGGCGGGCAGAATTGGCAGGAGGCGACGCCGACGGCGCTGCTGGGGCGGTTCAATTCGTTCCTGCAGAGCGTCGTGCTGCGGATCTCGGAGGTGCATAACCTCGGTGAGAATATGACCCGGCGGAAGCTGTATGAGCATCTGAAGCCGATCCTCGCGGCGCCGCCGGCGACGCTGCAGATCGACACCAAGGGGGTCGAGGTTCGATCCATTTTGAACGTCGTTGGGGTGGTGATGACGACCAACTACCGGCACGAGGGCTTCTATCTGCCGGAGGAGGACCGCCGCCACTACATGGCCTGGACCGACGTGACGGAACGCCAGGTGCGGCAGGACAAGGGGCCGGATTACTATGCGCGGCTGCACCAGTGGATGGATGGTGACGGAGCCGGGCATGTAGTGGCCTTCCTGCGGTCGATCGATCTGAAGGGGTGGGATGCCAAGGCGCCGCCGCCGAAGACGCGATGGTGGCATTCGGTGGTTGGAGTGTCGACGCAAGACGTCAATGATGAGGCGCTGGAGGACGCTATCGCAGCGATGGGTTCGCCTTCGGTGTTCTCCAAGGATCAGTTGATGGCGGCGGCAGAGCCGGGACTGCAGACGTGGATTGACGACCCGAAGAACACGCGAGCGTTTCCGGCCCGTTTGGATGGCCAAGGATATGAGCGCATTCTGAGCGGCGGCAGCAAGGGAAGATGGTACTTGAAGGACACGCGGAACGTGTCCTTGTATGGAAAGAAGAGCCTCTCGACATCTGACCAAGTCAATGCTTGCGAGGCTTGGGTGGTCAAAAAGAACGAAGAAATCGAAAAATCGAAAAAAGGTTTCTGAAGCGTTGAGTTTACCGCATACCGACACTATCCGACACTATGTCTACTCGCCTAGCTCACACTCCTACATGCCCCTATAATAATAAAAAACCCAGAAAAAATTACAAATTATGGACGAGTAAACATAGTGTCGGATAGTGTCGGAGCCGATAGCTGGAAAAATAATTATCGCCGCCTCTGCAGGTTGTAGAGGCGGCGACGAGGGGTCAGGGGATGACCTGCGGATATTCGGTGCCCCAGCTGTGGCGGACGGGGGCGGTGTTGGCGTCGTGGATGGCGGCGACGATGAAGAAGCCGACGATCAGCAGCGGGATCGCCGCCAGGCAGGCGAGGAAGGCGGCAGCTGCCGCCGAGACGCCCATCCGGCCGAAGACGATGGCGATAGCGGACAGGACAACGCCGCCGAAGACGAGCAGGGTCATGATTGCACCTGCTTGTCGGCATCGAACCAGTAGAGCGGGGTGATCCGCTCGACCCACATGCATTCGGCGATTTCGACGTTGGCGCCGGCCTTGCGGTGCAGGTGAGCTCGTTCGAGCGCGGCCTTGCGGCTGCGGCTGAACTCGGTCTTGCGATCGGCGAGCTTCGGGTAGAAGGCGATCAGCCGCCATTTGGTGCCGTCGTAGTACGGGTTGATCAGTTTTTCGGTCATTTTGGTTGCTCAGGGCGCTCTGTGAGCGCGTTTGGGGTTGGAGGGTGCTGGGAGACCCGCCAGCGCAGAACGCGCGTCAGCGGGCTTCCCTGTGGCAAACAGGGCCTAACGCAGCTGGATGGCCAAGCTGCGGTAGTCAGGGTTGAGATCATCGAAGCCGATCGCGAAAAGGTAGTGATCGAGGGCTTCGGTGGGCGACTGGCCGATGCCGATCGCATCGCAGAGGTCGTAGTCTTCCGGCATTGCCTGCCAGTAGCCGGCCTGGATGGCCGGCTCGATGATGATGGTGCGCATGGCTCAATCCTCGATGGCGACAGCCTTGTCGCCGTTCCAATGGTGGGTGACGGGATCGTCGGAGGGGCTGACTTGCATGAAGCGGACGGTGGTCCACCGCCCTAGCAAGTCTTTGGCATACAACTCTGCCTCGTCTGCGGTGGCAAAACGCAACCCATTCGAGTACCATTTGGGATCGTTGCCGACTTGAACTTCGCCTTTGTAGCTCATTGGTGTTGCTCCTTTAGTCGATATCGTTATTGTTCAAGCGATACTCGCAAGCGGCATCATGCATGATGACAGCGCCTAGGCGCTCTGCAGCGCGCGAGTAGGACAAACCTGGCTCAATCTGCACACCATAGGTGACAGTGAATGAGTTAATGCCTTCCTGAGTGAGGCGGATAAGGCCGTCGTAAAGGGTGAAGCATTCAAGCGGGAAGTCTTCCATAGTCATTTCCTTTGGTCTCATCAGGCAGCGCCTAACGCTGCGACGGGCTTACCTCATGCCCGTTTCGACCTTGGTTAATGTTTAGATAGCAAGTGTTCGGCGATGCGGTAGCTGCCGCCATCCCGCTCGACCATACCGCTATCAAGTAGCTGCGTGGACAAGCGATATTGAGAGCGAATGGCTATGCCTGTAGCTCGCCTCAATTCGGTTAGTGTGTAGGCGCGGGATGGGTCCCGCTCCATGTAATGCATAGCTCTATCTAGCATGTTTCTCATAGTCATTCTCCTTTGGGTTATGCCTGCAGGCAGGCGACGTGATAGGCAGATACGATATCGGCCGAAGTCAATGATTTGTTTGCCCTATTTCCAGCGACGGTGGCGCACCAGGTATTCCACCAATGCTTTGAACCGCCGGTTTCACGGCAGATTTCGACATAACGGTCAATCTTGCCGCGCTTGGTTTCAGGCTTGACCGACTTGGCCAGCTTGAAAGCTGTTTCGGCCAAGCCCAAAGCCTTTAAGTTATGGGTATCGAGGCAGGCGACTTCCAAGCCGCAGATCTGTGCGACAAAGCTTGCCTTGACGATCCCTAAACCCGGTACATTGGACAGGACATCGACAGCGCCAATCACGTCATTGAGTTCGCAAGCCTTAGTCACGGCAGCAAACAAAACCTCTTGGTGGTTGAGTGCATAGGTGTAGCCAATCCGCTTCGAACCGAAGAGGTACTTTGATTGGGCGCCATTCAAGCGAATGTCGCGCATCTGATTGGCAACCGATTGAAGCGGCTGTTGAATGGTCGCCAGCACAAAGGCGATGACATCGGTCAGGCCTTGCGGCGAAGCGAGCGCATGGGAGCGCATCAGAGGCATATCACGGTCGTACATCATCGTTACTCGGGTTAGTGGTCTCATCAGGCAGCGTCTTACGCTGCGACGGGCAAAGCCCGTTTCGACCTATTCGGCGCTGAGACTGTTGGCGATTTCGAACCAATTGACGTGGATCAGCGCGGCGCCGATCAGATCGTTAGCAAAGCCCGGGACAGTTGGATTGGCGCAGACATCGTCAATCAAAAGTTCGACGTAGTCTGAGATGTGGTCAGCACTCATGCCTCTCACTTCGTTGTAGGTGGCTTCGTCATTGGTGAGCCAGAGATTGACGAGCCACGTCTCGCGATTGCTCCAGCCGTTGTAGGGTGTCTCGGTAGTCATTTGCTCATCTCCTTGTTTCTATGGATGTAATATAGCCGAACCATTGACCCGGGTCAATGGTTTTGTTGACCCATCCCAATGTTTTTCGATCACGAAATGTTACAATTTGACTGTTGTGTGGTATCTGCTTACCGTTCGCGGCTGAGATGTCGCGAACGCCCACAATCACGGTTTTAAAGCCCGCACAGGAGCTCTTTCTAATCCTGCTAGTGGAACAAGGCTTTAGCGCAACGCAAGCCTACGGGCAGGCCTATCCGACCTGTAAGCCGTCGGCCTTGCCGGCCTGCAGTTCGCGTTTGCTCAAGAACGCTAAAGTGTTAGCTCGCAAGGCTGAGTTAGAGGCACAGAAAGCCGTTGTGAGCCGCGCCGCGACACGTGTTACGGCCGAGCTCATAACCCGCGAATTGCTGGAAGTTGCGCGCCTCGCAAAGCAGGATAAGCAGCTTGGCGCGGCTTCGGCTGCGCTGATGGGCGTCGCCAAGATACACGGAATGCTTGTAGAGAAGCATCAAGTGGACGCCTTGATCAGGCGACCTACAACAGCCATCAGTGGCCCTGATCAGATGACTGAGCTGCAATGGCTGCAGGATTTTGGTACAGTAATAGACGTAGTAACGAATGGTAATGATGATGGTATAGTTGATGTATTCGGAGTAGATGCTAAGTAGTCTAGAGTATAGCGTGACAGTATAGACAAGCGGCTGACTTGGTCAATCGATTGACCAAGAGACGGTGGGGCTTACCCGAAAAGTGGGTACACGTCGCGGTTGTAGGGGGGTAGGGGGGTGTCCCACCCCCTCCACGGATTTCCTTCTCGGAGCCGAACCCGAAAAAAATCCAAAAAATTGCTTTCCTGAGGAGTGCAACCTATGAGTGCATTGGCAGAGCGACAGGTCCAGATCGGTTTTCGCCCCCAGCCGGGACCACAGGTGGCCTTCCTCCGAGCCCCCTTCGACATCGTCGTCTACGGCGGCGCCCGTGGCGGTGGCAAGAGCTATGCCACTCTGGGCGAGTTCTGGCTGCACGCCGAAGCCCACGGTCAACACGCCAGAGGGCTGATGGTTCGTAAGACGCGAGAAGACCTTAAGGACACCATCGACACCGCGCTGATCATGTATGGCAACGCTGCCACTTGGAACGAGCAGAAGAAGTTCTTCCGCTTCCATAACGGTGCCGTTCTACATATGGCTTACTTGGAAAGCGACAGCGATGCTCAGAATTACCAGGGTTGGTCACTGACCCGAGTCTATGTCGAGGAGCTCACCCAGTACGCCGATAGTCGGCCGATCTTCAAGCTGATGGCGACGCTCAGATCCGCAAAACAAGGCATCAAGTGCCAGTTCCGCGCCACCTGTAATCCCGGCGGTCCTGGTCACCAGTGGGTCAAGCAGTGGGTCATCAACCTTGGTCCTAATCGACCGTACAAAGATCCAGACACTGGCCTCTCCCGCGTCTTCATCGCCGCCAAGGTCACCGACAACCCCGCCCTCCTTCACAATGACCCCAACTACGTCAACCGTCTCCGCGCTTCAGGATCGCCGGAGCTGGTCCGCGCCTGGCTGGAAGGCGACTGGGATGTCGTCGAAGGCGCCTTTTTCCCTGAGTTTTCAAAGGCCAAGCACGTCACCCCCAAGTTCACCATCCCCCGCGATTGGACCCGTTTCCGCTCAATGGACTGGGGTTCCGCGAGACCCTTCTCCATCGGCTGGTGGGCCGTGGTCCAGGACGACCACCCCCTCGACGGCCACATTCTTCCCAGAGACGCCATCGTCCGCTACCGCGAGTGGTACGGCAGCAAAGGCCCCAATGAAGGCCTGAAGATCCCCGCCGAGACCGTCGCTGCCGGCATCCGCCAACGCGAGCTCGGCGAACAGATCGCCTACGGGGTGCTGGACCCAGCCGCCTTCGCCGTCATCAGCGGCCCAAGCATCGCCGAAACCCTCGCCCGCAGAGGTGTCTACTTCCGCCGTGCCGACAACGCCCGCCTTAGCATTGCCAAGCGGTTCGGCGGCTGGGATCAGCTGCGTTTCCGTCTCAGAGGCAACGACGACGGCCAGCCGATGATCTTTTTCACCGAGGATTGCCATGCTATCCTCCGTACGCTGCCGATGATGCAGCATTCCGAGGTCAATCCCGAGGACCTCGACACCTCAGCCGAAGACCACGCCGTCGATGAGGTCAGATATGCTTGCATGTCGCGTCCGTTCAGGCAGACCCACTTCCACGAGGCCAACCACGATAATCCGTTCTTGGTCGCCAATGCTTTCCGCCTCAAGGATCTGGATTGATGAGCCCCTTCAGCTTCCCTGAGAAGCCCAACAATTCCAACCTGGAGCTCTGGGAAGCCCGCCTCAAGGGCGCCCGCAAGGTCATCAACCCAGACCGTCCGCCCGACCGCAAAATCCGCCATTCGACCTGCGGCCTCAGATACACCGTCGACCCAAGAGGCATCTCGATCCCCTACGTCAGAGGCTATCCGAGTGGCTGAACCGTGGAAGAACCGCTTCACCGCCCGGTCCCCCAGCGGCTATCGGCTGCACCGCCGCACCGCCTTTCACTGCCAGGTTTGTGACGCCAAATGCGTTGCCGGCAATACTCTGGCCCGATATTGCAGCAAACAGTGTTACAACAAGGCCCTCTGGCGGCGTCGGCGGCAAAAACAAGCCCTCCTGCGTCAGCAAGCCAAGGAGCTGTTTGGTGGCTAGAACCTTCGACGAGCACCCCAAGGTCTTCCAGCCGCTCAGTGCTGAGATCGGCAAACCGGATCGCGTCGATCTTCCCCAAGACGACAGCCAGCAGGACGACCCGATTGCCGAAGTCGACCGGGAATTTTGGGAGAAAGCCTTAGCCGACGCCGAGCGTGCCGAAAAGGATTGGCGCGCCAGAGGCCGTGAGATCATCCGCATCTATAGAAACGATGGATATTATACCCAAGCCGGCAAGAAGGCGCTGAATAAAGACATTGTTTTCAATGTCTTATTCTCAAATACCGAAGTCATGCTGCCGAACATCTACGCCACCCCGCCGAAGCCGGTGGTCAAGAGCCGTTTCGTCAGGAAGTCCGAGCCGGTAGAGCCGCCGCCGCCGCCGCCACCATTCCCTGGGCTGCCGCCCATGGGAGGTCCGACCCCCATGGAAGGTCCGCCCACAGGAGCCCCGCCGCCGGAAGCACCACCCCTTGGAGCCCCGCCCGGCGGCGGTGGTCCTCCTCCTGAGATGCTGGCACAGGGACCGCCGCCACCAATGCCGCCGCCTGGCCCCAATACCGGCGGCGCCATGGAAAGTCCTGATGTCAACATCAGGGTGACCACCGAAGACACCACCCCGCCGCCACCGCCAGAACCCGCTGCCCCGCCGCCACCGGAAAAGCCGGGACCGCCACTGCCGCAACCGCTGGTCGCCGGGCCGATGCAGCCGAAGCCACCGCCACCGGGGATGCCGACCCAGGAGGACGCCGAAACCGCCGCCGCGGTGATGGAAAAAGCCTTGTCGATCGTGCTGGACGACAACGACAGCCACGAAGCCGTCAAGGCTGCCGTGAAAGACCTGCTGCTGCCTGGACGTGGCGTCGTCCGCGTCCGCTGGAAGCCGCAGCTGCAGCCGGCGCCGGAGCCGCCAGCCCCCAACCCGATGGCAGTGATGGGCGCCCCCGAACTGCCTCCCCAAGAACCCGAGATGGTCAAGGCGTGGGAAACCGTCAACGACGAGTATGTTTACTGGGAGGACATCCTCTTCGACCCCGTGCGCCAATTCAGCGACACCCAATGGGTCGCCTTCAGACACCTGTTTACCGAGAAGCAGCTGCTGGCCGAGTTCGAAGACAGCGAGAAACTGCAACGGCTCAAGGCCAAGGGCCGCATGGAGGACGTGCTCAAGTGGACCGAGGAGGCCGCCGCCAAGAACACGGTTGGTGGTGGTGGGGCGATGAAGACCTCCGACAAGCTTGGTGATGTTATTAAGAAAGCGATGGTCTGGGAGATCTGGAACCGTGACAAGCGAGAAGTCATCTGGTTCATCCGAGAAGTCAGTGGGATCGTTCTCCGGGTGGACCCTGACGCGCTTGGGCTTTCCAACTTCTTCCCCATCCCGAAGCCATTACTTGCTGTCACCACCACCGACAGCCTCTTGCCCCGCCCGTATTATGACTTGTATCGACACCTCGCGACCGACCTCGACGAAACCTCCAAACGGATCTCCGACCTAACCAAGAAGATCAAGGTCAGGGGCGGCTATAACGCCGCCAACCGCGACATCGCCCAATTGCTGCTGGCCGACGACGGCAAGATGCTGCCGATCGACGGCGTCGACCTCATCAACGGAGGTTTGCAAAATCACATCTGGATCGTCCCCATCCTCGAATGGGCCAACGCCTTGAGGGAGCTCTATGTCGACCGCGAGCAGGTCAAGGGGGCGATCTACGAGGTGATGGGCATTTCCGACATCATGCGCGGCAATTCCAACCCTTACGAGACCGCCACCGCGCAGCGCATCAAAGGCACCATGGGCACCAACCGCCTCGACGGCCAGAAGATGGTGTGCGCCAACTTCGCCCTCGATCTTCTCCGCATGAAAGCTGAGATCATCGCCAAGAATTTCGACGCCGCCACCTTGACCCGAATGACCAGCGAGGAGGTGACGCCTGCCGTCGAAGCCATTCTCCGCGACGACTTCCAGCGTGTTTGCTCGATCGACATCGAGACCGACTCCACCGTGCAGATCGACGAGCAGATGGAGCAAGAGAGCAACGCCAAGATGCTGATGGCGATGCAGGGCATCCTGCAGGGCGCCCAGGGCCTGCTGATGACCGGCGTTCTCCCCCCGCCGATGATCATGCAGTTCACCTTGGAGCTCATCAAGATGATGCTCCATCCGCTGCGCAACTCCCGCGGTGTCGTCGATTTGATCGACGGCTTCCAAGATCAATTGGCGGCGCTGGCGATGGCGCCGCCACCGCCGATGATGCCTCCGCCAGGCGGTGCCGCACCCGCTGGCGCTGGGCCACCGGGGGCTGGCCCGCCTGGCGCGGCGCCGCCCTCGGGCGGTCCACCGCAGATGAATGGCGGCGGGCCGATGCCGATGGGGCCGCTGTCGTGATCGTCGTCGCGATCCTGTGGCTGCTGGCGGCGACCGTGCTGGCCGTCATCCTTGGTGGCGTGATCGGCGCCCACAAGCGCATCGACCGCATCGAGAAAGCCCTTCACCGGCAGCGCGTTGTCACCCGCCATAGCCACGGCATACCGGATCAGTACGTTCATAGGTCTATGAACAACCACTCTTGAAGAACGTTTGATCAAAGTGGCGGGGGCCACATCGAGAGGAGAACAATCGATGGCACAGCAACCAAAACCCGGCCAGGGCAACCCCGGTCAAAGTAACCCCGGCCAGACGAACCCCGGCCAGGGAACCCCAGGACAGGGGAGCCCAGGACAGGGGAGCCCTGGCCAGGGGAGCCCTGGTCAGGGTCGCCCCGGGCAAGGTGGTGGTTCCGAGCGCGATAGCGACTAAGCCATCTCACTCTCGGGGCGGCTCACTAAAGTCGCCCCGAAGTCTGTGATGAGCGCCACGCTCGACGGTTTCATCCTAATGAAGCACTTCGATATTCGTGCTGGAGAACAAGACATGCCGAACACCAAATCCACAGGCAAATCCACCGCCGGCCAGAAGATCCACGGCGCTCACTCGATCGAGACCGCCAAAGGCCGCGCCAACATCGCCGGCAAGATGGCCACCGACGGTGCCAAGCTGGCCAAGGGCGGCAAGGGCGGTTCACGGGCCGCCAAGTCGTCCAAATAAGATGCCTTCGGTCAGCGAGAAGCAGCGGCGGGCGATGCAGGCCGCCGCGCACGGCAAGAGCACCTTGGGTATCCCAAAGTCCGTGGGTAAAGAGTTCGCCGCCGCCGACAAGGCCAAGGGCGCCAAGAACCTGCCGATGAAGAAGGCGTCCTCCAAGGGAAAGAGCCGGCGATGAGAGCCGACAACATGATCTGGCTGCTGGTCGCCGCGGTGGCGGTCATCGGCTTGGTCATCTGGTGGATCGTGTATTGAGATGCGCTTCGACAGGAACACCTACTTCAATCAAGTTCGCGATATGTTCGGTGGCGCTCTGACCCAACAGCAGGTCGACGGCCAGTCGGTGATCCTCGCGGTGTGGGAATACCAAGCCGGCGGCACGCCGATGGATGACATCCGTTGGCTCGCCTACATGCTGGCCACTGTATATAAAGAGTGCGCCATGCGGATGTGGCCGACCACCGAGTACGGCTCCCAGGATTATCTACAAGATCGTGAATACTATCCGTACATCGGCCGCGGCTTCGTCCAGCTGACCTGGGAAGAGAACTACGACCGCGCCAGTGCGGCACTCAGCCTGATCGACGACCGCGACCTGGTCAAACATCCCGAAGTGGCGCTCGATAGCCTGATTTCAGCCCGCATCATGTTTCGCGGCATGGCCGAGGGCTGGTTCACCGGCGCGCAATTGGGCGAGTTCTTCAATGACGACACCGACGACCCCTACAATGCCCGTACCATCATCAACGGCCACGACTGCGCCAAGGAGATCGAGGGCTATTACGACCAGTTCCTCGACGCTTTGCAGGAAGCCCTGATCGACGAAACCCCCGTCGAACCGGTCGTATGATACAGCGTAACCCTTACGACCCCGAGCCTGAGCTGCTGGCGCTGTTCGACCGGCACAATGTGGTGACCGTCTACGAGGCTCTCAGCGTCTACCGAGGCACGCCGCGCCAGTGCTATCGCTGCCTGCTGGGTCTGGCCCGGCGCGGTGTCATTAGAAGTCGTCACCCTTGGCCATCACCGTGGCGACCGCAATGGTCGGATCGTATCCGCCGCCAATGGGAGATTGTCTGATGCCGATCAAGCCGCCGCCCGACAAGGAAGACGCCGAGCCGTTCGTGCTGCCGCCGGTCAACGACGGTAAGAAGAAGCCCAAAGCCCCAGAGTTTGTGCCTCAGCTCCCCCCTGACGCACATGATGTTGCTAAATCAACCAAATGACCCCAGAGTGAACTGGATTTCGGTTAACACTGGGGGAAGTCTGAGATGGCCGACGTTACCGTCAGAAGCGCCAAGCGGAGCGATGACGGCTCCGTCACCGTCAAAGGCTCCGGTTTTACTAGAGCGAGCACCAACGTTCAGGTTGACGGCGTCGACACCGATTTCACCTTGGTTTCGCCGAATGAGCTGACCATCGACGCCGAAGACGACGCCAAGGAAATCCGCGTCCGCAAGAACGGCGTCGAAGCCACCGCCCAAATCACCGATGACGACGGCGAAGACGACAGCGACGACGATAGCGATACTGGCGCCAGGACGGCAGCCGGTGCCGAAGCTGGCTCCGACGATAAAGGCGAGCGGCCCGACCCGGCTGCCGACCCTCAATCCAACGAAGGCACCGAGACCGGCCGCTACCAGCCGGCGAAGATCGAGCCCGGCACCGGGCCGGAGCCATACCCCATCAACACCAACACCAACGTCGGCAATCAGGTCGACCCGACCCGCTTTGGCGGCGGTGCGCAGCATGGTATTGCCGGCACCGGCGATAGCGAAGTGTTCACCACCTACGCCGGCGACGAGATCTATAAAGCGTTCGTCCCGGCCGGCATGGAAGCTGCCCCGCAGGCGATTACGCCCGGCACTTGGCCTTCCCCGATTGATGGTTATCGCGCCGCGGTGGCTGGCGTTCCCCTAGTCGGGCTGATCCCGGTCGGCGACGAGAAGACGCCTTATCCAACCGGAGCGAGCCTCGGGGCTGGCAAACGTTTCTGGCTGCAGACCGGCTATTACAAGTCCGCGACCCCGACGTAAGGAGCCTAAAAGCGATGGCTCTCACGCCGCAGCCTCTTTTCAGAGCTCAAGACGTCGGCACCTCGACCGTGCTGGGTCCGACCGTGCCACGCAATTGGCGGACCAAATCCAACAAGATCGGCGACCTGACCGACGCCAACCCGAATGCGGCCAAGCCACGCTATACCCCAGCCGGCGCTGCTGCCGACTGGGCCGGCGGGGCCTACGGCGACGACGTCGCCCAAGCCCAGGCCACGGTCGCCCTGGCCGATAAAAACGGTGGCCCGAACCAAGCCAATTACGGCCCCCGTAACCAGGGCGACCGCTCCACCCTGTTAGGGATGCCGATCGCAGTGGATATCGGCCGCCGCCGTGGCGGTATCGGTCCCAAAGATCCCTATCCCGACAAGAACACCGCCGCCGTGGCCGCCCCGACTGTGACTTTGCTGACCCCGGCGACCGGCGTTTCCGGCCCGAACAAGCCGGTGATCACCGTCAAGGTCACCGGCACCGGCTTTACCGTCTGGTCCGTCGCCTACGTCGCCAACCAACCGTATGCGTCGAAGTACATCAGCCCAACCGAGATGTGGGTGCCGCTCGACCCGAAGCAGTCGTTCCCCGGCACCGCGACGATTGCGATCATGGATCACGGCGTCTTGAGCACCTCAGCCACCTTCACTTGGACCTGACGCCATGGTCGACGAGCCCCTCGCCAAGCCGGCGCCCGAGCAGCAAGTCGCCACCATCGTCACCGTCGCCAAGGACGAGCCTTATCCGACCGGCACCCCGGCGGTCACCAACATGGCCAATGTCCATACCCCCCAAGAGCGCACCGCCGGGCCGATCGGCACCAACGGCAATCTGTGGGAGCGGCAGAAAATCCAGAACCTCGCTGCTGGCGGGATGATCGCCGGAGGCGCTGCGGGAACGTGACTGTTTGGGTCTGGCGCGGCGGCCAGTTGGTCGAGAAACGGAATGCACCCCCGAAGGCCTACCGCTTCAGGGAGTACGAAAGCCCCATCGACGGGGCGCTGATCACCTCGCCGCGCCAACGCGAGCGTGATCTCAACAATTCGGGGTCGATCGACCCCCGGGATCTGCCCAAGGACCACCGCTGGTCGAACGGCAGGGAAGCCCAGAGGGAAGCAGTGCATGTTGCCGGATCAACCGGACGACAACTCGATTTCTGGCGTCGAGCCTGAAGAGCGTGCGCCGTCTCTGCGCGAGATCGCGGAAGCCGCATACGACGAAGGTCTAGACGACAGCGACGATGGTGACGACGGCCCCTCGGACCGAGGTGACGGCCGCGACCGTCGCGGAAGATTTGCGTCAAAAGAGCAGGCGCAAAAAGCGGGTGAAGCAGAGGACGACGAACCTCCCAGCCCCGACCCATCCGAAGAGGCTCAAGACCGACCTGATCCAGCGCCGAAAGGGCCTAGCAATCAGCCGCCGGAGCACTGGAGCGCCGAGGATCGAGCCGCCTTCGACAGACTACCGTCAGACGCGAAGAATTTCTTCATGCGGCGGTATTCCGAGATGGAGGCCGATTATACGCGCAAGTCTCAAGCGAACGCTCAAGCAGTCCAAGCCGTCAATGCCCTCAATCCGATCTTCCAAGATCCTGACATCCAACGATCGATGCAGGAAAACAACATCAACGCCATCCAGGCGATTGGTGACTGGGCGCGTCTCCACAAGGGCGCCATCAGTCCCGACCCGCGGGCGAGGGCGTCGATCCTCTATGAGATCGCCGAGCGCATGGGCTTCGACCCAGCGAAGGTATTCGCCACAAGTCGCCCGCCGGAGCCGCAGCTTCCAGAGCATCTGAAGCAGGACCCGGCAGTCCGTTATGTCGCCGACCTCCACGGCAGAACGACCAGCGATTTGCAGGCTCTCCGTGCTGAACTCCATCAATTCAGACAGGCTGAAACGCAACGTCTGGAGCAGGACGCCGTCAAGGTGACGCGCGGGTCGATCGATGCTTACGCGGATGAGAAGGACAAGGACGGACGGCCGCTCCGCCCCTACTTCGACGCCGTGCTGCCGTACATCATCGACGCCTTCCGCGCCAACCCGCAACGCGACCTCCACCAGACCTACGACGAAGCCTGCTGGGCTCACCCGCAAGTTCGCGAACAGATGCTGCAGGCGGAGCGAAACCGCGTCAGCCAGCAATACTCCAACGAACGAGCCAGGGTGGCGGCGCGTAGCAACGTCAGGGGGTTGACCAGCCCCGTGTCGAAGCCGTCGCAGGAGAAAAAAGGCAACGGCAGCCTCAGAGACACACTGGAAAATTCTGCAGACGAGGTTGGCTTCTAGATCCCTAGGAGCCGGCCATGGCCGAACCAACAGTCAACCAATTAGTCGCTACAACTTTAGCGAACTACCATAAACAGTTCGCGGATAACGTGTCCAACAGTAACGCTGTGACAGCTTTACTGCGTGAAGGCAATAGAATTCGTATAGTTGACGGTGGTCGTAGTATTAACTGCCCGTTGACCTATGCGGAGGAAACATTCGCCTGGTATATGGGCACGGAACTACTCAGCCGTGCTGTCAAAGAAACCATCAGCGAGGCCGACTATGAGCCGGCCAATGCCGTCGCTTCGGTCACCCTCTCCGGTCCTGATCTGGCCAAGAACAAGGGCCGCGAGCGCATCTTGAACCTCCTCGAGGGCAAGATGGATAACGCCGAAGCAACGATGAAGAATAACATTACTAAAGCCGTCTATGGCGATGGTACTGTTGCGAAATCGTTCGCTGGTCTTAAAGCAATGATCACCAACGATGGCACCGGTATTGTCGGTGGTATCGATGCCTCTACCTGGACTTTCTGGAAAAACCAGTTCCAGACCGCCACCAGGCAGACCGGTGTGCTTCAGTATGCCGACCTGAAAGCCGCAATGAACGCTTTGTGGCTTAAATTGGTGCGTGGTACCGAACATGCCGACCTGGTCGTCGTCGACGGCGAAATCTACGCCACCTACGAGGGCGGACTGCAGGAGCAGCAGCGGTACGCTGACGCCAAACTCGGCGGCTTGGGCTTTGAAACGCTCAAGTACAAGTCGGCGTCCCTGGTGTTCGACGGTGCCGCCACCGGCCTCGTCGGAGGCTACTTCATCAACACCAAATACTTGAAATTCGAGGTCTACGAAGGCCGCAATTTCGAGAAGCTCGACCTCCCCGACAGCTCCACCGACATGGATGCGATCACCAATCACATCGCCTTCATGGGGGCGCTGACCCTCAGCAACCGCTCGATGCAGGGCCGGCTCATCATCGCCTGATCTGTATCGCTGGAGCCCCCCATGCCTCCCAGGGGGCTCCACCTTTCCATGGAGATTTCAGTTGTCCGACACCCCCACTTTGGCGCGCTTCTACACCTCGTGGAAACAGGACGGCGTCTCCGACGACGGCCTGCCGCGCTACTACGAGACCATCTGCATCCGCCTCGATCGGCCGCCCTACCTGTCGGTGCAGCGCGAAGCCGAACCGCAGGATTTCGAAGAGCACAAGCACGCCTTCGAAATGTTCCAGAAGGAGAACGCCGCCCGCAGGGTGCTGCTCGCCGAGGGCTACCCGCTGGCAATGTGGCCAGCCTGCACCGAGGCACTGTTCAAGATGCTCGCCGACCGTGACATCGTCACCGTCCAGCAGCTCGCCGCGCGGCGTAAGGACGGCAACATGCCGGCCGAATTGCGCGAGCTCGCCGAGCGTGCCGCCAAGCTGATCGAACTGCAGGGCCAAGCCGGCAAATATGAGGAGCTGCTCAGGGCTCGCGACGGCCGCATCGGCGCCCTCGAAGAGAGCCTAGAGGATGCCCGCCGCACCATCATCAGCAACAAGGAGACCATCGAAGCCTTGCGGACGAGGGCAGCCGGCTAATGGCAGAGCTGATCTCCGTTGTTCAGGCCGTTTCGGATGCATCGATGGAGATCGGCATCCGCCAGACGCCGCTCGCCCAGGCGCTCGGATCGGCCGACGAAGACGTCGTCCAGATGACTGCGTTGCTATCCGCCGTTGCCGACGACGTGCTGATGGATGAGCATTACCAAGACCTGCTCGGCGACGGCCACTGGCTGGTCAATAAGGATGGCAAGTTTCTGACGCGGCCATCCTCTGATGATGATCGTCTTTTGTTCGACGCCCGCGTCGCCGTCAACGGCCTCAAATATCGGTTTTTGCAAGCTAAAGGGCTCGAATTTGGCGAGGCGATGCGCGACTTCGTCGTTCGTCTCAACAAGCTGGCGGTGCGAGCCAACAATCGCGTCCTTGACCTGAACCTCGACGATGGGCGGTTCGTATGAGGCTGGTCCCCAACAAATTCGTCTTCCCCGACAAACCGGTCACGGTCAAGAAGACGCGCGCCAAGCTGCTGCACATCTCGCCGCCGATCAAAGGCCTGATGGATGACGCCAAGACCCAGGAGGCAGACCAGAAGTTCGCCGCCATTCTTACCAATCTTTACCCGAACGACGACCGGCTGACGGTTCGCGCCGGCTATAAGAAGCTCGCCGCCATGCCCGGCGGCCTGCCGGTCGAGCATCTGGTGCCGTATTACGGCGAACCGCAGCGGCTGGCGGCAGCGACCAATAACCGACTGTGCGATGCCGAAACCGGACTGACGCTGAAGACCGGCTTCACCTCCAATGATTGGCATTGGACGACGCATTCGGATCTCGGCGACACCGAACGCACGGTGATGGTCAACGGCCAAGACGGCGTCTGGTCGTGGGACGGCCTGCAGAGCGGCGATGTCGGCCCGATCACCATCACCAAGCTCGGCAAGAATACGCTCACCGGAACGCCGCCGGCGACCGACGCCATCGTTACGGTTGGTGCCGCCGACATTTCCAAGTTCAAGAATGGCGACGCGGTAGTCGTCTCCGGCGCCGACGCCGGTCACGCCAACGCCAACGGCTCGCAGAATATCGCCAAGGTCAACGACACGCCGAACACCTTCACCTTGGTCGGCGTCGACACCACCAACTGGGGCAGTGATCAGACCACCGGCACGATGCGCGTCACCAAGCAGGGCTCCTTTGTCCAAGAAGCCGTCAAGCCGCCGAAGGGCAACACCTGGCTGCTGGTCGCCGATTTGTCGATCGTCGTCAGCCACATGAACCGGTTGTTCTTCGCCGACGAACAGAACCTCGCCGTCTACTACCTGCCGCTGCAGCAGCGTCACGGCGAGCTATCGGTGCTGCCGATGAACGCCATCTTCCGCCGCGGCGGCTCGATCAAGGCGATGGCGACGTGGACCGTCGACGGCGGCGCCGGCATGGACGACCAATTGGTCGTCTTTTCCACCAATGGCGAAGTGGCGATCTATTCCGGCGTCGATCCAGCCAGTGATTTCTCGCTTGTCGGTGTTTTCCGCATGGAAGCGCCGATGTCGAAATGGTCGGTGATGAACTACGGCGGCGAGCTGTATCTGCTGTCGCCGGTCGGACTGACGCCGATGTCGACGGTGCTGAAGTCGGGCCGCGAGGGCACCGAGGCGTCCGACAAATCGGTGGTCACCCGGTTCCAGCGCAACGCCTACCTCTACCGCGACAATTTCGGTTGGGAGCTGCAGTTCAACCCCAACTCCGGTCGGGCGATGTGCAACATCCCGCTCGGCGGTGGCCGCTACATGCAGATGGTGCGGGCAATGGCCAAGCCGGCGTGGAGCGAGTGGCAGGACGTTCCGGCGCGCTGCTGGGGGTGGATCGAGCCGTATGTCTATTTCGGCGACGACCTCGGCAACACCTACCAAATGCACCCCAATCTGCAGAGCGACGACGGCAAGCCGATCAGGATCGACGTGCAGACCGCCTGGAGCCAATACAAGACCCCGGCGATCAAGCACTTCAAGATGATCCTGCCGTACATTCTGACCGATGGCTTTCCGCGGCCGGCGGTCGATGTGCAGGTCGACTACGACAACTCCGCGGTCCTCAACACCCCCGACATCACCGCGAGCGGCAGCCAAGACGCCACCTGGGATGTCTCCAAATGGCCGGAGGACCCGACCGCCGGACCTAACGACACTTACTGGGTCTACAGCTCCAAGAATTGGACCAATTGGACCGGCGTCGGCACCATCGGCCGCGTCGGCGCCATCCGCATGACGGCGCGGATACAGGACTGCAGCTTCTCGATCCTCGGTTGGGACATCCTCTATGACACCGGGTCGGTGTTCGGATGAAGCGTTTCCGCGTCTCCTTCAAGCCGCTCAACGGACCTGCCCGCGAGTTCCTCTCGTGGATGACCGGCACCGACTACAGCCGCGTCGATTTCAGTGATGCCGATGAATGGTTCTGCTGCACGGTGTTCGACGGCGCCGCCCCGGCGGTGGTCATCGTGTTCGAGTTCAAAAGCCCGCATGACGCCCACTTCAGTCTCGCCGTCGCCAACCCCAAGGGGCTGTCGCGACAGCTGATCACCGCTCTTTACAGAACTGTATTTTCCCGTGCGGCGCGGATCACCGCCTTGGTCGAGCCCGACAACCTCTCCGCCAACAGCCAAGTGTGGCGGATGGGGTTCAAGCCGGAAGGCTATTTGAGGCGCGGCTACGACCACCACCAGGATGCCCGCGTCTGGGGGCTGCTGCCGGAAGACTGTCCGTATCTGAGGGGCACGCCATTCCGCTTTCGGGTCGTCCAGCAGACCCACGATACGGTCGAAAGGATGCAGTGATGGGCTCGAAACCCAAGGCACCAGACCCCTACAAGCAGGCCGACGCGCAGCGCCAGGAGAACACCTGGACCAGCCAGTACAATACCATTGGCTCGAATGCCAATCAGTCGACGCCCTATGGCGACGTCACCAATTCGCCTGGCCAGCAGATCCCGATCTACGACGCCAAAGGCAACATCACCGGCTACGGCACCCAGTGGAACCAGAAGACGACGTTGTCTCCCGCCCAGCAGGCGATCTTCGATCAGGAGAACAACGCCAAGCTGGGTTTCGGCAAGCTCGCCAATCAACAGCTCGGCATGGCCAAGGATATCCTCGGTCGGCCGATCGACACCTCCGGCATGGTCAATTGGCAGCAGTATGAGAAGGCGCCCGACCTAACTCAAGCCAACTACCAAGGCACCGACCGGCAGGCGATCGAAGACGCCATCATGGCGTCAACCCGGCGTGGCGCGCAGCCGACCTGGGAGAACCAAGACGTGCAGCTGGCGGCGCGTGGCATGGGCGCTCCTGGCTCGAAGATGGCCTACGCCACCGACCAGGCGCGCGGCGACGTGATGACCGAAGCCGCTCGTCAGGCCTATTTGGCTTCAGGTCAAGAAAGCCGCCAGCAGGCTGGCGAAGCCCGCAATGTTGCCGATGCGTCGAACAAGGTCACCCAGCAGGGGTGGCTCAACAAGAACACCTGGGCCGACCAGGCCAATGCGCTCAGACAATCGCAGTGGGGCGAGAAGACCGGGCTGCGCAATCAGATCTTGAATGAGCTGTCGGTGCTGGCTGGAAATGCGCCCGCAACAGTGCCGCAGGCGGCGGGCTTCCAGGGCAGCCAGGTCAATCCCTTCGACATCGCCGGGGCGATCCAGACCAAATACGGCCAAGACAGCGCCAACTACCAGAACATGCTCAACGGCCTGTTCGGCATCGGCAAGTCGGCGCTCGGCATGTTCTCGTTCGGCGGCGTATAGGAGGCGGCGGTGGGCAGCAAACCAAAGAAAAGCGGCTCCGGCGCCATCGGCACCAGCGCCCAGCAGAATTACAGCTACGGCGGTCAGAACATGACCCAGGACGCCGCCAACCAGAAGTACCAAGCCGACCTGGCGGCGTGGCGGGCGCCGACGACGACTGGGACCGGCACCTACGGCATGGACGCCGGCAACATCGTCAATGAGGCGTCCGCCGCCGTCGAAGGCGGCAACGGCGTTGCCCCGACCCATCTCGGGGTGCCGACGACGACCATCAATTACGGCATGGGCAGCGGCGGCCCGGCGATCCCTACGGTCGGCGTGCTGCCGACGGCGCCGACGCGGACCACGCTGGCCAAGACAATGACCCCGGCAGTCAGCACCGCCTACTACAACAACCAAGGCAACGGCGGCACTGCCGGCGGCCGTGCAGCGAGCGCCGGTTACTCCTCGTCGAGTGGCCGGGCGAGAGGCACGGGGCTGCACTGATGGCAAGAAGCCCTGTCCTCGACGGCGTCGACCCTCGCCTGGTCAACCTGCTCAATCAGGTGGGAGAGGGCTACAAGCCCTATGGGATGCGGTTGGTCTCTGGTTACCGCCCCGCCGGCGGCCGGGGTGGCCAAGGCTACCACCCAAAGGGCTCCGCCCTCGACGTCGAGCTATTCGATCGTGCCACCGGGGAGGCGCTGAAGAACTACCAAGATCCGAAAAGCTTCGCCGCCTACCAGCAGTTCGCCAACACCGCCTATGGTGCTGCCGACCCTGAATTGCAGAAACAGCTCAGATGGGGCGGCTATTTCTCCGGTCCCGCCGGCAAGTACGGCGCCTTGGATTTGATGCATTTCGATCTCGGCGGCGCCGAAACGCCGATGGGCGGCGGCTCCTGGGCCGGCGGACTGACGCCAGACCAGGCCAAGCTATGGAACCTGCAGGCTGGTGGCGGCCTGCAACAGGGGCCGGCGATGCCCAAGAACCGCACCGACTACACGCCAGAGCAGCGCCGCAACGCCATCGCCGCCATCGAGAGCGCCGGTTCTGGTGATTATGCCGCCCTGGGGCCTGAGATCGCCCGTCGTGGCGGTGCTGGTCCCGGCGTTAAAGACCGCGCCTACGGCCGCTATCAGGTGATGGGCGCCAACATCCCGGCGTGGACCAAGGAGGTGCTCGGCCGCGAGATGACGCCGCAGGAGTTTCTTGCTGATCCCAAGGCGCAGGATGCGGTGTTCGACAAGAAGTTCGGCGACTACGTCGCCAAGCACGGCGAAGCCGGTGCCGCGTCGATGTGGTTCACCGGACGGCCCGATGCCCCGCAGGCCAAGGATGCGTTGGGCACCTCCGGGGCCAGCTACATCGACAAGTATTTGAACAGTCTCGGCAAGCCGGTCGAGGGTGCTCCTTACCCCGACCAGAAGACCCCTGCGGGAGCTCCGGCGGCTGCCGGGACGCCGGTCGCCGGCGCCGACAAGACCAAGCCGGAAAACAAGATCGACACCGCCATTGCCGGCATGGCCGACAGCCTCGGTTCGGTGGCCGGTGCCGGCAGCGGTGGCCGCCAGCAGCCGCTCGCCCGCGCCGCGCCGCCGACGGCGTCGCCGACCTTCAGCGAGGCGGGGCAGCTGGTGAACCCACAGGTCGCCGACGCCCAGCGGCAGCAGCTGGCGATGGCGCTACAACGCCTCAACTCTGGAAAGCTCTGGGTCTAATGGCCAACATCTTCCAAACCACCTCCGGCGGTTATCGCGACGCCAACAAGGCGCTGACCATCAAGGCGCTGGAGGCACGGCAGAAGGCTGCCTTGGATGCCAAGGCGGCGGCGCTGCAGCCGACCACCATTGCCGATCCGCTGCAGGGCATCGCCGGGATGATGGATGTGCTCGGTGCAGGGATGCAGCAGCGTCGCGCCGACCAGGCAACCTCCGAGGCGCGCAACACTTTGGCGAAGCTGAAAGCCGGGATCACCGACTACAGCCACATCGATCCCAACACCTTGTCGCAGATCGGCACCCTCGACCCCGATACCGAGAAATGGCTGACCGAGCAGCAGCTGAAGATCCAAGACCGCGAGGACACGCAATCGTTCACTCATGGCGAGAACGTTGGTTCCCGCGAGGCCACCGCCGCCGAGAACGAGCTGAACCGCAAAAGCCAAGCCACCCTGCAGGATGACCAGCAGCAGGCCCAACGTGACGCCGACGCTGCCCGCGCCAAAGCCGACGCCGAAGCGGCGACCCTCGCCGACACCCGGGCGAAGGAGCAGAACATCCAGCAGGCTGGGCTGTCGTCCGACTACGCCAAGCTGCAGGCGGAGAGGACCTCCGGCACCATCGACGAGGCCGAATTCACCCGTCGCAAGGCGACGCTCGACGAGGCGGCCCAGGTGGCGATCGAGAAGAACAAGCCGGAAAGCTTCGGCCCGATTGTCCAAGGCAAGGACCTCGGCCTCACCGGCGCTGCGGCGGACGTGCCGTTCCAGCAGAACGCCAAGACCAAGCAGTGGGAGCCGGTGACCGGCAAGGGCGGCACCTCGGTGTCGATCAAGACCGGGACCGACAAGCTGTATGACACCCTCGGCACCAAGGAGGGCGAGCGTTGGGACAAGATGCGCGGCAACCGCGATGTCGCCGTCTCCCGCAAGGCTGATCTGGAGATGCTTGACCAGCTGATCAACGTGGCGCCGCAGGGGCCAATCACTGGGGCGCTGATGGAGAAGTTCCCGATCCTCAAGGGCTACTCCAATGCGGCGACCGCGCTCGATGCGATCACCAAGCGACTGGCGCCGACCATGCATATCAGCGGCACCGGCTCGCAGTCCGACATCGAATACAAGGGCGCTTTGGACAGCCTCACCAGCATCAACAATATGCCCGACGCCAACCGACTGATTGTCCAACTGCTGCGCAATCAATCGAACCTCGATATCCAGCGCGGCACCATCATCGATGATTTAACCGACAACAAAATCGACCTCCCTGAAGCTCATGCGAGAATGCGAGAGCTGGAGACCCAGAGCGCCGTCACCCCAGAGATGCGGCAGAAGCTCGACATCGCCACCAACGGCAAATGGCTGAGTGGCGGCATCACCGTCGACAACAAGCCGGGTGAACCAGCAACGCCGGCCGATGCCAACGCGCCGGCCGGCAGTAAGCCGCGGGTCACGGTGAAGAGGGTCAGCCCCTGATGCCCAGTTTCATCGTCAACATCGATGGGGTTGACTATCAGGTCGACGGTGCCGCCGACGAGGCGGAAGCCAAGTCGCACGCCATGACCCAGCACGTCGACGAGAGCAAAGCCGACACGTGGTACGGCCGCGCCGGCCAGGCCGTCGGCGACGCCGGCCGGGTCGCCGAAGACATGTTGACTATGGGGCTGCAGGACAATGCCCGCGCCTGGCTGAAGGACACCAATCTGGAGGACGAGCGGGTGGCGACGCAGATGGCCAAGGGCCGCTTCGGTTCGGCTCTGGCGCCGTTCCAGGCGTCGACCGCCATCGCGGCAATGCCGGTCGAAGCTGTCGGCGCTCCGATCCTCGGCAACGCCGCCATCGGCAGCGCCTTTAGTGCAGCGGATGCATCGGGTCACGGCGGCAGTCCCGAAGATATCGCCAAGGGGGCCGGCTGGGGCGCCTTGTGGGGTGGTCTCGGTGGTGGTCTCGGGCGTTACGCCGGCCGTGATGTGAAGGTCCGCTCGAATGAGCCGCCGGTGCCGTCGCCGACGGCCAACGTCATCAGCACGGTGGGCGGTATGCCGAAATGGGCGACCTTGGCCGCTGACGCCGGCCTTGGTGCTATCGGTTTGCCTCCAGTCGTCACCAAGACCTCCGCCATCGCTGAAAAGATCGCCCCGTTTGCCCAACGCTACCTGACCAAGGCGCCTGATGGCCGCCTGGCCGTCGACCCGGTGATGGCACAGCAAGCCCGCGATGCGCTCGCCCGTCTGACCCTCGGCAGCGGCCGTGCTGGAACTCAACCGGAAGTGAAATAGGAGGCCCAGATGGCCCGCGAGACCCGCAGGAAGAACGACCACCAGAACGCCCGCGGCGGGATCAAGCCGGAGCGGCTCGGCTCCTCGGCGGTGCCCGGCCGCAGCTATAAATCCCAGAGCGGCTCCGGCCGTGCCGAGAGTGCCGGCTACACCACCTCCAGCCCCGGCTGGCGCCGCGAAAGTGCGGCACCGAAACGCGCCGCCGCTGGCGGTGGTGGTGGTGGAGGCGGGAGTTCCCGCAAGCACGACAGTGGTGGCGGCGGCCACAAGAAGTCAGCCAAGAAGAGCGGCGGCGGTGGCGGCGACAGAGGTCCACGGACGACCAGCGGCATCAACCCGCCGGATATCCCACAGTCGCAGCTCGGCGGTCCCAAGGGGATCTCCACCGGCGGCGCCGGAGCCTTCATCCCACCGGCCATCCCGCCGTCGATGCTGTCGCCGCTGAACTCCCCGCAGCTCCAAGGTGTGCCGCCACAGCTGGAGGGGCCGCAGATGAACCCTCTCGCGCCGGCCGCGCTGCAGGGCGTGCCGCCGGCATTGGACATGCCGCCGATCAACAACCCGGCGCTGCAGGGTGTGCCGCCCGGCCTTCAGAGCCAGCCGCATTCGCCGCAGGGCAACATCGCTGCGGCACTGCTGCAGCGGTTAAACGAGCAGCAGCAGCCGCCGCCAGTCATTCAACCCGGTGTCGCCAGTGGCAACTCGCCGCTGGGGGCCGCCAACTCACCACTTGGCCAGGGCAATCCGCTGGTCCGTAATCCGTTCTTCGGATCGTAAGCCTACGCATAGGAGAGCCCCGTGCCATTTGACTCGAACGGTACGTTCAACCGGGTCCACGACTGGAAGTCGGACGCGGCGGCCCAGATCAAAATTCGCGCCGACCGCCACGACGAGGAGGACAACAATTTCGCTGCGGGGCTCTCCGGCGTCATCACCAAGGATGGCCGCACTCAGCCGCTCGCCAATCTGCCGATGAACCAGAAGAAGCTGATCAATCTTGGCGAGCCGTCGCAGCCCTCTGATGCGGCGACCAAGAACTACGTCGACAATCTCAAGTCATTCACCACCGGGATCAACATCACCGGCGCCAATTATCCCAACGGCATCATCTATTTCGCCGCGACGACGGGGACCACCGGACTGGCCTGGGCCAACGCCAACATGTCGTGGGTGGGCAAACCCGCTGAAACAGGCAAGTGGCGTGGCCGCATCGCCGCCACCGGCACCACCGATGGCACCGGCACCGAGGTCGTCACCATCGACGGTGGCGGCATCCTCGGTCTGAACAGCGGCTATCTCAGCAACAACCTGTCATTCGACGGCACCGACTGGCGCACCAATGCGCTTGGCACCGGCACCCTGCTGCAGATGACCAGCAGCGGCACCTTCACGTTGTCGTCGAATGACGTGGCGACCGTGCAGGCGAACCAGATCGCCACCCTGAACCCATTCCTTCAGGTCACTCAGGCTTACCTCCTGCATGACAACAGCAGCAGCGTCGGTGGTGGCAGCTCATCGCTGTACCTGCAGAAGAAGGACGGCACCACCAGCCAGGGCTGCTACATCTACGGCCGGGTCGGCACCTCGGCTCGCTGGCGCATGGATCTGGGCAACGCCACCTCGGAAGCTGCTGGGGGTTATGCGGGTTCTGACTTCTACATGTATGGGTTCGACAATGCCGGCGCCAACGCCAAGGCGATGTTCGCGCTCATCCGCACCGACAACCACGCGCAGTTCTGGGGCGATGTCTGGAGCACCACCGGCGCCTTCAGGGGCAACAGCGCGGTCGCCATTTTGTCAGCGCAGGCAGGCCCGGTGATCCTGCGGCCCTACGGCGCCGACAGCCAAACCTACCAAGCCTACGCCCACACCGACGGCTACTTCCACGTCAACAGCCACTTCTCCATCGACGCGCCGACCACCTACGGCTGCTATCTCGGCCTCGGGCACATCGGCAAGAACGGCATCTACGGCGGCTACATCGGCAACTGGCACAACTTTTTCTACAGCAGCGGCTACGTCTACTGCACCGTCGACAACAGCAATCTCGGCGCCATCCAGATGGTCTGCGACTACCGGACCAAGAAGAACATCAAGCCGCTGGCGTCGATGTGGGACAAGGTCAAGAGCCTCCATCCGATCCGCTACCAGTACAAAGCCCGACCCGACATCAGCGGCGACGAGGACGACGACGAGGAGCGTTGGGGCTTTGTCGCCCATGAGCTGCAGGGGACGCTGACCCACCATGCGGCGTCGTTCGACAAGGACGTCAAGAACGCGCTGCAGGCACCCAACCTGATGGTCGTCGTCGCGGCGCTGACCAAGGCTCTCCAAGAAGCCCAGACACGCATCGAGGCGCTGGAGGCCAAACTCGCATGATCGATTGGCGCCAAGAACTCTCTCGGATCATGACTTCGCTGCCACAAGGCGGGACACCGAATGTTAATTTCAGCGGCCGTCAATCGACCAATGTCGATGTCGGCGACAGTAATTTCCGTCCTGACCGCACCGACATGGAGCACCTCTCGCCCGGCTGGTCGGACTGGGACTTCCTCCACAAGCGCCACGGCATGGACCAGACGCCGGTCGCCGAACAGGCGCTCGGTGCAGTCAAGCAGCCGAAGCTCCCGACCAATCTCGCCACGCTGATTGATCCGGCCTCCGGCAATCTGCAGATGCCGCTACTGCCGGGTTCAAGCTCGGCGTTTTCTGGTGCCGTGCCGCAGAATTGGCAGTCGGTTGGCCCGACCCGACCCGGCTTACGACTGGCACCGTGGAATATCGATTGGAGCCGATGAGATCATGAGCACCATCCACCGCACCTTGGTGCTCAACCCGGTCGAGCCGGCGCCGATTTCGATGAAGCTGCGGACGGGGATCGAGAACGTCGTCGAGGTCGAGTATCTGCGCCAGAACGGCGCCCCCTACAACACCGACTTCGGCGCTCAGATGTACCTGATCGAGCGGACCACGGGGTCGGTCAGGGCCTACATCCTGCCGTCCATCGACGTGATCAACGGTCGGGCGCAGGCCTACATCCCCGCCGGCGATATCAAGGACAGGAATGGTTATAACGTTCAAATTATAGGAACCGTCGAGGGCGAGCCCCGGCTGATCGCCAGGGGCTCTGCCAGCGTCTACGAGACCGAGGCTCTGGGCGTCATCCCGGTCGACCTGATCGACATGGTCGACATCACCATCGCCTACGGTCTGGGCGCCTCCATCGATGTCGCCTTGTGGAGAGACGTCAACAAGGCGACCC
>Ga0207688_10000165_pt1 | contig 28823 bp, 23 predicted proteins | sample KBSMiscanthusM4_FD_184296 | JGI IMG/M metagenome (GOLD analysis project Ga0207688, IMG submission 184296) | Miscanthus rhizosphere microbial communities from Kellogg Biological Station, Michigan, USA - M4 (SPAdes) (version 2) | ecosystem: Host-associated > Plants > Roots > Rhizosphere ...
GGCTACGCCACGGCGACGCTTGCGCCGTCGAAAGGGCGGCTGATGCGCTGCACTGTCGATGGATTGACGCCGAACCGCTCGGCAATGACCCGTATGCCAGGCCGCCCAGGAGTCGCCAGAGCTTCACGAATTCGTTTCTCCAGCGCGGAGGCTATCGGAGGCCGACCAAGACGCTTCCCCACGCTCCGGGCCCGCGCAAGGCCAGCGCGGACGCGTTCCTGGATCATGGCGCGCTCGAACTCGGCAAATACGCCCATCATCTGAAACATCGCCTTGCCTGCAGGCGTCGTGGTGTCGAGCCCCTGTTGGCGCAGGAATAGATCGATCTTGAATGCGTGCAGCTCGGACAGGAAACCGACCAAATCCTGCAGGCTGCGGCCTAACCGGTCTACCGACCACGCCATGACCATGTCGAATTCCCGTCGCGCGGCATCACGGCACAACTTGTCGAACGCCGGTCGCTTGTCGCGGCCTTTGGCGCCGCTGATGCCGTGGTCCCGGTAGACCTTGACGATCTCACAGCCCATGCGGCTGGCGATCTCGCGCAGCTCGCGCTCTTGGTTGGCCGTGGTCTGTTCGATGGTGCTGACGCGGAGGTAGATAACCGCTTGGCGCATGGCTCAGCCTCCCGATTTGAGATGTCCAACTATGAACAGTCGTTTTTGCACACACCAAAACCGATCTCGGAAAACGCCGGTTTTGTTGAGATCATGAAGCGTATTTTTGTGAGGGTTTTTCCGTACGCCCTACGCGTTGCTCAAACGATTGTCGGCGGTTCAGGCGCTGAAGAATTCCCAGTTGTTGGTCTTCATCGGCAAGAGAGCCATTGCGGTTCTGCCCGATCGCGACGTCGACCTTGGAGACGTCAATCTGGAGGGCAATGCAATTTTCTATGAGAAGAACCGCATGACCGGACGCATCGAGGTCACGGTCGGCGCCGTGCCGCCCGCGTCTTGATCCTGTCCTCTGCCTTGTTCGCCCGTCATTCCGGCTTGATCTTGCCCTCGACGATCACCTTTTTCCATTTATCGTATTCGGAGCGGACGAACGCAGTGCCCTCTTCCGGACTGGTGCCGCGTGGCGAGACGCCGATCTTGGCAAACGCCGCCTTGAGCTCGGGGTGCTGCAGCACCTTGTTCACTTCGCCGTTGAGTTTCGCCAGCACTGCCGGCGGCATGCCGGCCGGCGCGAAAATGCCGATCCAGAGGTCGACATCGAAGCCGGGCAGGCCCGATTCCGCAACGGTCGCCACGTCCGGATAGACTGGGCTGCGCGTTGAACCGGTCGTTGCAATCGGCCGTACGCGCTGGTCTCCCGTGAACGGCACCGCGCCGGCGATGCTCGAGAACGCGAGCTGCACCTTGCCGCTCATGACGTCCGGATACGCCGCACCGATGCCCCGGTAAGGCACATGCGTCATCTCGATGCCGGTTTTCAGCTTGATCATTTCGGCGGCGAGATGCGGCGCGGTGCCAATGCCCGCGGAGGCGAAATTCAGCTTGCCGGGATTGGCCTTGGCGTAGGCGATGAACTCGGCAAAGGTCTTTACCGGCAAGGTGAGCGACGCAACGATCACCGCGGGCGAGGAGCCGACGATCGAAACCGTCTGCAATCCCTTGAACAGATCGTAGGGCACGTCCGTGTGCAGCGTCGGGTTGGACGCCAGAGCGGGGTCCGACAACAGGATGGTGTAGCCGTCGGGCGTCGCGCGCGCAGCGACATCGGCGCCTACCATGCCGCCGGCGCCCGGACGGTTCTCGGCCACGACCGACTGTCCCAGGCTTTCGCTCAGCCGCAGCGCGAGATTGCGGCCGGCGGTATCGATGATCCCGCCGGGAACGTAAGGCAGGATGATGCGGATCGGCTTGCTGGGATACGTCTGCGCCTGCCCGACCGTGGCGGCCGCGACAAGCACGGCCGAGCAGAGCAGTCCGCGCGCCGCCAGTGCAAAGCCCATCATGTTCGACCCTCCGTTCGCAGGATTCATGTTCAGCCGCGGTGTGCGGAACGCGACGGCCGTTCGTGCGCCAAGCTTTATCCGTGATCCAGATTCACTCCGGCTTGATACCGACCCTCGCGACCAGTTCCTTCACGGCGGGAATCTCCGCAGCAATACGGGCGGCAAGCTGATCCGGCGTGCCGGCGACGACCTCGAAGCCGGCCTTGCGCGCCTGCTCCTGTGCCTCCGGGCTTTTCATCGCCGCCTGACTTTCCCGCGCCAGCCGCGCCACGATCTCCGGTGACGTACCGGCGGGGGCGAACAGCGCATTGAAGGTGTCGGACACGAAGCCGGGAAAGCCGGACTCGATCATGGTCGGCACGTTCGGAAGCGAGAACCAGCGCGTTGCGCCGGTCACTGCGAGCGCCTTGAGCTGGCCGTCCTTGATGAGCGCTTCCGCGGCGGCCAAGGCGACCGAGCCGACCTGCACCGTTCCCTCCAGCACCGCCATCGCCGCCGGACCGGCGCCGCGATACGGCACGTGCACCATGTCGATGCCAGCGCGCAGCTTGAGCTGCTCACCGGTGAGATGCGACTTGGTGCCCGCTCCCGGGCTCGCGTAGTTGAACGTGCCCGGTGCGGCCTTCGCGCGCGCGATGAGATCGGCGAGCGTGTCGATGCCGGAATTGGCCCGCACGACGATCACATTGGGTGCATTGACGAGTTCGGACACCGGCGCGAAGTCCTTGATCGGATCGTAGCCGAGATTCTTGAACAGCGCCGGGTTGACCGCGATCGCGGTCGAGCTCAGCAGCAGGGTGTAACCGTCGGGCGCGGCGCGCGCCGCGATCGTCATCCCGATATTGCCGGCGGCGCCTCCCCGGTTTTCGACCACCACCGACTGTCCCATCGATTTCTGGAAGGCGAGCGAGACGACGCGCGCGATGATGTCGGTCGGACCACCGGCGGCAAACGGCACGATCAGCGTGATCACGCGATCGGGATAGGCGGCATGGGTCGCAGTTGACGCGACCAGCAGCGGCACAACGGTCAATACGGCGGCAAGCGCACGCAGGCGACACGCTCGCCCGATGCAGCGAATGATCCTGAGCATCTGCTACTCCCTCGATCCGTCTTTTATCATTTCCCGGGATGCGTGAAGCGCTGCCGGACCCGAAATCCGTCATCGGGAGGGGGCCGAAGAGCCGTGGCAAAACGTCACCGCCGGGCCGTTGTCGATCCGGTCCAGGTCACCCCGGCCACTCGAATCCGGCTGCGGTCCAGACTCCGCGTTCGGCGGGTTGCGTCAGCGCGGCGATGAAGGCGGCGGCGCCGGCCTGATCGGCGCACTCGGAGGATACTCCGGCGGCGTAGGTCGTATCGTTGCCGAGCGGCGCGGGGATTTTGCCGATCACGCGCACGCCCGGGATCGGCACGATTTCCGCGATCAGGGTGAGGCCGATGTCCGCCTGGCCCTCGGCCACGCGCGTGGCGACCTCACCGCCGCTCTTCTGCGGCATGGCTTTGCGCTTGATCTCGTCCGCCATGCCGATACGGCCCCACAGCTCGGCAAGATGGACACCGGCCGATCCTCCGACCGCGGCGTCGCTGAACGCGATCACGCGCGCGGCGCGCAGCGCTTGCTTGAATGCCTCCGCGGTCGAGATATCCGGCGCCGATGCGTCGCTGCGCACCGCAATCCCGATCGAGGTCCGCGCGATGTCTTTGCGGCTCCCCGGTACGATCGCGCCGTCCTGCTCCATCTTGGCTATCGCGGGTGCGCCCAGAATGAGAATATCCGCGCTCTCGCCGGCTGCAAGCTTCGCCTGCAACGCGCCAACCGTTGCGAACGTGATGTCGAGCTCCTTGCCGCTTGCGCGCGTGAACTTGCCGGCGAGCGCATTGACCGCCGTCGTCATCGAGCGCGCGCACATGATCTTGAGCGTCATGTGTTCATTCCGGCTCGATGCCGGCTTCCTTGATCGCTGCGGTCCATTTCGCCAGCTCCGTCTTCACGAAATCGGAGAAATCCTGCGGCCCACTCCAGAACACTTCCGTGCCTCCGGCGTTCAGGCGTTCGATCACAAGCGGCGTCGACAGCGCCTTCTGCACGGCATCGGCGAGCACCTTCACGATCTCGGGCGGCAGGTTCGCCGGTCCGAACATGCCGGCCCAGGCCAGAATGTCGAAACCCGGCATGACCGTCTCGCTCAACGTCGGCACATCCGGCAAGACCCGGTTGCGCTCCTTGGTCAGCACCGCGAGCGCGCGGACCTTCTGCGTCTTGAGCTGCGGCAGACCGGTGTTGAAATCCGGGATCGCCATCGGAATATGGCCGGCGATGAGATCGGTGACCACCGCCGGATTGCTGCGGTAGTTCACCCGCACGATATCGGTTCCGGTCCGCTTCTTGATCGTCTCGCCGGCGATGTGGCCGGTCGAGTTGCCGACACCATAGGAGAGCTTGCCCGGATTGGCCTTGGCATAGCTCATCAGCTCGCCGATGGAATTGACCGGCAGCTCTGGATTGACGGCGACGAAGGACGGAAAGCTTCCGATGCGCGCGATCGGAGTGAAGTCTTTGATCGGATCGTAGGGCACGCTCTTGTAGAGGCCGTTCGCGGCCGAGTGAGTCGAATTGGTGGTGAAGAAGAGCGTGTAGCCGTCGGGCTTTGCCCGCGCCACGGCATTGGCTGCGGGCAATCCTCCCGCGCCGGCACGATTCTCGACCACGACCGACTGGCCCAGCGCGTCCTGAAGCGACTGCCCAATCATGCGCGCGGCGGCATCGGTTGCGCTTCCGGCCGCGAACGGTGTGATGATCGTGATTGTCCGCGTGGGATAGAGCTCGGCCGAAGCTTGCGCCGCGCTCAGGGCGAGAACGAGCGTCAGCAGCCCCCGCAAGCCGCCCGATTTCGACCACGCAACCATCGCTTGCTCCCGTCCCCGTGTTTCCTGTCGCGATCGCCCGGTTTCCACGGCCTTGGCGACTTCGTTCCCAAAGCGATCCGACTCCCCGATATGATATGACACCGCCCAGACGATCAAGAAATTCATGGAGGAACAGATGCCCAGAACGGGAGCGCCCATCGCGGCGCTGGCACTTGCCGCGCTGATGGCGACGTCCGTCGTCCAGGCGCAGGAATGGCCCACGCGGCCGGTGACCATGGTCGTTCCGTTCGCAGCCGGCGGGCCCGTCGACGTGCTCGGCCGGATCCTGGCGCAATATCTGGGCGAGACCATCGGCAAGCAAGTGATCGTGGACAATGTGCCTGGCGGGGGCGGCATGACCGGGTCGCTGCGCGTCTCCCAGGCGGCGCCCGATGGCTACATGTTCGTGCTGGCCTCGATCGGTACCCATGCGCTCAATCAAACGCTGTCCAAGAAGCCGCTGTACAACGCCGCCACCGATTTCGCCCCGGTCGCGCTGATCGCCGATGTCGGGCTGGTGCTCATTACGCGCAAGGATTTGCCGCCCAACAATCTTGCGGAATTCATCACCTACGCCAAGGCGAACCAGGGCAAGATGCAGTTCGGCTCGGGCGGGGCCGGCACCTCTTCGCATATCGGCTGCGTTCTGCTCAACCAGACGATCGGAATCGACACCACCCACGTTCCCTATCGCGGCGGCGGGCCGGCCATGGCGGATCTGTTCGCTGGCCGCGTCGACTATGTCTGCAACATCGCCTCGACCGTGGGCCAGGCGGTCGAAGGAAAGCAAGCAAAGGCGTTGGCTGCGCTCACCCGCGAACGATCGCCGATCCTGCCCGATCTGCCCACCGCGCACGAACAGGGCCTCGCCGGCTTCGACGCCTATACCTGGAACGCCGTCTTCCTGCCCAAGGGCACGCCGCCGGCGCTGGTGCAGAAGCTCAATGCTGCACTGGTGGCCGTGATGGCAAATCCGGCCTTCCGCGAGCGCCTCCATGCCCTCGGCCTCATCGTCGTGGCGCCGGAGCGCCGGACCCCCGCCTACCTGCAGACCTTCGTCGAAAGCGAGATCGAAAAGTGGGCGGTCCCGATCAAGACGAGCGGCGTGAAGGAGGATTGATTCACTATTCGCCGCACACGAACGGCAGGATAGCCGTTGCGTAGCGCAATGTTCACGCGCGCTCGCGCCGTCCCCAGTACCGCTTGACCAAGCTTCGCTTTTCCCATCCAGGGCGTGCAAGACACGAAGGAGCACCCATTGCAGACACTGCGTCAACTCATCGGGGGCGATGAGCTCATCGTCGCGCCGGTCGCGCTCAATCCGATCATGGCGCGGTTGGCCGAGGAAGCGGGCTTCAAGGCGGTCTATATGAGCGGCGGCTCGCTCGGCTGGTACAAATGCGTGACCGAAGCCAACATCACGCTGCCCGAAATGGCGCAGGTGGCGGTGGACATGCGCGCCGCCTGCAAGCTGCCGATCGTGCTCGATGCCGGCGGCGGCTGGGGCGACCCGATGCATATCCAGCGCACCATCGCGTTGTCCGAAGCCGCCGGCTTCGCCGCGATCGAGATCGAGGACCAGTTGCTTCCTCGCCGCGTCGAGCATCACGTCGGCATCGAGCACCTGGTCCCGACCGAGTTCATGGTCGAGAAGGTGAAGGCAGCGGTTGCCGCCCGCACCGATCCCGATTTCATCGTCGTGGCCCGCACCAATGCACGGCGCCTTCACGGTCTCGACGACGCCCTGCGGCGGGGCGAAGCCTTCAAGAAGGCCGGCGCCGATATGGTGTTCGTGTTCACGCGCAACGCTGACGAGATGCGCACCGTCGCCGAACGCGTGGCCCCTCCCCTGATGACGTTCGCGCCGGCCGACGGGTTTGCCGAATTCCCCCTCAAGGAGCGCGATCTTGCGGCGCTCGGCTATCGCCTCGCCGCGTCCTCAGGAACGGCCTTTGCGGCCATGGTCAAGGCGGTGCGGCAGTCCTACCAATGCCTGGCGCAGGGCAAGATCGATCCCTTCATCGGCAAAGGAAACGTAGAGAAGGAAATGAAGGCAGCGGCGGCGACCGCCGGCCTCGAGCGATTGTTGGAGATCGAGCGGCGGACCATGAAGGACTAAGGCTCTTCGTGCGTGGTCGGCCCGGGACATGCGAGCGATGGCGGTAGCTGCGATGAAAACATATGCGAGATGCCGGCTCGACGCTGACGCCGCCGCCGCGTCTCGCCTCGTTGCGGCGGCACTCATTGCGCTGGCGTGTTCGACGGTCCCGGGCGCAGCCGACCCGCCGTTCTATGCTGGCAAACAGATCACCCTCATTGCCGGCTCGGGGGTCGGCGGCGGCTACGACCTGTTGGCACGATTGGCGGCGAGGCATCTCGGCCGCCTCATCCCCGGCCATCCGACCATCGTCGTGCAGAACATGCCGGCCGCCGGCAGCCTCGTCGCCACCAATCAAATCTACAACAGCGCCCCGAAGGACGGCACCGTCATCGCGCTCATCCAGCGTGGTATGCTGCTCGCCAAGTTGAGCAATCCGAGCGGCGTGCGCTTCGAGCTCGAGAAGCTCAACTGGCTGGGAAATCTCAACAGCGAAACCGGCCTCGTTCTCGCCTGGCACACGGCGCCGCATCGGCGCGCCCAGGACCTGTTCGAGCGGGAGCTGATCGTCGGCGGCCAGACCGGCGTGGATCCGGAGATCACGCCGCGGCTCTACAATTCGCTCATTGGCACCAAGTTCAAGATCGTCACCGGCTATAACGGCACCGCCGAGATCGCGCTCGCGATCGAGCGCGGCGAGGTACAGGGTATCGGCGATTGGTCATGGGCCAGCCTCAAGAAGCAACGGCCCGATTGGCTGCGCGACAAGAAGGTGACCCTGCTGATTCAGGGCGCGCTGCAGCGCGATCCCGATCTGCCGGACTTGCCGTCCGCGCTCGACTTCGTGAAGTCCGACGCGGACCGCAAGGTGATGGAATTGTTCTTTACGCAAAAGACCATCGCGCGCCCGGTGATCGCCCCGCCGGGCGTTCCGGCGGAGCGGCTCGATGCTCTGCGGGCCGCGTTCGCGGCGCTCGCGGGGGATGCACCGTTTCTGGCCGACGCGGAAAGATCCAATCTGGAGGTCGCGCCGATCGCGGGCGAAGCCGTCGACAAGGTCGTCGCCCTGATCACCGCCACGCCAGCCGACGTAGCCGATCGCTTTGCAAAGGTCATTGCTTCGCCGGGGCAATCGCGGTGAAGGACAGCACTCGGGAGGTACCACAATGAAATCGATCATCGCGCCGCTCGTCGCGGTCGCGCTGTCAACGTCGGGCCTCGGGTCGGCCGCCTTCGGCCAGAACGCCGACACCGTCCTGCTCAACGGGAAGATCGTGACCCTCGATGCGGCCATGCCGACAGCCGAGGCGCTCGCCGTGCGCGACGGCAAGATCGTGGCGGTCGGTACCTCGGCCGACGTCCGGGCGTTCGCCGGCGCGGGCACCCGCATGATCGACCTGGAGGGCCGCACGGTCGTCCCCGGCCTGATCGACTCGCACATGCACGCAATCCGCGCCGCCCTGTTCTACGCCACCGAGGTCAATTGGATCGGCACCTCCTCGATCCCGGCAGCGATGGAGCGCATCAAGGCGGCGGCGCAACGCGCGAAGCCCGGCCAATGGATCATCGTCGCCGGGGGTTGGACCGAACAGCAATTCAGGGAAAAGCGGCGGCCGACCCAGGCCGAGCTGCTCGCGGCAGCACCTGACAACCCGGTCTACGTCCAGCTGTTCTACAGTGCGGCCCTGCTCACGCCCGCCGCCTACAAGGCGCTCAACATCACGACCGACGCGGACGTACCGCCGAGCGGCAAGATCGAGCGCGCCGCCGACGGCACGCCCACCGGCTGGATCCTCGGCGACAATCCCACCATCAGCGGCCTGTTCGACAAGTTGCCGCTGCCGACATTCGACGAGAGCGTCGAGGGCACGCGGCAGTTCTTCCGCGAGCTCAACCGCCTGGGGATCACCGGCGTGAGCGATCCCGGCGGTTTCAACCTGACGGCGCCGAGCTATCAGCCGCTGTTCAAGCTCTGGCAGGACGGCGCACTTACCGTGCGCGTCGTCTACAGCCTGTTTGCCCAGCGCCGCGGCAAGGAGCTGGAGGACTACCAGACCGTAACGCAGATGCTGCCGATGGGCTTCGGCGACTACTGGCTGCGCTTCAACGGCATTGGCGAGAACGTCGCCTGGGGCATGTACAACAACGACAATCCCACCGAGGCGCAGAAGGAGCAGCTTTATCAAGTCTACAAATGGGCGGCGTCGCGCCGCATGACGATCACGCAGCACTGGAACAACAACCGCTCGGTAAACCACCTGCTTGACGTGCTGGAGCGCGTCGACCGTGAATCTCCGATTGCGCCGCTGCGCTGGTCGATCGCGCATTTGAACGACGCCTCGCCGGAGAGCCTCGGCCGAATGAAGACGCTCGGCGTCGGCTGGCTGATGCAGAATGCGATGTATTTCAACGGCGAGGCGTTCCTGAAGGCGCGCGGGAACGAGGCGATGCGATTGACGCCGCCGATCATGACCGCGCTCAAGCTCGGTATCCCGATCGGCGGCGGCACCGATGCCCACCGCGTGATGTCGTACAATCCGTTCGTATCGTTGCAATGGATGGTGGACGGAAAGACCGTCGGCGGCACGCCGACGCGCGACGAGGAACAACTGCCGACGCGCGAGGAGGCACTGCGATTCTACACGCTCGGCAGCGCCTGGTTCAACTTCGACGATGAAAGGCGCGGCTCGCTCAAAGCCGGCAAGCTCGCTGATCTCGCGGTGCTGACCAGGGACTATCTCACAACGCCGACCGGCGACATCGGAGCCACGGAGTCGTTGCTCACAATGGTGGGCGGCCGGCTCGTCTACGCCGTCGGTCCCTTTGCCCAGTTCGAGGAGAAGCGGCCGGCGTCTCCGTAGGCGGGCGAGCTGCGCCGCCGCAAGCGTCGAGGGTTTCTTGGCGGCCGAGTCCGCGCACGCCGACACGTTGCTTGCGATATCCGGCTACGGGCGCCCGGAAGGCGAGAGCCAGCGTGCCTGCAGGCGCGCAAACTCGCCGTTGCCCCGCACGGTCGTCAGCGCATGATTGACCGCATCGCATAAGCTTGCATTGTCCCGGGCAAAAGCGATGCCGAGTTTCTCGTGGGTCGGCACCTGCATCGCGACCGCCAGTTGCGGGCGATCCTTCACCAGCCACGAGATCACCGGAAAGAGCTTGATCACCAGGCCGATGCGTCCGGCCTCGAGATCGTCGAGCGCGACGCCGATGCCGTCATAGGGATAGTACTTGATGCCTGCGATCGCGCCTTCGGCCAGCAGTCGCTTGGCGACGAAATCGGAGGTGTTCCCGGACTGGATGCCCGCCGTGAGGCCACGCAGATCCGCGAGCGAGGAGACACCGGGCGTCAACCGCCGGTTCACCGCCACGCCCTGATTGAATTCCAGATAAGGCTGCGAGAACAGCACGATGGCTGAGCGTTCCGGCGTAATGGTCGTCCCCGAGATCACGGCGTCGTAGCTGCGCTTTGCGAGGCCGTCGAAGATTCCGTTGAAATCGTCGCCGGAGTACCGCACCGGTTCCAGGACGACACCTAGCTGCGCACTGATCGCGCGCATCAATTCGATGTCGAAACCGCTCGCCGATCCGTTCTCGATCAGATCGAAGGGTGGGTCGGGATAGGCCGAGGCGACGACCAGGGTGCCTGGCTTCAGCGTGAGTGCCATTGGCCGGGTCGCGCCTCCTGTTTGCGCCGAACTGCTCGTGGAGATGACGCCGGCGGTGGCCACCGCGGCGAAGCCGATGCCGCACGTTGCCGCGAATGCCCGCCGCGTCAACGCCGCCGGTGATGCGGCCCAGCCCCTAATGGAGATCACTCCGCTGCTTCCCGCAGCGGCCGCGGACGGATCAGATCGTGGAGCTCCGCTGCGGTTGGATCGAACATCGCTCTCAGATTGAAACGCTTGCAGCACCGCGGTCAAGCAAACCGCGACGGCCGTTGTCGCTGCCGGAACACCAGCAGCCCGACGATCACCAGATTGACGACATTGGCGCCAACGCCAGCGGCGAATGCCGGCCCGTAGGTACCGAATTGATCGTAGAGTAAGCCGGCCATCCAGCCGCCTATGGCCATGCCGCCGCCGCTGCACAAAAGGAACGTTGGGATCCGCCAATAGGCTTCCGACGCTGGAAACAGTTCCCGGATGGCCAGGATGTAGGCCGGAATGATGCCGGCAAACCCCAAGCCAAACGCGGCTGAGACGGTGAACAAGCCGACCTCATCCTGCGTCAGCATGAACGCGATCATCGCGATGATCTGGAATGACGAGCCGATCAACACGGTGTTGAGCCCGCCGGCGCGGTCGGAAACCCAGCCCCAGAACTGACGGCTGATGAAGGCGGTGCCCAAGAGCACCGACAGCATGGCCGCGCCGTGAGACGCCAGGATGCCGAGATCGCTGCACAGTGCGGGCAGATGGGCCTGCGGCATGGCCATGGGAATGCAGCAGAAGATGACCGCGGCAGCCACCAGCCCGAATACCAGATTGGGCGGCCAGCCCATCACGGTCTTCGGAGCCGGCGAGGTCCCGAACGCACCCTCCGGCAGCGCCAACTCGGGCGGTTGGCGCAGGAAAATCGCGGCCAGCGGAACGACCAGAATGACCTCGAGCAGGCCATAATAGAACATCGTCTGACGCCATCCGGCATAGGTGATGGCGCGCTCGAACATCGACGGCCAGATCGCGCCGGCCAGATAGCTGCCGCTCGAAATCAGCGCGAGCGCCGAGCCGCGGCGGCGATCAAACCACCGGCTCACATAGACGTAGAACGGCGCGTTCATGCCCCCGATGCCGAAAAATCCGACGAACAGGCCCTGGCCGACGTAAAGGTGCCAGGTCTCGCCGCCGGTGGAGAGCGCAAGTCCCATCCAGATCATCACGGCGCCGAAAATGACGGTCCATCGCACACCGATCTTTTCCGCGACATAGCCCATGGCAATGCCGCCGGCTCCGAAACCGATCCACGCCAGCGACGTCGCCAGGGCGGGGACCGACCGCAGGCCGTCGGTCTCGGCGGCGATCGGCTTGAGCGCCACGATGGTGATCCATGGCGCCCCGAACGATAGCGTCAGGATCACCAGGACCACCGTCGCGATGGTCCAGGATGCTTTCGTTTCGACAGATTGCATGCTGATGGGTCGATGCATCATGTCTTACGTTTCTTGGGCGCCGCACGGCACCGTTGCGGTGCCCGGCGTGATGCCGCGGTTGACAATGCGGGAGAAAATGGCGCCGCTCTATGGAAGGAACGCGGCAGCCGCTGCCGCGCGGAAGGGCACGGCGAAGAACAACTCGGTCATCAGCGTTTCATCCCGGTCTTTTTATGTTCGAGCAGCGAATCTACCGCTTTCACAGCCGCGCGACGAGGCCCGAAAGCTGGGGACAGCCCTGTGCAAAAAGCGGCCCAGGCGGTGGACAAGCATGCGGATAACGGCTGGAAAACCACGCCACAAGTCTGTGGGCCATTCTGCGCATAAAGGCTGGATAAACTGAGGATCGCAGGTTACGGACGGTGGATAAGCAGCGGTGAATATTGGGGATGAGCGGAAAGATCTGAATGGCTGACGCCTCTTCCCTGCCCGCCGGCACTGTGATCGCGCGGCTCTCGACCGATGGCGCGACCGCACGACAGGTTGGCGACCTGCTGGCCGAGAGCTTCGACGCGTAAGAGGTCGCCGCTTCCGCCTTCGAGCAGCCGGACGGACACTGGTCGCTCGCGCTGCATTTCAGCCATCATCCCGACGAAACGGCGGTGCGGGCTCTGATTGCGTCCGTCGCCGGCACGGCCACGGCCGATACGCTGGTGTTCGAGACGCTGTCGCCGACGGACTGGGTGCGCAAGAGCCTCGAAGGTCTCACGCCGGTCGAGGCCGGACGCTTCGTCGTGTATGGCGCGCATCACCGCGCCGGCGTGCGGGCGAACCGGATCGGCATTCAAATCGAAGCCGCGCTCGCTTTCGGCACCGGTCATCACGGCACCACGCGCGGATGCCTGCTCGCTCTCGACGCACTCGTGAAGGCGCGACGCCGCAGGCGCAAAGCCCCCGGCTCTCCGGCGCTTCGTCGGAGGGCTGGACGCAAGGCCGGCGTGCTCGACATCGGCACCGGCACCGGCGTGCTCGCCATCGCCGTGGCAAGAACGCTGCGTCGGCCGGTGCTCGCAAGCGACATCGATCCCCGCGCGGTCGCCGTCGCGCGGGAGAACACGCGCATCAACCGGGCCGGCGCCAGCATCGAGGTGATCCATGCGGCGGGTCTCGGGGCCGCGGCGTTTCGCTCCCGTGCGCCCTACGGCCTGGTCTTTGCCAATATCCTGCTCGAGCCTCTCATCCAGCTCGCGACTCCGATCTCGCGCCTCCTCGCGCCCGGCGGATACGTCGTGCTCTCCGGACTGCTGACGGCGCAAGCTGGCCCCGCGCTTGCGTGCTATCTTGCGCGCGGCCTCGTGCTCGTTCGCCGTATCAGGCTCGAAGGCTGGGCAACGCTGGTCCTATCGCGCCCGCGTCGAGCCCGCCGGCGAACATAGTTCAAGCGCACGCGCGGAACCGATCGTTCCTGCCATGCGGATGCAGCATTGCCGGGCCGGACCGGGCTCAATAGAGTGCCGCCATGTTCGAGGCCCGCTTCCAATCGTTCGAAGATCGCACCGAGCGCGCGGCAAGCGGGGCGCGCGTTGCCGCGCTGCGCACTGAGCTGGCGCGGCGCGGCTTGACCGGCTTTATCGTTCCACGCTCCGACCGGCACCAGAACGAATATGTGCCTGCGTCCGAGGAGCGTCTCGCCTGGCTCACCGGTTTCACCGGTTCCGCCGGCGCCGCGATCGTGTTGATGGAGCGGGCGGTGCTGTTCGTCGACGGCCGCTACACGCTTCAGGTCCGCGAGCAGGTCGATACCTCGTTGTTCACCATCGAGCATCTCGTGGAGACGCCACCGGATCGCTGGATCGAGACCAATCTTACGAACGCCGACCGCCTTGGCTACGATCCCTGGCTGCACACGGTCGAAAGCGCGGAGCGCCTCGCCAAGGCCTGCGCCGCGGCTGGTGCAACATTGGTGGCGGTGGAGCCCGACCTGATCGACGCGATCTGGAGCGACCGTCCCGCCCCGCCATTGGGCGCGGTCATGCTGCATGACCTGCGCTTCGCCGGCGAGGCGGAGGAGGACAAGCTCGCCCGCATCCGCGCCGAGCTCGTGAAGCTGCGCGCCGACGCGTTGGTCGTCTCGGATCCCCATGCCGTCGCTTGGGCCTTCAACATCCGCGGCGCGGACGTCGCCCACACGCCGTTGCCGCTCGCCTTCGCCGTCATTCCGCAGGCGGGACGGCCCGCGCTCTTTGTCGACGGTCGCAAGCTCTCGAACGATGTACGTGACCGTCTCGAAGGCCTCGCCGATATACGCGAGCCGGCAGATTTCGTGCAGGCGCTGGCAGCGCTCGGCCAAGCACGCAAGACCGTACGGCTCGATCAGGCCACGGCCGCCGACGCGCTCGCGCGCCTCGTCACCACCCATGGAGGCAAGGTCGCTCGCGGCGCGTGCCCGATTGCGCTGATGAAGGCCGTCAAGAACCCAGCGGAGATTTCCGGCGCGCGGGCGGCGCATGTCCGCGACGGCGCGGCCATGACGCGTTTCCTCGCCTGGTTCGATCGCGAGGCTGCGCGCGGCACGCTCACCGAAATCGACGCGGTCGCTGCGCTCGAAAGCTTTCGACGCGACACCGGCCTGCTCGAGGATATTTCCTTTCCGACCATCTCTGGCGCCGGTCCCGACGGCGCGATCGTCCATTACCGCGTCACCAGCAAGACCAATCGCGGGATTGCTCCCGGCGAGTTGTTCCTGATCGACTCCGGCGGTCAATACCAGGACGGCACCACCGACATCACGCGCACAGTCGCGGTCGGAGCGCCGACTGCCGAGATGTGCGAGCGCTTCACCCAGGTGCTCAAGGGACACATCGCTATCGCGCGCGCGGTCTTTCCCGACGGGACCACCGGGGCGCAGCTCGACTCGTTTGCGCGGCAATTCTTGTGGACCCAGGGCCTCGACTTCGATCACGGCACCGGTCACGGCGTTGGCAGCTATCTCTCCGTGCACGAAGGGCCGGCCCGTATCTCCAAGCTGGGCACGACCGCGCTCCGGCGCGGCATGATCCTGTCGAACGAGCCCGGCTACTACAAAGCCGGCGCCTACGGCATCCGCATCGAGAATCTGGTGCTCGTGGTGGAAGCCGCCGCCGTCCCCGGCGCCGAGAAAACGCTCAATGCGTTCGAGACGCTCACGCTGGCGCCCATCGATCGCCGGCTGGTCGTGGCAGATATGCTCACGCCGGACGAGATGGACTGGCTCGACGGCTATCATGCGCGCGTCGCGCAGACATTGTCGCCGCTCGTCGACGACGAGACGCGCGCGTGGCTCGCGGCCGCCACCCGCCCGCTCGCGCAAAGCTGAACCCGCTGGGCCGTCCGTTGCTCGATCCAACGATGAAAGAAACGACCAGCAGCGATGCGCGTCCCGCGCGATGGCGCTTGCTCGCCTTGCTGATCGCCATGACCGGGATCAGCTCGCTCTCGCTCAACATCCTGGTGCCGGCGATCCCCAGCATGGTGACCAAGTTCGTCGCCGATCCCAGCAGCGTCCAGCTCACCGTCTCGCTCTACCTCCTGGGCCTCGCGGTGGCGCAACTCGTATTCGGTCCCTTGTCCGACCGTTTCGGCCGTCGGCCGGTCGTGCTCGCAGGGCTTGCGCTGGCGACCGTCGCCAGCACTGCGGCCATCTTCGCGGCCAGCATTTCGAGCCTCATTGTGGCCCGCGTCGCGCAATCGCTCGGCGCATCGACCGGACAAACCATCGGGCGCGCGATCATCCGCGATCTGTACGACCGCGAACACGCCGCCTCCATGATCGGGCTGGTCACCTCCGTCGTGGTGCTCATGCCGATGGCGGCGCCGTTGATCGGAGGCATTCTCGACACCTTCTTCGGCTGGGAATCCATCTTCGTATTCACCGCCGCGCTGAGCTTCACCGTATTCGCCTGGGCGCTGCTGGCGTTGCCGGAGACCCACACATTCTCTGCCACGCCGGGCGGATGGGCTCGTTTCCGCGCGGACCTGGGCGCGCTGGCGGCGAGCCCGCGGTTCTTCGGCTATGCGCTCTGCGCCGGATTTGGCTCGGCGCCATTCTTCAGCTTTCTCGGCGGCGCTCCCCATGTGGTGGTGACGATGCTGGGGCACACATCGGCCGAATACGGCCTCTGGTTCTTCGTTCCTTCGATCGGGTTCATGGCGGGCAACTTCGCCGTGTCGCGGCTCACCGGACGTTTGGGCATCGACGCCCTGATCTGGTGGGGGATCGCGCTGACCATCGCAGGCTGCCTGCTCAACGTCGTGGTCTACGTGGCATTTCCGGGCTGGGACATGAGCACAATCTTCCTGCCACAAATCCTGATCTCATTTGGCAACGGTCTGCTGCTGCCGACGTCGGTTGCCGGCGCCGTGAGCATCCGTCCGCAGGTCGCTGGCACCGCCTCGGGCTTGACCGGCTTCGTCCAGATGGCGATCGGGGCCGCCGCCGCCCAGCTTGGCGGCCTCGTGATCGCGCACGCAACCGGCGCCATGCCGCTGCTCCTGCTGATGCTGGCGTTCGGGGTGGCTACAGGGGTCGCCGTTTTCTCGCTGGTGCGGCGCTGACGTCGCAAGGCCGCAGACCTTTGGGGCTGAAGCGTTTGGCGCGACTCGGTTCCGCCAATGGAACCCGGCGCGCGCCGCCGCGTTGTTTCCACTATTCATCCGAGCGAGGCACAGTCATGCTGACGACCATTCTGATCATCGTCCTTATTCTGGCATTGGTCGGCGCGTTGCCGACTTGGGGCTACAGCCGGGACTGGGGTTACGGACCCGGCGGCGGACTGGGCCTGATCCTTCTCATCATCGTGGTGCTGGCGCTCACCGGCCATATCTAGAGCATCGCGAATCGGTTGATTCCGTACGACCAACGCGTCACCCGTGGGCTGCCCCGGCCTAGCGGGCCTCGCCCACGAGATCGAACCACTCGTCTTCCGTGAGCACGGCCACGCCGAGATCCTTGGCCTTGCCCAGCTTCGAGCCGGCGCCGGGACCGGCGACCACATAGTCGGTTTTCTGCGATACCGAACCTGCGACCTTAGCGCCGAGCCGCTCGGCCATGGCTTTGGCCTCGTCGCGGGTCATCTTTTCCAACGAACCGGTAAAGACCACGGTCTTGCCCGCCACTACCGAATCGGCCGCGGGTTTTTCGGCATCGAGGATCGTCACTTGGGCGGTGAGCCGTTCGACGATGCCGCAATTGTGCTCTTCGCCGAAATAGGCGGCAATGCTGTCGATCACGGTCTCACCAATCTGATCGAGATTGTCCATTTCCGCGCGAGTATCGAGATCGTTGGCAGCAACCTTCAGGCAGGCATCGTGGAACGCCGTCCATGATCCGTAGCCGCGCGCAAGCGCGCGCGCGGTGGTCTCGCCCACGTGGCGCATGCCCAGCGCATAGATGAAACGTTCGAGCGCAATCTCGCGTCGCGCTTCGATTGCTCCGAACAGATTTCGCACCGACAGCTCGCCGAAGCCTTCCTGCTCCTCCAGTTTGATCTTTGGATTGCGTGCCGCGAGCGTGAAGATGTCGCCAGGTTCCCGGATCCAGCCCTGCTCGAAGAACAACGCGATCTGCTTCTCGCCCAGCCCCTCGATGTCGAACGCGCGGCGGGAGACAAAATGCTTCAGGTGCTCGATCTTCTGATGGGGGCAGGCGAACTCGCCGGTGCAGCGTGCGACGACCCCCTCCCCGCCGGTCGCAGTGGTGTCGCGCACCACCGCGGTGTGCAGGGAACAGGGACAGTGGCGGGGAAATTTGTACGGTTTTGAGCCCTTCGGCCGATGTTCCAGCACCACGCCGAGCACCTGCGGGATAACGTCACCGGCGCGCTGGATCGTCACCGTGTCGCCGATGCGCACGCCCAGCCGGTCGATCTCGTCGGCGTTGTGCAACGTTGCGTTCGACACCACCACACCGCCGACGGTCACCGGCTCGAGGCGAGCGATCGGCGTAAGGGCGCCGGTGCGTCCGACATGAATATCGATCGCCTTGACGACCGTCGTCGCCTTCTCGGCCGGAAACTTGTGTGCGAGCGCCCAGCGCGGATTGCGGGAGACGAAACCGAGCCGCTGTTGCCAGTCCAGGCGATCGACTTTGTAGACCACGCCATCGATGTCGTAATCGAGGCCCGCGCGCTGTGCCTCGATCTCATGGTGGAACGCGAGCATGGCGTCGACGGCCTCGCATACTTGCGTCAGCGGATTGGTCTTGAAGCCGCAGGAGGCGAACCAGTCGAGCATGCCCGATTGCGTTTGCGCCGGCATAGCGCTCATCTCGCCCCAGCTGTAGGCAAAGAAGCCAAGTGGGCGCGATGCCGTGATCGTCGGATCGAGTTGGCGCAGCGAGCCCGCCGCCGAGTTGCGCGGGTTTGCGAAGACCTGGCGGCCGGCCGCCTTCTGCCGCTCATTGAGCGCCATGAAAGCGGACTTGGTCATGTAGACCTCACCGCGGACCTCGCAAATGTCGGGCACGCGTTTGCCGCGCAAGGTATCCGGGATGTCGGCGAGCGTTCGCACGTTCGGAGTGACCTCCTCACCTTCGGTGCCGTCGCCGCGGGTCGCGCCCCGCACCAGGCGACCTCGCTCGTAGCGCAGGGTACAGGACAGGCCGTCGATTTTCGGCTCGGCGGTGAAAACCACCTTCTCCTCAACCGGCAGCCGCAGGAACCGGCGCACCCGTTCGACGAACTCGATCACCTCATCATCGGAAAAGGCATTGCCGAGCGAAAGCATCGGCACCGCATGCCGCACCTTGGCAAATTTTTGCGACGGCTGTGCGCCGACGCGACGCGAGGGCGAGTCGGTCCGCACCAGCGCCGGGAACAGCGCCTCGATCTCCTCGTTGCGCCGGCGCAATGCGTCATAGTCCGCGTCTGAAACCGTCGGCGCATCGTCCTGGTAATAGCGCTTGTCGTGCTCGCCGATCTCGGCCGCGAGCCGCTTGAGCTCGGCCTTGGCCTGCGCCTCGGTGAGATCGGCGACGGGCACGTTGCTGCTGGTTCGCGAACTCATGGTGTCATGCGAGCATTGCAAGTTGGATCAATGATCAGGAATTCCAGACTCCGGCTGTCCGCCAGGCTTGGATGACGGCATTTCTCATCCTGCCGCCTTGATCAGGCGCTCGGCGGCAGCGCGGGCCTCCGCCGTGATCTCCGCACCCGCGAGCATGCGCGCGATCTCCTCGCGCCGCTTGTCGGCGGCCAGTTCGGCGACGCGGGTCGCCACCCGCTTGCCCTTGTCGAGCGCGCTCTTGCTGATGAGATAGTGCCGATCGGCGCGCGCGGCCACCTGCGGGGCGTGGGTGACTGCGATCACCTGCGCACGGCGGCCGAGCCGCGCCAGCCGCACCCCGATGGCGTCGGCGACGGCGCCGCCGACGCCGGTATCGACCTCGTCGAAGACGAGCGTGGGCGCCGAGCCGCGGTCGGCCAGCACCACCTTGAGCGCGAGCAGGAAACGCGCGAGCTCGCCGCCGGAGGCGACCTTCATCAGCGGCCCCGGCCGGGTACCAGGATTGGTTTGGACCCAGAACTCTATGCGGTCGATGCCATGCGGTCCTCCGGCATCCGGCTCGGTCACCATTTCGGTCATGAATTTCGCCCGTTCGAGCTTGAGCGGCTTGAGCTCGCCGTTCACCGCGCCGTCGAGTTTGACGGCTGCCGCCTTGCGGCCCTGCGACAGCGCAGCGGCAGCTTTGCGGTAGTTCGCAGCGGCCTCGTGCGCGGCGGATTCGAGCACCGCAAGCCGTTCGGCGCCGGCATCGATCAAGCCCAGATCCGCGGCATAGCGAGCGGCAAGCGCGTTGAGCCCATCGACCGGCACATTGTGCTTGCGGGCAGCCGCCCGCAACGCGAACAGGCGCTCCTCGATGCGCTCGAGCTCGCGCGGATCGTGGTCGGCGGTGCGCAGCGCCTGATCCAGATGGCCGCGCGCATCGTCGAGGGCGGTCAAGGCGGCGTCGAGCGCTTTCACCGCCGGCTCGATCAGGGACGGCGCCTGCGACGCGCGGCGCTCCAGCCGGCGCAGCGCGGCGGAAATCGCCGGCACGGGCGATGTCGCGCCTGCCACCGCCTCATGCGCATCGCGCAGGTCGCCCGCCACCTTCTCCGCCTGCATCATGGCGGTGCGCCGTTCCGCGAGCGCGGTTTCTTCCGAGGCCTCCGGAGCAAGCCGCTGCAGTTCCTCAACCGCGTGGCGAAGAAAATCGGCCTCCCGTTGCGCCCGCTCGACCTCGGCGCGCAGCGCCGCCATCTCGCTTTCGCGCGCACGCAACGCCTCCCACAAGCGTTCGACCTCACCGGCCTTGCCCTCGAGGCCGCCGAAGGCATCGAGCAGGCGGCGATGCGTCGCCGTATCCACGAGCGCGCGCTCGTCGTGCTGGCCGTGGATCTCGACCAGCGCCGCGCCCAGCGCCCTGAGGGCCTGGGCGCTCACCGGCTGATCGTTGACGAAGGCGCGCGTGCGGCCGTCGGCGAATTGCACGCGACGCAAGATGAGTTGGTCCTCGGCCGGAATGTCGTTGGCGGCCATGACCGCGACGACCGGATGGCCCGGTTGCAGCTCGAAGGCTGCGGTCACCTGTCCTTGCTCCGCGCCCTGCCGCACCAGAGCGACGTCGCCGCGGGCGCCGAGCGCGAGTGCAAAGGCATCGAGCAGGATGGACTTGCCGGCGCCGGTCTCGCCCGTAAGCACGGACAAGCGGGACGTAAAGTCGATGTCGAGCCGGTCGATCAGGACGATATCGCGAATCGAGAGCCGGGCCAGCATGACGCCTGTCCTTGGACGCTTTCGCCTCGGGGTCCCGCTTGGCCGGGGCGCACCTATGAATGCCCGCGCAATTGCGGACACCGGCCCTCGGCTATAGCCGAGTCCGGCAGCATGCAGAACCGCAAATTCGGAGGGCCCGAACGGGGCACGGGCGCGATGGCCCGCGGGATAGCGCCGCGATCCAGACGCCGGCGCCGGCAGGCAAGCGCGAGGAGGGAAGCTACCCGAGCCCGAGCTTCTTGAACGCCTTGAACGACTGACTGATCCAGGAGCCCTTGTTCTCGTTCGGCTGCAAGCCCCTCGCCTCCATGAGGGCATACGCGTCCTTGTACCAGCGGCTGTCCGGGAAGTTATGCCCGAGCACGGCGGCGGAGGTCTGGGCCTCCTCGACGATGCCGAGCGCCATATACGCCTCGGTGAGCCGCAACAGGGCCTCTTCGACGTGGCGCGTTCTCTGATAGCGCGTGACCACGACCTTGAAACGGTTGATCGCGCCGGTGTAGGCGCGCTCGTTCAGCAACTGGCGCCCAACGTCCATCTCCTTGCCGGCCAATTGATCGCGCGCGATCTCGATCTTGCGCTTGGCGGCGACGGCATATTCGGAGCTGGGATATTTGCGAGCGACCTCTTCGAGGTTCTGAACTGCTTTCTCGGTGCGGTCCTGGTCGCGGGAGATTTCAGGTATCTGGTCGAAGTAGGACGCCCCGATCAGGTACTGCGCATAGGCGGCGTCCGGACTGCCGGGATGCAAGGTCACATAGCGTTTCGCGGCATTGATGCAGTCATCGTAGGCGCCGGCCTCGTAATAGGCATAGGCCGTCATGATCAGCGACTTGCGCGCCCACTCCGAATAGGGGTGCTGGCGGTCGACTTCTTCGAACTTCTTCGCCGCGTCTTTGGGGGTCTTCTTGCTGTTCAGAAGGTAGAGACCCTCGTTGTAGAGCTTGTCGGCTGGCTCATCGGGCATCACCGTATCGTGGTCGAATAGGCTGCAGGCGCCGAGCGAAGCCGCCACGAGCACGAGAGCCGCCAGGCGCGTCAGCACGCGCACGCCGCCCGCAAGGTCGTTGACCCTAACCGAATGCGAAGACATGGATCGGATGCCCCTCCCCCGGAACGACGTCCGACCGGCCACGCTGTGCCCTGTCACGCCGTCGCTTGCCCGATAAATCCCCGTCCGGCCGAAGGAAATAGGCCGACATTTCGCCGGGAATGTGGCAGGCCGGCTGGGTCCGGGGAGAAGCCGGGCTAGGAAATATCGGGCCCGAAGGCCGGCGCCAGGCGGGACGTCACCTCGGCATGGCCCCGCGCCGGTCGCAGCGCCTCCGCGTCGACCCAGGTCCACGCGCTGGCATCCGCCATCAGCGCACACAACACCGCATGGTTGAGCTTATGGCCGCCTCGCACGGAGCGATACGTGGCGAGCAAGGGGCCGCCCGCGAGCGTCAGATCGCCGACCGCGTCCAGGATCTTGTGGCGGACGAATTCGTCGGGGAAACGCTTGCCTTCCGGATTGAGGATGCGGTTATCGCTGACAACGAGCGTGTTCTCGAGCGAGGCGCCGAGCGCATAGCCCGCGTTCCACAACGTGGTCACGTCGCGCATGAAACCGAAGGTACGTGCGCGCGCAATTTCGCGCCGGAACGTGTCCGGTTTGACGTCGATCGCGAGCGATTGGCGTCCGATCAGGGAATGGTCGAACTCGACCTGCGCTTCAATGCGGAAGCCGCGCGCGTTGGGACGCAGTTCGCCGAAGGCGTCGCCCATCGCAACCTGAACCGGCTTGAGCACCTTGAGGTAGCGCCTGGGCTGATTGAGGGTCGCGAGGCCGACCGCATCGATGGCCGCGACGAACGGAGCCGAGCTGCCGTCCATGATCGGCGCTTCCGGGCCGTCGATCTCGATGGCGGCGTTGTCGACGCCGAGACCGGCGAGGGCCGCGAGAACATGCTCGGCGGTGGACACCAGCGGCCCCGATTCGTCGCCCAGCACGGTGGCGAATTCGGTCGCGGTGACAGCGCTCATGTCGGCGGGGATCTCGCGATCCGGGCCTCCTTCGATACGTGTACGGATAAAGCGGAAACCAGTCCCGGCGTCGGCCGGGTGCAACGTCAACGTTACCGGTAAGCCGGAATGCACACCAACACCGCTCAGTACGGTGTGGTCGCGAAGCGTCGTCTGCCTAGCGACTTTCATACTCCCGTCCCGCTCATCCCCCCAGCCGCGCGTATTAACGGGACGCGGCGGATTAGACGGGCAACGTCGGTCGTAGTCCTGCCATCGGTAAAGCTGTACAAAACCGCGGGCAAGGTATCGGCCGCGTTGTCCCCCGACAAAAACCCCTTAGCTGTTGGTAGCTTACCGGTGGTTCGGCCGAAGTCCAACTCACGCTTTTTTACCGACTGTTACCACCAACCTGCCGCAATCAGGCCGGGTGACGGTCGCAAAACGAGCGTGCTGAGGAGTGTGCCACCGCGCTTGGCGGGGGCAAACGGGAGTTGCGGCGCCCGCCCGCGACCGCGATCGCGTCGGCAAAGGACGCCCGGAAGCCCCGCGATTGGGCTTTGAGTTCAGCGCCTTACGCAAGCACCAGCAGACCGGGCTCAGGCATCGGGCGGCGGCCCCGGCGGTTGGCGCCGGGACTGCCGCGGTTACGCGACGAGGTGGTCAGTTCGCCTGCCGGCGCAGGAAGGCCGGGATGTCGAGCTGGTCTTCCTCGAGGGAGTTGTGCACAGGCGCCTGTCGCCCGAGCGGGTCGAGACCCTGATGAGCCGGACGCTTGGCATATTCCGACACCGGGTCGGGACCGCGAGGCATGGCGGGTGCCGGCATCGCCGGGCGCGGCGGCGGCGCGGGACGGTCCACCGGCCGTTCCATGGACCGCTCCATCGGCCGCTCCATCGGCCGCTCGGCCGGTCGGGGGGCCTGACCCGCGACCGGAGCGGGACGAACCGGCCGCACATTGGGAGGCATTTTCTCGGGCTCCTCCTGCTCGTCGCGGCGGCCGAGGCCGACGGCGGCGAGCCGCCGCAGCAGGCTGACCTTGCGCTTTTCCGGATGATCCGGATCTTCCTCGCCCCGCCTGGCCCGCAGCTCGGCCTGAGCCGGACGCGGCAGTTCGTCGATGGCCGGCATGCGGCGCGGCCGATTCGTGGCACGCTCCGGGGCCGGCGGGATGAACGCACGCGGCGCCGGCGGCTGCTCGGGCGGCGGCGCCATCTGCTCGGGGAACAACGACGGTTTCGGCGGTATCGGCCGGATCGTCACGTCCTCCATCATCGGCAGTACCGCGGCCGCAACCGCGGCCTGGGCAGCGGCCTCGATTGACGCCTGGGTCTGCTGCGGCGACGGCGGAGGCGATGCCGCCGCATGTGCCTGCATGCGCGGCTCGTTTCGCTCCGGGACGAACCGCGGTTGCTGCTGCTCGGCCCGCAGCTGATCAGCGCGAAGCTTCTGGGTGAGCTCCGCGATCCGGGCCTCGGGTGCGTTCGGCGCGCGCTGCAGGGCGGCCTGGTCGATACCGGTCGCCACCACCGAGACGCGGATGATGCCTTCGAGATTCTCGTCGAAGGTCGCGCCCACGATGATGTTGGCGTCCTGATCCACCTCCTCGCGGATGCGGGTCGCCGCCTCGTCGACCTCGTAAAGGGTGAGATCCTTGCCGCCGGTGATCGAGATCAGCAGGCCGCGCGCGCCCTTCATCGAGGCGTCGTCGATCAGCGGATTGGAGATGGCGGCTTCGGCGGCCGAGAGCGCGCGCTTCTCGCCCGAGGCCTCGCCGGTGCCCATCATCGCCTTGCCCATTTCACGCATGACGGCGCGGACGTCGGCGAAGTCGAGATTGATCAGGCCCTCCTTCACCATCAGGTCGGTGATACAGGCGACCCCGGAATACAGCACCTGGTCGGCCATGGAGAAGGCATCGGCAAAGGTGGTCTTCTCGTTCGCCACCCGGAACAGATTCTGGTTCGGGATGATGAGCAGAGTGTCGACCACCTTGTGCAGTTCGGCGATGCCGTTCTCGGCCACGCGCATCCGGCGCATGCCTTCGAAGTGGAACGGCTTGGTGATGACGCCGACGGTGAGGATGCCGGCCTCTTTCGCGCAGCGCGCGACCACCGGCGCGGCGCCGGTGCCGGTGCCGCCGCCCATGCCGGCGGTGACGAACACCATGTGCGCGCCCTGAAGGTGATCGCGGATCTCGTCGATCGCCTCTTCGGCCGCGGCACGCCCGACTTCCGGCTGCGAGCCGGCGCCGAGCCCTTCGGTGACGGCCACGCCCATCTGGATGATGCGCTCGGCCTTGGACATCGTGAGCGCCTGGGCGTCGGTATTGGCGACGACGAAGTCGACGCCCTGCAGCCCGCTCGTGATCATGTTGTTGACGGCGTTTCCGCCGGCACCGCCGGTCCCGAATACGGTGATCCGCGGCTTGAGCTCACGGACGTCGGGAATCTTCAGATTGATGCTCATGTTTGCCTCTTCATACGCGGAAGTCGCCGCCGGGTCGGGCCGGTCCGCCACCGCCCGTTAGGAATGTCGTGTCGAGTCATCAGAAGCTCTCGCGAAGCCATCGTCCGACCCGTGCGATGTAGCCGCTCCCTGCAGCCGAGTGCCGCGTTCGTCGCGGTTCAAAATGCTCAAGATGTGCCGCCTGCGGATAGACCAGCAGTCCCGTCGCGACGGCGAATGCAGGTCCCTTCGCTTCCTCGGGCAGCCCGTCGATGCCGAGCGGCCGGCCGATCCGCACCGGACGGCCGAGCACGCGCGCGGCGAGCTCCGGAAGTCCGGTGAGCTGGCTCGCGCCGCCCGTCAGCACCACGCGTCCACGCGGCTCGGCCGCGAACGAAGAGGTCGCGAGCCGGTCGCGCACCATTTCGAGGATCTCCTCGACGCGCGGCTTGATGATGCGGGCGAGCTTTGCCCGCGAAACGAAATGCGGAGCCTCGCGCTCGTCGTCGTCGACCGGCGGCACCGCGATCATGTCGCGTTCGTCCGATGCGCCCGTGAGCACGCTGCCGTAGAGCGTCTTGATGCGCTCGGCATCGGCGACCCTGGCATTGAGGCCGCGGGCGAGATCCATGGTGACGTGCCGGCCGCCGAGGCCGAAGCCGTCGGCATGAACGAAGCGGCCGGACGAGAACACCGCCATGGTGGTCGTGCCGGCGCCCATGTCGATGACGGCGGCGCCCAGATCGGCCTCGTCGTCGGCCAGCGCGGAGAGCCCGGCCACATACGGGCTGGTCACCATCGCCTCGACATCGAGATGGCAGCGCTCGATCGCGAGCATCAGGTTGCGCGCGGCCGAAGCGTCGGCGGTCACGACGTGCATGTCGATGCCGAACTGGCGCGCCAGCATGCCGCGCGGATCGCTGATGCCGCCGGCGTGGTCGAGCACGTAGCCAATCGGCAGCGAGTGCAGCACGGCGCGCCCGGGGCGCACGGAATGGCGGCTGCCGGCGGTGAGCACGCGGTCGATGTCGCGTTCGCCGATCGCGGCGCCGGCGGTCTCGATCGAGGCGGAGATGAGCTCGCTGGTCGGGCGCCCGGCGGACACCGAGACGATGACCGAGTCGAGCTGCATCCGCGCGGTGCGCTCGGCGAGGTCGGCGCACTGGCGCACCGCGGCTTCCGCCTCGGCAAGATCGATCACGGTGCCGGCCTTCATGCCGCGGGCAAGCGTGTGGCCGAAACCGATGACGTCGACCGAATGAGTCCGCAGGCGCAGCACGTCCTGGGTCGGACGCGGCTTGAGCCGCCCGATCAGGCAGGCGATCTTGCTGGTGCCGACATCGAGCGCGGCGACGAGCACCGAACGGTTGGGCGTCAGCGGCTTCATCTTCGGCGTGAGGCCGAACTGGAGGGTGCTCATGCGCTGCCCCCCTTCTTCTTGGCCTTGTCCTTGGCCGCCTCGATGCGCGCCTGCGCGGCAGCCTCGGAGAGCCGCACCGTCACGCGATCGGGGAGCCTGAGATCGATGGCGACGATATCGCGCGTGGTCAGGGTCTTTTCCTTGTCGAGCGCGACCAGCCGCTCCAGCGCGGGCGCAATGTCGGTTTCCGGGAGCCGCACGTCGATGCCGTTCTTCAGCCGCAGGTTCCAGCGCCGCTCGCCCACCAGGACCGTGGCGCGCACGGAGGCGCGCAGGTCGGGATAGCGGTCGAGCAACGCGAGAAATTCCTTTGCGCGCGTCTCGGCGCCGCGTCCGACCACCAGCGGCAGCTCGATCAGGCGCGGCGCCACATAGGGTTCGAGCACGGTGCCGTCATCGGCGATGACGGACACCCGCCCGTCCTTCTGCCAGAGCGCGAACGCCTCGCGCTCCCTGATGCCGATCTGCAGCTCGCCCGGATAGAGCTTGAGCACGGTGGCGTCGGCGATCCAGGGATTGCTCTTGAGCCGTTCGCGCGTCTGCTCGACGTCGAGAAAGAGCAGCGACGTCGTGTCGGTAACACCGGCGGCGGCGAGCACGTCCTCGCGGCTGATGTGATGCTGGCCGGCCAGGGCGACCGACACGATGCGGAAGCCGGCGGCATTGGCGGCGGCGTCACGCACGTCCTTAAACGCCTCAACGACGGTCGGGATATGATCGCCCTTGACGGAGCCGTAGGCGAGGCTCGCGAGAATGACGGCGACGGTGCCGGCAGTGCCGATGCCGCGGGGCCAGCGCGCGTTGACGAGCGACGACCACCGGTCCATGAGCTGGATGAAACGGTACCTCGGTCTCATGCGTTACGGCCCCTGCCCGCCACGGCGCGCAGCGCCGCGCGATCGGCTGAGAGCCAACGCCAGCGCGCGATCCCTTTCAGCGGTTGAGCGAGGCATCCTCGATCATCCATTGCACCAGCAGGTCGAACGTGACGCCCGCATGTGCTGCGAGCTCGGGCACCAGCGACGTTTCCGTCATGCCGGGCTGCGTATTGACTTCGAGGCACACCAATCCCCCCGTCCCCTCGATGCGGTCGTCGTAGCGGAAGTCCGCACGGCTCACGCCCCGGCAGCCCAGCGCGCGATGCGCCGCCAGCGATAGTCTTCGGACCTCTTGGTAAACAAACGGTGAAACGGGAGCCGGAAGCAGGTGTTTAGAGCCCCCTGGGGCGTATTTCGCCTCATAATCGTAAAATCTTACCATCGGCACGATCTCGATCACGCCGAGCGCCACGTCCCCCATGACCGCGCAGGTCAACTCCTTGCCGGCAATGTAGCTTTCAACGATGACCCGCTCGCCGTAGGCCCAGTCCTCGCGGGTGAGCTCCTGCGGCGGATGGGCATGGTCCTCGCGTACGATGAAAACCCCGACGCTCGAGCCCTCCGCGAGCGGCTTGATCACGTAGGGCGGCGGCAGCAGGTGGGCTTTGGCCACCTCGAAGCGGGAGGCCACCACGCCTTCGGGGACCGGCACGCCGGCGACGCGGAACAGGTCCTTGGCGACGTCCTTCTGCATGGCGACCGCGGACGCCATGACCCCCGAATGGGTGTACGGGATGGCGAGGATCTCCAGCATGCCTTGCAGCGTTCCGTCCTCGCCCGGCCGGCCGTGCAGCACATTGAGCGCGACGTCGGGCCTGGCCGCGGTCAGGACCGTCGCGATGTCGCGGCCGACATCGATGCGGCTGACACGGTGGCCAAGCCTGAGCAGCGCATCGGCACAGGCCGCGCCGGAGCGCAACGACACCTCGCGCTCGGCCGACCAGCCTCCCATCAGAACGGCGATGTGCTTGCTCATCGTTCCTCCGCGCCAGCCGTGGCGCTGATGCTCTTGCCGCCCGCTGGAATCGAGATCGCCCATGCGTCGAGGGGCTGGGAGGCTGAATTGACCCGGCGACGCGGAGCGCGACGTCCTCCGTCGGCCGCTCCCTCACCACAGCTGTGACACGGAAGTCACTAACGAAGCGCTTCCATGGCGGTGGCGAATGCCTGCGAGCGTCGGAATCGGACCGCTAGTGCGGTGAATTTGAAGTTCCTATCAG
>Ga0207688_10000168_pt1 | contig 28799 bp, 21 predicted proteins | sample KBSMiscanthusM4_FD_184296 | JGI IMG/M metagenome (GOLD analysis project Ga0207688, IMG submission 184296) | Miscanthus rhizosphere microbial communities from Kellogg Biological Station, Michigan, USA - M4 (SPAdes) (version 2) | ecosystem: Host-associated > Plants > Roots > Rhizosphere ...
CGACGTCGTCGGCTCGATGAGGCTCGCGGCGGCGCTGGATGCGGAGCGACTGCGGGAGATCATGAACGACCTGTTCAACCGCGCAGCGGCGATAGTGCAGCGCTATCAGGGAACCGTTGACAAGTTCACCGGCGACGGCCTGATGGCGCTGTTCGGCGCCCCAGTGGCGCTGGAGGACCATGCGCTGCGGGCGTGCATCGCGGCGCTGGAGATCCAAACCGTCACCGAACAACTCGCAGCCGACGTCAATCGCCGTGACGGCATTGCACTGCAGATTCGCGTCGGCCTCAACTCCGGGGACGTGATCGCTGGTGAGATCGGCTCGGGGCCAGGCAGATACACCGCCGTCGGCCACCCCGTCGGGATTGCGCAACGCATGCAGGCAGGCGCGCCTCCCGGCGGAGTTCTGAGCTCATTGTCCACAGCAAGCCTCGTCGAAGGCGCCGTCCGGTTTGGGGCGGTCGAAGACATCGACGTCAAAGGCGCCGACGGGCCAATGCCCGCTCGACGGCTGCTCGCCATCGAATCCGACCGGATGGTGGTGGGCCGCAACGAAGGCGTGATGCTGGGCCGCGACGCCGAGTTGTCCTGGCTGCGCGACAGTTTCGACGACAATCACCACGGCCCAATCGGAATTGTCGGTGCCCCCGGCTTGGGTAAGAGTCGCCTGATCGGTGAGTTCGCCGCGATCGCCGCGCGTCAAGGCGTCGAGGTCGTTGTTGCCCGCTGCGAATCGCACACGAGCACGCTTCCGTTCCGGGCATTATCCCGTTTGCTGCGCGCCTGGTTCAAGGTGGACGGATTCAGCGACGCCGAGGCCCGTGAGCACACCGTTACCCAGTACAATGGGCTGCTCGCGCCGGACTCCGCCGATGCCCAGATCCTGTTCGATGCGATGGCCGTCGCCGATGCCAACGCACCGCCTTTGCAGTTAAGTGTCGATGGCCGACGCCGCCGGTTGGTCGACGTGATGTCGCAGGCTGTGCTGGCACGCTCGGCCCGAGTAGTGTTCGTGCTCGAGGACGCGCATTGGATCGATCCGCCCAGCGACGATGTCCTCGCGGCCTTCGCTTCGACGCTGGGCACCACCGCGTCGATTTTCGTCACGACCTACCGGCCGGAATACGGCGGTGCGCTGCACCGTTATTCGGGTCGCACGATGACGCTGCAGCCGCTGACCGAGTCAACCGCTGTGCGCCTCGTCGGCCAGCTTCTCGGCAGCGACCGATCGCTGACGGGTCTGGCAGAGCGGATCGCCCTTGCGGCGGTGGGAAACCCATTCTTCGTCGAGGAGATCGTCCGCGACTTGGCGGGCCGTGATGTACTGTCGGGCAGTCGCGGTGGCTACCGCCTGATGGGTGACATTGACGAGATCGCCGTGCCGGCGACGGTACAGGCGGTCCTCGCCGCCCGCATCGATCGACTGCCTGCCGAAGCGAAGTCGATTCTGAACGCCGCATCAGTAATCGGGACCCGGTTCGACGTCGACACATTGCGCGCTCTGCTACCGGAAAGCGAATCCGCACATCTGGCTGAACTTGTGTCGGCCGAGTTGCTCGATCAGACGGAATTCGTCCCCCGGCAACGGTATTGCTTCCGCCATCCGCTGGTCCGCACTGTGGCGTATGAGTCACAGTTGAGCACTACCCGGGTGCAGGCCCACCGCAGGCTGGCCACCGCAATCGAGGCGCGCACCGCAGGTGCCGCCGACGAGAACGCGGCGCTGATCGCCGCACACCTCGAGGGAGCGGGCGAACTCGCCGCGGCTTACCGCTGGCACATGCGTGCGACGGAATGGCTTCGGCCGCGCGATCTTCCAGCTGCGCGCGACCAGTGGGAGAGCGCGCTTGCGATCGCCGACCGGTTGCCCGAAGAGCAGTACGACGTGATCGCGATGCGACTCGCGCCACTGACGATGTTGATCTCGACTATGCTCTACGTCGGCGATGACGCCGACACCGACCAGCGATACCGCCGACTCCGTGACCTGACAACGAAAACCGGTGATCTGACATCTCTCGCGATCGCAACGGCCGGACGCATACAATCGTTCGCCGTCAACAACAACCGCGTTCCAGAGGCGGCGCTGCTGGCGGCGGAACTCGAAGAAATGGTCAGCCATATTGATTGCGAAGCGGCCCCCAAGAGCGTGATCCTCAATGCGGTGGCCATGGCGCGGATGGCCAACTGCCAATTCGCTGAAGCGCTACACGCGGTCGACCAGCTATTGGCATTGCGTCCCGAAGTACCAGAGGTCGAAGTCGCCCCGGCCAACGCGATTCGCGGCGCTATCGAGGTCTGCCTCGGCGACTACGAGAAAGGCCGACTGCATCTCGTCGAGGCGATTGAACAGGCGCGCACGCTTTCCCCCATTCTGTACGGACAAGTGCTGTTCTTCTCGTGTGCCACAGCGGTGCTGGGCATGAGCCAGACCGATGAACTGGTTGACGATGTGCGAGAGGCATTACGGCGCGCTGAATCATTCGGTGACATCAGCGGCATCGCGATAGCACAGTACGCATACGGAACGGCATTGCTGCGCGCCCAGAATGCGTCAAACGACCACGCGATCGATATGCTGCAACGCGCTCAAACGAACAGTCAGAAGCACAAGGTGATCACTTTCGCACGGGCGACCATCGACGCCGATCTGGCGGTCGATGCCGCCCGCAAAGGGCAACGAGACGACGCCATCAACCAACTTCATGCCTCCTTCTCATTGCACATGAGGGGAGGGTTTCGGCCATTGGCGACGTGTCCGGGTGAGGTCCTGGTCGAGCTTCTCATCGACCGGGGCGGCATCGACGACCTCGCCGAGGCGCATCGAATCGTCGACGAGTGGCGGGCCGAGCGGCCGGACATTCCCGCGCTGGACTTGTGGTGCCTGAAGTCACGCGCATTACTGGCCAAGGCGGAGGGCAACTCCGATGCTTACGCGGAGCTGACGAACGAATATCTAGCGCTCTGCGAAAGACTCGACGCCCGCGGGAGGCTCGCCCAAGCACGACGAATGGTCGGGTGAAGATGGCGACGATACTGGCCTACACCTCGCCTGCGCTTGGACACCTTTTGCCGATCAGCGCACTGCTGTCAGAGCTGGCCAGTCGCGGTCACGCGATCCATCTGCGCACCCTTTCCACCGGTGCAGAGGTCGGGCGAAGTCTCGGCTTTCATACCGACGCGATCGATCCTCGCATCGAACAGATCGAACTCGACGACTGGACGGTATCCAATCCTCTTGCAGCGCTCAAGTTGTCGGTGGCGGCGTTCGGACGGCGCGCCGTGCACGAGGTTCCCGATCTCGCTGACGCGATAGCGCGTGTCAACCCGGACGCATTACTGGTAGATGTGAACAGCTGGGGTGCGCTGTCGTCGGCCGACGCCGGTGGCATTCCGTGGGCGTGCTTTGCGCCGTATACGCCACCGCTGCGAGCTCCGGGAGTGCCCCCGTTCGGGCTTGGTCTGAAGCCGTTGTCGGGTGTGTTGGGCCGGCTGCGTGACACCGCCGTACGGACCGCTGTGGTGGGCACGCTCGAGCGGGTGATGCTGCCACCGATCAATGCGGTTCGCGCGAACGTCGGCGTCCGGGGGGTGACGTCTATGGACGAGTTTCTGCGCCGGGCGCCGCTGATCCTGCTCGCGAGCGGCAAGCCGTTTCAGTACCCGCAGACGGATTGGGGCGACGCAGTGCAGATGATCGGCCCCTGCGTGCAGGATCCCGGGCCGGACACGGTTCCCGATTGGCTGGCCGCGATCGACCGCCCCATCGTCCTCGTCACGACGTCGTCGGAGAAGCAGTCCGACACCGACCTGGTCGCGACCGCATTGTCCGCACTCGCCAGTGAGCGAGTGCACGTCGTCGCGACCATGCCCGCCGCGCGAGCGGACGGATTGGTGACGCCGGCCAACGCGACGGTGTGCCGATTCGTCCCACATGGCGTGGTGCTGGACCGTGCAGTGTGTGCGGTGACGCATGGAGGGATGGGGGCGACGCAAAAGGCGCTCGCTCGTGGCGTACCGGTGTGCGTGGTTCCGTACGGGCGAGACCAATTCGAGGTTGCGCGACGCGTCGAGGTAGTCCAGTGCGGCACCCGCCTGCCAGCGAAGAAGCTCTCAGCGTCGCGACTGCGCACGAAGGTGCGGGAAGCGATGACAATGGGGGACGGTGCGAGGAGGGTGGCAGCAGGTTTCGCCGCCACCGGTGGCACGGCCCGCGGCGCCGACCTCTTCGAGCAGAGGGTGCTGGGTATCAGCGCAGGCTAGACCTGCTCGTACACCTTGGGGTCCAACGTGCCGATGTAGGGCAAATCGCGGTAGCGCTCGGCGTAGTCGAGGCCGTAGCCGACGACGAACTCGTTGGGAATGTCGAAGCCCACGTAGGCAATGTCTACGTCGGCACGCACGGCGTCGGGCTTGCGCATCAGCGTGCACACCCGAAGCGACCGCGGGTGCCGGGTCGCGAGGTTGCGCAGCAGCCACGACAGGGTCAGCCCGGAGTCGACGATGTCCTCGACGATCAGCACATCGCGGTCATTGATGTCGCGGTCAAGGTCCTTGAGGATGCGCACCACACCCGACGACGAGGTCGAAGAACCGTACGAGCTGACGGCCATGAACTCCAGCTGTGTCGGCAATGGGATCGCACGGGCGAGGTCGGTGACGAAGAAGACCGCGCCCTTCAGCACGGTCACAAGCAGCAGGTCTTGGCCGGCGGAATCGATGGTCTCGCGGTAGTCCTCGCCGATCGTGGCTCCGAGCTCGGCCACCTTGGTCTGGATCGCCTCCGACGAGAGCAACACCGACTTGATGTCGCCGGGATACTGCTCGGGAGATTGCTCAGCCACGTTCCACAGCGTGCCATGCGATAGCGCGTGCGAACAACGCGGCGTCCTCAGACCGGCTCGGTATGCAGCGTCAGCATCCCGTCGCGGCGCCCGGCGATCAGGCGCTGACTGCGCAGCGGCGACCCGACGGCTACACCGCCCTGCCCGCGCCACGCCGTGACCAGGGTGTCCACCCCGCGGATTTGCTTGTCGGTCAGGCCGCTTGCGCCGCCCGCCAGCAACCAGCCGCGAATCACCCTGCGTCGGAGCGCCTCCGGCAGTGCCGCCAGCCGGGCAGTGTCGAGCCTGCCCCCGGCGCCGACTTCGGCCAGCGCCTGCCGGGCCAGTTCGTCGAGCGTCTCGGTGTCTTCGCGTAGTGCGGTCGCGGTGCGGGCCAGCGCTTCGGCGACGCCGCCGCCCAGCACGTCCTCGAGTAGCGGCAGCACTTCGGCGCGCAGCCGCGTGCGAGTGAACCGGCGATCCGCGTTGTGCGGGTCCTGCCACGGCATGAGCCCCAACTCGACGCATGCGGCGTGGGTGAGCGCACGACGGATGCCAAGCAGCGGGCGATACCACGGCGGATCGCACGACCGCATGCCCGCGATCGACCGCGAGCCCGAACCACGCCCCAACCCCAGCAGCACCGTCTCGGCCTGGTCGTCGAGTGTGTGCGCAAGCAGCACCGGGGCATCGTCGCGGGCGTCGTCCAGCGCGCGGTAGCGGGCGGTGCGGGCAGCGGCCTCCGGGCCGCCGGTTGTGCCGACGTCGACGCAAAGTACTTGAGCGTCAACGCACCCCACCGACATTGCCTGGTCTCGTGCCGTCGCAGCCACCCGCCCGGAGTCGGGTTGCAGCCGGTGGTCGACGATCAGCGCAGTGGTCGGCTTGGACGTGGCCGCGACGGCGGTGAGCGCCAGCGAATCCGCACCGCCGGACAGCGCGACACACCAGCGTTCGTCGCCGGCGGCGTGGTCGCTGACGAAAGCTGCGACGGCCGCCTTCAGCGCTGCTACAGCACCCTGTCGATCCATCGTTGCGGCCCGTCGATTTCGGTTGGCAGCGGCAGGGTTTCGGGGCTGGACCAGATGGCGTTGAACCTCGCCATCCCGACCCGGCCGACGACATGGTCGACGAATGCCTTGCCCCTGGTGTACTGACTGAGCTTCGCGTCAAAACCCAGCAGCGCCCGCACGATCCGCTGCAACGGCGGCTGCTTACGCTTGCGGCGATCGTCGAATCGGCGCCGAATGGTGGTTACCGTCGGCACCACCGCGGGGCCCACCGCGTCCATCACGTGGTCGGCGTGGCCCTCGAGCAGCGTGCCCAGCACCAGCAACTGATCGAGCGCATGCCGCTGCGGCTCGGACTGCACTGCCCGCAGCAATCCCAGCACCCCAGTGGAATTCGGTTCCGGCGCAACACCGTCACGCCTGCTTCGGACCAACTCGGCCAGCCGCCCGACCACCTCGCCGACGTCCTCACCTGCGTCCTCGGTGAGCACCGCGAGCGCCTGCGACATGTGATCGGCCAGCCACGGATTGGCCCGGAACTGCACCCGGTGGGTGACCTCGTGCAGGCACACCCACAGCCGGAAATCTGCTGGCAGCACGCGCAATTGGCGCTCGACGGCTATCACATTAGGGTACACGAGCAGCAACTCACCGCCGTTCGGTCCGAACGGGTCGTACTGGCCAAGGATGCCCGACGAGATGAACGCGAGCACTGCGCCGGTCTGCGCCCCGGTGATGCGGCCGGCGATGAAGTGCGGCTTGGCCGCTTCGTGTTCCAAACCACCGGTCATCACCCGCATGGATCGCGTTGCGGCGCGGATCCATTCGACGCGGTCGACGACCCGGGCCTCGGGAATCTCACCGCCCTCGTTGAGCCCGGTCACGTCTCGCACGGGCAGCTCGGCATTGCGTGAGGACTCTGTCAGCTGATCGATGACCTGCCTGCGGGTGTAGTCGGTGGCCGCGGGTCCGTGCCGGACGAGTTTGGCGCCAACGCTCGCCGCGAACTGCCAGTCGACAGCGCGGCCGACGGTGAGCCTAGATTTGGTCGACGGGCTCATGCCTCGACTCCCGCTCGCTCCGGTCCTCGCTCGTCCCTCGCTGCGATCCTCACTCGCGGTCGTCTTCGGGTGCTCATGTGCTGCACCCGCACGACCGCAGGACGGCGGCCAATGCGTCGATCGCCGTGCGGCCCGTCGGCCCGGCGTTGTTGGAGATGAACGCGAACGTCAGCACCCGCCCGCTCGCATCGGTGACGATGCCTGCGAGTGCATTGGTTCCGGTCAACGATCCGGTCTTGGCCCGCAGATACCCGGCGGCGGCTCGGCCGCCGTCGGTGTCGAGGTAGCGGTTGGACAGCGTGCCGCTGCCGCCCGCGATCGGCAGCACATCCAGCAGCGGTCTCAGCTTGGGGTCGGTTCCTGCGGCGGCATTCACCACCCCGTCGAGAGTCTCGGCCGTCAGCCGGTCGTGGACGGACAGCCCGCTGGAGTCCAGCAGCCGCGCGTTACCGGTGTCGATTTTCGCCTTGTCGAGCTGGCCCAGCACCGCCTGCACGGCGCCGTCGAAACTCTGCGGCCGGTTCTGTTCGGCGGCGACCTCACGGCCGATCGACTCGGCCATCACGTTGTCGGATTCGTTCATCATTTGCCGCAGCCGCTCGATCAGAGGCGGCGATTGCACCGACGCGATCTCCTGGCCGCTGGGGGTCCCCGCGGGCAGCACCGTCACCTTGGCGGGGTCGACCTTCAACGCGACGGCCAACGCGCGGCCCGCGTCGAGGGCGGGTGTCATGGACCGGGCGGAGTCCACGCTCACCGGCTGGGTGCGACCGCCGTCGAGCATGACCGCTTCCATGGGCGCTATGTCGCCGCCGTCGATGTCGGCGGGATCCCAGCCCGGCGCCATGGTCGGTCCGCTGAAGGCGCTGATGTCGACCTGCACCGTGGTGACGAAGATGCCGCTGCGGCGCACCTGGTCGGCCAGGTCGCTGATCCGTGCCGCGTCCCTGTACCAGGTGTCCTGCCCGGCGGGCGCCGCCGACAAAGTCGGGTCACCGCCACCCCTGAGCACGACGACGCCGGGCTGCCCGCTGGCCATCACCCGGGTGGTCAGCCGGGCATCGCGGTCAAGGGCAAGCAGCGCCGCGGCGGTGGTGAGCACCTTGTTCGTCGACGCGGGCTGCATCGGCACGTCGGCGCCCTGCGCCCACAGCTGCGCGCCTGTGACCGCGTCGGTGATCCTGCCGGTCAGCGCGCCAAGGTTCGGGTCGGCCACCAGCGGCGCCAGCGTCGCGGCCAGCCGGTCGGGCGTCGGCTTGGTTGCGGAGTCGGCGACAGGCACGATGCCGGGCGCAGCGGTCGCGGCGGCAGGCGCCGGCTTGACGGCCTGGGCGTCGCTGGTGGAGTTGCCGTTGCCGAGCACAGCAGCCGCTGCGACGACGGCAGCTACCAGCAGCAACACCGCCACGCCGACGACCACATGCGTGGATCGCCGCCACTGCGTCGGCCGCATAACTCTCCTGCTCTCGCGTCACTGCAGAACCAACCCTGTAGTGCAGGGTATCCGCGATCGAGTCAGCGCTGGTGGGTGTGCCCGTCGAACGCGTTCTGCAACAGCGCGTTGTCGAAGGCGCCCGGCGTCGCGTCCGTGACCGCGTACTGGCGAAGAGCACGATCCCACATGCTGCACCGTCGAGGATCGCGATCACGACGACAAGCCCCGTCACCGAGGAGATCGCGACCGTTCCCGTGCACCTCCGTTAGGGTTGGGCCGTCCCCAAGACCGGATCACAGGGCAAGGAGCGCGGCGGTGCAGTTCGACGTAGTCATCGAGATCCCGAAGGGTTCGCGCAACAAGTACGAGGTGGACCACGACACCGGGCGGGTGAAGCTGGACCGCTACCTGTACACGTCGATGGCCTATCCGACGGACTACGGGTTCTTCGAGAACACGCTCGGCGAGGACGGCGATCCGCTCGACGCGCTGGTGTTACTGCCCGAGTCGGTGTTCCCCGGCTGCATCATCGAGGCCCGCCCGGTCGCGATGTTCCAAATGACCGACGAGGCGGGCGGCGACGACAAGGTGCTGTGTGTGCCGGCCGGTGACGTGCGCTGGGATCACATCCAGGACCTTGGCGACGTGTCTGCCTACGAACTCGAGGCCATCAAGCACTTCTTCGTGCACTATAAGGACCTGGAGCCAGGCAAGTACGTCAAGGCCGCGGACTGGGTGGGCCGCGAGAAGGCCGAGGCGGAACTGCGCGCGTCAGTGGAGCGGTTCAAAACCTCCGGCCACTGAATTTTCATTGCCGTAACACGCGGTAACGTGCGCGTGCTCTGCACCTCCGATGATGGCGGTGTGTTGATGCATCAGGGGATTGGCCTGGACGCGTTCAACGCGATGCCGATGCGGCGGGCCGTGCACGCGGTTTACGAGTGTTGCTACAGCGTGCCGTTGGCCGCCGATCTGGGCCGCGGCCGTCCGTACGACAGCCACGACCAGCTGTTCCGGCAGGCCGACGCCCTCCTGTTCGGCCTCTCGGAAGACTCGATCGACTCGATATTGCAGGCCTATCCCGACGTGGGACGGCGGCCGGGTAGCGAGAAGTCTCAGGCCGAGCAGTGCGCGGTGTCGTGCGACCAGCCCGAGGTCATGGACCAGTTGACGGTGGCGTCCAGGCGCTACCTCGACCACTTCGGCTTCGGCTTCGTGATGTTCGTCAACGGCTACACCGCCCACGACGTTCTCGCCGCGATGACCGATCGCATGCTCAACGACTTCGAAACCGAGCGCAAGGTGGTGCGCAACGAGCTGGCCCGGATCAACCGCACCCGGCTGGAGCGCATGCTCGGACCCGAAGGCGGCTACGACAACTGGTGACGCTTGGGCTCGGCTGAGTGAGCAGCGCATCGGCCGGACCGTACTTCCTGTCGCTACCCGATCTCGCGTCGCGCCCTGCGGGTGGAGGCGTGCTGTGGGCCAACGACGACTTGTTCGCTGAGAAAGAGAACTGATCAAACCCGGTCCGGCAGAACATCGTCCGGCGAACTTCGGCCATAAGGGTCAGGTGTACGACGGTTGAGACCCGCCGACGCCGCGGCGTCACCGGCAACTATCCGTCGCAGATCTCGGTCGAGACCGCTTACGTCGTGGGCCATCCGCCAGCGGAGGAGCTGGTGGAGAAGACGCAGTGGACGTCGTTCGTCGAACGCAGTGACATCCAAAGGAGATGCCCGAAACCCGTTCGGAGTCAACACGGCTCAGCGATGGTCACGTGTTCTACAGCTCACCGAACGACCGACTGCCGCCGGGCACGGCTCGTATGATGGGCGAGGGTTTGGTGCGGCTACGACTGTTCGGCCGGCTGACGCCCGAGGGGTGGCGGCCGGTGACCGAGAATCGGGAGTGCAGTACCTAGTGTCTAGGAGGCCTGCCAATCTCGGATCGCGGTGTCCTGCTTGTGTCCGAGTTCGAGCACGAGGTCTGACGGCGCGGGATCTTCTGCGGCACCATCGAATTCGAGCGTCGTAGCCGTATTGCCCTCGGCGAAGGACAACACCGTTACGGACTTCGAACCGTCGGGGGACATCCCGGTGAGCATCGTCCCGCCCGAACCGACCGCCGCAGGCTGCGTCTTGCTGTTGGCGACTTTGCCCGCCAGTTCTGCTTTTGCGCCATCCAGGGCAGCCGATGCCGCCTTCGCGTCGGGTAGCACGAGGATGGTGCTGGTGATCTGCCGACTACCATCGCGGTGGATGTAGACGGTTTCGACGCCCGGCCGCCCATTCGGGTTGAAAACGGACGGCGCAGCGTTGTATGCAAGCGAATCAGTGATGAGATTCGGGTCTACTGGCAGCGTGCTGAAGTCGCCGGGAGCGGCTGCGGCATAACCAAAACCGCCGACGGCCACGCCGACCGTCATCACCGCTGCCGCCGCGAATCCACCAGCCATTGTGCGAGCTTTCATAACGGCATGCTCCAATCGGTCGTCATCAGCAGGGATAGCAGCCCCAACCACGCCAGCCGTCGCGCCACACCCAGCCGGGTCCGCAGCCCATACTGCCGGTGGTCCCATAGCAATCGAGCATCTGTACTTTCGGCCCGATTGGCACCGCGGGCTGGATGTATACGTTCGTGTCGTGTGAGCTCTGCGCGGCGTACGCCGTCTGCGAGGTCGCCACCGAACCCGACATCACCGCGGCGATTGCAAGGGCCATAACGATTTTGCGCATCCGATTCCTCCCCGGGGTCTACGAAATTGCCATGCGAACAAGCCATGCAAACGATACCCTGCACGTCCGTGGCCGATTGACGAAATCGAAAGAGTTCGGCGAATTCGTCCATCCAAAATGACGTACCGGAATTTCGCAGATGAAACCCAATGCCCTGGCCGAATTCTACCGGCCCTTCATAGCAGCGATCGAACTCCGCGGCCGCGACCGGCCACCGTTCCCACGCTCGACCGCACTATGCAGGCCCCTCGGGCCGCCGAGTAGAGCTCATTACGTCTACACGCTTGGGGTGGCGTTCAGCCGGGACAGCCGGCGACTGCTGGATACCGGACCCGACCCCAAGAGGCGTGCCTGGCTCCACCGCCGGAGCCCACGACCTTGGTCAAATATGTTATTTCCCAAGTCGACTCAGAACGTGAGCCAGCAGTAATGGCACGACTGGTTCGCGCGGGCCGTCGGGTATGCCGAACTCTGCGCGGCTCCTCGACTCGAAGCGGCCCCGAAGTCGTTCGGCTCGGCGCATGATGGCCGGATGAACGACGTCGTACACGGCCGCTGCGATAACCGATTCGACAAAGTAGCCGAGGCACTGGCCGACGAGATCGCCAAGGGCGAGGAACTGGGCGCCTCCATCGCCCTCGACATCGACGGCGAGCTCGTCGTCGACATCTGGGGCGGACACGCTGACCGCGCGAAGTCCGTGCCGTGGGCGGCGAACACGATCGTCAACTTCTTCTCCTGCACGAAGACGCTAACCGCCCTCGCCGCATTGATCGCGATCGACCGTGGCCTGGTCGATGCTTTTGCGCCGGTGGCCAAGTACTGGCCCGAATTCGCCGAGAACGGCAAGCAGGACATCGAGGTGCGCCACCTGCTATCCCACACGTCGGGCGTTTCCGGGTGGGAGCCACCGTTCGGCATCGAAGACATCTACGACTGGGAGAAAGCGACCAGTCATCTCGCGCGTCAGGCACCGTGGTGGCCGGCGGGAACCGCGTCCGGTTATCACGTGGTCAACTACGGTCACCTGATCGGCGAGGTGATCCGGCGCACCACCGGTATGTCGCTCAAGCAGTTCGTCCGCGACGAGATCGCGGAGCCACTCGGCGCCGACGTCCAGATCGGCGCACGAGACGAGGACTTCGGCCGCATCGCGGAGCTGATTCCGCCGCCACCGTTGGATATTCCCTTGGACGCCATGCCGGCGGACCATCCGATGATCAAGACTTTCACTTCTTTACCGCCCGATTCGAACGGCGCCGCAATCGCGGAGAGCGCAGAATGGCGACGCGCCGATATCGGTGCTGCCAACGGCCACGGCAACGCCCGGGCATTGGCACGGGCATTGTCGCCGATCTCGTTGGGCGGCAAGGCGAACGGTGTGCAGTTGCTGCGCCCGGACACCATCGACCTGATCTTCGAGGAACAGTCCAGCGGCATGGATCTCGTGCTGATGATCCCCTTGCGATACGGCATCGGCTTCGGATTGCCTTGTCCGGAAAGCGTTCCCGCGATTCCCGACGGGAAGATCTGTTTCTGGGGCGGATGGGGCGGCTCGATGGCGGTGATGGACCCGGGACGCGGCGCCACGATCACCTACGTGATGAACAAGATGGGCCCCGGCATCACCGGCACAGAGCGAACCATTCGCTACGCCGAGCTGATATACGAAGCCCTGGCTTGATCCTTTACTGGCGTAGTTCATCGCGGGCTTCTCGACGAGGTAATACGTCACGGTCGCCGCGAGGAGCCGCGCCATTGTATTGGTTCAAGAAGCCTAGTTTCGTTGCAAACAGCCAGTGAACTTGTTCCGATTATTTAAATCGGCGCGATCCGGCGGCCACAGCTAAGTTCTGGTCGGCGGTTACGAAGCCCTTGAGTGATCGCGCGAGGCGAGCCGGTGCAGCACGTCGCGCCCCAGCTCACGCAGATCCTGCCGTGGTGACGCCGGAACCAGGGTGACGCCGTCGGCCACCTCGGCCCTTGCGATGTCGGAGATCAAACCCGCCAGCCCGTCGACGGTGCCCGCATAGTGCACGGTGTGATCGGTAGGCCCGAGAACTCTTCGCGCCGAACGGAAGTCGCCCGCCACCGCCACGGTGACGTCGAGGATGACCGCCACGTCCTCGCCGCGGGCCCGGATCCTCGCACGGGCCCGTCTGGCCTGCTGCAGATCCGGCGCGGCGACCCGCACGGTGCGCTGGGCACCGTCGGTCAGTTCACTCCAGTCGCCGCTCGGCGCGTCCGCCACGAATAGCCGCACGGCGCCACGCTAGAAGCGCGGCCCATCCGTGTCGATGGTTGCGCTCAGGCCGAATCCAACGCTTGGTTTTCGGCTTCCTTCTTCACATCGTGGACCCGGGTCTTGTACAGGCTGGCCGCGGTGGTGATGACGAGCGTCACGACGATTACGCCGAGGCTCAGCAACGTCGGGATCTCCGGCACCGGAACGTGCTCCCCGCCGTTGATGAACGGCAACTCGTTCTCGTGCAATGCGTGCAGGATCAATTTCGCCCCGATGAAGGCCAGGATGATCGCCAGCCCCTGAGACAGGTACACCAGCCGCTTGAGCAGGTCGCCCAGCAGGAAGTACAGCTGCCGCAGGCCCATCAGCGCGAACACGTTGGCGGTGAACACCAGGTAGGGCTCCTGGGTCAGGCCGTAGATCGCGGGAATCGAGTCCAGCGCGAAGAGCAGATCTGTGGTGCCCAGCGCGACGATGACGAGGAACATCGGCGTCATCAACCGCTTGCCGTTGTCCTTGATCCACAGCCGCAGGCCCTCCCACCTGTCGGTGAGTTGCAGATGCCTGCGCGCGAACCTGACCACGATGTTCTCCGCGTCGTCGTCGTGGTCGGTATCGCGGACCAGATTGAAGGCGGTGTAGACGAGGAATGCGCCGAAGACGTAGAACACCCACGAGAACTGGTTGATGGCCACCGCGCCCAGCGCGATGAAGATGCCGCGGAACACCAACGCCAGGATGATGCCAACGAGCAGCGCCTGCTGCTGATAGACCTTCGGCACGTTGAAGCTGGCCATGATGATCAAGAAGATGAACAGGTTGTCGACCGACAGGCTGTACTCGGTGAGCCAGCCTGCGAAGAACTCCAGCCCGAACTGGCTGCCGTGGAAGAACCACACCCACAGCCCGAACATCACCGCGAGCGCGACATAGACCGTCAGATACGTCGCTGTCTCGCGCTTGGTCGGTTCGTGCGGCCGACGTCCGATCACGATCACGTCGAACAGCAGTACGGCGATCGTCACGCCAAGCGTGACGATCCACTCGAGTTGGGTTACATGCATAGAAGCCTCCGGCCGTCGTTAAACGCCGGAGGTCTCTTCCACCGCCACGAAGATCGAGGTCGGCCCGCAGTACCGATCGACCGATGACGGCCGACGTGATGACGACACCACGGCGAAGGAATACTCCCCTCCACTGCCAATTGTGCCAGGTGCGTGCCGTGGATCGAAATCGGGGGCGCGTGAAATTACGGTTACACCCATGGCCGACACCCAACTTCCTGGTGTTTTCGGGGACGTGCAGCCGCTGCTCGAGCACTACGGGTACCTGGGAATGGGCGGGATGCTCTTCCTCGAAGACTTCGGCGTCCCGGTGCCCGGCGAGATCGTGCTGATCGCCGCCGCGGTGTTCGCAGGCGCCGGCCAGATGAACATCGCGGTGGTGTTCCTGGTCGCGGTGCTCGCCGCCGTCATCGGTGACAACATCGGCTTCATCGTCGGCCACTTCGGCGGCCGCCCGCTCGCGGAGCGGTTCGGCCGCTACGTCTTGTTGACCCCGCAGCGGCTGGATCGCGCCGAGACGTTCTTCAACCGGCACGGCGGCAAGATCGTCTCTGTCGCCCGCTTCATCGACGGCCTGCGCCAGATCAACGGGCTGCTGGCCGGAATCGTCGGCATGCACTGGCTCAAATTCCTGGGTTACAACGCCTTGGGCGCGGTGCTGTGGGTGGGCACCTGGTGTGCGCTGGGATACCTTGCCGGCGAGCACATCGTCGAGATCTACGACACATTCGAGCGGTACAAGTGGTATGTCGTCGCGGCCGTGGTCGTCGTTGTCGGAATTGTGATCACCCATCGCGTGCGGCGCAGGCGGGCAGAGCACGCGGCTTAGTAGTTTGTAGTCGTGACAGCGGATGCCCACTCGCAAGTCCCCGTGCAGTACCTGCTGTCTTCGTATGCGCCCGAAGCACGCACGCTCATCGACATCCTTCATGACACGGCGGCCCGCTATCCGGACGCACCCGCACTCGACGACGGCGAGGTCCAGCTCACCTACGCCGAGTTGATCTCCGACATCGAGGAAAGCGTCGAGTGGCTCGCCGCCCGCGGCATCGGCCGCGGCGACCGCATCGGCATCCGGATGCCGTCGGGCAGCTACGCGTTGTATGTGGCGATCCTCGCGACTCTCGCCACGGGAGCGGCATACGTCCCAGTCGACGCCGACGACCCGGACGAACGCGCCGAGCTGGTGTTCGGCGAGGCCGACGTGGTGGGGGTGATCACCGAGCAGGGCCTCATCCGCGCGCAAGGCTCATCGCGGGGATGGCGTGCAGGGCCGCCGCTGGGTCGCGATGACGCCTGGATCATCTTCACGTCCGGATCGACCGGCACCCCGAAGGGTGTCGCGGTCACGCATCGCAGCGCCGCCGCGTTCGTCGATGCGGAAGCGCAAATGTTTCTGCAGGACAACCCCATTGGGCCGGGCGACCGGGTGCTGGCCGGACTCTCGGTCGCGTTCGACGCGTCGTGCGAGGAGATGTGGCTGGCCTGGCGGCACGCGGCCTGCCTGGTGCCTGCGCCACGTTCGCTGGTGCGCAGCGGCATGGACCTGGGGCCGTGGCTGGTGTCCCGCGACATCACCGTGGTGTCGACGGTGCCGACGCTGGCGGCGCTGTGGCCTGCCGAGGCGCTCGAGGCGGTGCGGCTGCTGATCTTCGGCGGTGAGGCATGTCCGCCGGAGCTGGCCGAACGACTCGCCGTCGAGGGCCGCGAGGTGTGGAACACCTACGGCCCGACCGAGGCGACCGTGGTGGCATGCGCCGCCCGACTGGACGGCACCGGGCCGGTGAGCATCGGGCTACCGCTGCGAGGTTGGGATCTGGCCGTCGTGGACAAACAGGGTCAGCCGGTGAGCACCGGCGAGGTCGGCGAACTCGTCATCGGGGGGGTGGGGCTGGCCCGCTACCTGGATCCGGACAAGGACGCCGAAAAGTTTGCGGAGATGCCGACGCTCGGATGGTCACGCGCATACCGCAGCGGCGACTTGGTGCGACTGGAGCCCGATGGCCTGTTCTTCGTCGGCCGGGCCGACGACCAGGTAAAGGTCGGCGGCCGCCGCATCGAACTCGGCGAGGTGGACGCCGCGTTGGTGAACTTGCCCGGGGTCAGTGGCGGGGCTGCCGCGGTGCGACGGACCGCCAGCGGCACCCCCCTGCTGGTCGGCTATGTCGCGAGCGCCGAACCGGCGTTCGACCTCGTCAAGGCCCGCGCCACGCTGGCCGAGACGTTGCCCGCCGCGCTAGTGCCGAGGCTGGTGCTTGTCGACGAGTTGCCCACCCGCACATCAGGCAAGGTCGACCGCGACGCGCTGCCCTGGCCGGTCACGGGCGAAAGCACTGAGGAGGAGCCAGATCTCGGCGGCACCATGGGGTGGCTGGCCGGGCTGTGGCGCGATGTCCTCGCCGCGCCGGTCGACGGGCCGGAGGCCGACTTCCACGCGCTCGGCGGTGGCTCGCTGTCCGCGGCGCAGCTGGTGGCGGCGATGCGACAGCGCTATCCGCAGGTGACCGTCGCCGATCTCTACGACCATCCGCGGCTCGGGTCGCTGGCGGGCTACCTCGATGAGCTCGACCCACCGCCTCAGGTCGAGACCCGCGTCGTGAAGCCCACGCCGCGGTTTACCCAGCTCGCGCAGGTGGTGCTCTCGCTGCCGCTCGCCACCCTGACCGGGCTGCAGTGGGTGGTGTGGCTCGCGCTGCTCAACAACGTTGTCGCCCAACTGCATCCGATCCCGTGGCTGGTGCCGGTCAACTGGTGGTGGATCGCGGTCGGCTTCGTGCTGTTCATCACCCCGCTGGGCCGGATGTCCATCGCGGCGATCAGCGCGCGTATCCTGCTCGGCGGCCTTGAGTCCGGAACGTATCCCCGCGGCGGGTCGGTGCACCTGCGGGTTTGGCTGGCCGAGCGGCTCGGGGAGGCGAGCGGTGCCGAGAACCAGGCCGGGGCGCCGTGGCTCGTCTACTACGCCCGCATGCTGGGCAACAAGGTCGGCAAGGGCGTCGACCTGCACTCCGCTCCGCCAGTGACCGGGATGCTGAAGCTGGGGCACCGCTGTTCCATCGAACCCGAGGTCGACCTGTCGGGCCATTGGATCGACGGCGACCACTTCCACGTCGGCCCGATCACCGTCGGCAATGACGCCACGATCGGCGCGCGCACCACGCTGCTGCCCGGGGCCGTCGTCGGCAAGAACGCCGACGTCGCCCCTGGCTCGGGTGTGGTGGGCAAGGTGAAAAACGGCCAGTACTGGAAGGGCTCACCTGCGGTGAAGGCCGGCAAGGCCCGCCACCCGTGGCCCGACCATAGGCCGCGACGGGCGCCCTTGTGGGTGGCCGTTTACGGCGTGACGTCGATCCTGCTGGGCGGGCTGCCGCTGCTGGCGTTGGGAGTCGGCCTGGCCGTGATCGGTTGGGCCGTCCGCGACGCCGCCTCACTGACCGATGCGATCGCGCCCGCCGCGCTGTGGACACCAGCGGCGACACTGGCCGCAGTGGTCACCTATGCCGCGGGGACGGTGATCGGGGTCCGTGTGCTGTCGATGTGGATGCCCGAGGGGTATCACCCCGTGCGTAGCCGCGTCGGCTGGCAGATGTGGGCGACGGAGCGGCTCATGGACGCCGCGCGCAACTACCTGTTCCCTGTCTATGCCAGCCTGCTGACGCCGTGGTGGCTGCGGACGCTGGGCGCGAAAGTGGGCCGGGGAACCGAGATCTCGACGGCGCTGCTGGTGCCGAAATTCACCGTCGTCGAGGACGGCGCATTCCTCGCCGACGACACCATGGTGGCGTCCTACGAATTGGGCGGCGGCTGGATCCACGTCGCCAAGGCGACGATCGGCAAACGGGCATTCCTCGGCAACTCGGGCATCACCCAGCCGGGCCGCCGAGTACCCGACGACGGCTTGGTCGCAGTGCTGTCGGCGGCGCCGCACAAGGCCAAGGCGGGCTCGTCATGGTTGGGCAGCCCACCGGTTCGGTTGCGCCGCAAGCCCACCGCAGCCGACGTGCTGCGTACCTTCCACCCGTCCCTGCGCTTGAAGGTCCTGCGCGCGTTGGTGGAAACGTGCCGACTGATCCCGATGATCGTGACGTTCGCGATCGGTGTGGCTGTGCTGTTCACGCTGCAGTGGCTGGCGGTCGAAGTCGGCTGGGCGTGGACCGTATTGGCCGGCGGGGTGGTGCTACTCGTTGCGGGTGCGCTCGCAGGCGGCATCGCCGTGATTGCGAAATGGCTTGTGGTCGGGCATATCCGCGCGATCGAGCACCCGCTGTGGTCGTCGTTCGTTTGGCGAAATGAGGTGTCGGACACCTTCGTCGAAACGGTGGCGGCGCCCTGGTTCGCCCGTGCTGCGAGCGGCACTCCGGTGATGAACCTGTGGCTGCGCGCGCTGGGCGCCAAGATCGGCCGCGGCGTCTGGTGCGAAACGTATTGGCTGCCCGAGGCTGACCTTGTCACCCTCGAAAAGGGCGCGACGGTCAACCGCGGCTGTGTGGTGCAGACTCACCTGTTCCACGACCGGATCATGCGGATGGACACCGTTGTGCTGGAAGCGGGTTCGACGCTGGGAACGCACTGTGTCGCGCTACCCGCCGCACGAATCGGAGCGGGCGCCACCGTGGGTCCGGCCTCGCTGGTCATGCGCGGCGACGAGGTGCCGCCGTCCACGCGCTGGCAGGGAAATCCGATCGCGCCGTGGAACCTCTTCCGGAAGAAGCGTGGCGATGCGCCGGAGCCGCCGCCCAAGAAAACAGAAGCAACTGCCGCGTGACGAGGACCAAGAAAGCGGCGAGGAAAGCGGCGCCTCCGGTCATCGACCCGTATCTGCCTGCCAACGGAAACTTCGGGTATCGAGTGTCACGCTACGAGCTGGACCTCGAATACAAAGTGACGATCAACCGACTAGCCGGCTCTGCGACCATCACGGCCGTCACACTGGCCGCGTTGCGCACCTTCACGCTGGACCTGTCGGACGCCCTGTCGGTGGCGAAGGTGTCGGTGAACGGCAAGCGCCCGGCCCACTTTCGGTCGTCGTCCGGCAAGCTGCACATTGCACTGCAGGAGGCATTGCCCGCGGGGGCGGCGATGGCGATCTCGGTGCGCTACGGCGGGACGCCCCGACCGGTCCACTCCCATTGGGGCGAAGTCGGTTTCGAGGAACTGACCAACGGCGTGCTCGTCGCGGGTCAGCCCAACGGCGCCGCGTCGTGGTTCCCCTGCGACGACCATCCCAGCGCCAAGGCCAGCTTCCGCATCCAGATCAGCACGGAGAGCCCGTATTATGCGCTGGCGAACGGCGAGCTGCTGTCCCGGCGGGTGCGGGCAGGCATGACGACGTGGACGTACGAGCAGGCGGAGCCGACGTCGACCTATTTGATCACGCTGCAGATCGGCGCATACGGCCGTCAGCGCATGGCCAAGAACGGTGTCCAGATGCACGCCCTGCTGCCGGACCGGTTGCGGCGCAACTTCGAGCAGGACTTCGCCGACCAGCCGAAGATGATGAAGTTGTTCGTCAAGCTGTTCGGGCCTTACCCACTGGCCACCGGCTATACGGTGGTGGTGACCGACGACGATCTGGAGATACCGCTTGAGGCACAAGGTATTTCGATCTTCGGCGCCAACCATTGCGACGGCAAGGGCAGCGCCGAAAGGCTGATCGCCCACGAGCTGGCCCACCAGTGGTTCGGCAACTCCGTGACCGCCAAACGATGGCGGCACATCTGGCTGCACGAGGGCTTCGCCTGCTACGCCGAATGGCTGTGGTCCGAGCACTCCGGCGGCCGTAGCGCCGACGAATGGGCACGCCACTACCACGAGCTGCTGGCGGATTCACCACAGGATCTGCTGCTGGCCGACCCGGGACCACGGGACATGTTCGACGATCGCGTGTACAAACGCGGCGCGGTGACCCTGCATGTGCTGCGGCGGCGCATCGGCGATGAGAGTTTCTTTGCGCTGCTGCGGGATTGGACGGCGCGCTACCGGCACGGCACCGTGGTCACCGACGACTTCACCGGTTTGGCCGCCAATTACGCACACCAGTCGCTGCGCCCGCTGTGGGATGCGTGGCTTTATTCGACGCCCGTGCCTGCCCTCGAAGGCCCGTCGTGACCGACGCGGGCGCCGGGTTCGATGCTCTTCGCGCAAGCGGCTCATCGCCGACGGGTCCGATCACGCGCGCCAGCGTGACCAGGGTCGGCACGGCCACGGTGCTGTCCGCGCTGTGCGGATATGCGGTGCTGTATCTGGCCGCGCGCGATCTCGAGCCGGCGGGCTTCTCGGTGTTCGGCGTGTTCTGGGGCGCGTTCGGTTTGGTGACCGGTGCGGCTTTCGGCCTGCTGCAGGAGGCCACCCGCGAAGTGCGCTCGGCGCGTTATACCGAGATCGTCGGCACAGGGCCGCGCACGCATCCGATGCGGGTGGCCGCGATGGTCGGCGTGGTGGCTGCCGTGGTGATCGCCACGAGTTCGCCGCTGTGGTCGGGACATGTCTTCGTCGAGTCCCAGTGGTTGAGTGTCGGGCTGCTGAGCGTCGGGCTGGCCGGTTTCTGCCTGCACGCCACGCTGCTGGGCATGCTGGCCGGGGTGAACCGGTGGACCCAATACGGGTCATTGATGGTCACCGATGCCGGTCTTCGGGTTGCGGTAGCGGCTGCGACGTTCGTCGTCGGCTGGGGGCTGATCGGCTACCTGTGGGCGACCGTCGCGGGCGCAGTCGCGTGGTTGATCCTGCTCATCGCGTCCCCGGCGACGCGCGCGGCGGCCCGGCTGCTGACCCCCGGCGGCACGGCGACCTTCCTGCGTGGCGCGTCGCACTCCATCGCAGCCGCCGGAGCGAGCGCGATCCTGGTGATGGGCTTTCCAGTGCTGCTCAAGGCGACCTCGGGTGATCTGGGCGGCACCGGCGGCGTGGTGATTCTGGCGGTGACACTGACCCGGGCGCCGCTGCTGGTGCCGCTGACCGCGATGCAGGGCAACCTGATCGCGCATTTCGTGGACCAGCGCACGGAACGGCTGCGCGCGCTGGTGGGGCCTGCTCTGGTGGTGACCGGCCTTGGCCTGCTCGGGGTGCTGCTGGCGGGGGTATTCGGACCCTGGCTGCTGCGGGAGGCGTTCGGGGCTCAGTATCTGGCCGACGGCGAGCTGCTGGCGTGGCTGACCGCGGCGGCGGTCGCGATCGCATTATTGACCTTGACGGGCGCCGCGGCGGTCGCGGCGGCGCTGCATCGCGCATATTCGGTGGGTTGGGTTTCCGCGACGGTGGCGTCGGCGCTCTTGCTGCTGCTGCCGCTGGGCCTGGAAACGCGCACGGTGATCGCACTGCTGTGCGGGCCGCTGGTCGGAATTGCGGTGCACCTGGCCGCGCTTGCCAGAGTGTCGCATGGGTGACCCTGTATTTTGTTTGCATCGACACGCGTTACCGCGACGTTTGGATCGTCGTCCCGGCCTTCAACGAGGCGAGCGTCATCGGCGACGTCATTTCTGACGTTCGCTCCGTTTTCGACCACGTCGTCTGTGTCGACGACGGCAGCCGCGACGACACCGGCGACGTAGCGTTGCGCGCAGGCGCGCACGCGGTGCGTCATCCAGTCAACCTCGGCCAGGGCGCGGCGATCCAGACCGGCGTCGAGTATGCCCGCCAGCAGCCGGGTGCTGCGGTGTTCGCCACGTTCGACGCCGACGGTCAGCATCGCGTCAAGGACGTCGTCCGGATGATCGACCGGCTGTCCGCCGAGGACGTCGATCTCGTCGTCGGCACCCGTTTTGCCGACCCCGGAGTGGTCAGCCACACACCGCTGGTGAAGCGGTTGGTGTTGCGCTCGGCAGCCGTCTTGAGCCGGCGCAGCCGCACGCTGGGTCTGACCGACGCGCACAACGGCCTGCGGGTGTTCAACAAGAAGGTGGCCGACGGGCTGAACCTCACCATGAGCGGCATGAGCCATGCGGATGAGTTCATTGCGCTGGCCTGTGAAAACCATTGGCGGGTAACAGAAGAACCGGTCGAAATTCTCTACACCGAATACTCGATGTCGAAGGGGCAGCCGCTGCTGAACGGCGTCAATATCATTTTCGACGGTTGGTTGCGAGGGAGGATGTCGCGATGAACTGGATTCAGGCGCTGCTGATCGCGTCGGTCCTTGTGCTGCTGGTTTACCTGTTGCGCTCACGCCGAAGCGCGCGGTCCAAGGCGTGGGTGAAGGTCGGCTACGTGCTGTTCGTTATCGCGGGGATCTATGCGATCCTGCGCCCGGACGACACCACTGTCGTCGCAAATTGGCTTGGTGTGGCCCGCGGTACGGACCTGATGGAGTACATGCTGATCATTGCGTTCGTCTTCACGACGCTGTCGGCCTACATGCGGTTCAAGGACCTCGAGCTGAAGTATGCGCGGCTGGCACGTGCCGTGGCCTTGCAGACCGCGAGAGTGCCCGAGGAGCGCTAGACCGACTGCCGGAAGTAGTCCACCGTCCGGGCTACGCCCTGGGCGAGATCGACGTTCGGCGCCCAATCGAGCACCTGCTTCGCGCGGCTGTTGTCCAGGCTCGACCGCTTCAGGTCGCCCAGCCGCGGCGGGTAGAACTCGGGCTCATCACGACCGCCTGCGGCCCCTGCGATCACTGAATGCAGTTGCCGCGTCGAGGTTTCCACTCCGGTGCCGATGTTGAATCGCTGGCCTCCGCCGGTCTCGCCCGCAGCCTTGACGAACGCGTCGACGACATCGTCGACGAACACGTAATCGCGGGTGTCGGTCCCGTCGCCGAAGATCTTGGTCGCGCGGCCCGCCAGCAGCGCCTGCGAGAAGATCGCCACCACACCGGCCTCGCCGTGTGGGTCCTGTCGGGGTCCGTAGACATTGGCCGGGGCGATGTGTGAGCAGTCCAGCCCGTAGAGGTTGCGAAACATGTTGAGGTACACCTCGCCGGCGTACTTGCCCGCCGCGTACGGCGATGCGGGGTCGACGGGCTCATCCTCACTGGTAGGAAAGGTCTGGGGGAAGCCGTATATGGATCCACCCGACGACGTGTGCACCACCTTACGGACGCCGGCCTGCCTGGCAGCCTCGGCGAGCCGCACCGTGCCGACGACATTGATGGTGGTGTCGGCCTGAGGGTCGGCGACAGAGTGGCGCACGTCGATCTGGGCGGCCAAATGGAAGATCACCTCGGGCCGGGTCTCCGCGAGCAGACCACGAAGGTCTGCGTCGACGATGTCGGCCTTGACGAATGCGAAGTCTGCAGAACGCTCGGCGGCGACGATGTTCTCGCTGCGTCCTGAGCTGAGATCATCGACCCCGGTGACGCTGTGGCCGTCCGCCAGCAGGCGATCTACCAGCGTTGATCCAATGAAACCGGCTGCCCCCGTCACCAGTGTGCGCATCGGCCCACCATACCGAGGGCCGCCATGGACGCGCTTGGACATACAGTCAACAAGAGTGAACTGGGTCGCCCGCACCGCCGCCGCGTTGATCGCGGTGCAATTGGTTGTTCGGGCGGTGCTGGCGTTTCGCGGCTACTTCTACTGGGACGACCTGATCCTGACCGGCCGAGCGGGCACGCAGGGCCTGCTGTCGACTGGGTATCTGTTCGACGATCACGACGGGCACGTCATGCCGGGGGCCTTCCTGGTGGCGGGCGGCATCACGCGGCTGGCGCCGTTGAACTGGATCGGACCGGCGATCAGCCTGGTGGTGCTGCAGTTGTTGGCGTCGCTGGCGCTGCTGCGCGCGCTGCGCGTCATTCTCGGCTGGCGGGCGGTGCTGCTGCTGCCGTTGACCTTCGCGATGTTCACCCCGCTTTCAGTGCCTGCGTTTGCGTGGTGGGCGGCGGCGTTGAACTCGCTGCCGATGCTGGCTGCGCTGGCGTGGGTGTGCGGCGATGCGGTGCTGCTAATGCGCACCGGCAACCAGCGGTATGCGGCGACGGGCCTGCTGGTGTACTTCGGCGGCTTGCTGTTTTTCGAGAAGGCGGCGGTGATCCCGTTCGTGGCGTTCACGATTGCGGCGCTGCACGCACATGTGACGTCGTCGGGTTCGTTGGTGGCGGTGTGGCACCGAGGGGTTCGGCTGTGGGTATCGGCGTTGGCGATGACGGCGGCCTGGATCGCCGTGTATCTGGTTGTGGTCGATCAGAAGCGGTGGAGCTTCGATATAGCGATGACGTGGGACCTGTTGAGCCGCTCGGTGACTCATGGCATCGTTCCGGGTTTGGTTGGTGGTCCCTGGGATTGGCAGCGTTGGGCCCCGGCCTCACCGTGGGCGACGCCGCCGGTGGCGGTGATGGTGCTGGGCTGGCTGGCCCTCGCGGTCGTGGTAGCGATCTCGTTCATCCGTAAGCAGCGCATAGGGCCGGTGTGGCTGGTGGCGGTCGGCTACGCGGTTGCGTGCCAGATCCCGATCTATCTGATGCGCTCGTCGCGGTTCACTGCGCTTGAGTTGGCGCAGACGCTGCGCTACCTGCCGGACCTGGTGGTGGTGTTGGCGCTGCTGCTGGCGGTCGGCCTGTGCGCGCCGAACCGCCAGCGAGCGATGTGGCTGGATGCATCGCCGCGGCGGACGGTGGTAATCGTGTGTGCCACAACGGCATTCGTCGCGAGCAGCCTGTACTCGACCGCGACATTCCTGACCACCTGGCGTGACAACCCGGCGCAACCCTATCTGCAGTACGCTAGGGCCGCGCTCGCCGCCGCGCACGCCACCTCGAGTGCGCCGCTTCTCGACCAGGAGGTCGATCCGTTGGTGTTGCAGCGTGTGGCGTGGCCGGAGAACCTGGTCAGCCACATGTTCGCATTACTGCGCGACCGACCTGAATTCGCAGGCACGACAACCGATTTACGCATGTTCGATGTGAGCGGTCATCTCGTCGATGCAAAGGTCACCTGGGTGCGGTCGATTGTTCCCGGGCCGGCGCCGCAATGCGGCTATCTGGTGCAGCCCGACTTCCCCGTTTCGATGCGGCTGGATGGCCCACTGCTGCCTGCAGACTGGACGGCCGAGATCAATTATCTCGCCAACAGCGACGGGTCGATGACGATGTCGCTCTCGGAGGGCACGGAGACGAAGGTGCCGGTTAGGCCGGGGCTGAACCGCATCTTCGTCCGATTGCCGGGTGCTGGAGATGCGATCAAGGTGCGGGCGAACACCGCTTCGCTGTCGGTGTGCATCGCGGCAGGGCCGGTTGGATTCGTGGCGCCCCGGTAGCTCGGGGCCTGAGACAATGAAGGCGTGAGCGAGGTCCGCCGGTGAGCGTGCTGAACGGGTTCTTGTCGACGTGGTCGAATGCGCGGCAGACATTCGGTGAGGGCACGCCACAATCCGGCGCTCCGTACGACGCCAGTGGCACACTCAACCAGCTGCAGTCCACGGTGCAAACTGCGGCCCCCGGGTCGAAATGGACCGGGGGCGCAGCCAACGCCTACGGCGCGGCCAACTCCGAACACGGTCGGGTCATCGGCCAGCTCGCCGGGCTGGACCAGCGCCTGAGCGCACACGTCGACCAGTCAGCGCAGGTGGTCGCCGCCGGACGGCGCGACCTCGACGCGGTGCGCAAGTGGGTCGTTGACGCGGCCGCCAGTGCTCCCCGGAACGAGGCAGGCGAGCGGATGCGAATGGCGATCGTGCAGAACGGGCTCAATCAGGTCCAGGAAATCATCCAGCGATCCAACGGCGATTTGAACGCCATCGGCGAAAAGATCCGTGGCCTCGGCGACGAGTACCAGGCACTGGGCAACCAGAAGTTCGGTGGTCCCAAGGAGGGTCCGGATCTTGTTGGGGGGGACCCGAGGGACGACGAAGAAAAGCGCCGACAGGCCGAAAAGGATGTCCACGACGCACTCGCGGGGAACCAAGACGCAGCCAAACGCGTCGAGTCAGTTCTCAATGGGGTCAAGCCCGGGCAGCAGTTGACTCCGGAACAGGGTTCGTACCTGAGCCAGATGCAGGCACAACAGAACGGGATGAGCATCGACGCGCTGAAGACCGCAGAGCAGCGGCTCGGCGATCGGAAGCACATCATCCCGGACTCTTGGCAGTTGATGAGCAACCCCAATGTCAACTTCCCGAAGACCGACACCAAGATCGGCGCGGCCGACAATCCGAACGAGATGGTGAAGGGCGGCTTCGACAAGCTCCCGCAGAGTGTTCAGCAAGCGGTGAAGTCTCCTGGGGTGTTGTACGCCGACCAGATGGGTGACGTTTCCGGAATCGTCCGCGACGGGAACCCCGCACTGCAAACCGGCACCCAGCTCGACAGCGAGATGCTCAACAAAGCCGACAGGATGATGGACGCGCCCATCTGGGAGCACGATCCCGCCAGCAATGGCCAAGACGTTGGTCGTGACCCGTTCCTCGATCCCGTTGTGTCCGAGATCTTTACATCAGCAGGCCGCGACCACCCCGCAGTGGCGGCGCTCATCACGGGCGGCCGGGGCGAGGACTTCCTGCATGACATCACTCACCACTACTGGGCGGACAATGGTGCGGCCGCCGGTTCGCTGCTCAGCTGGACCGGACCTGAGTCCGTCGGCCCGAATGCGGCGATCGCCGCCGACACCGCGGAGGCTTATGCCAACTACATTGGCAAGCACGACAGCGAATTGCTAGCGCTCAACAACCACACCCTCGGCGATATGAACCCGAATCTGGTGCAGGGCATGACCGAAGGCCTCACGCCATACATCCCGAACATTGCGGGCATGTCAGAGGGCCAGCTGCCGGGATTCGACACCCTTGACTCCCCGGATGCAACCGAGAAGGGTCTGATGCCCGTCGCGAAGGGCATCTTCTCAGTCATCAGCAGTGACGACAAAGCCAGTGTGCTGTTCAACGGTGCGGCCGAACATCAGGCGGTACTGGCGCAGGAACGGTTCGCCGAGGACTTCAAGAACCACGTTCCGGGCCTGTCGCCCCAGTCGGAAGACCTCACTGATTCGGCGACGCTGCAGGGCCTCGTCGACTCCGGACTCCACAACGCCTTATCGGACGAGAAGCTCAACGGCATTGAACTGGAAAAGAGTGTCTACCAAGCAAAGTCGCAAGCATTCGACATGGACAAGAGCATCCTCGAGGGACTCGGCGGCAACTTGCCCGTTGTCGGTGACGTCGTCGGCCCGGGCGTCGATGTTTTCGGACAAGCGGCCAAGGACGCGATTATCGGCCCCGCACCGACCGTGGCGGCCACCGACGCCAACGGCAACTACATTGCACCGGATCTCGCAACGTCCGCCGCCAACGCGCAAGTGATCGGAGCACTGGTCAACGAGGGAGTGCAAGTGCCCGGTATACCCCCAGAGTGGATCGTGCACGACGCTGGTGGTGAGGTACGGATCATGTCATTCGCCGAGGCGCAAGGTGTGACAGAGGGTTTGGAATACGGTGGATATAACGAGGCTCTCGCGAAGGGCGTAGAAGGTGCCATGGGTCAGGGTTTCGCCAATGACGTGAACCAGGCCATCAAGGATCGGTACAACCAGGTTTCCGAGGTGCTCGACCCACAAACCGATCAACCAGAACAACCGAAGTAATGTCTCGACGCCTGACTGCAACCGCGTGCACCTTCATGGTGTTCGTGAGCGCGGCGTGCACACCCTCCGCGCCCGCGTTGCCCAGTGACGCGAGCCCCGCTGCTGTGTCCGAGAAAGTCGGGGGTTCGGATGGGTCTTCATTCTTGGGCGACATCACGAGTTTCGAATGGCCTGACGACGGTCGGCACGCCGGTGAGTTGCTGAGTTGGATCCCACGCGATGCCAAATCTTCCGATCCCGAAGCGGCCAACCGCGCCGGCGCGACGGCACAAGCGATCGCCACCTTCTTGGCCGACCACTACAACGACGCTAAAGGAGCGGGCGCGACCAACCCCGCATTGATCCAGGCCTACGCCACGGCGTTGATCCCATATCTGGGTGCCATGGTTGGCGATCCGAACGGAACTTCGGGCTTTGAACCGCTGGACTCGCTGGATAGCAGCATGCCAAGAACGGCGGAGGTGTCCGCAGTCATGGCGACCGATGCTGCCGCCGATCACACATTCATCGACGCTGCATCTACTCATGCGGACACATACGAGAAGCAGTTCGCCGATCTTGCTGCCGCCGACCCGACTCTGTCTAGCCCGAATTGGCGCAATGATCTTCTACCCGCGGCGCGAATTCGTGGCCTGATCAAAGCGGGCGCGCGACTTGCTGGTCGTCAGCCGGACCCAACGACACAGCGGTCGGTCTATGAACTGCAATACATGGTCGTCTCGCGCATGGTTCGCGGCAGCGCCCCATTCATCAGTCCGGAATATTTCAATCCGGACGGATCACTCAAGTCAGCCGATGAAATCGACGGACCCTGGTCTCGTTACAACGCCCAATTCGGAAGCTACCTCACGTCGTACCCGCAGATCACGGGCGCGATCAAAGTATTCCAGGACACCTTCACGGCCATCG
>Ga0207688_10000179_pt1 | contig 28109 bp, 27 predicted proteins | sample KBSMiscanthusM4_FD_184296 | JGI IMG/M metagenome (GOLD analysis project Ga0207688, IMG submission 184296) | Miscanthus rhizosphere microbial communities from Kellogg Biological Station, Michigan, USA - M4 (SPAdes) (version 2) | ecosystem: Host-associated > Plants > Roots > Rhizosphere ...
TGGCAGCGCGTGATCGGCCGGCGCTCGTTCTTGAAGGGTGTCGGTCTGGCAGGCGCTGCTGCGTTGCCGGGTAGCGCGCTGCTCACGAGCCAAGCGGCTGCCCAGTCCACCGGCGTCACGAGTGGCGATCTCGACATTCTCCGCTTCCTTGCTGCTGCCGAGCTGGTCGAGGCCGATCTGTGGACGCAGTACAACGAACTCGCGGGCGTCAATGGCGGCAACAAGGCCTATACGGCTGCGCTGGAGAACCTCGACGAGGACCTGCCGCAGTACATCTCGGACAACACCGACGACGAGAACAGCCACGTGGCGTTCCTCAACGCGTATCTGCAGTCGCAGGGGGCCTCGCCCGTCAACCTCGATGCGTTTCGCACACTGCCCAGCACCAAGGCCAAAGGCGCCAAGCAAATCGGGCGGCTGACGAACCTGCAGGCGCTCGATGTCGATACGAGCTGGTACCTGCGCTACCGCAGCACGCAGAACCCCGATCTCGGTGCGACGTTCCCGCAGGCGGTCACGATCCGCAACCAGCCGGCGATCCCGGTGTCGGATGCGGATACGCCCCCGAACATGAAGGCGCCGGCGCCTCCGAAGAACCGTAAGGAGAAGCGCATGCAGGCGATCGCCAACACCGCGGGGTTCCACTTCACGTTCATCGAGCAGGGCGGCGCCAGCCTCTACAGCACGATGGCGCTGAAGGCGTCGAGCCCCGAGGTCCTGCAGATCGTCGTGAGCATCGGCGGTGTCGAGGTCAACCACTTCGCGGTCTGGCACGACAAGGCGGGCAACGGCGTGGCCCAGCCCCTCGCCCCGCTCACCGACCCCGAGACGCACGTGCGGTTCCCCGACCTCAACGCCCACGGCGGCGAGGCGACGCAGACGAACTTGATCTTCCCCGAGCCGTGTCAGTTCATCAGCAGCAGCCTGCCCGCCTGTTCCGTGATCCGGCCGACGCTCGATCAGAACGCCGGAGCGGTCGCCGCGGTCAAGGCGCTCACCGACGATCAGTTGTTCAAGGGTCAGTCACCGCAGTTCTTCAGCACACTCATGGGCTTGGCAACGGCGGCTGACGCTGCGCAGCGCCAGGTCGCCTAGCCCGATCGTCACCACAACGAAGGGACTCACCGCATGTTCAACGGACTCCTCCAGCCCACCCATCTGATCATCTTGCTGGCCGTCGTGCTCATCTTCCTCGGGCCCAAACGGCTCCCCAGCGCGGGACGAGCGATTGGCCAGGGACTCAGAGAATTCAAGGACTCGATCAACCGAGAGCCGCACCCGCTCGCTGAGGCCACCGCGACCGCGGACGAAGAGACGCCGCAGGTGCCGCGCCAAGAGATGCCGCCGGCCCAGTGACGGTGCCCGCGAATGGAGACGGGCTTCGAGGTTGGAAAACCGATGATCGCCAGAGCTATCAGCCACGAAGCTCGCCTCCCGATCCTCGCGCACGTCGACGAGCTGCGCACGCGACTGATCGTGAGCGCGGTGGTGTTGGCGGTGGCGTTCGCTTTTGCGTTCTGGCAGAACCACGGTGTGCTGAACGTCCTCAACCGCCCCTTGGCGAACGCGACGTCTGGCGCGCTCAAGCGCTCACACGGCCCGCTCGCGGAGGCGGCCCGGACGCAGCAGGCCGTCCGGGTGGCTCTGAACCGCCAACGGGTCGCCTTCGAGCAGATGGCGCGCGCCTCGTCGGGGCGGCCACCAGCCGAACGCCGGGCCCTCACCGCGGCCGCGCAAGCCGACGGCCGCGCGGTGGCCATCACTCCCACCGAGCTGTCGGGACGCCAGCCGGTGACACTCGGAATCGGCGAGCCGTTCGGACAAACCGTGACCGTGTCGGCGTACTTCGCCCTGGCACTCGCGCTGCCGGTGATTCTGTTCCAGCTCTACGCGTTCGTGATCCCGGCCTTCAGCCCGCAGGAGCGCCGGGTCGCGACGCCGATACTCGCACTCGCACCGTTGCTGTTCGCGGCGGGTCTCGCCTTTGGCTACTTCGTCGTGCTGCCCGGTGCGGTCGGGTTCCTGCAGAACTTCAACGCCAGTTCGTTCGATGCGCTCGTGCAGGCTCGCACCTACTACCAATTCGTCCTCTTCACGCTGCTGGCGACCGGGTTGCTGTTCCAGATACCCGTCGCCGTCATCGGGCTCAACCGGATGGGAATTCTCAGCGCGCGCCAGTTACGCGAACACCGGCGCTACGCGATCGTTGCCATCGTCGGACTCGCGCTGCTCCTGCCCGGCACCGACTTCGTGACCACACTCCTCGAGCTGATCCCGATGCTCGTGCTGTTCGAGCTCAGCGTCGTCATCGCGGCGGTGTTGGAACGCCGCAGTCAGCAGTGACGATGAGCGATACCGCAGCTGAGGCAGACGGCGCGTCGCTGCACGGCGGGAGTCGTAGTGCACAGAGTCCCCTTGCGGCCGACGACAAGAGGTGTTCCGGCGGTCACGGTTTGAGGTCCCCCGATCAAAGGACCTCGAATGACTCTCGTCAGACCCCGCAACTTCCTCGCCGGCGCGGCGGTACTGCCGCTCGCGGCGGTCATGGTCGCCGGCTGTGGTGGCGGCAGCAGCACTCCGAACGCCGCCGTGACCCCCCCGGCGGCGCCCTCGACCGCCAACAGCGCCGCAAGCAGCGCGCCGACCGTCCGCGTCGCGAACGGAAGCCTGGGCCGGATCCTCGTCGACGCGCACGGCCGTACCGTGTACCTCTTCAAGAAGGACAAGGGGACGAAGAGCACGTGCAACGGTGCCTGCGCCCAAGCCTGGCCTCCGGTCACGGTGAGCGGCAAGCCGGCGGCCGGCGCTGGCGCGAACGCCTCGCTCCTCGGCACCACCAAGCGGTCGGACGGGACCACGCAGGTGACGTACCACGGCCACCCGCTCTATCGCTTCCAGGGCGACCAGACCCGCGGCGATACAAAGGGCCAGGGCGTGGTGGCGTTCGGCGGCGCCTGGTTCGTCGTGTCCCCATCCGGCGCGCAGGTGCCCAGCCACGCGGCGAAGGCGTCCCGGGCCGGGCACGCGGCCAAGCCGGCACCCAAGCCGGCGGCGCCGAAGCCCGCTCCCAAGCCGTCGGGCAATGGGATCCCCCAGAACAATGGCGGTGACCAGGACGCCGACAACAACGGCGGTCCGGACGACGGCGACGGCGGTATCTGAGCCGATGACGCGGACGCCCGCCAAGGTGAGCATCGTCGTGGGCGTGGTGGCGCTCGCTGCGGTGCTGATCGTGGGCGTGACCAGCGGCGGTGGCCATTCGGGCCACCGCCCCGCGTCCGCCCCGTTCGCATGGCTGCAACCGGCTGCGCCGCCCGCAGCCTGGAAGGTGGCGCGCATTCCGAGTGGGGCGACGCTCGCCTATCCACCCGGATGGAGGCCGGTCAAGACCGATGCCGGCACGGCGTCGGTGGCGCTCCTCGGCAGCGGGGGTCGCTACGACGGGTTCCTCAATGCGACCCCGAAGAGCGGAAGGGAAACGGCGGCGAACTGGAGCCGTTTCCGGCCCGACCACAACCGCGGCGAGGGCAACCGGAACGTTCGCCTCCTCGCTTCCGCCGAGAACCTGGCCTTTCGCTCCGGGCGCGGTTCGTGCGTGATCGACATCTACACGACGTCGAAGGCCACCTTCCGCGAGATCGCCTGCCTGGTGTCCGGCCCGGACTCGACCGCGGTGGTGGTGGCGGCAGCCCCGAACGCGGGCTGGGAACACCAGGCGGCCACGCTGGAGCGAGCCGTTTCGAGCTTCGTGCCCTAAAGAGTCGTGCGCGGCCCAAACGCCAACGGGCTCGACCGGGCGACGCTCGTCGTAGCGGGCGTCGCGACGGTCGGGCTCGTCATGGCGGTCCTCGACACGACGATCGTCAATGTCGCGCTGGACAGCCTGTCGCGGGACCTGCACGCCCCACTGATGACCATCCAGTGGGTCTCGACCGGCTATCTGCTGGCGCTGGCTGTGGTGATCCCGATCTCGGGCTGGGTGACCGAGCGCTTTGGCTCCAAGCGGACCTGGATCGCCTCGATCGGCTTGTTCGCTTTCGGCTCGACGCTGTGCGCGCTCGCGACGTCGGCCGGCGAGCTGATCGCCTTCCGCATCGTCCAGGGCCTCGGGGGCGGCATGCTCTTGCCCGTCGGTTTCACGCTGATCGCGCAGAGCGCCGGGCCCAAGCGGGTCGGACAGGCGTTCGCGCTGGTCGGCCTCCCAATCCTCCTCGGGCCCATCTTCGGGCCCATCATCGGCGGGCTGATCGTCGTGAACGCGAGCTGGCAGTGGATCTTCGTGGTCAACGTGCCCATAGCCGTCCTGGCGATCGTCGTTGCGGCTCGGCTGCTCCGGCCGGACGCGGGCCGCGCCGACGCCGGCGCCCTCGACTGGGTGGGCACGGCACTGCTGTGCCCGGGCTTGGCGGGCATCGTGTTCGGCCTCTCGGAGGTCGAGAGCCACGGCGGGATCGGCCATCCAATCGCCTTCGGGCCGATCATCGCGGGGTGCGGGTTCGTCGCGCTGTTCGTCTGGCACAGCCTGCGCGTGCCGCGACCGTTGATCGAGCTGCGGCTGTTTCGCTCACCGCGCTTCCGAGCGGCCGCCACGGTCACGTTCCTCCTTGGGGCTGCCCTGTTCGGCACGCTGCTGGTGCTCCCGCTCTACTACCAGGTCGACCGCGGTCAGAGCGCTTTGAGCGCAGGCCTGCTGCTCGCTCCGCAGGGCATCGGGGCCGCGGTCATGTTGCCGATCAGCGGGCGTCTGACCGACCGCATCGGCGGCGGGCCGGTGGTGGTCGCGGGCTGCAGCCTCGTCGCCCTGGCGACGCTCCCGCTGGCGTTCGTGAGCGACCACACGCCGTACGCGCTGCTGGGCGGGGTGCTCTTCATCCGCGGGCTGGGCCTCGGCGCATCGATCCAGCCAGCGACCGCCGCGGCCTATGCCGTGCTGAACTCGTCGCAGGTGCCGCGTGCGACCGCCGCGCTCAACACCGTGCGGCAGATCGGCGGTTCCATCGGTACCGCGCTCCTGGCCGTGGTCCTTCAGCACGAGGCCGTGAAGGCGCTGTCGTCGACGAGCGGCGGCGGCGGCGGGCTCCTCGCCCCGCTGCCCGCGGCCGAGCGCGCGCAGATCAGCGCGCCAGTGGCCACAGCCTTCGGTCACACCTTCATGTGGGCGGCCGTCCTGGCCTTCCTGGCCATCGTTCCCGCGATCGCGCTCCTGCGCGCCGAGCACGCCGGCCGGGCGCCGAGTCCGCGCCCGGCGAGGAGCTCGCCTTCCACGATTTCGCCTGCCGCGGTCGGCGAAGTGCCGACGACGTCAGTCCCGCCACCGCCAGCGGTTTAGGTCCCCGCGATGACGCTGGTGGCGACGCGCTGCACGGTGTCGCTGGGGATCGCGAACCCGATGCCCGGCGCCTGCGCGTTGCCGAACTCGGGGTCGGTCGCCGCGAGTGTGGGGATTCCGATGACCCTGCCGCTCAGGTCGACGAGTGCCCCGCCCGAGTTTCCGGGGTTGATCGCGGCGCTCGTCTGGATCACCGGCGCGAGCGTGACGCCGTCTGCCTCTTGCACGGCTCGACCAAGCGACGAGACGATGCCCTGGGTGACGCTGGAGCGCAGCCCGAGCGGGTTCCCGATCGCCAGGACGAGGTCACCGACCTGCAGGCTGGCGGAGTCGGCGAACGTCGCCGGCGCCGGCCGCGCCCCGACGAGCCGGAGGACTGCGAGGTCGTGCGTTCTGTCGGCGCCGACGAGCGTCGCACGGTGCTGGTTCCCGCCCATGAGCGTGACGACGAAGCGATCTCCCCCGCCGACGACGTGCGCGTTGGTGACGATGTCACCGCGGTGGTCGAAGACGACCCCGGAGCCGAGGCCAGCAGCCGTCCGGACCTCGACAACGGCCGGCGACACCGCCTGCACGACGTGCACGAACTGCTGCTGGAGGCCGGTGAACGGGGTGGCCGTCGTGAGGGGGAGCACAACCGGGCGCGCGTCGGCGCCACCGCCACGGTCCCCGTCGCCAGTGGCCAAGGCAATCGCTCCAACGGCGACCAGCGCCAGGAGCACGACGACGACGACGCGGGAAATGAGTCCTCGAAGAAGCATGGACCAAGGTTGGTGCAGCCCGCGCTCGTTGTCGTCAGCCTGGGGACGGGTCGTCGCAATGAAGCGTGTGCGGTAGTCGAAGGTGCGGCTACGCCGTCTGCGGTACGCGAAAGAGCCGCCCGCGAGCCGACGACAAACGCGGGTTCGGAGGTGACCATGGGCCGCGATGTCGCCCACGACGAAGATCCGTACGGGTACCCGGCGAAAGGTTGCGCTCGCCTGCGTCGGCGTGGTCGTCACCGCCGTCGCGATCGCCGGCATCGCAGGGGGCTCGGCCGCGGGCGACCCGACGTCCCCGGTGGGACAGGCGCCGCCCGAGTGGGCCGCGAACGCCGGCGCGTGGCCCGCCCACAACTACGACCTCGCCAACACGCGAGCGACGGCGCAGACGCCGATCAACGCCCAGACGGTCTCGAGCCTGAAGGTGAAGTGGACCTTCCCGTTCAAGGGTGCCAGCGCCTTCGGCATCTTCGCCTCGACACCAATCGTCCTGAACGGCACGGTCTACCTCCAGGACCTCAACTCGAACGTGTACGCGCTCGATCGCGACACCGGCGCGGTCAAGTGGCGGCATGCGTTCAACAAGCCGAGCATCGGGCCGAACGGCGTCGCCTTCGGTTCGGGACTGATCTACGGCGCGACCGAGACGAATGTCTTCGCCCTCGACGCGCAGACCGGGGCGATGGTCTGGACCCGGAAGCTCATCCGCAACGCGAACGAGGGCATCGACATGACGCCCCAGCTCTACGACGGCACGGTGCTGATCTCCACCATCCCGGGCAACACGCAGAACTTCTACAAGGGCAACGGGGACGGCATCGTCTGGGCGCTCGACGCGGCCACCGGCCAGACACAGTGGACGTTCAACACCGTCTCCGATGGCGCCAAGCTGTTCGGCAACCCGAAGGTCAACAGCGGCGGCGGCCTGTGGTATCCGCCGTCCGTCGACAGCCAGGGCCGCGTCTTCATCTCCGTCGCCAATCCCGCGCCGCTCTACGGCACGCGCAAGTTCCCCAACGGCTCGAGCCGCCCCGGCCCCAACCTCTACACCGACTCGATCGTCGCGCTCGACGGGCAGACCGGGCAACGGCTCTGGTTCCGGCAGACGGTCCCCCACGACCTGCGCGATTACGACCTGCAGATCCCCGCCATCCTGACCACCGTCCCGATCGGCGGCGTGCCCACCGAGGCCGTGCTGGTCGCCGGAAAGATGGGCAAGGTCTTCGCCTACCGTGCCGACGACGGAACGCCGCTCTGGACGCAATCCGTCGGAAAGCACCAGAACGACACCGGGCCGCTGCCGCGCCGGGCCGCGACGCTCTTCCCCGGCGACTACGGCGGCGTCGAGACGCCCATGGCGCTGGGTGGCAGCAGCCTCTTCGTGCCCTGGAACGACTTCCCGGTGCGCGCGAGCGCGACCGGCATCTCGGGCAGCCTGGTGAGCCAGAACTTCAGCGCCGGCAAGGGCGGCTTCACCGCGCTGGACGCCACCACCGGCAACGTGCTCTGGCAGCACAAGCTGCCGTCGATGGACCTCGGAGCGGCGACGGTCGCGAACGACGTCGTCTTCACCAGCACCTACGACGGCACGATCTACGCCTTCGACACCCAGACCGGAGCGACGCTCTGGACGACCAAGGCGCCCGCCGGCATCAACTCGTTCCCGGCCATCGACGGCGACACGCTCCTCGTCGGCGCCGGCACCTCCGGCGGCCTCAAGAAGCCGCACTTCCAACTCGTCGCCTACTCGCTTCAGTAGCCGACCGACCAGCCGAGGAGGCTCGCAATGAGACACGTCGTCCGCCCCTTCATCGCACTCGTGGCCGCTGGCGGCATGGCGCTCGGGCTCGTCCAGCTGGCCTCGGCGGACGTCCCGCAGACGGCGCACGCCGCAGCGACGACCCAGGTCAAGGGCCGCGAGTTCCGGTTCACGCTCTCGTCGAAGTCCGTGGCAAAGCCCGGGACGGTCACGTTCAACTTCACGAACACCGGCACCGTCGCCCACGACTTCAAGATCGACGGCAAGACCACGCCCCTCGTTCAGCCGGGCCACACGGCAAAGCTCGTCGTTCGCTTCAGGAAGGCCGGCAAGTTCTCCTACCTCTGCACCGTGCCCGGACATGCTGCGGCGGGGATGAGGGGCGTCTTCACGGTTCGCTGAGCCGGGGGGAAGGCCGCCGAAACGCGACGCCTTACCCGCCGGCAATCTTCGTGGCCCGCTGCGGCGGCCCTACGCGCTGAAGGACCGCGGGCTGCGGCCCAGCCCCGCATAGGGCAAGCGCCATCCTGCCCGCGCCCGCGCGTAACCGATCAGCTCTCGTCGGGTGCTCGAGGTCATGGGCGTTGGCGGGCTGGCTTGGCCAGCGCCCGCGCCACGCGCCTCAGCGCGGCGTCGCAGCTCATCCCTGTCTGCTCCCAGCATGCGCCGCAGGCCTACCCAGGTGTCGGTCGATTCACACCTCGACGGTCTCGAGCTGCCGGTTTTGCGATCCTGCGATGAGTTTCCACGACGCCGCCGGTCTCATCCTCTGAGCCGGCAGCGTCCGACTGACCGTGTCGACTGCGCCGGTCGAAACAGGAGGCGATGAGATGCCTGAGCACGCGATAGGAACGCGCGAGGATTGGGAAGCGGCCCGGGACGCCCTGGCCAAGCTCGAGGCCGAGCAGGCAGAACGAGACAACGAAATCAAGAGGAGGCGACGAGACCTCCCCTGGGTGCCAGTGGAGAAGGAGTACGAGTTCGACACCGAGGACGGCAAGAAGTCCCTCGCCGAGCTCTTCGACGGCCGCTCACAGCTCCTCGCCTACAACATCATGTTCGGCCCGGATTACCAGCTCGGTGCCTGCCCCGGTTGCACCAACCTCGGGGACGGCCTCGACGGCACGCTTGTCCACCTCAACCACCGCGACGTGACGCTGATCTGCTTCTCGCGGGCGCCGATCGACCGGCTGGTCGCCTACAAGCAGCGGATGGGCTGGCAGTTCCCGTACGTCTCGACGTACGACACCGACTTCCCCTTCGACTTCGGGCTTGCGATGACCGAGGAGCAGGCACAGCAGGTCCCCGAGGTCAAGGAGATGATCGACAATCCGCCCGACTGGCTCATGGAGTGGTCGCGGCAGATCGGGGCCGACCTCAAGGACGGCCTGCGGGAAGGCCCGAGCTGGATCGCGTTCGCGCGCGAGAACGGCACCGTGTACCACACCTACACCGTGAGAGCGCCTGACCCGTTCGTCGCCCCGTACTACAGCTCCCTGCTCGAGCGCACGCCGAAGGCACAGCCCGAGGAGCCCCACAGCTGGCGCAAGGACGAGTACCCGGACTGAACCGGACAACTGGGGGCGCGCGGCTACCCGATCCGCTCGTCGATGCGGACGCGAACGGTGTCGCCCGCTTGCTTGCCGATCGCGTTTCGCAGCGCCGCTCTGACCGGGAGCCTGTGCGTCCCGTCGCCCTGGGCCATCAGTGCGCCGTCGAACGGCTCGCCGTCGATCGCTCCGCGGATTTTCACCAGCCCGCGGGTCCCGAAGAGCTCGGGTACGTCGTCCATCACCACGCACGTCCAGGCGCCTGGGTTGTCGGCCTTCTGAAGGCGGGCGTCGAACTGCCTCAACACGACGCTCCAGACTCTCGCACACGACCGAACTGACTTCGGTCCGGAGGAAGCGCCGGGTCGCGTCGAAACGTCAGCAGGAAACGGACTTCATCTCGCCGACCTCAGCAACGAGGTGAAGTCTGCGACGGGCCCGAGGTGGGTGAGCTTGTCGGGGTTGACGATCGACCTGATGCCGGTGATCTGGCCGTCGGCGATCTCGAGCGCCACCACCGCGATCAGCCGCTGCTGTGCGTCGAGGTAGACCCCTCCCGCGCCGCCGTTGACCTCGGCGAGGCGCAACGACACCCCGGGGAGGCGGGCGATGACGAAGTTGCGCAGCGTGCGCGCGACACGGGTGCGCCCGCGCAGCGTCTGCGCGAGCGCCGGCACCTTGCCGCCGCCGTCGCCGGTCAGCTCCACGTCGGCGGCGAGCAGCGCCTCGAGCCCGGCGAGGTCGCCTTGCTGGGCGGCCGCGAAGAACCGGGCCGCCAGCTCGGCGCGCTGTTCGCGGGTGGTCTGGAAGCGGGGCCGGCGCTGCTCGACATGCTTTCTGGCGCGGGTGGCGAGCTGGCGCACGTTGTCCTCGCTCTTGCCCACGATCGCCGCGATCTCCGCGTGCCCGAAGTCGAATACGTCGTGAAGCAGCAGGACGGCTCGCTGCTCAGGCGAGAGGCTCTCCAGCAGCACCAGCATCGCCACCGACAGCGAATCGGCCATCTCCGCCTGTTGCGCGGGGTCATCGTGCCCGTCGGTGATGATCGGCTCCGGCAGCCAGTCGCCGACATAGCTCTCCCGGCGGGCGCGCGCGGAGCGCAGCTCGTTGATCGCCAGCCGAGTGGTCACGGTGGTGACGAACGCGCGCGGGGAGGCGATCTGCTCGCCGGCATCGAGCGCCTGATGCACCCGCAGCAGCGCCTCCTGCGTCACGTCCTCGGCTTCGGACACGCCGCCGAGCATCCGGTAGGCGATCGCGAACGCCAGCGGCCGCAGCTCGTCAAGCACCTGCTCGCGATCGGTCATGCCGCCACAAACACTCTCATCATCGGCTCCTTGATCGAGAGATGATCGGCCCGGCCGCGCTCAGAACAACCGGTACGAGCCGATGACCGTCAGCGGTTCGCGCTTGATCGGTCATGGGACCCTTCCTTTCGCGTTCGCGGTCCGGCCAGACCGGCTTCGTTGAAGAAGGGACAAGACAGCGGACCCGGCTGTGACACCTCCGCGCTTCGCGGTCGGCCACTGTGGCGCTCAGCGCGTGTGTCGCCGGCTACGCGTGGTCGCTCGCGATCGGATCTCCGAGGACGATTCCGTCCGGGGTGATCTCGAACTCGCGGACCTCGGGGTCGTGCGCGCTTGCCCGTGACTTGAGGATCGTCACCGTGCGCAGGAGGCTTGTGCCGGCGCGCAGGTACTGGAGCAGGACGACGTTGTCGGAGAGGTGCGAGATCCCGTACTCGGCGAGGCGCCCGACGTGGAAGAGGTCCGGGATCTCGCTGGTCATGATCGGGCTTATGCCCGCGCGCGAGAGGCGTTGCGTGAGCGAGTAGACGAACTCGCGGAAGCGCACGGGATCGGGCGTCGCGTACTGCAGGTCGCTGAGGCTGTCGATCATGACGCGCTTTGCGCCGGTGCGGTCGATGAGGTCGAGCAGCTCGTACACCCATTCGTCGACGTAGACATCGTTGGGAGACCGGTACATGACGGTCACACGCTCGTTGTCCAGCGACCAGCCAAAGCCGCGGGCGACCTTCTCCAGTTGGATCGGGTTCTCTTGCAGGGTCGCGATCACCCCAGGCTCGTCGTCCGCGGCACCGCTGAAGACGAAGTGGAGTCCCATCAAGGTCTTGCCGGAGCCCGATGGGCCGGCCACGAGCGTGGAGCTTCCCGGTCCGTAGCCCTCGGCGAGCATCCGGTCGAGGGGGGCGATACCGGTCGAGATTCGGCCTTCGCTCAGCCGGTAGCCATCCTGCCTGACGGGATCGGCAAGCCGGGGGAACACCGTGATGCCATCGCGCGAGAGGCGATACGTGTGCCGTCCGGAGCGAAAGTCGCTCCCGCGCAGCTTGGTCACCTCGATCAGGCGCAGCGTGCGCTGGTTGGACTGCTCTCGCGCCAGCGAGATGATTCCGTCGGCCACGGCGAATTCCGGCGCTGTGCGCGTCTCGTCCGCGCCGTATTCGCCGATCCAGAAGCTGGTGGCAGGGAAGGCCGTGAGCAGCGCGGCGAGATTGTGCAGGAAGCGCCGGAACTCGCGAGCGTCCGGCGCGAATGCGGCCAACGCCTTGAAGCTGTCGATCGCGATGATTCCCGGCCGCCGCTCCTTGATCAACGCGGCGATGCGCTCGGCGACGGCGGCAAGCCCGTCCTCCCCGCCCACTGCGGAACCAAGATCCTCGTAGAAGACCGACCGGCCGATCGCGGAGCGATCGAAGAAGCTGAGGGTCTGGGCGTACCGGAGGATCTTCTCGAACGGCTCAGAGACCGTCGAGAGGTAGACCGCAGGCCGCTCCTCAGTCGCGCTGGCGAAGATCAACTGCTGGCAGAGGATCGTCTTTCCCGAGCCCGGCAGCCCCATGATCAAATTGATGCCGTTCATCGGCAGACCACCGCCGAGGATCCGATCCAGGCCCTCGTCGCCGCTTGTTCTGCGCGCGTCCACTAGCGACTCTCGTGCCCACCGTGTGCGACCAGCGCGCTCGATCCCAGCAGGTCCTTCACGGTCGAGACGAGCTCGAGCGGGTCAACCGGCTTGCGCAGAAAGGCGTCGGCGCCCGCGGCAAGCGCCTCGTCGCGGCCTTCGAGGACGGAGATCGCGAGCACCGCTCCGGCGTCATGCTGCTTGAGGCGCCGGCAGAGCTCCGCGCCCTGGCCGCCCGAGATCATCAACTCGACGATTGCGAGCCGGGGCTGACTGTCGAGCCACCGCTCCTCGGCGTCGGCAACGGTCAACGCGACGTCCACCTCATAGCCCTCGGTGCGCAGAAAGAACTGCTCGAGGTCGGCGGACACCGGATCGCGTTCGGCGAGCAGCACGAGCAGCCGCATGTCAGCACCGGCGCCGTCGCCCAGGCGGCGGTCCCCCTCACTGTGCTCGGCGAGCAGTCGGTGAGCGTCGGCGGCGGACAGGCCCTGGGAGACCTGCGCCGCGAGAAACCGCAGGCGCTCTATCTGGTCGCGTGAATACAGACGGTGCCCGCCCGGGCTCCGTTCCGGAACGATTGCCCCGTACCGCTCCTCCCAGTTGCGAATCGTCGCGACCGGGATTTCCAGCATTCGCGCCACGGCACCGATGCTGTAGACGCCGCGGCTCCCACCACCTTCGTCAGCCACAGGCACGATCGTAGCCGATCGCGATGCTGGTTGTGGCATTTTGATGTGCTTGCGATGAGCTAATAGGCATATTTATCTCTTCACAGTCTCATCAGCCTTTGGTATGGTTCTGAAAGCTCCGGACCGCCGGATCGTGGACACTGAGCACGACGACGGATGCCCTGCGGAGCGGAAAGCGGTTTTGATGAGCCTTGCTGCTCACCCTCGCGTCGATACACCGGCACCCCAACCGGTCGCGCCCGCCCGTGCGGGTGGCGCTGAGCGGGTGCGCGCGGACCTCGTGCCATTCTCCGTCGAGGTCGAGCGGCACGGCGACGTCGCGATCGTGGAGGCCCGCGGCGAGCTCGACGTCGCCACCGTCCAGAAGCTGCGCGCCATTCTCGAGGAGATCAAGAGTGCCGGGCGTTTGGTGCTCGATCTGCGTGGCCTGTCCTTCATCGACTCCAGCGGTCTGCACATGCTGGTTGGGCTCAACCAGCGCGCACAGCGCGACGGATTCCAGCTTGCGCTGGTTGCACCCGCGCCTCCGGTCGACAGGGCGATCCAGGTGTCTGGGCTGGGCGAGACGCTGCCGTTCGTGTCGCCGTCGGCGATCGCGTAAGGACGCCGCGTGTCGACCCCTCTCCGTGCGCTTGCCGTCCAGCCGCCTCACGGGAACGGCCAGCAGGCGGCTGCGATCTCCAATGCGTTCGTCCAGCTTCATCGCCGCAACCTGGGCAAGGGCCCGACCAAGGCCAAGACCTACGTGCTCGACGACATGGTTGTCTGCGTGCTGGAAGGGGGAGAGCTGCCGCTCGAGAAGACCCTGCGCGAGCGTGGCAACCAGACACTGCTGCACGAGGTGCGGGGCGCGCTTCACGCTGCGGTCAGGGACGAGTGCGGCGCGATCATCGAACGCGAGACCGGCCGCCGCGTCAAGACCGTGCTCTCACAGTTCGATCCCGAGTGGGACATCGAATGCAAGCTCGCCCTCCTCGACGCGGCCGGAGCGCCGCCGGCGGCAGCGACGCCGCCCGGGCGCTAAGAGCCGGGCGGAGCAGCAGGGATCGCGACGGCCTGGGCGTAGAGGCCAGGTTCGTTGTCGTCGCCGTCCGTCGGGGTGGAGCGGCGACGATCGACGGCTTCGCTCAGCCGATCGGCGAGCGCGTTGTGCCGAAGCGATCCGTCGCCCTCGTGCCCAGTCGCCGTCAGACGCGTGATCGCGGCAAACCCGACGATGTCGCTGAGGTGCTCGACCGGTTCCAGCATCGCGCCGCAGCCGGGACAGAGGACTCCCGCGTCGTCAGGCACGGCGCTGGTCTCTAAGCGCGTCCGGCATGGGACGCATTTGTAGTGCGGCATCGGGACTCCCCGTTCGGTCGGCTCAGCATAACATGATGATTTCTTCTAGAATTCGATTTCTAGTGTCGGATCGCGACTCGCCGCCCGTTTGGAGCTTCTTGACGAATCACGCGCAGGTGTTGCTGTGCGTCGCGCGCGACCCCCACATGCGCTTGCGCGAGATCGGCGACGCCGTCGGCATCACCGAGCGGGCCGTCCACCGGATCGTCGTCGAGCTCGAGGCCGCCGGCTATCTCAAGCGCACGCGCAACGGACGGCGCAACCGCTACGAGATTGCGCGCGGCCTGCCCTTGCCCGACCGCCTGGCCAGGAATCGGAAGGTCGACGAGCTGCTTGGGGTCCTCAGCGAAGGCGCGCCGACAGCGACTGAGACCACGCCGTGACCAGCGTGGGCGCCTGTCGTCGCGCGGGGGTGATCCTGGTCGGGAGCATCGCGGGATTCGGGCTTCTCGCCCTGGCGCTGGGCGGACGATGGACGGCGTTGACGCACGCGCTCGCGGCCGTTCCGTTGGTGACGATCGCCGCCGCGGCGCTGCTGCAGCTGGTCTCGCTGGTCGGGCGGAGCGAAGCGTGGAACCGCTGTGTGCGGTCCGCCGGCGGGACCGTCAGCCGAGATCAGCTCTACCGGGTCGCGAGCCTCGGCTACCTGGGCAACATCGTCAACGGGGAGCTCGGGTTCGCCATTCGCACCGCCGCCCTGCGGCGCGTCGCGCCCGACCGGACGCCCAAGCTCGGTGCGCTGGCCGTCACCGAGGTGCCCATCGTCCTGGTCGAGGCGGCACTGGCGGTGCTGGTCACGTTCACCCTCGTGGGCCCGCTCGGCCTGCCATGGTGGCTCCCCATCCCGTGCTTTGCGTTGATGGCGGCCCTCGGCCTGGGGCTCCGCCGGCTCGCGCTGCGGCGCGGCCTCGCCGGGTGGTGGCGCGGGCTCACCATCCTCCACGACCGCAATGAGCGCGCCCGCATGGCCGGCTTCGTCCTGCTTTCGATGATCGCCCAGATCCTGCGCAACTGGATCCTCCTGCGTGCCGTCGGCGTGGACGCCTCGGTGTTCGACGCCACGGCCGTCCTCGTTGCCACCGCCGTCCTCGGCCTGCTCCCGATCGGGCCGAGCGTCGGCGCGGGCGCGTTCGTCCTCATCCTCGGAGCGCACGGGGTCGCGGCGGTCGCGAGCGCAGGTCTGCTCTTGGCCGGAACCGGCGCGCTGGGTGCGCTTGCCTACGCCTCCTGGGCGCTCGCCGACCATCTCTGGGACAGCCGCGCTCACCTCAACCGACGCGTGTCCCACCACGTGCGCACGCGCCGCGCGCAGACGGCGGCCGGCGGGATGGGCGCCGCCCTCACGACGCTTTCCACCGAACGCCGCCGCCGCGTCGAGACCGCCTACTTCGGCGGCGTGACGCTCGAGCAGCTCGTCCTGATCCTGTCCCCGTACCACGGCGCCTCCACGGGCCGACTGGAGCCCGCATGAAGAATCCCCTGACCAGCCGCGGACGGCACGACGCCGCCGCCGATGGGTCCTCGGCCGCAGTCGACGACCTTCCGCTCCCCGGCTACGACCGCCTCAACGTCGGCCAGATCATCGCCCGCCTCCCTCGGCTCTCGCAGGTCGAGCTGACGGCCGTCGAGAGCTACGAGCGCACGCACGCCGACCGCGTCGACGTCCTCAACAAGCTGCGCTACCTGCGCGGGCCGGAGCCGGTCGTGGGCTACGACGCCCTCAAACCGGAAGAGATCGTGGCCGGGCTTCGCCATGCGGACGCCCCGACCCTCAAGCGCGTGCGCGAATACGAGCGGAAGTTCCACCGCCGCGACGTCGTGCTGCGCGCGCTCACCGACGCCCGCCACGCCGGCCTCTCGGCGGGTGTCGACGACGCACAGCGGGCCTGAGCGACGCCGCGGACAGCGGAGGGAAGCGGCCCGGTGAGCACTGCGGCTCACCCGCGGAGGATGCGGAACTTCACGGCCTGCGGCCGGGTCCGGTTGCCGGTGGTGTCGACCGCGGTGAAGGTCGCGCGGTACGAGCCGGCCCCGAGCAGCCGATGCCCGAGGTGCCCGCTGAACGACACGCGGTTGCCGCCCGCCGCCGCGGTGCGCTTGAGCCGGGCGACGACGCGAACCTTGTGACCGTTGCCCACGCGCTCGATCCGAATGGCCACGGTCGCGGCGCGGTTGAGCGCGAACGCGAAGGCGGTGCCGCGCTTGGCCCGGCGGGCCGCCTGGCCGACGCGCGGCGTCACGGCCCGGTTGACCGTGAAGCGGCGGTTGGTGACCTTCAGGCCCGAGAGGGTCAACGGATCCTGGGTGGGGGCCGCCGAGGACGGCGTCTGGGGCGCCGCTCCGCTGCCCTGCGTCCCGGCGCCCGCCGCGGTCCCATCGCTGCCGCCAGCGGTCCCGCTGCTCCCGTCCGTGGTCCCACCGCTTCCACCGTTCCCGCCCGGCGTGCCGCCAACCGGGTCGGGGTCGATCTGGTAGCGGACGATCGCGGCCCGTTCGTGCGGGTATTCACCGGTGTGCTCGCCGGCGACGATCTTCCCGTCGGGGGCGATCGTCGCGACTTCGACGACGCACGGGCTGTTGGGCACTGCGCGCGTCAGCACCGGTGCGCCGTTGCCGAACCCGGTGTCGGGTGATCCGTCGGCGTTGAACCGTGCTAGGGCGCAGGCGTCGTTTCCGTCGTCGAGCACCGACCCGCCGAGGACGATCTTGCCGTCGGGCGCGAGGGCCAGCGCCTTGACACCGAGGGGAACCTTGCCGCCGGCAAAGGTCGGGTCCGCCAAGCCCTCGGAGGTGAGCCGGATGAGCCTGTCATCGCCGGCGTTGCTCTTGGCCGCGAGGAGCACCTGGTTGCCGGGCTGCAGCGCGACGCCGACAGCGGTGTCCTCGCCGCCGCCAGCGATCTGCGTGCGGCCTCCGTTGAACATGCTGTCGGGAGCCCCGTTCTCGTTGTAGCGCCCCACGACCGCGTCGCCGTTGGGGTAGGCGCCGGTGTCCCCGGCCGCGACGATCCTTCCGTCGTCCTGGGTCGCCACGGCCCAGAGCTGGTCTGCGCCGGAGGTGGTATCCACGAGACGGCCGCCGCCGTTGAAGGTCTGGTCGAGCTTGCCGTCGGGCTGGTAGCGAGCGATGGCGAAGTAGGACTTGGTCGCCGCGTTCTGCGTGCCTGCCAGCACGATCCGGTTCTTGCCGTCGACCGTGATGGCGTGCCCGTAGCCCGGTCCGGCGGCCGACATCTGCGTCGAGACCAGCCCGTTCGCGTTGCCACTGTCGCCGTCGAAGTCCTGGTCGTGCTCACCCGTGGCGAGTAACCTCGCGACGGCGAAGTAGCCGGGGCTCACCGAGCCTCCGACGAGGACCTTGCCGTCGGGTTGTAGCGCCAGCGCGTAGGGATGGAGCGCGCTCGGGAGCGTCGCGACGCCCTGTTGGCCGAAGGACGGGTCGGGCGTGCCGTCGGGCAGGAACCGCAGCACGTAGCTCGCGTTGCTGACGATGTCGACCTCGAGCGCGGCCACCTTGCCGTCGGGCTGCGTCTTGACGTCGTAGACGGCCGTTCGCGCTGCACCTCCGAGGTCGGCGAGCACAACGCCGCCCGACCCGAACGTGGGATCGAACGCGCCGGGCTGGGCGTCCGCCGCGGCGGCTCCGAAGGCAAGCGCTGCCGTGGCCAGGAGGGGGATCAGGATGGAAGTGAAGCGGCTGTATGCGCGATGCGGACTCATGAAGCGAAGGTCCCACCGCGCCGCGGCTCCCACCATGCGGCGTCCCGCCAACCTGCATTCGGTTGTCCGCCAGGCCGCTGGCCAACCAGGTCAGAACTGCCCGGCTGAGCGGTCAGCCGTGCGGGGCGCTGCCCGGGTGCCAGCGCTCCTCGCGGGCGTAGGCGGTTATCTCGTCGTCGGTGTCGAGCGGCGAAGCGTCGGGCCGGATGCCTTGGGCCTCGTCGCGGAAGCGGTCGTCGCCCTCGCCGATGCGAGCGGCCGTGTGGCGGATGGGCTCCGCCGGCTCCTGCGCGTCGGCCACCGTCCGCTCGGCGCGCTCGTCGGCGCGAAGCCGGTCCGCTTCGGCCCTTGCGTCCGCGAGCGCGTCTTCGGCCGCGCCACGGAGGCCGTCCGCTTCCCGCCGCGCCTCGAGCAGAAACTCCTCGGCCGCACCACGAATGCGCTCCGCCTCGCCCCCAGCCTCGCCGCGGACCGCCACGGCCTTGGCCCGTAGCCGTTCCGCGTCGCGCTCGGCCTCCGCGAGCACCTCGCCGGCCTCGGCACGGAGCTCCTCGGCCTCGCGCTTCGCCTGGGCAAGGATTTCGCCGGCGACCTCGTCGGCCACGGCATGGACGCGCTCCGCTTCGCGCCGAGCGTCGTCGAGCGCGGTGCTCGCCTCCGCCCGCGTCCGGTCCGCCTCCACGCTCGCGTCCGCCCGTGTCTGGTCCGCCTCGGTGCTCGCGTCCGCCCGCGTCCGGTCCGCCTCCGCGCTCGCGTCCGCCCACGTCCGGTCCGCCTGGGCGGTCGCCTCGGTCCGCATCTGCTCGGCCTCCGAGCGCGCCTCCGCGCGGATCACGTCGCCCTCGCGGCGCGCGTCGGCCCGGATCTGCTCGGCATCCGCGCGACCCCGCTCGCGAATCGTCTCGAGGTCGTCGTCGATGCGCTCCGCCCGTGCCTCCGCGTCGCCGACCAGGCGGTCCGCCTCCGCGTGGGCATCGCTCAGCGTTCGCTCGGCCTCGGCGCGGGCCTGGTCGACGACTCGCTGCGCCTGATCGTGCCCCAGCGCCTGCAGCTGCTCGCCCTCGGCGCGGCCCGCATCGACCAGGGACGCGGCCTCGCCCTGCGCCGCGGCACGCAGCTGCTCGGCCTCGGAGCGAGCAGCGTCGAGCACGGCGGCGGCGTCGCTTTGCGCCGCGGCGCGCAGCTCAGCGGTCTCCTGCTCCGCGGAAGCGCGCCACTCAGCGGCGTCGGTCTCGGCCTGCGCCGCCTCCTCCCGCGCCTGGTCGAGCCGGCGGCGCGCGTCCTCCTCGACTGCCTGGAGCACTTGCTCGCGCTCGTCGAGATGGTCCTCGATCTCCCGGGCGGTCTGGTGCATGCCGCTCTCGGCAAACCAGGTGCGCACCTGCTCCAGGTGCTGCTCGACCTCGTGTGGGTCGTACCCGCGCCGCACCTGGCGGAAGTGCCGCTGGACGACGAACACGGACAGCGACTCGGCTCTTCTGCTCATACGCGCCGCGTTTCCGCATCGCCCGCCGGAGTCCTGCACCGACGCCGCGACGAAGCCGATCCTGCGAGCTTCCTCTCGCAGCGCGAGCAGGCCTGGCGTTCGTTGATGACGTCAGACGCCGGCCGCCTGGAACAGCGAGCCGACGCCTGTCGTGATTCTCGTTACGCGTCGATGCCGCGTCAGGCCAGAACTTCGGCGAGCGCGGCCGCGCCAGCCTCCGCGACCGCGTGGTCTTGATCGACCTCGCCGCCGCTGACGCCGATCGCTCCGACGATCTCTTCTCCCTGCTTGAGCGGGATTCCGCCCGGGAAGACGATGACGCGCCCCTCGTTCGATACGGCGATGCCGTACAGCGGGCCCCCAGGCTGTGCCACTTCGGCCAGCTCCGCGGTCGAGATGTCGAAGGCCCGAGCGGTGAACGCCTTGTCCTTGGCGATCTCGATCGAACCGAGCCATGCGCCGTCCTGGCGCACGAACGCGGTCAGATTGTTGCCGGCGTCCACGACGGCGATGTTCATCGGCACGTCGATGTCGTCGGCCTTGCCCTCGGCCGCTGCGACGACCGACTTGGCCTGTTCAAGAGTGATTGAAGTCATAGGACGCCGCTACCCCTGACCCTGGCATCAGTACCACCAAGTCCGCTGGGACCCCCGCACCGTGCGGCGCGCTCGTCAGACCGACGTGCCGAGCTTGGCGAGCAACGTCCGCGCCCGCTCCGCCTCGGTGGTGACCACGACGTCGTAGCGCGCGGCGACGAGCGTGCGGTTGGAGGCGAAGTCGCGGCGTCCCTGCATCGCGTAGTGGGCGAAGAACCCGAAGATCGCGCCCCAGACGGCGCCGATGAGCAACCCTCCCAGCACCAACCCGACCCACGCCGGACCCGTGCTGAACAGCCCCACGAGCAGTCCGATGAACAGCCCGAACCACGCCCCCGAACCGGCGCCGGCGAGCGTCGCACGTCCGGTGGTCACCCGGCCGGTGACCTGCTCGAGCAGACGCAGGTTCGAACCGACGATCTGGGCGTTCTCGACCGGGAAGCCGTTGTCCGACAGGTAGTCGACCGCCCGTTCGGCCTCCTCGTAGCTCTCATAGCTGGAAACGGTCTCCCCGCCGCTGGGCGACGAGGCGATGTCCGTGGTCGGCGTAGTCATGGGTTCCTTTCTCCAGCGCGGCCCGACGCTGCTGCTGGTGCCCGGCGACGATGACGCGCGCGCCGGCGGATCGCGCCCGTTGAGACACGGGTCGAGGCCCCTGGTCTCGACCCGTGGGCCGGTAGTCGAGCTCGAGCTTCGTGAGCGAACACCAGCCGCGGACCCGGGAGCGGGCCAGGGTGTGCACGGGCGCGACGCGCGGACGAGAAGACGAGGCTTCGTGGCGCCCGCCAACCAAGGAGCGCCGTCATGTCCGTCACGGCCGAACCCACCGCGATCCGCCCGTTCCGAGTCGAGGTCCCGGAGGAGCAGATCGCCGATCTGCGCCGCCGTCTCGCGGCGACGCGCTTGCCCACCAGTGAGCTCGTGGACGATCGGTCGCAGGGCGTGCAGCTCGCGACGATCGAGGCCCTCTCCCGCTTCTGGGCCACGGAGCACGACTGGCGCGCGTGCGAGGCGAAGCTGAACGCGCTGCCCCAGTTCACCACCGAGATCGACGGTGTGGACATCCACTTCATCCACGTGCGGTCGCCGCACGAGGACGCCTTGCCGCTGATCATGACCCACGGCTGGCCTGGGTCGGTCATCGAGTTGCTCGAGACCGTCGGCCCGCTCACGGACCCGACCGCGCACGGCGGTGAGGCCGCCGACGCGTTCGACCTGGTGCTGCCGTCCGTGCCCGGCTACGGCTTCTCCGGCGAGCCGAGGGAGGTCGGCTGGCACCCCGGCCGCGTCGCGGCCGCCTGGGGAGAGCTGATGCAGCGCCTCGGCTACACCCGCTACGTCGCCCAGGGCGGCGACGTGGGCGCCGCCGTCACCGACGCGATCGGCCGCCTGGCCCCCGAGGGGCTCATCGGCATCCACATCAACCTGCTCCTGGCGGCGCTTGCCGGCCCGACCCCGCAAGCGGAATCGGAGCAGGAACGCGCGGCGCTCGAAGCGATCAACACGTTCAACACCAGCGGCAGGGGCTACTTCATCGAGCAGGCAACGCGGCCGCAGACGATCGGCTACGCCCTGCTTGATTCACCGCTCGGTCTGGCGGCCTGGATGCTCGACCACGACACCGACAGCTACGTGAAGATCACCCACGCCTTCCTCGACGGACAGCCCGCGGGCAATCTCACCCGGGAGCACATCGTCGACAACGTCGCGCTGTACTGGCTGACGGGCACCGGCGCCTCGTCGGCCCGGTCGTACTGGGAGAGCGGACGCGCTCAGGCGCTTGCGGCCGGCCAGCCTCCCCCGCCGGTCTCGGTCCCCTTCGGCTTCACCGCGTTCCCGGGCGAGATCTTCCGGGCGCCACGGACCTGGGTCGAGCAGCTCTACCCCACCCTCAGCTACTTCAACGCGGTCGACAAGGGCGGGCACTTCGCGGCCTGGGAGGAGCCCGAGCTGTTCTCCACCGAGGTGCGCGCGGCGTTCCGCTCGCTCCGCTAGGCGGCGGGCGGCTGGTCGATGCGCACCAGGTTCCCGGACGGGTCGCGCACGGCGAAATCGCGTGTGCCCCACGGCTGGTCGGTTGGCTCCTGCACGATCTCGGCGCCCGCGTCGCGCACCAGGAAGGCCACGCCGCTCAGCCCGCTGCCCACGGCGAGGTCCCCGGGGGAGGCGATGATGCACGCGAGCCCCGCGACGGGTCGGCTTTTTGGTGAGAGATCTCGCCGAGGAACCCGTCGAGCGTGTTCAGGTAGACGTCGACGTCGTCGCCGGTGGTGTGCGTGCCGCAGGCCGGGCCGGCCGAGTCGATGGCCTCCCAGATGCCGCGGTTGGCCATGTAGAGGCGCTGCGCGTTGTAGAGGTCGAGGTCGAACGTCGCGCGCGCTTCGATCGCGTTCGTGGGCAAGGCGGGCGCGTGCGTGTAGCCCGAGCGGTTGAACAGGCGGTGCGCGCGCCAGGGCAGGCCGTGGTCGGCGGCCACGGCTTCGATGCCGTCGGCGAGCCGCGCGCCGAGCGCCGCCGCGTGCTCATAGGCCGCATCGGTGAGCAGCTGCTCGAGCGTCACGCGAGCCGCGGTCATCGCGACCGCGTTGGCGAACAACGTGCCGCCGGTCGCGACCTGCTCGCCCCAGGAGGCGCCCGGCGGCGGCTCGAGCACGGCGGCGATGTCCGCCCGCATGCCGTAGGCGCCGAGCGGGATGCCGCTGGCGATCGACTTGCCCACTACGAGGAGGTCGGGCTGCAGGCTCCAGTGGGCGGTCAGCCCGCCCGGCCCGGCGGCCAGCGTGTGGGTTTCGTCGAGCGCGAGCAGCGCGCCGGCCTCGGCGGTCAGGCGCCGTAGGCCGGCATGGAAGCCCTCGTCCGGGAGGATCACCCCGGCGTTCGTGACCGCAGCCTCGGCCATCACGCACGCGACGTCGCCGCGGCCCAGCTCGCGCTCCACCCCGTCGAGGTCGTTGTACTGGACGAGGCGCACGTGCTGGGTCGCGTCGCGCGGGATCCCCAGGCCTTCGGGCGCGACGCCGTCGTGCTCGAGCGCGCCGAGCAGCTCGTCGGCGTGGCCGTGGTACTTGCCGTCGAACATCACCACGCCGTCGCGGCCGGTGACCGCGCGCGCCACCCGCAGCGCCTCGGTGTTCGCCTGCGTGGCCGAGAGCGTGAACTGCCACATCGGCAGCCCGAAGCGGTCGCCGAGCGCGCGGGCGACCGCGGCCGCGTCGACGCCGGGCAGCAGGAAGTGGCTCCCCGCGGCCAGGCGCTCGGCCACCGCCTGCGCCAACACGGGATCGCCGTAGCCCGCGAACATGCTCGTGTCCGCGAGGTTGAAGTCGACGTACTCGTTCCCGTCGACGTCGGTGAACCGGCCTCCCCTCCCCCCGTCGACGACGATCGGCGGATGGTCGTAGAGCGTCGCCATCCACGCGGTCGGCACGCCGTTGGGCATGCTCGCTCGGCCTTCTTGCACCGCCTCGATGCCGCGCGGCCGCAGGGCGACGAAGCGCTCGGCCTCGCGAGCGCGCACCGCTGCCAACCGATCGGCGGATATCCGGTCCGCCACCGGGCGACCCTACCCGACCCAGAGCCGGTCGCGAAGGCCCGACGCGCGGGCGACCGGCCGCTGCACCGCCGCCCGAACCGCGGCCTCGGTGCCGATCAGCACGACGCGCTCTTGCGCGCGCGTGATCGCCGTGTAGAGGAGCTCCCGCGACAAGATCGGCGAGGTCGGCTCCGGGAGCAGGATCGCCGAGGTCGCGAACTGCGAGCCCTGCGCCTTGTGGACCGTCATCGCATAGACGGTGTCGACGGCGCCGAGGCGCGCGGGCGCGAACGCGAGGACCTCGCCACCCCGGTCAAACGCGGCCGCGACGCGCCCCGGCTCGGTCGAGACGACGACGCCGGTGTCGCCGTTGTAGAGCCGCAGCGGGTAGTTGTTCTCGGTCACGAGCAGCGGCCGGCCCACGTACCACGGGCCCTCGGAGGCAAAGTCCGGCACCGCGCCGGCCAGCCACGTCTCCACCTGGGCCATCCAGGTCCGCGCGCCGTGCGGGCCGCGCCGGTGCGCGCACAGGAGGCGGAAGCGGCGCAAGGCGTCCAGCGCGGTCGCCGCGTCGCCCACCGCGGCCGCTGCGCGGACGGCGGCGCCGGTGGCGACGGCCAGCTCGCGCAGCGGCGCGAGCTCGCCCGGCGCCGCGCTCGCTGCGTCGCACGGGAGCCAGAGCACCGCGGCGTCGGGTGTCGCGTCGAGCAGGGCCACCGTGTCGTCCGCGTCGCCGGCGCGCACGGCGGCGGCGAGGCGGGCGATGTCGCCGCCGTAGCGGTGGACGCGGTCGAGCACGACGATCCCGTCGCCGACGGCGACGTCGGGCGGAGGCTCTTCGGCGGCGACAGGCTCCCCGGTCGCGGCGGCCAGCGCGGCGCGCGCGGGTGCTCGCATGCGCAGGCCCGCGACGGCGGGGCCGACGACATCGCCGAGCACGGCGCCCGCCTCGACCGACGTGAGCTGGGCCGGGTCGCCGACGAGGATCAGGCGGGCGTCCGGGCGCACTGCCTCGACCAGCTTGGTCATCAGCGACAGCGACACCATCGAGGTCTCGTCGACGAACACGACGTCGTGCGGCAGCCGATTGGCGCGGTGGTGGCGGAAGCGGCTGTGGCTGCCCGGGCGCCAGCCCAGCAGGCGGTGCAGCGTGGAGGCCTCGAGCGCGAGCAGCGCCTGCCGGATCGGGTCGGGCACATCGAGTCGGGCGGCCTCGGCGTGCACGGCCTCCTGGAGCCGCGCGGCGGCCTTGCCCGTCGGCGCGGCGAGGGCGACAAGCGGCGGCGTAGCCGTCGGCTGCTCGAGCAGCAACGCGACGATGCGCGCCACCGTCGTCGTCTTGCCCGTGCCGGGGCCGCCGGCCACGACGGCGAGGCGTCGGAGCACGGCCGCGGCGGCCGCCAGGCGCTGGCTGCGGTCGGCCTCGCCACGGAACAGCCGGTTGAGGCCGACGCGCAGCACCGCCTCGTCGACGGCCTCGGGCGCCGCGTCCGCGAAGGCCCGCAGGTCGTCGGCGAGCCGGACCTCCTCCTGCCAGTAGCGGTCGAGGTAGAGCGCGCTGCCCACGAGCCGCAGCGGCCGGCCCGCGTCCTCCGCCGTCCCGGCGACCGGGCTCGCGGCGACGGCACTCCGCCAGGCCTTGGGGTCCGGCCAGGGGAGGGCGCCGAGGTCGACGGGCTCGTCGGAGTCGACCGTGGCCGTGGCGCTGATCGTCGCCAGGTCCGTGAACACGTGGCCCAGGCGCGGGCCGCGGACGGCGAGCGCGACGGCGAGGACGACGGTCGGGTCGGGCTCGCCGGCGAGCGCGCACAGCCGCTGCGCCACGTGCACGTCCGCCGCCGCGAGCACGCCGATCGCGTTGAACGGCTCCAGCAGGTCGCTCGCGCCCGCCGCGAGGCGCACGTCGTAGCGGTCGCGCTCGTCGACCGGGGAGGTCGGCGTGTCGGGCGCGGCGGCGGGCTCGAGCTCGATGAGCGGGAGCTGGGTCATGCGGCGGCATCCAGGGCGTCGCTGAGGGCCTCGACCAGCGCGGCCGGCGGGCGCCACGCGAACACGCCGCAGGGCACGCCGTCGACCGCGGGCGTGTCCGGCCCCACCATCCCGCGGACGAACAGGTAGAGGATCCCCGCCAGGTGGCGGTCGGGCGCGTACCCGGGCAGGCGCCAGCGCAGGTAGCGATGCAGCGCGGCGGTGTAGAGGAGGCCCTGCAGCGCGTAGTGCGCCTGCTCCATCTCCTCGGCGAGGGCGGCCGGGCGGTGGTGCCAGGCGGTGAGCGGCACGCCCGGCGCCCCGAGGTGGTTGGACTTGTAGTCGACGACGGCGAAGCGGGGGCCGTCGTCCTCGCCGGGCAGTCGCGCCACCAGATCGATGCTGCCGGTGAGATAGCCGCGGACCTCGGCGCGCAGCGCCGGGTCCTCGAGGCGGTCGGGATAGCGCGCGAGCGGGTCGCCGACCGGGAGGTGCGCGCGCAGGACCGCGGCGATCGCGCCCAGGGCGACGGTGCCGTCGGGGTCGTCGCCGCCGGCGAGCGGGAGCTCGAACTCGAGCTCGTCGAGGCGGTCGCTCCGGGCGAGGTCGCGCAGCCGCGCACCGCCGGCGAGCGGGCCGAGCGGTGTCGTGAGCGCCGCCTGCAGGCCGTCCACGACCGCCTCGATGGGGCCGACGTCGACCGCCCGCCAGGCCAGCGCCTCACGCACGCGCGCATCCAGCTCGGCACGCAGGTCGGGTGCGGCGAAGTCGGTGGCCTCGAGGACCCGGTGCACGAAGGTCCCCACGCGGGCGCCGGGCGGCATGTCGCCGAGCAGCGCGGGGACCGCCGCGAGCCCGGCGTCGGCCTGTCCCGGCGCCGGCCCGGGCAGCGGGATGCCGGCGTCGCGCTCGTCCTCCACCCCGCCCTGCTCGGGCTCGCTGGCCACGCGCGCCTCGTACGCGCCCGCGGTGATGTTGCTGTACGAGGTGCGGCGCCAGTCGAAGTCCAGGCGGCGGTCAAAGGTGGCGGCCGACAGCGTCGCGTCACCGCCCGCGCCAGGCTCCCAGCGCAGCGGCGGTCCGGGATCGGCGTCCTCGACGCTCACGCACCCGGGTGCCGTGAGGGCGATCGCGTCGAAGCGCCTGCGCACCGTCGCGTCGTCGGGGACGGCGTCGGCGTAGGCCTGCACGTCGCCGTCCTCGTCCTGGGCGAAGCACAGGCGCCCGAGCGCGCCGTTGCGCGCGTCCCACGTGCCCGCCCACCAGATCACCGCCTGGTGCTTGGCGCGCGTGAGCGCGACGTAGGCGAGTCGGAGGTCCTCGCCGCGTTCGTCGAGCACGGAGCGCGTGCGGTGCGCCTCGTACTCCTCGCCTTCGAGGCCGACGTCGATCATGCGCTGGTTGCCCGCGTCGGGGTCGTGGTAGGCGACCGGCTCGCGCTCGTCGCGGATCCACGTCGGGTCCCACACGAACGGCGCGTAGACGACCGGGAACTCGAGGCCCTTGCTGCGGTGGATGGTCAGCACCTGGACGGCCTCGGCGTCGGACTCCAGGCGGCGCGAGCGCTCCTCGTCGGCGGTGTCGGTCGCGGCGTCGGCGATGCGGCTGCGCAGCCAGCCCACCAGCGCGGTGGTGCCGAGCTGCTCGTCCATCGCGACCGCGTGGAGGAGCTGGGCGACGTGGCGCAGGTCGGTCAGCCGCCGCTCGCCGTCGACGGTGGCCAGCACCCGGCCCGGGAGCCGCTCCCCCAGCGTGATCGCCTCGAGCAGGGAGGCGACGCCGCGCAGGCGCAGCACCCGCGCCCACTCGTGCAGGCGCTGGTGCACGGCCTCCCAGTCGTCCTCGGTGGCAGCGGCGACTTGCGCGGGCGTCCAGCCCAGGAACGCCGTCAGCGCAACCGAGGCCGCGCGCGTGGGCGAGGCGGGCCGCTCGAGCGCCTCGAGCAGGCGCAGCCACTCACGCGCGGGCTCGGTCCCGAACACGCTGCCGGCGCCGTTGATGACGGCGGGGACGCCGACGTCCTCCAGCGCGTCGCGCACGAGGGCGGCCTGGCGGTTGGTGCGCACGAGGACGGCGACGTGGCCGGGGCAGACCGCGACAGCCTCGCCGCCCTCCTCGGCGACCGTCGCACCCGAGGACAACAGGCGGACGAGGTCGTTGGCGAGGTCGCAGGCGATGGCCTCACGCGCGCCGCGCGCCTGGGCGTACCCCTTGGTGGTCAGACCGGCCCGCTCGCGCGCGAGGATGCGTACCCTCAGCGGCGCGGGCACGGGGGCGCCGGTCAGGCGCGGGGCGCGGTTGCCCGCCGCGGCCTGGACCTGGCGGTAGACGATGCCGGGGTGGCCGAGCCGCGCGCGGCCGAAGAGCGCGTCGTAGGCGTCGAGCAGGCCCTGGTCGCTGCGCCAGTTGGTCTGCAGCGTGGCGCGCGTGCCGGCGGCCTCGGCGGCGGCG
>Ga0207688_10000186_pt1 | contig 27430 bp, 19 predicted proteins | sample KBSMiscanthusM4_FD_184296 | JGI IMG/M metagenome (GOLD analysis project Ga0207688, IMG submission 184296) | Miscanthus rhizosphere microbial communities from Kellogg Biological Station, Michigan, USA - M4 (SPAdes) (version 2) | ecosystem: Host-associated > Plants > Roots > Rhizosphere ...
CGCCGTCGCGAAGGCCATCAGCGCAATCGCGAGCGACATCACCAGCGCGCCGCCGATCAGAAACGGGCGCGCGCCATAGCGGTCGACCAGGAATCCGACGGGCGTCTGCAACACGGCCGCGGTTCCCGTCATCAGCACGACGCTCAGACCGAGCTCGGCAAAGCTGATGTCGAACTGACGCTGCCACACGAGAAACAATGGCGGCAGGCAGAGCTGGTAGAAATGCGACAGGAAATGTCCGGTGCTGATCAGCAAATTTATTCGTGCGTCTCGTCCGACCATCAACCCTCCTCGCACGGCGCGGCAGCTCTTTATTCGCCCTTGGTTCTTGCCGTCGCTATAGCGATAGTCGGACGCCGAGAAAAGCGCGCCGTCGTCATGACCGACCCGCGCCGGCGTTCGTGCGGCTGGAATTGCTCCAGGGAGCTTAACGCGCCAGGAGCTCAACGCTTCATGCGGACGATGTCGCTGCGGCGCAAGCCCGGCGCAGCTCAGGCCGGCAGCAGCTCAGGTGCGACGCCTGGACAATTATCGATCCGGTGTGCGAGTGGCTGCTCGCCGAAAACGGATTGACTTGCGTTACCGAATCTTGTGTATTTAGACCATCATCATAACTGTGTGTGTGTCGCGCCCGGGCGAATCGCTCCGGGCTTTTTTGTGCCCGGCGCAAAGCGTCACGGCATCTGCGCGGCGTTGCCCAAAGGATGACAAGCCATGCGATAGTTTGCCGACGCATCCCCACCCGGAACTGCTGCACTTCGAATGAAGGATTCGCGCGCGGAGCGCAGAGCGCGCCCGCATGGCCGCGGCCGCGTCGGCTGAGGCTTCATTGTTATTCATTGTTATTTCGCGGCGGCGTGTCGCCAAAAGCCGCACAGAATGGGCCTCGTTGCCGGGAGCGCATTGTTTTTCATTGTTATTAACAATGGAGGGCGTTGGAAATGCAGGCGAATATTCGCGCTCACGTGAGCGCGGAAGACCAGCGGCGTTGCGTGCGCGCGCTACTCCGCCGCGGTCTGCCGCAGGCCGAGCTGCCGCAGCGAGCGGTCGACCCACAGCCGCGTGAGCTTTTCCTGCACGCCGTTCTGGGCGAGGCGCGCGCGCAGATTGTCGAAGTCGACGCGGTCGAGATCCTGATCCTGGTTGAAGCAGGAGAACACCACGCTCTCCACGCCGGTGGCGGGGTCGCGGTGGACCTGCAGGCACTGGGCGCAGATCTCTTTCATCATGCACTGCATCGGCGAGTTGATGGAGGCGATCGCCTTATGCCCGGGCTTGAGATGCTGCGCCAGGATGCCGACACGCGCCCGCTTGACCGCCGCCATCATGCCGTCGGATCCGATCGCCACCACGCGGTCGACCTCGCCGAGCGGGATCGCGGCCGGCCCGCCGAGCGCACCCGATCCATAGGCGTCGAGCGCCGCGACGATGTTGCCGGTGAAGGCCTTGTCCTGCGGCCGGTCGGGGCGGAAGCCCGGCGCCTCGTCGCAGCACCACACGATGACGTCGCCGGCGCGCTCGATCTCCTCGACCTTGTAGCGGTCGATCGCACGCTTGTAGCCGGCGAAATAGATCACGCGGCTGCCGTTGGCGCGCAGCGCCTGTCCGATCGAGAACAGCACGGCGTTGCCGAGCCCGCCGCCGATGAGCAGCACGGTTTCGCCCGACGGCGTCTCGGTCGGCGTGCCCGTCGGCCCCATGAGGACGACCGGCTCGCCCGGCGCGAGCTGCGCGCACAGGTCGGACGAGCCGCCCATTTCGAGCACGATGGTCGACAGCAATCCGTGTTCGCGGTCGACCGCGGCGCCGGTGAGCGCGAGCCCTTCCTTCGCCAGCCGGGTGCCGTCGGCGCTGCGCGAGAGCGTCTCGTAATTCTGCAGCCGGTAGAATTGCCCGGGCGCGAAGGCGCGCGCCGCCATCGGCGCGCGCACCACGACCTCGACGATGGTGGGCGTGAGCCGGTTGATCGCGTGCACGATCGGCCGCAATTCGTCATCGAGGCGCGTCATCAGCGCCGCGGGCGCGACCGCGGATGCCGGCTGGCGCTCCAGCATCCGGCTGACGACGGGATAGCCCTGCTTGGCGCTCGCCATCGCCTTCACCACGTTGCCGGCAAAGGACGGATGCAGATCGCCGAAGAAGCTGATGGAGCGGCCGTCCGGCCGCACGCTCATCAGCACATGCGCGGCGGACGGCTTGGTGGTGCGCTCGGGGCTGACCTTCTGCCCGTTCTCGTCGAAGGCCTGGAAATACTTGCCGTCGATGGCGACGTGCTGCGGCTCCTCGCGCCCGAGCACGGTGTTGGGCTGGGTGCCGGCCGCGACCAGGATCGTGCGCGCGGGCAGCACGACCTCGAGCGGCGGCGCGCCCGGATCGGTGTCGGCCGCGGCCTGGGAGGACAGCCGCAGCGCGCGCGCGGAGCCGAAACCATCGAGCAGGACCTCTTCCGGCGTCAGGCGCTCGGAGAAACCGATCCCCTCCTCCAGCGCCTTCGCCACCTCTTCGTGGTTGAGGGTGTAGCTCGGAGAATCGATCATGCGCCGCCGATAGACGATGGTGGCGCCGCCCCATTGGCGCAGCAGCTCCGCAAGCTGCGGCTTGCGGCCCTCGCGCGCGGCCTGCGCGCGCTCGGCGCGGATCGCGCGCGCGTGCTCCAGGAACTCGGTCGCGGTGTCGGCTTCCTGCGTGGTCCAGCCGGCGCGGATGGCGGCTTCGCCGCGCTCCTCGACCAGCGTCTCGTAGCGGCTGAGGAATTTCTCCACCTGCAGCGGATAATAGGCGAGCGCCTCGGTCGCGGTGTCGATCGCGGTGAGCCCGCCGCCGATGACCACCACCGGCAGGCGCACCTGCAGGTTGGCGAGGCTGTCGGTCTTGGCGGCGCCGGTGAGCTGCAGCGCCATCAGGAAGTCGGAGGCCTGGCGCACGCCGGCGGCGAGCCCGTTCTTCATCGGCACGATGGTCGGGCGGCCGGCGCCGGCGCACAGCGCGATGTGGTCGAAGCCGAGCGCGAAGGCGCTGTCGATGGTGAGCGTGCCGCCGAAGCGCACGCCGCCGAACATCGCGAACTCGCCGCGCCGTTCCAGCAGCAGACGGATGAGCTTGAGGAAATTCTTGTCCCAGCGCACGGTGATGCCGTATTCGGCGACACCGCCGAACCCGGCCATGACGCGGCTGTCGAGCGCCTCGCGCAGCTCGGCGGCATCGCGGATCGGACGGAACGGCGTGCGCGCGCCGCCGGCATCGACACCGGAGATCGCGGCATCGAGCGGCTCGATCTTGAGCCCGTCGATCGCCATGACGGTGTGGCCGTCGTTCATGAGGTGATGCGCGAGCGTGAACCCGGCCGGGCCGAGGCCCACGATCAGAACCTTGCGGCCGCTCGCCGGCTTCGGCAACGGCCGGCGCAGGTTGAGCGGATTCCACCGCGTCAGCAGCGCATAGATCTCGAACCCCCAGGGCAGCGCCAGCACGTCCTTGAGCACGCGGGTCTCGACCTGCGGAATGTCGACCGGCTCCTGCTTCTGGTAGATGCAGGCCTTCATGCAATCGTTGCAGATGCGGTGGCCGGTGGCCGCGCACATCGGGTTGTCGATCACCACGATGCCGAGGGCGCCGATGGTGTGGCCGCCGGCCTCGACCAGGTTCATCTCGGAGATCTTCTCGTCGAGCGGACAGCCGGCGAGCGGCACCCCGAACGCGCTCTTCTTGAACTCGCCGCTCTTCTCCCTGAGCCCCTTCGAGCAGGAATCCTTGCCCTGGTTGTGGCACCAGATGCAGTAGTTGGCGTGATCGAGCGCGCCGGTGAGATCGGTGCCGGAATCGGTCAGCGCGAAACCATCGCGCGCACGCCGATGCGCGCGCGGCAGCTTGAGCATGGTCACGCCCTCGACCACCTCGGTCTCGACCGGAACGAGATGGTGCGGGTCGACCTTGTGCGGCAGCTTGAACAGGATGCCGGCCTTGTGCAGCGCCTGGCCCTGCGGCGTGTGCGTCGCCCAGGCGGCGTAACGCGCGGCCAAATCCAGCGCAGTGGCATTGTCGCCTTCGGCCTTCATCCAGGCATCGACGCGCTCGGCGAAGCGCAGCTCGTTGAGCTCATCGCCGAGCAGCGGCTCGAGCTCGTCCCGCAACGCGGCGCCGTCGAAAGCGGCGGCCTGGTCGGGACCGTATTTCTTGGCGGCGCGGCGCTGCACGAACAACCGCTTCACCGAATAGAGCGGCGCCAATGCTTCATGGCGGGATCGCAGCGACCCCAGCTCGTGCGCGATGCCGAACAGCTCGGCGATGAACTCTTCCAGCACCGGCGCAAGCTCGACGATGAGATCGGATTCCGGCTTGCCCTCCAGCTGTGCGGGCGCGGCGCGCGCCGTCATCAGCCGGTTGTGCAGCTCCGGACTTTGCGCCTTGAGAAAATCCACGAACTGGCCGTCGAGGCGGACCAGCCCGTCGCGGCCATAAAGGTCCGCGAACCGCAGATCGAACCCGAGGGTCAGGCTTTGAGTCATCGATCGTTCGTCCTCGCCGCCTGGACATGTGGCCGATGGGACCGGGCGGCCAGACCCGCGATCGGGAATTTCCTGCACGATCGACTAGGCCCCGGCCTGAAACCGTTCGATCACCGCGGCCGGGATGGGTATTCCCTTCAATTTGATCGGATCGTTCGGATCCTGGGCGGCCCAAACGCGGGTCTCATGGCCTTCGACCGCAAGCTGCCCACCGATCGAGATATGGTGCGTCACGTCGAAACTCGAGCGCCGGAACGCGGTGACTTCCGAGGCGATGTCGGCCACGTCATTGAAATGCGCGGGCTTGAGAAAGCGGGCTTTGGCGTCGACCAGCGGAATGCCCATGATGCCGTAGGTCGACCCCAGGTCGCCCGGCCGGACACCGAGCGCCTGCCCGAACAGCAGCCACGAGTTCCAATCGAAAAACTCGAAGAAACGGCTGTTGAACACGATGCCGGCCGGGTCGCAGTGACCCCATTCGACCGTGAATGTCCTGCGATAGACGAGATTGGCCATGCCCGGTTCCGGTCTCCTTCTGGGCGGCAGAGAAACGCGCCTGAACGGCCGATGTCAATCGCCGCGCGGCCGCCCACCGGGACCAGAACGCATCGTTTTCAAGGGCAATTTCAAGGGATTAATGGCCTTCCGGGAGCCGCCATGGAATCGACTGGCGGCCGGCGGTGGAAACTGCAATGTTCCCCCCTGGGGCGCCTTCAAGCTGACTTATATCTCGGTTCGGGTCGTGTCGATGCGCGTAGGGGTCAGCGTATTGAGTACGGATGGTCGGCTGCGGGGCTTTGCAGGACGGGCCGCGGGACGCGGTATTCTCCGCTCCGGCTGCTGTGCCGCGGCCATCGCCGCCACGCTTCTCCTATTTCCGTCGACGCCGACCTGGGCGGAGACCCTGCCCGAGGTCCTGGTGCGGACCTACCAGGGCAATCCGGTGCTCAATGCCGAGCGCGCGCGGCTACGCGGAATCGACGAGACCGTTCCGATGGCGGTCGCGGCCTACCGGCCGCAGATCATGGCCATGCTGACCGGTGGCTTGCAGCAGGTGCGGGTGCTGTTTCCCGACAACACCGTTCAGACGGCAACGCTGCGCACCTGGACCATCGGCCTGACGGTCTCGCAGACGCTGTTCAACGGCTTCAAGACCGCAAATACCGTGCGCCAGTCCGAGGCCAATGTGCGCTCGGGACGCGAAGCCCTGCGCAATGTCGGCCAGGGCGTGCTGCTCGACGCCGTCACTGCCTATACCAACGTGCTCGCCAACCAGACCCTGGTGGAAGCGCAACGCATCAACGCGACGTTTCTGCGCGAGACGCTCGGCACCACCCGCAAACGTCTCGATGCCGGCGACGTGACTCCGACCGACGTGGCGCAGGCCGAGGCGCGGCTGAGCCGCGGGCTCGCCGACCTCAACGCCGCGGAGGTCAACCTGGCGATCAGCCAAGCCGTCTATGCGCAGGTGACCGGCGCGCCGCCCGGCCGGCTGGCGGTCGCCGAACCGGTCGACCGGCTATTGCCGCGCACACGCGAGGAGGCGGTGGCGATCAGCCGGAAGGATCACCCCGCCATCCTGGCCGCGATGTACGACACCGACGTCGCCCAGCTCGGCACCAAGATCGCCGAAAGCAGCCTGTGGCCCAACCTTTCGGTGCAGGGAAGCGTCCAGCGCCAGTGGGAGAACGACCCGACCCTCAGCGCCAAGGGCAACGACATCGCCTCGGTCATCGGTCAGGCCAACGTCCCGATCTACGACGGCGGGTTGGCGGCCGCGCAGATCCGCCAGTCCAAGGAGCTCGCGATGCAGGCGCGCATCGTGCTGGAGCTTATCCGCAACCAGACCCAGACCGCTGTCATCGCCGCCTGGGCGGCCCACGAAGGAGCGAAGGTCGCGCTCTCGGCCGCGGAATCCGAAGTGCGCGCGGCCAATGTGGCGCTCTCCGGCGTGCAGAAGGAGGCGCAGGGCGGCCAGCGCACGACGCTGGACGTGCTCAACTCGCAGCAGGATCTGATGGCGGCGCGCGCCCGCCTCATCGGCGCGCAGCGGGACCGGGTGATCGCGGCCTATGCCCTGCTCAGCGCCACGGGGCGGTTCGACGTGAAGACGCTCGGCCTCAATACCCCGGACTACTCTCCCGAGGTCCATTACCAGCAGGTGCGCGACGCCTGGGGCGGCCTGCGGACGCCGTCGGGACAATAGTCACAAGCTCGAGTCGCTGCCGCTCATTGCGCCGGAGCCGGGACCGCATCCTCGACCGCGGCCCGCGGGGTGCGGCGCGAGATCATCAGAATGAGGACGGGCAGCGTGATCAGGATGATGATCGGCGCCAGCATCATGCCACCCACCACGACCACCGCGAGCGGCTTCTGCACCTGCGAGCCGATGCCGGACGACAGCGCCGCCGGCAGCAGGCCCACGCCGGCGATCACGCAGGTCATCAGCACCGGGCGCATCTGAAGCTCGCCGGTGCGCAGGATCGCCGCGGTGCGATCGACCCCGGCATCGATCAACGCATTGAACTGCGAGAGGATGATGATGCCGTCCATCACCGAAATGCCGAACAGCGCGATGAACCCGATCGCGGCCGAGACGCTGAACGGAATTGCCAGCAGGACCAGCGCGAAGATGCCGCCGACCACCGCCATCGGGATGACGCTCATGGCCAGGAGCGTGTCGGGCACGGAGCCGAAGTTGACCCAGAGCAACAGCGCGATCAGGGCGAGGCTGAGCGGCACCACGATCTTGAGCCGCGCGATCGCGTCCTGCAGGTTGCCGAACTCGCCGACCCATTCGAGCCGGGAGCCCGCCGGCAGGGTCACCTGCTCGGCGACCTTGCGTTGCGCCTCCTGAATTGCGCTGCCGAGGTCGCGATCGCGCACGCTGAACTTGATCGGAAGGTAACGCTCCTGCCCTTCGCGATAGATATAGGAGGCGCCGGCCACCAGCTTGACGTTGGCGACGTCGCTCAGGGGAATCTGGGTGATGCCGTTGGGGCCCTGCACGCCGATGCGCAGGTTCTGAATCGCTGCCGGATCCTGCCGGAACTGGGGCGCGAGGCGCACCACGATGGGGAAATGCCGGTCGCTGCCGGGCTCGTAAAGATCGCCCGCCGATTCTCCCCCGATGGCGGTGTGGAGTGTCGCGTTGATGTCGCCGGGCGCGAGGCCGTAGCGCGCCGCCCGCGCGCGGTCCACGTCGATCTGCACCGTCGGCTGGCCGAGCGACGTGAACACCGCGAGATCGGTGACGCCCTGCACCGTCGCCAGCACAGATTTGATCTTGTTGGCGGTGTCGGTGAGCGACTGGAGATCGTTGCCGAACAGCTTGATGGAATTCTCGCCTTTGACGCCCGACACCGCCTCGGCCACGTTGTCCTGCAGATATTGCGAGAAGTTGAACTCGACTCCGGGAAAATCGGCCTCCAGCTTCTTGAGGATCTCGGCGGTAAGGTCGTCCTTGTCGCCGAACTCCTTGCGCCATTGGCTGGCCGGCTTCAGCGGCGCGAAGAACTCGGCGTTGAACAGGCCGGCGGCGTCGGTGCCGTCATCCGGGCGCCCATGCTGCGACACCACCGACTCGACCTCCGGGAAGCTGCGAATGACCTCGCGCATGCGGTTCACGTAACCGTTGCCTTCCTCGAGCGAGATCGTCGAAGGCATGGTGGCGCGGACCCACAGATTGCCCTCTTCGAGCTTGGGCAGGAATTCAAGCCCGAGCGAACGCACCGCGACGCCGGCAAGAACAAGGAGCACGACCACGCCGGCGATCGCGAGCACCCGGTTGGCCACGGCGAAGTGCAGTGCCGGCGTGTACAGGCGGTGCAGCACCCGCACGACCCAGGTTTCGGTTTCGCGCACGTGGTCCGGCAACAGGATGGCGCTGATCGCCGGCGTCACGGTGAACGTCGCGAGCAAGCCGCCGGCCAGGGCATAGGCGTACGTCTTCGCCATCGGGCCGAAGATGTGGCCTTCGACGCCGCTGAGTGTGAACAGCGGCAAGAAGCCCGCGATGATGATGCCGGCCGCAAAAAAGATCGAACGGTTGACGTCGGACGCGGCGTAGTAGATCGCGGAGAGCTTGCCGGTGGTAAGGCCCGCAGCCGCTCCCGACGTGCCGACCGGCGCCGTCGCCTGTCCGAGGCGGCGGTAGATGCTTTCCACCATGATGACGGTGGCGTCGACGATGAGCCCGAAGTCGATCGCGCCCACCGAGAGCAGATTGGCCGATTCTCCTCGCAGCACAAGGATCCCAACCGCGAAGAACAATGCGAAAGGTATGGTCGCGGCGACGATCAGCGCGCTGCGCAGGTTGCCCAGGAACATCCATTGCAGCAGGAAAATCAGCGCGATGCCGAACGCCATATTGTGCAGGACGGTCTTGGTCGTGATGTCGATCAGGTCCTTGCGGTCATAGATCCGCTCGATGCGGACGCCCGGCGGCAGGATGTTCGCATTGTTGATGCGCTCGACTTCGCGCTCGACCCGCTTGATCGTCGGCATGCTCTGCTCGCCGCGACGCATCAGCACGATGCCCTGGACGATGTCGTCATCCGCATCGTTGCCGGCGATGCCGAGGCGCGGCTTCTGCCCGACCGTGACGGTGGCCACATCACTGACCAGCACCGGATTGCCGTTGCTCTGCGTCAGCATCGTGTTGCGCAAGTCCTCGACCGAGCGAATAAGCCCGACGCCCCGCACCACCGCCGCCTGCGTACCGATATTGACGGTGTTGCCGCCGACATTGATGTTGCTGTTGTTCAGCGCCTGCAGCAGTTGCGGCAGCGTCAGCCCATAGGCAATGAGCTTGTTGAAATCGACCTCGAGCTCGAATGTCTTGGTCTTGCCGCCCCATCCGATGACGTCGACGACTCCAGGTACCGCGCGGAAGCGGCGTTGCAGCACCCAGTCCTGCAGGGTCTTGAGGTCGAGCACGCTGTAGCCGGCGGGACCGACCAGCCGGTAGCGGAAGATTTCGCCGATCGGACTGACCGGCGAAATCTGCGGCTGCGCGTTGTTCGGCAGCGGCGGAACCTGCGACAGCCGGTTGAGCACCAGTTGCAGCGCCTGCTCATAGGTCAGGTCGAACGAGAACTGCAGCTTCACGTCGGACAGGCCGTAGAGCGAAATCGTGCGGATCGAGGTTAGGTTGCGCAGGCCAGAGGTCTGCGTCTCGATGGGGATGGTGATGTAGCGCTCGATCTCCTCGGCCGAGAGACCCGGGCTTTGCGTGATCACGTCCACCATCGGCGGCGTAGGGTCGGGATAGGCCTCGATGTTGAGCTCGCGGAACGCCATGATGCCGCCCGCGAGCATCATCACGAACAGCACGACCATCAGAACGCGATGTTTGAGAGCAAAGGCGACGACTGCATTCATGGCAATGCCTCAGTCGCCCGAGCAATGGTCTAGAATCGTTTCAGTTCGCGTGCAAACGGAAACCGCTCGAGCGCCTGATGTTTACGCATTTTATATGGGAGCAAAGCGTAGCCGGAAATGATCAGCTGCCGGTCGCGGCCGCCGCCACCCGGTCGATGAAGAGGCTGCCCCTGGTGATCACGCGGTCGCTGGGGGCAAGACCGTCCAGTACTTCGACCATGCTGCCGTTGGTGAGCCCGACCTTGATCTGGCGCAGTTCGATCGCGGTATCGTGGTCGCGCGCGACCCACACCCGGGCGCGCTCGCCCTCGTGGATGATGGCGTCGCGCGGGACCGCAATCGCGGTTTCGCCTTCGCCGGTAAGGATCTTCACGCTGGCGAACATTTCCGGCTTGAGCACTCCGGCGGAGTTATCGACGGACGCCCGCACCAGCAGGCGGCGTGTGACGGGATCGAGCGCGGTCGCCACATAGGAAATCTTGGCCGGGAAGGAGCGATCCGGATAGGCCAGGACGGTGAAATAGATCGGCTGGCCGATGCGCACCATCGGCGCCTCGGTCTCGCGGATATAGGCCACCACCCAGACGGTCGACAGATCGCCGATGACGAAAACGGGGTCGCTGGCGCCGCTGCCGACATATTGCCCGGGCCCGACCTTGCGCTGGACGATCGTCCCGCCGATCGGAGCATAGATCGGCGTGGCCGGGTTGATCGTGCCCTTGGTCTGGAATTCGGTGATCTCCTGGTCGGTCTTGCCGAGAATGCGCAACCGGTTGCGCGACGCTTCCAGCGCCACATCGGCGGAGCGCACATCATTTTCAGCGGCGTCGAGCGTACCCTGGGCTTGCTGCACTTCCTTCAGCGGGACGGCCTTGCCCTCGTAGAGCAGGCGCTGCCGCTTGTCGTTGATCTGCGCGAGATTGAGCGTCGAGCGGGCTTTGTTCAACGCGGTCGAGGCGCTGATGAAGTCGTTCTGCGCCTGCACCATGTCGGTGGCTTCGACCGTGAACAGCGTCTGCCCCTGGGTTACGACGTCGCCGGGCTTGACGAACAGCTTGGTGACCCGGCCGGCATAGGGCGAGAAGATCGGCGTGGAGCGGTCCTCGTCGACGGCGATCTTGCCTTCGGTCACGTATTCGGAGCGGAATGTCTTCTGCTGACAGGGTTCCACCGTCAGCGTCGCCCATTGCGCGGCGGTAGGATAGAACAGCCCGCGCGTCCGCTTCGACTGGCTCGAGATTGCGGTGTCCATCTCGGCGGCTTTGCCGGTCGGCTGCGGCTTCACCGCCCAGACCACGGCGGCGCCGGCAACGACGAGCGCCGCGACAATCAGCGCCTGGATCCGCGCTGATAGGCCGCGGACCCGGACCTCGGAGCGATGGGAGTCGGTTACCACGTCGATTCCACCCTCAGGACGGCGCCTTATCGGCGCTCATATGAGCAGCATTAGGACACTTATACAAAGCCTAGATGAACGGCGCCAGAACGGCCGCGTGATATTTCCCACCTGCTGTGGCCGGGAGGTGTCTCATCTCCAACTACAAATAGTAAATCGTTTCAAACACATCCAGTTCCCTCGGAGCGTAGCCCCCAGGCCGGGAAGCCGTGGATGATAGCGCCTTAGGCCCCCACCGTTGCCGCTGCGCCACACTTGAGCTAAGTTTGTTGCAACTCGTTCGCAATTGCATTTATCCGCTATAAGGTGCGCCGGCTTTGGACTAACCAAGGCGGGCGCGGACGGGACGTTGGGGGCGGTCGTGAACACTCGAACTGCGTACAGGCTCGGCGCGGCACTCTTGGCCGTCGGCCTGAGCAACTCCGTCGAGGCCGCCGACATCGCCATCAAGATGCCGGTCAAGGCCCCCGCGAGCGTTCCGTCTTACGATTGGAATGGCCTCTATTTCGGTGGCCATGTCGGATACAGCCGTGGCAGCGCGCAAGTCGGTCTCGGCGAGCCCGACCCGACCAGCTTTCGCAAATCCTTCGGCAGCCTCAGCGGCGGTATCCAGGCTGGCTACAACCGCGTGCTGCCTTCGCGGCTGCTTCTGGGCGTCGAGGCCGACCTGTCGGTCTTGAACGCTCTGTCGGCGGACGAGCTGGCGTGGTTTCGCACCACGGCCGACACCGACCTCGCCGAGAAGATCGAGTTGATGGGAACGCTGCGCGGCCGCGTCGGCTACGCGTTCGACCATTGGATGATCTACGCGACCGGCGGGTTCGCGTGGTCGCTGGGACGCTTTATTCAAACGCCGGGCGTCGTCGACGAGACCGACCGGGTCCTGCATCTCCACACCGGCTGGTCGGCCGGTGCCGGAACGGAAGTCGCGCTGGCGCCGAGCTGGACGCTCCGGCTGGAATATCTCTATCGCAATTTCGGACAGGCCGACGTCGTGTTCCCGTCGGGCGCAACGGCCGCCTCGTCGTACGACATCCACACCGCTCGCGTGGGTCTGAACTACAAGATCGGCGGCCCCAGCGACAATGCCTGGACCGGCAACTTCGGCGGCTCGTCGCAAACCCAGTTCGACAACTGGGAGATCCACGGCCAGACGACCTACATCCAGCAGGGCTATCCGGGCTTCCGCTCGCCGTATCTCGGCGAGAACAGCTTCACGCCGTGGGCGCAAACGCGGCAGACCTGGACCGCCAGCGCCTTTCTCGGCCTGCGGCTCTGGGAGGGCGGCGAACTCTATTACAATCCGGAGCTGCTGCAGGGCTTCGGGCTGCACAACACGTCGGGCGCCGCCGGCTTCCCGAACGGCGAAGCCCAGAAGTCGAATTTTCCGTATCCACGCTACAACACGTCACGCCTGTTCGTGCGGCAGACGCTGGGGTTTGGCGGCGAGCAGGAAACGGTCGAAAGCGCGTACGGCCAGATGGCCCAGAAGCGCGACGTATCTCGGCTCACCGTCCAGGTCGGAAAATTCGCCGTCCATGACGTCTTCGACAACAACGCCTACGCCATGGACTCGCGCGCCGATTTCATGAACTGGTCGATCTGGGCGGCCGGCGCCTTCGACTATCCGGCCGACAAGGTCGGGCTCACCTACGGCGCGGTGGTCGAACTCAATCAGAAGCACTGGGCTCTGCGCGTCGGCTATTTCCTGACCGGAAACCAGCCCAACGCGAACGAGCTCGATATGCACCTGTTCACGCGCGGCGCCTACGTCACCGAGTTGGAGACCCGCTACACCGTGTTCTCCCGCCCGGGAAAGTTTCGCGTGGCTGTCTGGGCCGACACTTATTTCTCCGGCAGCTATCGCGAGGCCATCGATCTCACCCTGATCAGTGCGGGCCTCGATCCCAACGATGCCATCCTCCTGACCCGGCAGGCCCGAACCAAATACGGCTACTACCTGAATTTCGAGCAGGCGCTCACCGACGACGTCGGAATATTCGGTCGCTGGAGCTGGAACAACGGCAAGACCGAAATTGCCGCATTCACCGACATCGACGCTAGCCTCTCGTTCGGCACCTCGATCCGCGGCACGTCCTGGGGTCGCCCGGACGACAAGATCGGCCTTGCCGGCGCCATCAATGCGATCTCGAGGGATCACCGCGATTTCCTCGCGATCGGTGGCCTCGGCATTCTGGTCGGCGACGGCCAGATCAATTATCGTCCGGAAAAGATCATCGAGACCTTCTATGCGTACAACGTCAACAAGTGGTCGACGCTGACGTTCGACTATCAATTCATCGCCGATCTCGCCCACAACGCCGATCGCGGACCGGTATCGGTGTTCTCCGCGCGCCTGCATGCCGAGTTCTGAAATCAGCTGCGTCGCGGCGCTCGTCTTCGCCTGCTAGCGCGGGTCCGTGCCTTTGGGGGTCTTGAGCCGATAATAGCCGTACCCGATGACGATCGTGGCGAAGGCCAAAACGTATCGATAGGGCAATTCGGCGTTCCCGATCGGGATGCTCCCGATCATGGCGTTCTCCAACGGCCCGACCTCCGGCAAATAGGGGTGAATCAGAAAAAACCCTGCAATCGCAAGGATCGCTCCTCCAAAGATGAAGATCTTCGGATCGACGTCTTTCACTGCCGATCGCCTGAACCTTGCGTCATCGTTGACCGAGATGCACGATCGATACTCGATCATCCCCCTCCGCGGTGTCACTCCGCCTTTTGACTTGCTCTGTACGCCTCGACGCCCTCACCGAGGAATTTGTTGTTGGCCTCGCGAACCTTGGCGGCCTCGTCGTCATACAGAAACGGCAGAAATGCGTAGCGGCTCCCGCTCGTGACCGGCGAGACAGCGTGCAGCAACGCACAGGGAAAGATGACCGCGCCGCCCGGCGGGGGCTTGAAGCTGCGCGGCCCGTATTCAGGAAAGCTCACCTCGCCGCCCTCGAATTCGGAGTTGAGGTTGATGGAGACGGCGAAACGGCGGTGGGCCGTGCCCTTGGTCGTGTTGTCCCGGTGCGCGCGGAAATGCGCGTTATCCTCGGCCGAGTAGCAAGCGATGATGTAGCGCTCCATGCGCGTGGCGTTGAAGGAATAGACTTTCAGAATCTCCGGGTAGATGCGTCGTAACACGCGGATCTGGGTCTGACGGATCAGTTCAGGGTCCTCGATAATGTAATCCCTGCGCCGTTTATGGGTGGGATTTTGCAGCATGACCGTCTTGCCGCCGACGTCGCGCATGAATCCGGATTCCTCCCCGCCATGCGCCTGGTAAACGCCGACGAGGTGGCGGCAGAACTCTTGCTCGAATACGTTCGGCAAGTAGAGGATTGGCGCCTGCACCTCGACGCCGGCGAACCGCTCCGGCGGAGGCAGTCGATCCAGATAGCCGAAGAGAGTGGCTGCATCGCTGCCGTCCGACGCAAACGGGACGACGAGCAGCACGCGCAATGTAGGGTCCAGCACGATCCAGAACCGGCGAGCGGCAACCGGCGTCTTGCCCCGCTCCGCTGCTTTGGGAAGCGCGCCGTACAGGCGGCTCACGGTGCCATTCGAATCCCAGAAGAAACGGATACCCGGCAGGCTCTCGTGCACCCGCCCCTCCGTCTCGTCTCCCGGATCGAGACTTACGCCGAAAAAGCTGAGCCGGACATCGTCGAATTGTTGACGGTGGGCCAGGACACTTTGCATCGCGGCACGACCGACCGGGTCGCCGGCCGAGGCGAAAAAACATAGGACGATGTAACGCCCTGCCGCGGTGTCGAATGCGTAACTCGGATTGCTGGTGGAGCGTTGATTGAACCACGGCGCGGGATCGCCGGGCGCCAGCCTGACGTACGATCGGGAGGGTTCAGTTGTCGGGTTCATTGCTTTTCCGCCCTGGAGCAGGATCCCGAAAAACCACAGCGCCTTCGGACAAAGACCTTGCGGCCGAACCAATACATCGAGCGGAAGCGCGCTTCAATCTCGCGGATTTCACCCTCGAGGCACAATTTCCGCCGCGTCCGCGCAGGAATCAACCACAGGCAGGGCCTGACCTCCTATCGCCAATACGCAAACGCCATTCCGCTGCCGGTACCGGCGGCGGAGCGGTAGAGCGGCTGATAGTCAACGACGGTCATGTCGAGTCCCACTTCCTTCATTGCGCCGGCGACCGGAATCCAGTTCTTCAGCTCCGAGGTTCCGGAGCGGAAGTTGTACGGCGGGATCGAGATCAGAGCCTCGGCATCCTTACGCTTCATGGCGTCGAGGAAGGCGCGATCGAGCTCCTCGTCCACCACGAAGTGCGACATGCCGCCCGAGCCGATGACCGCGACGCGCAGATCAGCGTCCCATGCGGCGATCGCGTCGGCCAAGGCCTTGCCGAGAGAGAAGCAGCGCCGCACGCTGGGCTGGTTCGGGGGATAGAACGTGTTGATGAAAAACGGCACCGCAGGAACGAAATTCTCCTGCATGATGCGGCGATAGATAAAGCCATAGGCATGCGGCAGTCCTGAAATGTTGGACGAGGCGGACTGCGGCAGCCGCGCGGATGCCGCGACGTCGAAATCGCGCTGTACCAACTTTTCGATCAAGTAGCGTCCGAGTTCCGGATGGCCGGGATAGCTTTGCGCGGTCGTGCCGTGATGATTGGGCTCCGCGATTTCGATGCCGGGCGGCAGCCGCTTTTTCTGCTCCTCGGAGAACGGAACATTGTCGACGCTCTCCCCGAAGCACACCATGAAGGCTGGTATATTTGCGTCCTCGAACACCTCCATCTGGTCATTGCCGACGAGCACGGCGACATCGGGCCGGACTTCCTTGAACACCCGCGCCATTTCCGCCATGGCGCGCTGGCACGCGTCGTATCGCTTCTGCTTGGTGGGAAGCTTGATCTGCTCCTCGAGATTTTCCCCGGCACGCAACTTCGCCAGTTCCTCGAACTTGAACGTGCCATCGCGATAGGCCAGTGCAGGATTGCGTCGATCGGCCTCAACGCGCTGGTCCCATTGCTCGGGCGGCGTCGCCAACAACGGGCCATGCGAGGCGCCCATGCCCAGTACGATCTTTGCCATGGTTCGGATCTCTATCTCATTCCAGGTCGCCGATTGCCAGTCACGATTCGCGGCTCAAGGGCTCGTTGCGGGTTTCTCGAGCCAGTCCAGGATGATGCCGGCGATCTCGTCGCTATTGTCTTCCAACATCAGCATGTGGCCGTTGCCGACAATACCGCGGTCGGCGAGAAAGCAGAAGTCGGCCTTGGCACCGTTCCCGTTGAGCCAGGTGACGATGGCGCCGTCGACCTCGCGCGCATGGTCGAGGTCATCGGTCCCGGTGATGACGAGGACGCGCTTGCCGGCGAGCTTCCCCGGATCGCTCACGCGTATCTGACGGCCGTGCACGTTCTGCCGCTCAAGCAGAATATTGGGCGGGATCGGGTGCAGGCTCGCGGCATAGCCGGCGATCCGCTCGCGCGGGAAATATCGGCTCGCACCGATGAGCTTGCGCTCCACGAAATCGCGAGTGGGAACCACCGGCGCACTCTTGTCGATGCGCACGCGCTGACCGGATGCTTCGGTCTCGATCTCTCGTTCGGTTTCCGCATATACCGGCGCGGCGTTCTGGATGTTACCTGGGGGGCCGGGCGCGACGCCCACCAGCCGGTCGATGATGTCGCCGTGAAGCTCCAGCAGCCGCCAACCGTAGCAGCCGGACATCGAATGGGTCATCAGGATGACCGGAGCGCCGAGGCCGCGGATGAGGGCGCCGAGTCCCTCCATCACGGTGGCGCCGTTGAGCCGATCGAGCGGAATGTAGCCGCTGCGGCCGGTGCCCGGCCAGTCCGGCACCACGCTGCGGTAGCCGCGTTCGGCGAAGAGATAGGCCCATCCGCGCCGGCCGTCGGCGGTGCGTTGATAGCAGGCGCCGGAGTGGGCGCCGCCGTGGACCATGACGACGGTGGCACGGCCGGTCGCGGCCGCCGGTGCGAACGTCTCGAAATAAACCGCCACTGGCGCGGTGATCAGACCGGTCTCGTGGATCACCGGCATGGCGGCAACAGCACCGGCGGGACGACAGGCGTTGCGCGCGGACACGCTAGTGTTCCGTTTCCGACGTTCGTATCATTTCGCAGCACCCGCTTTTACGAACGTCGGAAACAAAGGAACACTAGCAAGTCATGATCCTAGTGTCCCGATTCCGAAGTTCGCACACCCTCGCGGCCCCCTCCGATGCGAACTTCGGAATCAAAGGGACACTAGCAACTTTATGATTCTAGTGCGGCATTTGGATTTGAAGTTCCTAAACGAGCTCGCGGCCATAATGATAGGAACTTCAAATCCGCCGCACTAGTGTGGCTTTGCATTTGACGTTCCTATGAACGACTCGCGGCCAATCCTGATAGGAACGTCAAATGCGCCACACTAGGCAACCACGCGCGTACTCGCGGAACTCTGCCGCATGCCTGAGATTGCGGTATCTGGAAAAGCATCCTTCAGCCGCGGGTAGACTTCACGGGCGAACATCTTGATCCCGCGCACGGTTTCGTCGTGCTCGAGAAATCCAGCCTGACCCATGATCAGGAGATGGCCAAAGCCGCCGACATGGTCGTGCAACTTCTTGATCTGGTGAAAGACCTGATCGGGCGTGCCGGCAAACATGATGCCGGACTCGACCGCCTTGTCCACGGTGGCGTTCGCCCTGTTGGCCGCGTGCTGATCGATGGCCGCGCCGCGCAGAATTTGCGCGTGCACCGGGGTCGGCACGTAGCCCGGCGGATAGCAAAAGTGCAGCGGCACCTTGTTCGCCGTCATGTACCAGAGCAGCTTCTCGGCACCGGCACGGGCCTCCGCGTCGCTCTCGCCGACATAGACCAGTGCCGCGTAGGCCAGCCGGTCGACGGGAACATCCGTCCCGCGGCCGGCCTCGCGCCAACCCTTGCGGTACGAATCGTAGATCGCGGCCGTGCCGCCGAAGCCGGTCAGGAACGTCGCCTGCACATAACCGCGCGCACCGACGCGGCCGGCGCCGCCCGGCGTGGTGCTGGACACCCAGATCGGCGGATGCGGCTGCTGATAGGGGCGCGGCCAGATGTTGATGTTGCGGTGATGGAAGAATCGCCCCTCGTGGCTTACCGGCCCGTCGTGGCTGGTCCAGGCCTTGACGATGAGATCCATGGCCTCCCATTGGCGCTCGTTCATGCGCACCGGATTGCTGTTGGCCGGCAATACTTCGTATGGGACGCCGCGCACGAAGCCGCATTCGAGCCTGCCCCTCGAGAGCACGTCCACCATCGCCATCTCCTCCGCGACGCGCACGGGCTGGCGGCGGTTGGCGACAGGGTTTCCCAGGATCAGCAGCCGCGCCTTCTTGGTCAGCCGTGCCAGCGCGGCGAGCACAAGGGGCGCTGCCGGGTCGACGCAGGTCGCGGTCTGGTGGTGCTCGTTGAGCATGATCTCGACGCCCTCGTCCTCCGCGATCAGCCATTCGTCGATGTAGCGATCGTAGAGCGCGGCACCCTTTTTGGGGTCGTAATTGCGGTTCGGCAGCGAGACCCGGATCGATTCGTATTCGTCCGCCGGCGGCAGATAGGGATAGGCATTCTCGCTGAAGTGCCATGCTTTCATCGGCGTGCTCCGGGTGTCTCGGCCGCTTGTTTGCCCTGCAGGAACTGCAGGACCGTCGCCGCGGTCGCGGCGGGCTGCTCGACCTGCGGAAGATGTCCGGCCTGCGCGAGGGTCTCGATCCGCGCCTGCGGGATGAGCGCGGCGTAACGCGCGAGATAGTCGGCCGAAACGATGCCGTCGCTCGCACCGCGCACAAATAGCGTCGGCACGTTCACCCGGTGGAGGCGATGCTTGAGCTTGGGATTGTGCATGTACGGCTCCCAGGTCAGCAGCGCCAATGTCTCGCTGTTGCGGGCAACGATATGGAGCTCCTCGTCGGGCAGCGTCGCCAGTTCGGGCGCATGCTGGCCGGGATCGTGGAAGCGGAGCTGGTCGAGCTTCTCGCGTGGCATGGCGAAGACATCGGGAACATCCAGCTTGTCGGACGTGCCGGTCTTCACCCCGACCGGGCCGATGAGCACCAGCCGACCGATCCGCTCCGGCACCTTGGTCGCGATCTCGGCCGCGATCCATCCGCCGATCGAGAGGCCGACGAGATCGGCGCGGGTCAAACCGACGCGATCCATCAGCTCAAGGTAGACGTGGGCAATGTCGTCCACGCTGTCGAGCCAGTCCGGCAGCGCCGATTTGCCGAAACCGGGATGCGACGGCGCGATCACGCGCCGGTCCCTCGCAAGCAAATCGATGAATGGGGCATCGCGTCCGATGCCGGCGCCGCCATGCAGATAGAGAATGGGCGCGCCTTGCCCGCGTTCGAGCACGTCAAGCTCGATCCCCGCAATTGAAATCATGTCAACACAGCCCCACCGAATTTGCGGAACGTTCGATATTCTGAAGCAGCGGAATGAGCAAACGTGTCACTGCGACTTCCGGCCATAGGGACCGAGCGCGGCGCTCGCTTCCTGCGCGAACGACATGTCGATCACATCGCCTGCCTTGATCCCTCCGCTCACCCAGCCCTGCTTGAGAAAGAAGTCGAGATCCTTCTGGATGCTGGCGGCGTTCACCGCGCCATTGACGTCCACGGCTTGGGAATACATCTCGCGCACGAGCCCAGGGTTCATGCTGAAGCTCTTTGCCATGGTCGCGACGACCTCGTTGGCACCGGCACCGGCGATCTTTCCGCCCTTGATCGCATCGTTGTAGAAGCGCGCGCCCCGCAACCAGGCGCGCATGAATCGTCCCGCGACGTCCTTGCGCTGGAGCGCGAACTTTTCGCTGTAGAAGATCACCGAAATCTGCTGGTGCGGATAGAACTCGTTGGTATCCATGAAGCGCGCGCCGTAGCCGGCGTTCACCGCCACCGTTGCCTGCGGCTCGATCAACATGGTGCCGTCGAGCGCCTTGTTCTGCAGCGCCGCGATCTGCTGAGGAAACGAGAGATAGACCGGAGTTACGTCCTCGAACCTGATCCCCGCGAATTTCGTCGCTTCGTTGAGCAGGGAGAGCGCGGTTACGCCTTGAGCCGCAAAACCCATGCGCATTCCCTTGAGGTCCTTGAGGCTCTTGAACTGGCCGCTGTCGATCAGACCCTTGCGCATGAAAACGGTCTGGTAGAGATAGCCGGGCTCGGTGTGCCCGCGGTCGGCAACGATGCGAAATTTGACGCCGCGGATGAGAGCGTTCCAAAACCCGACCGATAGTGCGCCGCTGCCGACGTCGAGCTCGCCCGTGCCCAGCGGCGCGATGACCTTCGCGCCGGAATCGAGCACGATCAGGTCGACATCCAGGCCCTCGTCTTTGAAGAAACCCTTGTCGTAGGCGATGTAGAACGGCGCGTCGCTGGCCGATCCGCCGGTTCCGACCGCAACCTTGTCGGCTCCCGGCGCCGGGCTTGCCGTCGCCGCCGCAATCGCGCCCGCCAATGCGGCGCGCAGCACGGATCGCAAGCTCGGCGACATTGGCGTTCTCCCATTTTATTTTCTTTGGTCGTCACCTTAGCCGATCCCGCGAAGACCGGTAAAGCCGCGCGCCTGCATGGCTCCTGTGGTCAGAGCTTGAACAGGCCTTGCGCGTTCCGGTAGCAGATCTTCTCCTTGTCGGCCTTTGCGATATCGAGCGAGGCGATGACCTTCATGGTCTCGCGGATGTAGCTCGCCCCGCCTTCCGCGCCGAATGGCGCGTCGGAGGCAAACAGGACGTGATCGGCGCCATAGAACTCGAGCCCGCACACCGTTCCGATGCGGCCGCCGCACAGCGCCGTATCGGCGTAGAAGTCCCTGAAGCAGTCCATCAGCGGCTTGCCCAGCATTGGAAGCACGCCGCTGTAATCCTCGTCCGAGGTGCGGCTGCCCAGTGTCGCCCAGCCGGTGTCGAGACGCGCGTCGAAGAACGGGATCATCGCACCGAGGTGATGGATGAGAATCTTCAGGTCGGGGAGCCGCGTGGTCACGCCCGAGAAGATCAGCCGGGCCATGGTGCAACTGGTCTCATAGGGCCAACCCAGAATCGCCCAGATCTCGTATTTCGATTTCTTCTCGGCGGGAAAGTCGGGGACATTGGGCGTGCGCGCGGGATGCAGCAGGACCGGCTTTCCCGACTTGGCCGCGATCTCGAAGATCGGGAAGAACCGCGGCTCGTCGAGGCAGGCGCCGTTGACGTTGGTGTGAAGCTGGAGTCCGTTCGCGTTGCCGCGGAGGAGAATGCGCTCGGCTTCCTTGGCCGCGGCGTCGGGCGCGTTCATGGGCAGCGCACCGACATAGCCCGCGAAACGAGCGGGATATTTCGCGCACAGCTCGGCGAGGCCGTCATTGGCGACGCGCGCCAGATCCGGCGTGAGGTCCGGCCCCGCCAGGGCCTCGAGCGGAGGCAGCCCCAATGAGAGAACCTCGGAATAATCGTCGAACTCATCCATCATCTTAAGGCGCGCATCGAGGTCGTGGATGGTGCGAACGCCCTGCATCCGCTTGCCGATGTCCTGCGTGCCGCCCGCCGTTTGCGACATTTTCTCGAACAGGGCTTGCGGGAAAAAATGGCAGAAGGCATCGATATGGCGCATGTGCGGCTCTCCTGATGACGATGTCGTCGTCATTGCCGGATTTGACCGGCGACCCATTGCTTCTTCGCAAGAAGATAGATGCACTCGAACTCGGGTTTTATCCGAGTTCGGGCGCGTTTGTGTGCGTAAGTCGGATAAATCCGGCTTGCGTGGTCAAGCCCGCGCATGACGCCGCATGACAATCTCTCTCAATTCCACAACTGCTTGCTCGCCAGCCGTGCGCCTTCCACCAGCGCTTCGAACTTCGCCCACATCACCGTGGGGTGTACACGACGATAGAAGGTACCTTGGGCGAAGCCGCAGTCGGTGCCGGCGAGCACGTTCTCGCGCCCGAGCAGGTTGGCGAACCGCGTGATTCGCTCGGCGATCAGTTCCGGATGCTCGACCACGTTGGTCGCGTGGCTGATGACACCGGGAATGAGCACCTTGCCGTCCGGCAGCTTGACGTTCTTCCACACCTGCCATTCGTGTTCGTGACGGGGATTCGCCGACTCGATCACATAGGCGCCGGCCCGCACCTTGAGGATGAGATCGACGATGTCCTTAAGCGCGACGTCGCTTACATGCGGCCCCGGCCAGCTTCCCCAGCACACATGGTAGCGCACGCGATCCTCCGGGATCCCTTCGAGCGCGCAGTTGAGCGATTCGACGAATTTGGCGAGCCAGCGGCGATATTCCTCGAAAGTGCCGGGAGGAACCATGCGGTCGTACGCGGTGGCCGCACGCGCATCGTCGATCTGCAGGATGAAGCCGGCATCGACGATCGTCCGGTATTCCGTGCGCATCGCTGCAGTGACCGCGTCGAGCCACTCCGCCTCGCCCTTGTAGTATTCATCCTTGCGATCCGGCAGCACGCTCGACGGCGCGACCACCGGCATGAAGGCTTCTTCCACCTTCGCGCCCTTTAGCGCAGCTTTGAAATTGTCGATGTCGCGCCGCAGGATGTCCTGCCCGATATATTTCACCGGACCGACGCAGGCGACCATCTTGGCGTTGGCCATCGGCTCGCGCACATCGAGCTCGGCGTAGAACTCCTTGAAGCGGGTGCGGTCGGCGCCGGGCACGCCCGGGCGGTAGCCGGCCGGGATCGCACGCAGCTCGAAGCCGCTCAGGCGCTCGACGACATATTGGTTCCAGCTGATCGCCTTGCCGAATTCGCCGTCGCTGACGACGTCGACGCCGATCTCCGCCTGGTGACTGACCACATCGTCGATGGATTGCTTCAGGCATGTCTCGTAGGCGGCCTGATCGTAAGGCTGACCGGCCTGCTTGGCACGCAGGATGTCCTGCAGCGCCTGGGGGCGAATCAGGCTCCCGACGTGGGTGGTGAGGATTCTATCAGTACTTCGTTTCATGATTTCCCTTTTGATGCATCTTCCGTGTCGCGTTCCAAGTCACGCCCGCCACGCAACCGGGCGATTTCGCTTTCGTCGTAGCCAAGCTCCGCGAGAATAGCGTCGGTGTGCTCCCCGAGCGTGGGCGCCGGCAAGGCTCGCTCGTTGCGCTCACCGTCGATCAGAACCGGGCGATGAATGGCGGTGATCTCGCCCTCGGTCGGATGGTGCTGCTTGTAGAAGGAGTTCAGGTGGCGCACCTGCGGATCGTCGAGCACGTCCTGGAGGCCCTGCACGGGCGCGAACGGCACGTCATTCGCTTCGAGGACGTTCATCCAGTGGATGCGCGGTTTTGTTTGCACGATTTCGGCAAGCTCACGGTTGAGCTCGCCGTAGTTCTTGATTCTCAAGTCACGCGTCGCGAACCGTTCGTCCAGCACGAGATCGGGCCGCTGAAACGCCGCGGCAATTGCCTCGAAGAACTTCGGCTGCGACGAGAGATGGACGGCGAGCAACTTTCCGTCGCCGCAACGAAAGGCGAAGGATTGTGATGCGGCCACCCTCGTGAGCCGATCGCTCTTGATGCCGGCGCGGGTGTAGTTCGCGAACGGATCGGGGATGAACGCGATTCCGGCCTCCAGCATGTTGACATCGACGCGGTGGCCGCGACCAGTGCGCTCGCGCTCGTACAGCGCGCCGAGGATCCCGTAACAGGCGAACATTCCGGTGGCATTGTCCGCGATCGTCGGTCCGCTTGACTGCGGATGCTCGGGATCGAGCTGAAGGCTCAGGATGCCGCTCAGCGCGACCGCAACATTGTCGTAGGCCGGCCGTGCGCTATAGGGCCCCGAGGCGCCGAAGCCCGTGATCGAGCAATGGATGAGTCTTGGATTGGCGGCGGTGAGGACATCGGCCGTCAGGCCGAACCTCTCCATGATGCCGGGCCGATAATTTTCGAGCAGGATGTCGGCGCCCGCGAGAAGCTTCAGCATGACGCCTCGGCCCGCTTCGGTACGCAGGTCGAGCTGGATGCTGCGCTTGCCGCGATTGTAGGCGACGAAGTTCGGGCTGTATTGCCCGCCCCGGAAACTCCGGAAAGGATCGCCTTGCGGGGGTTCGACCTTGATCACCTCGGCGCCGAGATCGGCCAGCATCAGGCCCGTGAGTGGCGCCGTAATCACCGTACTGAGCTCGACGACACGCACGCCTTTCAAAACATCCGTCACTGCAAGCAACTCCGCCACTGTTGTCGCTATTCCGCCGCCTGCGTCCGCATGCCCGCATATTCCTTGTCGGTGAGCGACTGCAGGGCAGGCATCACCTCGCTGGCAAACAACCGGATGTTTTTCTCGGTCAGATCGCGCGGCAGGGTGGCGAACTGCAGCAACGCGAGGAAGTTCTGAAAGCCGAGCAGCCGGTGACTGTCCATCAGCCGTTTGCGCACGGTGTCGGGGCTGCCGCACAGGATGATGCCCTGCTCGATCAGGGTATCCACGGTGTGCTCTTGGCCTGCAACCGATCGCTTATGCGTCAGCATGTTCTTCAACGATTTGGCGCTGAGATATCCGGGAGGAAACAGCATCTGGAACGGCAGCCGCAGGAACTTGTTGAACAGCGCCTCGACGTGGCGACCCGCTTCCTCACGCGCCCTGACGTCGGTGTCGGAAATGTAGACCGGTGCAGCCCAGCCAATCCGATCGGAGCTCGCGGTGTAGCCGTGCACGCGCTGCGCGGCCTCCCGGTAATAGTTGAGAAAGCGCGCAACCGATTCGACCGGGCTGTAGGTCTGCAAGTAGACGTATTTGCGCGAGGGATGCGCGGCCCATTCGATGGTCTCGGTGGAGCCGGTAGAGGGCGCCCAGATCGGCGGATGCGGCTGCTGATAAGGCCGCGGCCAAACGTTCACGTATTCGAAGTGATAGAACTTGCCCTCGAAAGCGAACGGACCGGGGCGGGTCCAGCTTTGCACAACGAGATCATGCGCCTCCTGGAAACGCGCATGGGAGAAGGCCGGATTGACGCCCATCGAGTAGTATTCGGCGCCGATGCCGCGCACCATGCCGCTGATCAACCGCCCGCCGGTGATGCAGTCGAGCATGGCGTGCTCTTCCGCCAGCGTGAGCGGATGCTCTCGCAGGCAGAAGGCGTTACCGAGGATGGCGATCTTGGCGTGCTTGGTCCGGCGCGCGAGCGCGGAGGCCATGACGACCGGCGACGGCATCAGCCCATAGGCGTTTTGATGGTGTTCGTTGACGGAGATGCCGTCGAAGCCGAGCTCGGCGGCCAGTTCGAGTTCGTCGAGATAGCGGTTGTAGAGCTCGTGTCCCTTTTTCGGATCGAAGTAGGTATTCGGCAGCACCACCCAGGCAGCGCGATATTTATCGGCGTAGCCCATATCCAGATGGGCGTAGGGCATGAGGTGAAACATGAAGACTTTCATCGCGTCGCCTCGCCGATTGTTTCTTGCTTGTCGGCGATTGTACGTCGCCTGCCGTCTTTTACCAGTCACGCGGGCGCGCGGGCGTAGGAACGGCAGAGCAGAGACTCGCAGTTGCGAGGACGTCACAATCCCAGGTAGGAGCGCGCCACCGCGCTATCGCGCGCCAGCATCTTCGCTTCGCCTTCGCCGACGACGCGGCCAAGCGCGAGCAGGTACGCGCGGTTAGCGGTCGCCAGCGCCCGGCGGGCATTCTGCTCGACCATCAGCACACTCACGTCGTGGGAAATGCGCGCGAGCACGGCAAACAGTTCGCCCGAGAGACGCGGAGAAAGCCCGAGCGATGGCTCATCGAGCAGAAGCAGTTTGGGCTGTGTCATCAGCGCTCGCCCAATTGCCACCATCTGCCGCTCGCCGCCGCTCATGGTACGCACGGCCTGGCGGCGCCGTTCGGCGAGGCGGGGAAAAAGTTCGAATATGCGTTCCAGCGTCGCCGCGGCGCCTCCGCGCGCGCGGCCGACATACGCGCCCAAGTTGAGATTCTCCATCACCGACATCGGCTCGAACAGCCGCCGGTTCTCAGGCACCGTGGCAATTCCCATCTCGACAATGCGATGAGGCGAGAGGCCCACCAGTTCATGGCCTTCGAAGCGGATCGAGCCGCTCGCGGGACGCAGCAGGCCGGCGATCGCATTGATGAGCGTCGTCTTGCCGGCGCCATTGGCGCCGAGGATGGCAACCGCTTCTCCGGCGCGCAGGCGAATGCTGACTTCGTCGAGCGCCTTGTGACGGCCGTAGGCGTGGCTCAGCCCGAAGACTTCAAGCATGGCGCATGTCACGCATTGCAAGTTCAAGCATTGGCGAGTTCAAGCATCATCGTCACCGAGATAGGCCCGGATCACCTCGGCATCGCGCAGCACCTCACCCGGCGGCCCCTCGGCAATCTTGACGCCCGCATTCATGACTACGACGCGCGAACATAGCGCCCGCACCGCCGTCATCACGTGTTCGACCAGGATCACGGCGATGCCTTGAGCGGCGAGGCTCCAGACCACGGACATGCCGCCGTCGAGTTCGCCCGGGCTCAGCCCCGAGAGCCACTCGTCCAGCAGAAGTACGCGTGGCCTGGTGGCAAGCGCGCGCGCCAGCTCGACCCGCTTCTGCTCGATATAGGTGAGCTGATCGAGCCGGTAGCCGGCCTTGAGGAGCAGATTGAGCTCGCCGAGGATGCCGGCGGCCTCGTACTCCGCGTCCTTGTACCGCTTCGGCTCGGCCCCGTACATCACGCCCGCCATGACGCCGACAATCGCCGGCAGGTTTGGCGGCATGCGTACGAGCTGAAAGGTGCGGTTGATGCGCTTGCGCACGCGCAGATGATTGGGAAGGCGGGTGACGTCCTCGCCGCCGATGCGAATCGTCCCGGCGTCCGAACGGATGGTGCCCGCGATCAGGTTGAGCAGCGTGGTCTTGCCCGATCCGTTCGGGCCGATCAGGCCCAGAACCTCGCCGGGCGAAACCGAAAGCGACATGTCGTTCACGGCGACGAGGCCGCCGAACGCCTTGGTCAGCCCGTCGACTTCGAGCAGCGCCACCATCAGCGCCCTCCGGTCGGTTGGCGGCGAACGAGCCGGGCCCAGGTGTCTTCGATGAACCCCGCGATGCCACGCGGCAACGATATCGGTCGCGACAGTGAGCCCCAGACGTCGATCAGCGGTCCGGTGACACCTCGCGGCAGCGAAATGGGTCGGCGCAGCACTCGCCAGCC
>Ga0207688_10000187_pt1 | contig 27343 bp, 23 predicted proteins | sample KBSMiscanthusM4_FD_184296 | JGI IMG/M metagenome (GOLD analysis project Ga0207688, IMG submission 184296) | Miscanthus rhizosphere microbial communities from Kellogg Biological Station, Michigan, USA - M4 (SPAdes) (version 2) | ecosystem: Host-associated > Plants > Roots > Rhizosphere ...
ACCTGCGGCGAATCGAAGGTGCGGTAGCGTGTCGGTCTCTCGAAATCGCGCGCCGCCGGACCCTGCGGGTCTTGGCTTCGCCCGGCGCGCTCATTCGCCCCCCATGTCGCTGGTGACGCCGAGGCACTCGAGCGTTTCGGCGAGCTTGCGCGCATACGCGGGGCTTGCGCGGTCGCGCTCGCCGCGGCTCACGGGAATGATTCGCTGCACGGTCGCCGGACGCTGGGTCATCACGACGATGATATCGCCGATCGCGATCGCTTCCGGCACGTCGTGCGTGACGAACAGCACCGTGGGTCGGTCGAGGCGGAGCAGCGTCTTGAACTCCTGCTGCAGCTTGAGCCGCGTGAACGCATCGACGGCGGCGAACGGCTCGTCGAGCAGCAGCAGCCGCGGCTTCAGCGCCAGTGCGCGCGCAATGCCCACGCGCTGCGCCATGCCACCCGACAGGTGGCTCGGGTACGCGTCCTTGAAGTCGGCGAGGCCGACCGTATCCAGGAAGCGGTCCGCCGTTGCCTGCGCATCGCGGCGCGAATGGCCCCGTGTGCGCAACCCGATCGCGACGTTCTGGCGCACCGTCATCCACGGGAAAAGCCCCGGCTGCTGGAACGCCATGCCGAGGTGACTCGTCGGGCCCATTTTCACGGGCGCGCCATCCCAGTACAGCGCGCCCTTCGACGGTCGCAGCAATCCTGCCGCGAGGCCGAGCAGCGTGCTCTTGCCGCAACCCGAAGGTCCGACGACGCACGCGACGCTGCTGGCAGGTATGCGGAACGACACGTCATTCAGCACATCGGTGCGACGCCCGCCCGCCAGGTAATCGTGAAAGACGTGATCGATGACGAGCTCGCCGCCGTGCGCGCGAATCGCCGCCGGCGCTGCGTGCTCTGCAGCAGCGCGGGTGGCCGGCCCGTCTGCGTCGCGGATTGCCGTCATCGGTAATCGAGCCGCGCCCGCGACAGCCAGCCGATCAGCGCGCTCACGCCGGCGCCGATCGCACCGATGACGATCATTCCAGCGATCACGACCGGTGTCGCCAGCGACGAGGCGGCGTTCGTGATCATCAGGCCGAGTCCGGCGCTCGCGCCGACGTACTCGGCAGCAACGACGGCGATCCAGCCGATGGCCGCTGCCGCCCGCGCGGCGCTGGCGATCGTGGGCGCCGCCGCGCGCAGGTGTACCTGCCACGCGAGCCGCCAGCGACCCATGCCGAGCATCGTGCCCACGCGCGACAGCGTGGGCTCGACCTGCGCGATCGCGCGCGTGGTCGAGACGACCATCACGAAGAAGACCGCATACGCGACGAGCAGGATCTTGCCGGTGAATGCCGTTCCGAACCACAGGATCGTCAGTGGAATCCACGCGAACGGCACGATGAAGCGCAGCGATTCGACAACCGGTGTCGCCATCATGCGGAACACCCGCCACTCGCCCATCAGCACGCCGACGGCAATGCCACCGAGCGCACCGAGCAGATAGCCCGCGACAAATTCGTACAGGCTCACGCCGACGTCGTGCCAGAATGCGCGCGTCACGAGGAGCTCGCGAAGCGCGGCGACGACGGCCTTGGGCGATGGCAACACGATCGCGGGCAGCTGATAACCCAGCACCGTTGCTTCCCACGCGGCGACCGCGAGGGCGATTCCGACAATCGGCAGCAGCGCACGCCGGACGATCGGTCTCGCCGATATCATCGAAGCGCTCCGACGTCGTCGCGCCGCCAGGGCATCAAAGCGCGCTCGAGCACGGAGAAGCCCGCATTCATCAGATAACCGGTGAGACCGAAGCAGATCATCGTCGCGATGACGGCCGGCACGTTGTAGCTCTGCTCGACGGCGATCAGGTGCGCGCCAAGCCCGAAATCCGCGGCGACGAGCTCGGCGACGATCACTGTCCCCCATCCGGCCATCAGCGATACGCGCGATCCGATCAGCACTTCGGCAAGCGTGCCGGGCAGGATCAGGCTGCGAAATCGCTGCCAGCCGTTCATGCCGAGCATCGTCGCCGTTCGCGCGAGGTCGGCCGGCACGCGCCTGGAACCGTCGACCGCGTAGACGATCACGACCAGGAACACTGCGAGTGCGACGAGAAACACCTTGCTGGTCAGGCCGAAGCCGAACCACACGATCGACAGCGGCACCCATGCGATGCTCGACACGGGGCGGATCGCTTCGACGATCGGCAAGAATGTGCTGCCCAGGACCGCGACACGACCCAAGGCGAGGCCCGCGAGCGTCGCGCACGTCGCACCGAGCAACCACCCGAGTGCGAACACGCGCAGGCTGAACAAGAGGTCGCGAACGAGATCGCCGCCCGCGTAACGGACCAATTCGCGTGCGACCGTCAGCGGATCGGGCAACCGGTTGATCACACCGCCGCCGGACGCGAGAGCGTACGAAAGCAGCGTCCAGGCGACCAGCGCGGCCAGTGCGCCGGCGCCGCCGAGAATCCACGCCGTCACGCGTGAACCGCCAGGCGACACTGAGCGTCCTTCCGCCGGCGCTGCGGTCGCCACGCGCTGATCGCCGCTGCGTTACGGGCGCTTGGCGAGCACTTCCTTCGCCAGCGCCGTGTTCTCGAACTTCTTCGCGTACGTCGGCAGGTCGACGTCCTTCGGCGCGAACCCGAGCTCCTGCGCGACGGCGACCGTCGCGACGATGCCCTCCACGTCAGGAACGTAACTCGGCGCGACGCCGATCAGGTTCTTCTCGAACGAGTAGCGGACGGCGGCCTCGTCGACTTTCGCGAATTCAGCCATCGATTTGTAAGCTTCGTTCGGATTCGACTTGATGAAATCGGTCGCGGCGAACTGCGCGCGCAGCAGGTCCTTGACGGCTTCGGGGTGTTCCTTGATGAACTTCGTGCTCGCGATGAAGCCATCGCCCGGCGCGGCACGACCGATCGCGTCGGACCCGGTGAACAGCACGCGTCCGATCTTCTTCAGCTCCATGTCGGCGACATAGGGCACGTAGCCGGCGACGACTTCGGCACCGCCCGAATCGAGCACGCCCACCATGCCCGGTCCCGTGCCTGAGACGAAATACTCATTGGAGGCCGGGTCGACACCCGCCTTCTTGAGCCCGATCTGGAAGAAGAGCGTCGACGCCGTCTTCATGCCGCTGACGACCACTTTCTTGCCGACGATATCCTTGGCGCTCTGGATGCTGCTCTTCGTCGCAACGACGGTGACGTTGGCGTTGATGAACGACTGGCCGATGAACTGCGCCGCATCCGGCGACTGCGAAAAAATCACGACGGCCGAGATGCTGTTGCCCCATGCGATGTCGAGCTGGCCCGCTGCCACGGCACTCGCCGCACCCGGCAGGCCCTGCGTGATCGGCACCCAGTTCACCGTGTAGCCCTTGTCCTCGAGCAGGTGCTGCGTGCGCATGATCGGTACCGGCGAAACGACGGGGAAGTAGCCGATGTTGATCGTCACCCCCTTGCCGGGTCCGTCCGCGGCGAGCGCCGGGCCCAGGGCGGTGAGTGCAAGCGATGCGGCGACGGCGACGAGCGTGCGGCGGGTTCGATTCATGTCTCCTCCGGTGATTGTTGTGTGAATGGGCGATCGTGCTAAGTGCTCGGCGCGGGTTTCATCAGCACCTTGATCGAGTCGAGCGAGTTCGCGATGGCGATCGCCTCGTCCCAGCGCTCGAGTGGATAGTCGTGGGTAACGATGCCCTTCGACGTCACGAGCCCGCGCGCCAGCAGGTCGATCGCGATCGGATAGCAGTAGGGACCGAGATGCGCGCCGCGGATGTCGAGCTCCTTGCGATCGCCGATGATCGACCAGTCGGCGGTCGTGTCGTGGCCGAATACCGAGAACTCGACGAAGCGGCCGAGCTTGCGGACGAGTTCGAGACCCTGCACGGCGCCGCTCGGACTGCCGGTGGCCTCGATGTAGACGTCGCACCCGTAGCCGTTCGTCAGGGCGCGGACGATCGCGAGAGCGTTCTCGTCGTGGGGGTTGATCACGACGTCGGCACCGTAGCGGCGGGCGAGCTCGAGCCGCTGCGGGACCAGGTCGATCACGACCAGCTTGCGCGGTGTCTTGAGCCGTGCCACTTGCACCATCATCAGGCCAATCGGGCCGGCACCCGCGATCACGACGACGTCATCGAGCTGGATGTCGCCGCGCGTGACGGCGTGGATCGCGCAGGACAGCGGCTCGATGATCGCCGCGTCCTCGAGCGGCATGTCCGGTGGAATCTTGTGCACGAGCGCAGTGGACGGGATTCGCATGAACTGCGCCATGCCGCCGTCGGCCACTTCCCGCTGGAAGCCGAAGATGTTGTGCACCTCGCACATCCAGTACTTGCCCGAGCGGCAATAGCGGCAGCGCTCGCACGGCACGATCTGCTCGGCGATCACGCGGTCGCCGACTGCGACGGCGAAGTGCTCGGCGGCGCCTTCGCCGATGTCCTCGACGTAGCCGAAGAACTCATGCCCGGGAATCACGGGCGCCTTGACCCACGACGGCACGTTCTCGCCGCCCCAGAACATCTTCGCGCCGCTCCAGCATTTGCAGTCGCTCGCGCAGATGCCGCATGCGCCGATGCGGATGACGAGCTCGCGCGGTCCGGCAACGGGTCGCGCAACCTTCTCCACGCGATAGTCCTTCGGTGCGTGGCACATGATCGCCGTCATCGCAGTCGTACGCGCCGCTTGCGGCTTGTCGTGTCCTTGCTCGGTCGCCTGCTTCGTCATGTCAGCTCCTGGCGTCATCGGGCGCGACCCACAGATCCCAGTCCGCGCCGACGAGGTGCCGGTCGGCAAACATCCGGTGAGCAGCATCGGCGTCTTCGACGCGCCCGAGCTGCCCGCAGCCGGTGACGCCCTTGTCGATACCGTCGCGTCGCGGCTCGACGTAAATGCGGAACCAGTCTTCGAGACGAGCGCGCAGCTCCTCTTTCACGGAATTCGCGGACGGATCGTCGACGAGGTTCATCCGCTCGCCGGGATCATTCACGACGTCGAACAGCTCGTGCGGCCCGTCGGGGTAGCGGTGAATGTACTTCCATTGCGATGTTCGAACCATGCGGACAGGACCGTACTCGTCGAACACGACGATTGGATTGCTCCCGACGAGCGCGCTGCCGTCGAGCGCGTCCCGAAAACTGCGTCCGGGCTTGCGGCGATTGGCTTCGCAAGGAAGCTGCAGGTAGTCGACGAGTGTGGGGAACACGTCGTAGCCGGACAGCAACGCATCGCTGACGCGCGCGGCTGCGATCCGCCCCGGCTGCGACACGATGCACGGCACCTTGACCGACGTGTCGTACATGTTTTGCGGCCGCGTGCCATTGCCCTTACCCCAGATACCGTGGTGGCCGCAGTTCATGCCATTGTCGCTCATGAATATGACGAGCGTGCTTTGCGTGAGCCCCGCGGCATCGATGGCGTCGAGCACGCGGCCGATCGCGGCGTCCATCGCGCTCACCGCCGCGAAGTAGCCGATCAGGCTGTCGCGGCGCTCCCGGTGACCTTTCGCCACCGCTGCGGTGCCGCCGGTGAACCACGGATGGGGCGGCTCGTTGGGGCAGGATTCGAACGCGCAGTCGCGATAGAGGTCGGTGAATGCCTTCGGGTGGCAGTCGATCCACGGGTAGTGCGGCGCGGTGAACGACAGGCTCAGCCAGAAGGGCTCAGGGCGAGATACCTCGTCGCGGACGAACGTGCACGCAGCGTCCGCGAGCGCGTCGGACAGGTAGCCGGGCACCGTGCACGGTCGATCCTCGTCGACCATCGGCGCGTCGTAGTACGGGCCCATGCCGGACTGATGCGCGAACCACTTGACGAAGTTCGGACGCCGCACGTCGCTGGCGCCCAAGTGCCATTTGCCGATCAGCCCGCAGCGGTAGCCGTTATCGGCGAGCACATCGGTGATCAGCGTCTGGCCGGCCAGGTAGTCGACGCGGTTCTCGCCCATGCTGCCGACGCGAATCCAGTCGTGGACGCCGTGGCATGACGGGATGTCGCCGGTGAGCAGCGACGCGCGCGCCGGCGAGCACACCGGTGACGTGCAGAAGAAATTGGCAAACCTCACGCCGCGCTGCGCGAGGCGGTCGAGCACGGGCGTGCGGATCTCGGAATTGCCGCCGCAGCCGAGCGCCCAGGCGCCCTGATCGTCGCTCAGGATGAACAGGACGTTCGGTCGCGCCGCGTCGACACTTGCCACTCGAGTCTTCTCCTCGTTGCAATGTGCGCTCCGCTTGACGGTCGGTACGTCGAGGCGCTACTTTGCGCAATCGATTGTGCCACCGGCGGCGCCGCGGTGCAACCGCGCGTTGCCAGACCCGCCCGGGATGACGAACAAGCGCAAGTTCACGATCTACGACCTCGCCGATCTTGCGGGCGTGTCCGCGTCGACAGTCAGCGCCGCGCTCAACGGCAACTGGCAGCAGCGACGTATCGCAGATTCGACGGCGGCGCGCGTTCAGCAGCTCGCCGCAACCCACAAATACAGCGTAAACCGGCAGGCGAGCGGATTGCGCAAGAGCCGGTCGGGATTGATCGGCATGATCATCCCGATGCACGACAACCGCTTTTTCAGCGGCATGTCGCAGGTCTTCGAGAAGCTGGCGCGCGCGCGTCACTGGTATCCGATCGTCGTCAGCACGCTGCGCGATCCCGCGCTCGAGCTCGAGACCGTCAGCACGCTCATCTCCTACCGGATCGAGTACCTCGTCGTCGCGGGCGCCACCGACCCGGATTCGGTCAGCCGAGTCTGCCGCAGCCACGGCATTCCTCACGTGAACGTCGACCTGCCGGGAACGAAAGCGGCTTCGGTGATCAGCGACAATTATTGGGGTGCGCAGCAACTTGCGAGCGCACTGATCGATCGATCGGTGCGTTGCGGGTCGCCCAGGCGCAACAAGCCTTATTTCGTCGGCGGCATCGCGACCGACTACGCGACGCAGCGGCGGATGGAAGGTTTCGCCGATGTCGTGACGGCACGCTGCGGGCGCGTCGACCCCGAACAGATCGACGCGTGCGGCTACGAGGCGAATCTCGCCGAAGCCGCCGTTCGCGCGCTATACGCACGGCTGCGCGGGCTGCCGCGCGCGCTGTTCATCAATTCGACGATTGCGCTGGAGGGCGTTGTCCGTTTCCTCAAGACACTGCCGGATGCCGAGATCGAGCAGTGCGCGTTCGGGTGCTATGACTGGGACCCGTTCGCAAGCGTGCTGAGCTTTCCGTTGCTGATGGTGCGCCAGAATGTCGAAGGGCTGCTGCACGAAGCATTCCGGATCATCGACACGAAGTCGTTTGCCGACAAAGGCGTCGTGGAGATCAAGCCCGAGCTCGTGTTCATGGAATCGAACAGCGATGCAACGGCGGGCGTCGGCGTTCCGTCCGAACGCCGGCGCGCGGCGCCGAAGCGGCCGCGCTTGTAGTCCCGCAAGTGTCGCAGAGTCTTACGCGCATGTCGGCCTCGCGCCGATGGTCGTTTGCGCCGGGACGGATCACGCTTGTTCGCAACCAATCGCGAGCGTGCCATGTCTCCTACGACCTTCCCCCAATGCCAGGCAATTGCCACCGTCGCGGTCGCGCTGGCATGCCTGCTACCGATCGCGGCGTCGGCCGCCGACCCGACGCCGGACCCGGCGGAGCCAAGCTTCAGCGGGCTGGCGCTGGCGCCTGCCATCGAGCGCCTCGTGCCATACAGGAATCGCTAGTCGGGCTGGATCTTCGCGTCGCGCACGACCGCCGCCCAGCGTTCGAGGTCGCTGCGCGTCAGCTGCGCGAGGTCGTCAGAGGTGCCGCCGGTGGGTTGCAGTCCCTGCTTGGCAAGTGTGTCGGCGACGTCACGCGATTTCAGCAGCGCGTTGATCTCAGCGCCAAGCTTGAGCACGACATCGGCAGGCGTTCCGGCGGGCGCATAGAGCCCATACCAGATGTCGGTGTCGACCTCGCGAATGCCGGCGGCCTCGGCAAGCGATGGAATCGCGGGCGTCGCGCTCGCTCGCGCGATGCCTCCGGCAGCGAGCATGTCGAGCTTGCCGCTTTCTACGTAGGGCAGCGCAACGTGCACGGGCAGGAACATCACGCTGATCTGCCCGCTCAGGAGGTCGGTGACTGCACCCGAGGTGCCCTTGTAAGGCACGTGAACGATATCGATGCCGGTCTTCGACTTGAACAGCTCCATGGCGAGGTGATGGGGTGTTCCGTTGCCCGGCGACCCGTAGTTGAGCTTGCCCGGCTCACGCTTTGCGAGCGCGACGAAATCAGGGACCGTCTTCACTCCGATCGATGGATGCGTGACGAGCGCAAGACGACCGATGGCAAGCGGCGCGATGGGTACGAAATCCTTGATCGGGTCATACGGAATGCTCTTGAACAGGCTTCGATTCAGCACGATCGTGTTCGCGGTCATCAGCAACGTGTAGCCATCCGGTGCGGCCTTTGCGACGGCCTCCGTCCCGATGTTGCCGCTTGCGCCGGGCCGGTTGTCGACGATCACCGCCTGCTTGAAGTCGTCGCCCATTTTCTGTCCGAGCGTGCGTGCAAGGATGTCGATGCCGGTGCCGGGCGTGAACGGCACGATGATTCGTACGTTCGCGCTCGGATAGGTGCCCTGTGCAACGGTGGTGCTGCTCGCGGCGACGATGCAGAAGACGATGAAGCGGAGCAGGTGCGGCATGGCGAACCTCGGCAGGGAAAGCGCGTGGGACTTTGGTTGCGGACTCAAACCGAGCGCGTCGGTGACGCGTTGCCCGTCGCGAGGCGGTAGCGCTCGGAGATCGCGAAGAGCTCGTCGCGGGTTATGACGTCCTCGATCCGGGCGAACGGCTTGTCGCCAGTTCGCTCGTACACTTCGCGCAGGATCGCGTCGGGCGGGTTGCTGCGGTTCATGCGCACGACGGCGGCCGTCGCCGGCAGCCGCTTCGCCTCGTACGCCTTCAACGCAGCGGTCACGGACCCCGTCGCCGCCAGCGCATCGCACAGCGCGCGCGCATCGAGGATCGCCTGGCCGGCGCCGTTCGAGCCCCGCGGATACATCGGATGCGCCGCATCGCCGAGCAGCGTCACGCGTCCCTGCGTCCAGAACGGCAGCGGATCCTGGTCGACCATCGGAAACTCGAGAATCGTATCGGCCGCGCGAATCATCGCCGGCACGTCCAGCCAGTCGAAGTGCCACTCCTCGAATGCGGCAATGAAATCCTCGAGTGCGCCCGCGCGGGTCCAGTCGCGCTGACGATGACGGGGTGTCTCGACTTCGGCGACCCAGTTGACCAGCTGTTGTCCGTCGTCGTCGACGTGGTCGAGAATCGGATAGATGACCATCTTGCCGGTCGCAAGCCAACCTGCGCGAATCATGCTCGCCCCGGTCAGGATCGGCGGCCACACCGAAACGCCGCGCCACATGTTGACGCCTGAATAGAGTGGCGCGCCTTCGTTCGGATGCAGCGCCTTGCGAATGACCGAGTGCAGGCCATCGCACGCGACGAGCGCATCGGCACGCGGGCCGGCGTGCCGTTCGCCCGTGCGCGTGTCGCGAAAATGGGCGACGACACCGGCGGCATCCTGCTCGAAGCCAATGCAGGTACGGCCGGCAAGCACGCGGTCGGCGCCCAACCGCTCGACGACGGCATCGTGCAGCACTCGATGCAGCGCGCCGCGATGGATCGAGTACTGCGGATCGGCGTAGCCCGCATCGCGTCCGAGCGGCTCGCGATGGATCAGCTGCCCGAACCGGTTGAAGAACGCCGCCTCGCGCGCGAGCACGCAGACGCGCGACAGTGCGGGCTCAAGGCCCAGCAGTGCGAGCTCGTGCGATGCGTGGGGAAGTATGTTGATGCCAACCCCCAGCGGCCGCATTTCGGGCACCGCTTCGTATATGCGCACGGCGATTCCTGCGCGCTGCAGCGCGAGGGCGAGCGTCAGTCCTCCGATGCCTGCGCCGACGATCGCAATTTCCATTGCTTTGGCCTCAGCTCGGGGGCGCGAGCGTGAGTTCGGGTCGCGGCGTGTCGCGCATGCTGCCGTCGGGCAGCGTCACCTGGCATTCGGCAAAGATGCGAGCCGTGCACGCCGCGCATTTCGCGGCATCGAGCTTCTGGTAGATCGACGCGATCGCCTGATCCTTCGTCGCGAACACGCGGTCGCGGCCGACGGCATCGAGCACGCCAGCGCGGTCGAGCAGCGCGTGCACCGATGGTCGCAGCCGGCATAGATAGAGCGTGACGCCGGAGTCGCGCAGCGAACGCGCAAGGTAGCCGAGCAGTTCGGCGCCGGCGTTGTCGATCAGGTTGAGGCCGCTGCCGATCAGCAGCAGATGGCGCGTCGCCGGCCGCGACGCGCGCGCCGCTTCGATCTCGTCGCGGATGTGTTCCACCGAGCCGAAGAACAGCGCACCGTCGATGCGCAGGATGTCGAGTTGCGGGCAGAGCAGTGCATCGGCGCGCGCCGAGCGGAAGCGGCGCTGCGCGGCGGGATCGGGCACCACGCGCAGGACCTGCGGATGCGTCGCCCAGTTGAGATAGATCAGCAGCGACACGAGCACGCCGACGAGAATCGCCACTTCGAGGCGGATCGTCAGGGTTGCGATGAACGTCACTGCGAGCGTCAGCGCATCGGCGCGGCTCGTGCGCCATACGCGGCGCATCGCCGCGATGTCGATCAGCCCCCACGCGACGATGAACAGCACGGCCGCCATCGACGCGACCGGCAGGTAGCCTGCGAGCGGCCGTACCAGGAGCAGGATCGCGAGCAGCAGGATGGCCGAGAACACGCAGGCGAGCGGCGTACGCGCGCCGGCTTCGTAGTTGGCACCGGTGCGGTTGAACGAGCCCGACGTCGGATAGCTCGACGTGAACGCGCCGACGATGTTCGCGAGCCCCTGGCCGATGAATTCCTGGTTGCCGTCGATCCGCTGCCCGGATTTGAGGGCGACCGCCCGTGCGCTCGAGATCGCCTCGGAGAGTCCGATTACCATCAGCGCAAGCGCGATCGGCGCCAGCGTCTGCCAGGTCTGCAGCGACAGGTCCGGCAACGACAGCGGAGGTACCGCCGATGGCAGTGCGCCGATCGTCTGCACGTGTGCGATGTTGAGCAGACCGAGCACCCACGCGAATAACGCGCCCAGCACGATGCCGGTCAGCATGTAGGGCACGCGCGGCCACCAGCGCTTGCCTGCGATCGCGGCGAGCAGCGTGAACGCGCCGACGGCCAGTACGGCGGGATCCGTCTCGTGGAGATGCGTGACGAAATCGCGCAACCCGAGCAAGAACGTCGGCTCCTGCGGCACCGAGATGCCGAAGAAGTTGCGCAATTGCGCGCCGATGATCAGAAGCCCCGCACCGGCGGTGAACCCGATGACGACCGCCGTCGAGATGAAGTTGACCAGCGATCCGAGCCGGGCCAGCCCCAGCCCGAGCTTCATCAGTCCGACCATCAGGTTCAGCGTCAGCACGAGTGCCACGTAGGTCGGCGTGAACGGAACCGCGAGCGCCCCGACCGTCGCGAACACCATCAGCGATGTCGCGTTCGTCGGACCCGAGACGAGGTGCCATGACGAGCCCCACAGCGCACCGACGATCGCCGGCAACATCGCGCCATACAGTCCGTATTCCGGCGGCATTCCGGCGAGCGTGGCGAACGCGACGCCTTGGGGCAGCACCATGACGGCCGCGACGAGCCCCGCCATCAGGTCGAGGCGCAGCGTTTCGCGGTTGACGCGGTGGCGCCAGGCGAGGAAGGGCAGCGCTTTCAGTGCGAGCGGCGACATCGGGGAGCGGGCGCCGGCGCAGCCCGGCCTAGGGTGCGCCTCTCAAATCTTGCCCTTCCACGGGACGACGACGCGCTCGACGTAGCGCATCAGGAGGTCGAACAGGTACGCGACGACGCCGATGACGATGATGCCCATGATGACGATGTCGGTGCGCAGGAAGTTCGACGCGTTCAGCACCATCTGGCCGAGTCCCTTGTTCGCCGCCACCATTTCTGCGGCGACGAGCGTCGTCCAGCCGAAGCCGATTGCGATGCGCATCGCCGTCAGTATCTCCGGCATCGCGGCGGGAACGACGACGTGCCAGATCACCTGATATTTCGTCGCACCCATCGAGTACGCCGCGTGGATCTGCTCCTGGGACACCGAGCGCACGCCGGCGCGCGCGCTCATCGCCAGCGGCGCGAAGCAGGCCAGGTAAATCAGCAGGATTTTCGACAGCTCGTCGATGCCGAACCAGATGACGATCAGCGGCAGGTACGCAAGCGGTGGTAGCGGTCGGTAGAACTCGATCGGCGGATCGAAGATGCCGCGCAGCACGCGCGACACGCCCATCGCGACGCCGATCGGAATGGCAGTTACGCACGCGGCGATGAAGGCGGTGAAGACACGGAACATCGACCACCCGAAATGCTCGGCCAGCGGCGCGTCCGTCAGCTCGCCCGTCGCCGATTCGTACAGTCGCTCGAACACGACTTCGGGTGTAGGCAGGAACAGCGGCGGCAGCCAGCGCAGGTGGCTCGCGAGCCACCACAGCGCGACGAGCGCGACGACCGTTACGGCACTGATCAGCGTCGTCGAGCCTTCGCCTGGTGTCGCGAATCGCGACGTCCGCGCTGCAGCCTGCTTCGCGGCGGCCGTACCCGCGTCAGTCATCGGCGTCCGGGTCAGCTCGTTGGACGCAGGCGCGCTCATGCGGCCTCTTGGAATTTCTGCGAGATGCGAACACTTTCGCATCGGCCTTCCCGCAATCGCGCGCCGTCGACCCTGCGGGGCTTCGCTTCGCGCGGCGCGCTCATGCGGCGGCCTTTGCCGGTTCGCGATGCTGGATCACGGCAAGAACTTCCTCGCGCACGCGGATGAAGTCGGCCGACGACTTCACCGCGCGGGCGTCGCGCGACTCGATGAACTCGCGGTTGAATCCAAGCCGGTACTCGTGCGAGATCCGTCCCGGTCCCGGCGTCATCACGACCAGATGCGTTGCGAGGAACAGCGCTTCCTCGACGGAGTGCGTGATGAAGAACATCATCTTGCCGGTCCGGTGCCACACGTCGATGATCAACTCCTGGATCGATTCGCGCGTGAACGCATCGAGCGCACCGAGCGGCTCGTCCATCAGCATCAGTTGCGGGTCCGACGCGAGTGCGCGCGCTATTCCGACGCGTTGCTGCATCCCGCCGGACAGCTCGTAGATCGCGCGTTCGGCGTAATCCTGCAATCCGACGAGGCGCAGTTTCTCGACCGCGATCTTGCGGCGCTCGGCGGGTGCTATGCCGCGCATCCGCAAGCCGAACTCGACGTTCGATGCGACGTTGAGCCACGGCATCAGCGCGTGCTTCTGGAAGACGACACCACGGTCGGCGCCGGGGCCGGTGACGGGCTCGCCGTCCAGCTCGATCGTGCCGTCAGTGGCCGGGAGGAAGCCGGCAATGCAATTGAGGAGCGTGGTCTTGCCGCAGCCGGAGGCGCCGATGGCAACGACGAACTCGCCGTCGCCGATCGTCAGGTTGACGTCGGACAGCGCGTCGACGAGGCCCCCCTTCGATGCGTAGCGAACGCCGAGGTCGCGAATGGCAAGTGTCGTCATGGCACGCTCATGATAAAACGGCGGCGCCCGGATGCCGGACGCCGCCGCTCAAGGTTCCCAACCCATCCTGCAGTAATTCTATCCGCAATAGCAAGGCTTGCCTGCGGATAGCACCGAGCCCATCACGCCCGCGAGCCGCCGCGGGATCGACGAACGGCTACTTCGCTGCCTGCGTCACCCACTCGGTGGTGACGGACTTCGAAAAGTCCGGCGCAACGGATTGCAGGCGCCCTTGCTCCTTCAGGAAATTGGCCTGCTGCGTGAGCGCTTTCGCAACGACTCCGTTCGCGCCGCCGCCGAGCCACGTCGGGGACGCCTGCTCGGCAAGCGAAGGAAAGCCATAAAGCTTCATGGTGTCGGCAACTTCCTCGAGCTTGCCGCCGCTCCACTTCGCGATAGCTTTGGCCTTGTCGGAGTTCCCCGACCAGCTCGCCGGAGCGGCCTTGTAGTCGGCGTCGGCCTTGGCGAGTGCCTTCACGAGAGCAACCATGAACTCCGGATTTTCTTTTGCGAACTTGCGCGTGACGATCAGCCCGTCGAACGTGCAGGCACCCTCCTTGCAGATGTCACCCGAGGTCATGATGACTTTGCCGTTCGGCATGATCGTCGCTAGCACTGGATTCCAGATGAACGTAGCGTCGATGTCGCCGCGACCCCATGCGGCCGCGATCTCCGGTGGGCGCATGTTCAGGATCTGCGCATCGGAAGGCTTGATACCAGCCTTGTTGAGCGCATACAACAGCTGGAAGTGCGACGTCGAGACGAACGGCGTCGCGATCTTCTTCCCCTTCAAATCCTTGATCGAATTGATGCCGCTACCGTTGCGCGCGACGAGCGCCTCGGCGGCCGCGATGTCTTCGAGCACCCAGAACATCTCGACATCCATGCCCTGGCTAATCGCCGTCGCGATACCGGTGGATCCGACTTCGCCGAGCTGGACGTCGCCCGACGCCATTGCACGGATCACGTCACCGCCGCCGCCAAACTGACGGTAGTTTATTTTGTAGCCTGTCGCCTTTTCGACCTCGCCCGACTGCTGCACCCAGCGCCACGGGATCATCATGTCCTGATACGCGAACGTAACCGTCTTTTGCGCCCAAGCGCCGGTTGCGCAAAGTGCGAGCGTCACCGCCGTCACCAAACCCCAAAAGCGTTTCATGCTCTCTCCCGTCGAGTGATCAATGCGTCCCCGATTGCAAGCCGCGCATAAGACTAAAGTGCCGACACCGTCTTGCGCAAGATGTCCGCGATTACATCGATATGGTCTTTCTCGGCGATGAGCGGCGGTGCGATCAGCGCGCAGTCGCCGGTCGTCTTGAGATTGAGGCCGTTGTCGAACAGCTTCTTCTGCAGCAGGTGACCGCGGCGGCCGGGCATGCCGTCGGATTCGACGTCGAAGGCGGCGAGCATCCCGTAGCCGCGAATGTCGGTGATGTGCGGCGTGCCGCGCAGCGAGAAAATGGCCTGCTGGAAGTACGGCGCGAGCTCTTGCGCACGCTCGAACAGTCCTTCGTCCCGGTAGATGTCGAGCGTGGCGAGTCCGGCCGCGCACGCGGCAGGATGGCCGGAATACGTGTACCCGTGGAAGAACTCGATCGCACCTTCCTGTGCCGCGGCCATCACGGTGTCGTGGATACGATCCGACACGGCGACGGCGCCCATCGGCTGCGCTGCGTTGGTGAGCGCCTTGGCCATCGTCATGATGTCGGGCGTCACGCCGAAGCTCTGCGCCCCGAACGCCGCACCTGTGCGCCCGAACCCGGTGATCACTTCGTCGAACACGAGCAGGATGCCGTGCGTGTCGCAGATCTGCCGCAGCCGCTGCAGATAGCCCTGCGGCGGCACGAGACAGCCGGTGGAGCCGGCGATTGGCTCGACGAAGCACGCGGCGATGTTCTCGGCACCATACAGATTGACGAACCGCGTAAGGTCATCGGCTAAGTCGGCGCCGTGCGTTCCCTGGCCAGGCGCGTACAGGTTCTCCTTCAGGTGCGTGTGCCGCATGTGCACGACGCCGGCGATGCCCGGACCGTACTTGCGCCGGTTGTTGATGATGCCGGACAGCGCGACGCCGCCGAAGTTGACGCCGTGATACGCGCGCTCGCGCGACACGAACATCGTCCGGCCCGACTGTCCGCGTGCCTGGTGGTAGGCGAGCGCGACCTTCATCGCCGTGTCCACCGCTTCCGAGCCGGAATTCACGAAAAAGATGTGATTGAGGTCGCCCGGCGTGAGCTCGGCGACGCGTGACGCGAGCTCGAAGCTCTTCGGGTGCGCACGCAGGAACGGGGCGACGAAATCGAGATCGCAGAGCTGCCGGTGCACCGCCTCGGCGATCTCCTTGCGGCCGTGACCGGCGGCAACACAGAACAGCCCCGACGATGCGTCGATGATCTTCTCGCCGCGATCGTTCCAGTAGTACATCCCTTCGGCCTTGACGACGATCCGCGGATCGGCCTTGAAATCGCGGTTCGGCGTGAACGGCATCCATAGTTCGTCGAGCGACAGCGGCTTTTGCGTTGGCTGGTTGCGCAACGTGAATTCGGCGTGACCCATCGTGAGCTCCTGGAAGACGCGGCGCGGGGTGTCGCGCTGCGGGCCGGCATCGAAGCCGATCATCATATGCCTTTGTAGCGCCTATGGCCCAAGCGTACAAGGTGCCAGATGGCGCCTGCCGGGTGGGCCAGCGGACGACCGGCGCGGTCATAATGCGGCATCACTTACTGCGTTGATGCCGGCATGTGGAACCAGCTGATCCAGCTTTCCTTTCGCAGCAAGGTGGGGCTGCAGGCGCAGATCCGCGAAATGCTCGTCGCCGCGATCTTGGACGGCCACATTCCCGTAGGTGTCGCGTTGCCGTCCACGCGCGTGCTCGCCGCGCAACTCGGCGTTGCCCGGAACACGGTTGCGCTTGCCTACGAGCTCCTCGTCAACGAAGGCTACCTGCTGACGAAGAGCCGCAGCGGCCATTTCGTGAACCCCGAAATCGTCGCCGGCCGCGCCGGACTGCCATCGCCACCGCGCGCCAGCGTTGCACCGGAGCCCGCCCGGTGGCCGCAGCGGTATCGGGGCGCGGTCTCGTCGCAGCGCAACATCGTCAAGCCGCGCGACTGGCAGCGGTATCCGTACCCGTTCATCTACGGGCAGATCGATCTGGCGCAACTGCCGATGCCCGGCTGGCGCGAGTGCAGCCTGCAGGCGACGTCGGCGTCGGAGGTGCGCGGCTGGGCGGCCGATCTCATCGACGGCGACGATGCGCTGCTGATCGAGCAGATCCAGACGCGCCTTCTCGTCCGGCGCGGCGTGTTCGTCTCACCCGACGAGATTCTCGTCACCGTCGGGGCGCAGCACGCGCTGTTCATGCTCGGCACGCTGCTCGTCGATTCGGGAACGACGGTCGGCATCGAGAATCCGGGTTATCCGGATGCGCGCAACATCTTCGCTGCCCGCACGGCGAACGTCGTGCCATTGCCGCTCGACGACGCGGGCCTTGCACTGACACCCGCACTGGATCGCTGCGACTACGTGTATCTGACGCCGTCGCACCAGTGCCCGACGAACGTCACGATGCCGCTTGCACGTCGCGAGGCGCTGCTGGCGTGGGCGCAGGCCAACGACCGCGTGCTGATCGAGGACGACTACGAGATCGAGCTTGGGTTCGAAGGCCGCGCGCAGCCGGCGCTGCAAAGCCTCGACCGCAGCGGCCACGTCGTCTACGTGAGCAGCCTGTCGAAAACACTCGCACCGGGGATCCGGATCGGGTTCATCGTCGGCAGTCGCGACCTGATCCGCGAATTGCGTGCGCTGCGGCGGCTGATGCTGCGCCACCCGGCCGCGAACAACGAGCGGTCGGTGGGGCTGTTCCTCGCAATGGGGTATCACGATGCGCTGCTGCGCCGCCTGCGCCAGGCGTACGCGGAGCGGTCGCAGCGAATGGCGGCAGCACTCGCCACCCAATTGCCGGACGTGACGTTCACGACGGTCGCCGGCGCGTCGTCGTACTGGCTGCGCTTCCCGGAGCACGTCGACACGCGCGCGCTCGCGCGCGAAGCCGCGCACCTCGGCGTGCTGATCGAGCCAGGCGACGTGTTCTTCGATCCGACGGCTGCCGAGCCGATCCCGTTCAACTACGCGCGTCTGGGATTCGCGTCGATCGATGTGGCACGCATCGAGCCCGGTCTTGCGACGCTGGCGCTTGCGCGCGCGAAAGTAACGGCGTGATCGCCGCGGCGCTGACCCTGCGTCGCGGGCGCGCCGTCGCCGACCGGGCCGACTGACCCCACGCGCCTCGCCGCGCTGGCCCTAGTCGCGGCCAGCGCGCCGGCGTAACCTTGCGCCCTCGCAAACCCGGGGACCATCGCATGCGCATCGGCGTTCCGAAGGAAATCAAGGTTCTGGAAAATCGCGTTGGCCTCACGCCGGAGTCGGTGCGTGAAGTCGTTGCCCACGGCCACGAGGTGGTTGTCGAGCGCGACGCGGGTCAAGGCATCGGCATGTCGGACGACGACTATCGGCGCGCGGGCGCCACGGTGCTTGCGACGGCCGGCGACGTGTTCGACACCGCGGACATGATCGTCAAGGTGAAGGAACCGCAAGCGGAGGAGCGGCGCAAGCTGAAAGCGGGGCAGGTGCTTTTCACATATCTGCATCTCGCGCCTGATCCCGAGCAGGCATCCGGGCTCATCGAGAGCGGCGCGATCTGCATCGCCTACGAGACGGTAACGTCCCCGACGGGCGGCTTGCCGCTGCTCGCGCCGATGTCGGAAGTCGCCGGGCGCATGGCGGTGCAGGCGGGGGCCCATTTCCTCGAGAAAGCACACGGCGGCAAGGGCATCCTCCTTGGCGGCGTGCCTGGTGTCGATCCGGGCAAGGTCGTCGTGCTTGGCGGTGGCGTCGTCGGCACGCATGCGATCCACATCGCGCTCGGCATGGGCGCCGACGTCTGGGTCCTCGACCGGAGCGTGGATGTCCTGCGCCGGCTATGGACGCAGTTCGGGCGCCCGCTGAACACGGTGTTTTCGACACGCGATGCGATCGAGCGACACGTCGCGACGGCCGACCTCGTCATCGGCGGCGTCCTCGTCCCTGGCGCGGCTGCCCCGAAGCTCGTCACCCGGTCGATGATCGCGAGCATGCAGGCAGGATCGGTCGTCGTCGATGTGGCGATCGACCAGGGCGGCTGCTTCGAGACCTCGCATGCAACCACGCACGCCGAGCCGACCTATGTCATCGACGGTGTCGTTCATTATTGCGTGGCGAACATGCCGGGAGGCGTCCCGCGCACGTCGACGTTCGCGTTGAACAACGCGACGCTGCCCTACGTGCTCGCGCTGGCGACGAAAGGGTGGAAGGCGGCGCTCACCGGCGACATTCACCTGCGTAACGGTCTCAACGTCGCAGGCGGCAAGGTGACGCATCGCGCCGTCGCCACCGCGTTGCACTGCAAGTATGTGTCGCCGGAAGCGGTGCTGGCGAGCTGACGCGCCTTGAAAGCTCGGTAGGGTATCGGCGTCGTCGCCCGTTCAGCCGATACCGATCCTGCGACCGCAACGCGACGACTCGCGCACGGCGTCGAGCACTTCCTGGCACCGCAATGCGTCGGTGAAGTTCGGCGCCGGCGACGTACCACGCGCGATGCCGTCGTTGAATTCGCGTACGAGCATCCGGAACGCCATCAGCCGGTGATCGCGCGCGTCGGTGAACGGCGTGTAGCGCGAAGGCGTGGGCAGCGGCTGCAGCGGGCTGCCATTGCGGCTTGCGACGACCACGCCGTCTTCCATCGGATTGGGTCCCGGCTGCTCGGCGATCAGCGTTCCGGCGTCGCCCATGACGGCGAGCCTGGCACCCCGCGCAGGCGTCGCCGCGAACGACGCGATCATCGTCGCGATGCCGCCTGACGCAAACTCGAGCGTGAACACGAACGCGTCGTCGGTCTCCGCCTTGATGGTTTGGCCCGTCGCCGCATCCGTGAGATCGGGCCGCAGCGTCAGCAGTTTCCCGGTCGCCGCCCTGACGTCGCCGAACCAGTGACGCAGCCCGTCGATGTAGTGCGAGCCGAGTGCGCCGAGAATCCCGCCGCCTTCGGCTTCCCGCGCCATCCATGTCGACGGACGCGGCTGTGGCGTCACGTAACGGTCGAGGAAAAGCTCGATCGTGCAGAGTTGAAACCGCCCGATGTAGCCGTCGTCGAGCAGCGCCTTGATGTACGCGCGCTGCGGCGTGTGGCGGAACTCGTGGCCGATCATCGCGGTCTTGCCGCTGCGCTCCGCGGCGTCGCGCATCGCGGCGGCCTGCGCGGTGTCGAGCGCGAACGGCTTTTCGCACATTACGTGCTTGCCGGCTGCCAGTGCCGCGAGCGTCAGGTCGTGGTGCGCGCCGGGCGGCGTGACGATGCCGACGGCGTCGATGTCGGGACGCCCGATCAATTCGAGAGGATCGGTGTGGATGTCCGGCACGCCGGCGGCGTCGGCGGCCTTCCTCGCCTTGTCGGCGTGGCGGCTGCACAGTGCGACGACATCCCATCCTTCGGACGCGAACGCCGGCACGTATACCTGCGATCCGAAGCCGATGCCGATGATGCCAACCTTGCGTCGCGATGCAGTCATCCGTTTCTCCTCGTTCGTCCGTCGTTCAATTGCGCATCAGCTCGGGGAGCCACAGCGCGAGCTGCGGGAAGAACAGCACGAGCAGCAGCCCGACGATCTGCAGCACCATGAACTGCATCATGCCCGCGTAGATATCCTTGAGCGGCCAGTCCGGCACGACACCCTTCAGAAAATACGCGGATAGTGCGACGGGCGGCGAAAGCCATGCCGTCTGCAGGCACACGGCGACGAGCGTGCAGAACCAGATCAGGTTGATGCCGAGCTTGTTGACGAGCGGCAGCAGGATGGGCACGACGATCAGCACGATCGGGACCCACTCGAGCGGCCAGCCGAGCACGAAGATGATGCCGAGAATCAGCAGCAGCATGACCGTCGGCGAGAACGACAGCGTCAGCAGCGATTCGGCGATCAGGTTCGCGCTGCCGAGGCGAGAAAAGACCGCCCCGAAGTAGTTCGACGCCGCGACCAGCAGCAGGATCATGCACGACACTTCGAGCGTCGAGTAGACGGCTTTGCAGAAGCCGTTCCACGACATCCGGCGGTACAGCAGCGTCAGCAGCAGGACGGCGAAGGATCCGACGGCGCCGGCGTCGGTGGGCGTCGCGATACCCGCGAGGATCACGCCGAGCGTTGCCAGGATAACGACGACGATCGGCGCGATGCCGAGCAAAAGCTCCTTGACGACGATGCCGAACGACGCCGCACGCTCTTCGACCGGAAGTGCAGGGCCCAGCGCCGGATTGAGATAGCTGCGCACGAGCGCGTAGACGATGTAGAGGCCGGAAAGCAGAAGTCCGGGGATGACGGCGGCGGCGAACAGGTCGGTCGCCGGAACGCCGACGACGGGTCCCATGACGATCAGCATCACCGACGGCGGGATCAGGATGCCGAGCGTCCCTCCCGCGGTGATCACCCCCGCGGAAAGGCGGATGTCGTAGCCGCTGCGTTTCATCGCCGGTGCCGCCATGACGCCGAGCAGGGTCACCGATGAGCCGACGATGCCCGTGGCTGCCGCGAAGATCGTCGCCGTGATCAGCACCGCGAGGTAGAGCGAGCCGCGCAGCGACGCGAACAGCAGTTGCACGCCGCGGAACAGGCGCTCCATCAGTCCCGATTGCTCGAGCAGGTAGCCCATGAACAGGAAGAACGGGACCGACGCGAGCGTGGGGTCGCGCATCACGCCGAAGAACTGCAGCTGCATCAGGTACAGCGACAGGTCACCGAGCGCGACGTAGCCGAAGAACATCGCGACGGAGATCAGCGTGAACGCGATCGGAAAGCCGACGAAGATCGCGCCGAACAGCACGACGAGCGCGACGATGCCCATCCACTCCGGGCTGATCATGCCGGTGTCCTGCGCAGGATCACCTGCACGCTCTTGATCAGCTCGGACACGCCCTGGACGATCAGCAGCGCTGCCGTCAGCGGCATTACGAACTTGAACGGCCACACGATCGGCAGCCACGGGCTCGTGACGATGCGCTCGTTCTGCTGGAACGACTTCCAGAAGTATTCGGCGCCGAGATCGAGGAACACGACCATCGCCGGCAGGAAGAACAGGACATAGCACGTTGCGTCGACGAGCGCGCGGCGTCGAGGCGACCATTCGGCGTAGAACGTGTCGGTCCGGATATGGCCGCCGCGCTGCAGCGTCCATGCCGATCCGAGCATGAAAAACGTGCCGTAGAGCATGTACGTCATGTCGTACGCCCACAGCGTCGGCGCGTCGAAGACGTAGCGGGCAATGACTTCGTAGACGAGCGAAGCGACCATCGGCACGATCAGCCATGCGACGGCCCGGCCGACGAAACGCGTGATCGTGTCGAGAATGCGGGTGAGCCGATTCCCGCTACGCGGAGCGTCGGTCATCGCCGGTCTCCGCAGGAGGCGCGCACCGGACGCGCGCCTCCGTCACGCGGCGGCGTACGTTCGATGGGATCGCAGGCGGTGGACGCGGCCGATATCGCGCGCCGCATTACTTCGGCGGTGCCGCGAGCGCGGCATTGCCGAGGTTTGCGTACAGGTCGAGGATCTTGGTCCAGTAGGGGACGACGGTCTTCGCGAACGTGCGCTGCGAATCGAGTACCTGCTTGAAGAAGACGTCCTTCTGCGCGTAGCGGTCGAGCACGACATTGGTGGCCGTGACGAACTGCGGGAAGAAATCCTTCGGCGTGTCGTGGATCTCCACCTTGAACTCGTTGCGCAGCCGCACGACCGCCTGCGCGTTCCGGTAGACGTTGTACGTATACGTTTCCATCATAGATGCCATCGCCGCCGTGCGGATGATCTCCTGCAGGTCGGGCGTCAGCTTGTCCCATACGGTCTTGTTGATCAGCACCTCGCCGATGTCGGTCGACTGGTGCAGACCCTGAAGGTAATAGTGTTTCCAGACCGTCTGCAGCCCGAGGTTCATGTCGTCCGCAGGACCGATCCATTCCGCTGCATCGATGACGCCGCGTTGCGCGGCGGTAACGATCTCGCCCCCCGGCAGCGCGACGGCCGACACGCCCATCTCCTTGAAGATCTCGCCGGTGATTCCGGGCGGTGCGCGATATTTCATCTTCTTGAAGTCTTCGGTGCTGGCGATCGGACGCTTGAACCAGCCCAGCGGATCGGGACCCATCGGCTGCACGAACAGCGGCTCGACGTTGACCTTCAGCACGTCCTTGTACAGCTTCCGGTACAGGTCGTAACCGCCACCCTCGAAGATCCACGCGACGTGCGATAGCTGGTCGAGACCGACGCCCGCACCGGCCATCGGATTGGAGAAGAGGCCCGCCGCAACGTTCTTGCCCGACCAGTAATGCGTCCACGCGTAGCCGCCTTCGACGACACCCTTGTCGACGGCATCGAGGATTTCGAATGCGCCGACGACGGCGCCGTCCGGCAGCATCTCCATCTTCACGCGGCCGGCGGACATCTTGTCGACGCGCTCGCCCATTCGTTTCAAGAGCTCGAAATAGATGCTGGCGGACGGCACGGCAGTCTGGATGCGGATGCGCGTCGAGGCCTGGGCGAACGCAGACCCGCTCGCCAGCGCCGTCCCCGCAGCACCGGCAGCAACACCCTTCAGCAGCGAACGTCGAAACATGCAGCCTCCCCTTTTCGAAACGGTCGGGTCCGTGCGCGGTTTGCCTGCATGTTCCGGCGTCACGGTCTTGCGTCGCCCGGCTTCGCCGACGCGACGCGCGTGACACGATAGGCGATTTGCGCCGCGCGCGCCATCGTTTCGACGCCACCCGGGCGAACGCTCGTGCTGGACTCAAGCGCTCGGGACGTCTGGCACTAGCGGCAGCGCGCGCGCCGGCTCACAATCCCAAGGTTCTACTCCCCGGGAAGCGCACGCATGAACACGATGACTGAATCCAGGAATATGGCCGTGCAAGGCCGCCAGAAGATGACGCCGTCCGAGGCGTTCGTCGAGACGCTGGTCGCGCAAGGCGTCACCGACGTGTTCGGCATTGTCGGCTCGGCGTACATGGATGCGCTCGATCTCTTTCCGCAGGCCGGGATTCGTTTCATCTCGGTGGCGCACGAGCAGGGCGGCGGCCACATGGCAGACGGCTACGCGCGCGTGTCGGGCCGCCACGGCGTCTGCATCGCGCAGAACGGGCCTGGCATCACGAACTTCGTCACGTCGACCGCCGCTGCGTTCTGGGCGCACTCGCCCGTCGTCGTCGTGACGCCGGAAACGGGCTCGATGACCCTCGGCCTCGGCGGGTTCCAGGAGACCGAGCAGCTGCCGATCTTCTCGAAGATCACCAAGTATCAGGCGCACGTCAACAATCGCGCGCGGATGGCCGAGCTCACCGGGCGCGCGTTCGATCGGGCGATGCACGAGATGGGACCGGCGCAGCTCAACATCCCGCGCGATTTCTTCTACGGCGACATCGAATGCGAAATACCCAGGCCGCTTGCGATCGAGCGCGGAGCGGGCGGTGAGACGAGCCTCGACCAGGCCGCCGCGCTGCTCGCGCAGGCGCAGTTCCCGGTAATCTTAGCCGGCGGCGGCATCGTCATGGGCGACACGCAGGCCGATGCGGTTGCGCTCGCGGAACTGTTGCAGGCGCCCGTATGTGCGAGCTACCTGCACAACGACGCGTTCCCGGCGCGACACCCGCTGTGGTGCGGACCGCTCGGTTATCAGGGCTCGAAGGCGGCGATGAAGCTGATCGCACGCGCCGACGTCGTGCTGGCACTCGGCACGCGACTCGGCCCGTTCGGCACATTGCCGCAGCATGGGCTCGACTACTGGCCGAAGGAAGCGAAGATCATCCAGATCGACGCCGATCCGCGAATGCTCGGGTTGGTAAAGCCGATCTCGGTGGGCATCTGCGGCGACGCGGGTGCGGCGGCGCGGGCGCTGGTTGCGCGTCTCAAGGGCAAGACGCTCGCATGCACCGCGAACCGCGACGCACGTCTTGCGACTCTGCGCGACGAGAAGGGCGCGTGGGAGTCCGAGCTCGACGCGTGGACGCATGAGAAGGATCCGTGGTCCGTCGAAGTGAGCGCGCAGTCGTCGCACATGCATCCGCGCCAGATGCTGCGCGAACTCGAGCGTGCGATGCCGGACGCTGCGATGGTATCGACGGACATCGGCAACATCTGCTCGGTGTCGAACAGCTACCTGCGCTTCGAGCGCCCGCGCTCGATGTTCGCCGCGATGAGCTTCGGCAACTGCGGCTACGCGTTTCCGACGATCGTCGGCGCGAAAGTCGCCGCGATGGACCGGCCGGCCATCGCCTACGTCGGTGACGGCGCGTGGGGGATGAGCTTCGGCGAGTTGCAGACGTGCGTCCGCGAAGCCATTCCCGTCACGGCCGTGGTGTTCAACAACGGTCAATGGGGCGCGGAGAAGAAGAACCACGTCGACTTCTACAAGAACCGCTTCATCGGCGTGAACCTCGATCATCAGCCGTCGTGGGCGGCGGTCGCCAAGGCGATGGGCGCCGAAGGCATCCGGATCGAGAGGGTTTCGGACGTAGGACCTGCACTCCGCGAGGCCGCCGCTGCGCAGAAGGACGGCAGGACGACGGTGCTCGAAATGATGGTCACGCGTGAGCTCGGCGATCCGTTCCGTCGGGATGCACTGTCGCTGCCGGTCCGCCACCTCGCCAAGTACAAGGCGACGGCTGCGTGAGAGCACGCAGGGGTGTTCGGTAGAATCGCTGGATGGAGTCCAGGCTGACGGACGAGGCTGACGCACGCGCGGTCGTCGGTGACGTCGTCGCGCGCGCCCGCGCCGCGCAGTCGATCGCCGATCGCTGGACCCAGGCAGAGGCCGACGAAGCTGCCGTGGCGGCGGCCTGGGCCATCGTCGAGCCTGCGCGCAATCGCGCGCTGGCCGAGCTCGCCGTGCGGGACACGGGGCTCGGCAACGTCACCGACAAGATCGCCAAGAACCGGCGCAAGACGATGGGGCTGCTGCGCGATCTGCAGGGTGCGCGGTCGGTCGGCGTCATTGCCGAGGATCCGGACCGCGGTCTCGTCGAGATCGCGCGGCCGGTCGGCGTCGTTGCCGCGATCACGCCGTCGACGAATCCCGCGGCGACACCGGCGAACAACATCATCAACGCGCTGAAGGGCCGCAACGCGATCGTTCTCGCGCCGTCGCCGAAAGGCCAATCGACGCTTGCGCTGCTGCTCCGGTTCGTTCACGCGGAGCTCGACCGGATCGCGGCACCGCGCGACCTCGTCTTGCAACTGCCCGCACCGGTCACGCGGGAGAAGACGTTCGAGCTGATGCGGCAGGCCGACCTCGTCGCCGCCACGGGCTCCGCCACGAACGTGCGCGCCGCGTACGCGAGCGGCACGCCGGCGATCGGCGTAGGGGTGGGCAACGTCGCGGTCATCGTCGACGAGACGGCGTACATCGAAGATGCGGCGGCGAAGATCGCACGATCCAAGACGTTCGACAACGCGACGAGCTGTTCGTCCGAGAACAGCGTCATCGCCGTCGAAGCCGTCGCCGATGCGCTGCTCGCGGCGCTCGAGCGCCAGGGCGGGCGGCGCCTGGACGGTACCGAAGCTGCAACGCTGCGGCGCGCGATGTTTCCGGACGGCAAGCTGTCGCAAGCCTATGTCGCCCAGGACGTGGCGACGATCGTCGAACGCGCCGGCCTTTCGCGCGCCGTGCTTCGCAATGCTAGTTTCCTGATCGTCGAGGAGACCGATGTGGGTCGCGACCATCCGTTCTCGGGCGAAAAGCTGTCGCCGGTGCTGGCGTTCTATCGCGAGCCGGATTTCGCGGCCGCGCGCGCCCGTGCAACTGCGCTGCTGCGGCACCAGGGCGCCGGCCATTCGATCGGCCTGCACTCGCGCACGAGTGATCGCGCCACCGCGCTCGGGCTGACACTGCCGGTGGCACGCGTGATCGTCAACCAGGCGCATTGCTTCGCCACGGGCGGCAGCTTCGACAACGCGCTGCCGTTCTCGCTGTCGATGGGTTGCGGCACGTGGGGCGGTAACGGCATTTCGGACAACGTCGGCTATCGTCATTTCCTGAACATCACGCGCGTCGTCCGGCCATTCGCGCCGGAGCGGATCTACGAACCGACCGAAGACGAGCTGTTCGGCCGTTATCGCGCGAAACATGGCGCGTGACGGTGGTGCGCGGCGTTGCCGGCCGTCCGTCAGGCCCTAGCGTGGGGACGCTGCCCGACACGTTTCGCGCCGTGATCGACGGCCATGCGTCCACGCAGCCGACCGAGTCGTTCCTGATCGCGCCTGAACCCGGCATTGCGATCGACTACGCGACGCTCCGCGCGAACTGCATCGCGTTCGCCGGCCTGCTGCGCGGGCAAGGCATCTCACCCGGCGCAACGGTGTCGTTCATGCTCGAGAACGGGTTGAGTGCGGCTACCGTGTTCCTCGGTGCGATGTACGGCGGCTTCGTCGTGTCGCCGATTAACCTGCTCGCACAGGACGCGCAGCTCGAGTACACGCTGACGCATTCCGAAGCAAGGCTCGTGTTCGCGACCGCCGCGAACCGCGAGCGGCTCGAAGCGATCCAACGGCGCACGGGTGCGACGTTCGAAATCCGGATCGTCGACGTCGACGGGATCGAAATGCCCGCCGCAACCCCACAACGGCTCGAACTCGTCGGCGCGGGCGATCCGGCAATGCTGATGTACACGTCAGGGACGACCGGCACGCCAAAGGGCGCGCTCCTGTCGCACGCGAACATGCTCGCGGCGGGACGCG
>Ga0207688_10000188_pt1 | contig 27316 bp, 18 predicted proteins | sample KBSMiscanthusM4_FD_184296 | JGI IMG/M metagenome (GOLD analysis project Ga0207688, IMG submission 184296) | Miscanthus rhizosphere microbial communities from Kellogg Biological Station, Michigan, USA - M4 (SPAdes) (version 2) | ecosystem: Host-associated > Plants > Roots > Rhizosphere ...
AACACGCGTGGCCTCACCGCGGCCGCCGGCGATGCCGACGTCGAATTCTCGATCATGAGTGTGGCCAAGCCGTTCGTGTTCGCGCTGATGTGCGGGGCGCATCATCCCGACACCGTGGCCCAGTTCGTCGGGCTGAACGCGACCGGCAGGAGGTTCAACGCCACCTCCGCTATTGAAGACCGGCCGGACGGCCGAACCAATCCGATGGTCAACCCGGGGGCGATCGCGACCACCAGCATGGCACCCGGGGACACCACCGAGGAAAAGTGGCGCTTCATCCACGAGGGGCTGTCCCGCTTCGCAGGCCGCGAGCTGACCATCGACGAGGAGGTCTTCGCCTCGGCCTCGGCGACGAACTCGATCAACCGCGCGATCGGCGACCTCCTGCGCGGCTACGGCAGGCTGGCCAGCGACCCCGAGGAGACGGTCGACCTCTATACGCGGCAGAGTTGCCTCAAGGTCACCGCACGCGACCTGGCCGTGATGGCCGCGACGCTCGCCGCAGGCGGGATACATCCGATGACCGGCGAGCAGGTCGTCGACCAGGTGAGTTGCCGGTGTGCGCTCGCCGTCATGGCCACGGCGGGGCTATATGAGACCTCCGGTGATTGGCTGTACACCATCGGGCTGCCCGGTAAGAGCGGCATCGGGGGCGGGATCGTCATGGTGTCACCGGGGAAGGGCGGGCTGGGGACGTTCGCACCGCGGCTCGATGCGGCGGGCAACAGTGTCAAAGGTCAATTGGCCGCAGCCTTCCTCTCGCGCCGGCTCGGCCTGGACTTGTTCGTGTCGGCGCCGTAGTGAAGCGTCTGGCCGTCGGGATCGCAGTCGGGCAGGCAGCGTGTCGTGATGAGGCCGCGACCCGATGGTTGGTGATGCAATATGGGCCTAACCGCGGGCTGGGACGAGTGTCGGGTCGATGTCCACAGGCGTCCGGTCGTCATCCGGACAGGTCCCGAGGTGCGTGGCTCGGTTCCGCTCGTGCACGTCCACGGCTTCGCGATCTCCGGGAGCTATCTGCTGCCGACAGCCAGGGCACTTGCGCATCGTGCGACGACGTTCGTCCCGGACCTCCCGGGGTACGGCAAGAGCGCCTCCTGGGGCCACGCTCTGGGGATCCCGTCGCTGGCCTGGGTGCTCCTCGAGATTCTCGACGCGCTGGCTCTCGAACGGGTGGTCCTCGTCGTCGACGCTTCGCGAGTCAGGCTGGATCAGACCTGGTCAAGATCACCAACAGCACCGGAGCGAAAGATCCGGGCTAACGAGCAGAACAACGAGCGCTCCGTATGGCGCCCCCGCGGGATCAAATTACGTTCTCTGGTCGGCCGGTTCCGCAGATCCGGATTGGCCTTGCAGCCAGTTGGCGAGTTGCAGACGGGAACGGACGCCCACCTTCGAGTAGATGTTGCTGACGTGGAATTGGACGGTCTTGACGCTGATCGTCATATCGGTGGCGATCTCCCGGTTGCTCATGCCGGTGGCCACCCGGGTAGCGACTGCCAGCTCTTGGCGGGTGAGACGGGCCGGGTCGAGGTCGCTTCGCTTGCTAGGGGTCAGGCCGCTGCCTGCTAGCTCGACATCACAGCGTTCGATGAAGGGGTGGGCCTGCAGGGCGGAGAACCGCTCGCGGGCGGCGGTCAGCCGACTCATCGCGGCCCGTCGCTTGCCGCGCCTGCGCAGCATCTGCCCATAGGCCAGTTCGGTGAGCGCTCGCTCGTAAGGCAGGGCGAGTCCGTCAAGCTGGTCGAGGCTGTGCTCGAACGAGGTCGTTGCCTCGTCCGGTCGCCCGCATGCCGCCTCAAATCGTCCCCGTGCGCGGGCCAGGCGAGCGATGCTCGAACGCCGTCCCCGCTGCGCGGCCAGCTGTTCGTGCGCAGGCAGGAAGTCCGCGGCTTCGGCGAGCCTGCCGTCGCTGATCAGCGCGTCGGCGTAGAGGTGTGGCCACGGCCAGAACCCGGGCTCGTCGATGCCCTGTCGTGGCGGTGGGATGTTCTGCACGGGCGCCAGCGCCGTCAGCACGGCGCCTGGGTCGCCGCGCACCGAAGCCAGCTCGGCGGTGGCGAGCGCGCCGGTCACGACCATGAGCTCGCAGTCGGCGGGCTCGGTGGCGGCGCGGGCCGCGTGCTGTTCGGCGGTCGACCAGTCGCCGCGGGCCACGGACACCGCGGTGGCCGCCCAGCGGACCAGCGGACGGAGCCAGTCGTGCCCGGTCTCGTCGAGCAGCGCCACCGCGCGTTCGGCCGCGTTGAGTGCCGGGTCCCAGTCGCCCCGCAGGAAGTGGGCTCGCGCGAGCCATGCGTAGGACCACACCGCGATGCGTATCGATCCGCTGCGCAGCTGGGCCGGTGCTACCTCGGCAAGGATGTCGGGGACGCCGTCGAGATCGTCGACGACGATCCGCAGCCAGCTTTTCGCCATGGACAGCCTGCCCACGATCGATCCGATGTCGCCGGTCACCGTGGCGAGCACGGAGTCATAGGCGGCCAACCCGTCCGGCACCCGGCCTGCCAGGCCCATACCGAGCCCGCGCAGTGCTTCGGCCTCCAGCCGGACCGCCTCTTCCTGCGGCGCCAGGGCCATAGCTCGTTGGCTCCATTCGACGGCGTCGTCGCCGCGCAGCCTGCTGACCGAGTGCAGGGTCCAGCGCAGCGCCAGTAGCGCCGCAAGGTGCGGGTCGGCTGCCGTTTCCGGTCGCTTCCACCCGGCGGTGAGGAGGTCTTCGGCTTCGCCGACGCGGCCGCGGAGCACTGCCAGGTAGCCCGATGCGGCGTCACGCAGCGGGCCGGGGGCGAACGAGTCGACGTCGCGGGCGAAGACGGATGCCTGTGGGAGGTCTCCGGCACTGACGATCGCGTCGATGGCGCGCAACAACCGCTGTTCGCGCTGCTCCCGGTCCCGGCTGAACCGGCTGGCCTCCATCAGAGCGGATGCTGCACTGGCCCAGGCGCCCCAACCGATCCGCTGCCGGGCGAAGGCGTCGAGGCGTTCGGCCAGCTCCGGATCCGGGCCGAACGCGGCGGCGACCCGATGCCGCAGCGCGGCTCCATCGTCGTCGAGCAACTCGGCGGCGGCCCGGTGCAGCCGAGCCCGGCGAGTCGGCGCGACATTCTCGTACACCGCGGCCTGCACCAGCGGGTGCGGGAAGGTCACGTCCCGGATGTCGACCTTGTCGACGGCATGGAGCAGGCCCACCGCGACCGCTTCTTCCAAGGCGGCCATCGGTTCGTCGAGCCGGGCCAACGCCGCTGCTGTCGGTAAGGCGCAGCGGACGCCCAGCACCGAGCAGGCCTCCAATAGCGCTCGCGCGGCGGGCCCGCAGGTGGCGAGGCTGCTCACAATCCGGCCTGCGAACGCGGCCGGCGCCGGGAGCGCCGGTTCCCACGTCCGCCACCGGTCGGCCGGGAACTCGGTCAACAGGGCGCGAACGTAGAGCGGGTTGCCACTGGTGTGTTCACACACCCGTTGCGCGGTCCGCAGGGAGAACGGCGCCACACCGAGCATGCCCGCAAGCCGCTGGACGCTGCGGCCGTCCAGTGCGTCCAGGCTGATCAATCGGCCTGTCGTCCCGTCCGTCAGGCGGCGCAGGCCTTCCGGCAGTCCGGGCGCGTCCTCGGCGCGGGCCACGAGCAGGGTCAGCACCCGCGCACCGACGAGGCGGCGCAGGGTGAACAGCAGCGCCCGCAGCGAGTCCACGTCCGCCCACTGAACGTCGTCGATCAGCAGCACGACGAGACCGTGCCGTTCCAGGTCCTCGACCGACGTCAGAAGCAACGCACCCACGTCCACGGGCTGCTGCCCCGGTGCCCGGGCGTCGCTCGCGGGCAGCACATCCGCGCGCACCCCGGCCGTGCGGAGCAGTTGATCGGCCACTCCGTAGGCGACCAGTGCTTCCCACTGCTCCCCACTGGCGCGCAGCAGCGTGGTGTCGTCGAGTTCGGCGAGGAACTGCTCGACCAGCGATGTCTTGCCGATCCCGGCGTGTCCGGTCAGCAACACGGTGCGCGGCTGGCCCGAACGGGCCTCGGACAAGAGGCGTCGCAGCACCGCGAGTTCGCCCGTCCGGCCGACGAACGGGTTCATGTCGTCGGCCACCACCAGCAGGTCCTCACCTTGGGATCGCGTTCCTCATCGAGCACGGCCCGTACCGCAGAGATGCTAGTGCGCTGCCGTGGCGCCGGAACGGATTTGCGCGCGCTGACCCCGCGCCGGTACCGGGATCGGCGGGCCGCTCCGGTGGCAAATCCTGGGCTCCATGCCGGGGCGAACCCAGGCGCTGGTTCGTCACCCTCATGGGCATGGCTGATTCCCAATTGCGCGTAGCAATCATCGGTGCCGGCATCGGGGGGCTGTCCCTCGGCCTCGCGCTGCAGGAGCGCGGCATCCAGGCGGACGTGTTCGAGCAGGCCCCCGAGCTGACCGAGATCGGGGCGGCCATCGCCCTGTCGGCCAACTCCATCCGCGAGTACACGCGGCTGGGTCTGACCCCCGAGCTGGCCGCCAACTCCACGGTCCCCACCGAGCTGATCTACCGGCACTGGCAGGACGGCTCCCGTATCGCCGCAACGCCGGTGCAGGAGGACGGCTGGTACGAGAAGCGCTTCGGCGCCCCCTACTTCGGCATCCACCGGGCCGATCTGCAGAAGACGCTCAGCGCCGCGTTCAACCCAGGGCACCTGCACCTGGGCTGCCGGATCGTCAACCTGGTGCAGGAGCCCGACGCGGTGCGCCTGGAGTTCGCCAACGGCCGCGTCGAGCGGGCCGACATCGTGGTCGGGGCCGACGGCGTGCGGTCCACCGTGCGGCGCTGGGTCACCGGCGCCGACGACGCCATCTACTCCGGGACCAGCGCCTTCCGCGGCATCGTGCCGACCGAGAACCTGCGCTCGCTGCCAGACCCGCACGCCATCCAGTTCTGGATGGGCCCCGACGCGCACCTCCTGCACTACGCCATCGGCGGCCACGGCGAATCGGTGAACTTCTTCGCCGTCGTCGAAACCCCGAAGCAGTGGCTGCACCCCGGCTCCACCGCCGAGGTGCACGAGGAGTTGCCGGTCGCCTCGTTCCGAGGGTGGCACCCCGCCGTCACCGAGATGATCCAAGCGGCGGCAAGCCCCGTCTCGTGGGCGCTGTTCACGGTGCGTCCGCTGCTGCGGTGGTACCGCGACCGCGTGGTCATCCTGGGAGACGCCGCCCACGGCATGCTCCCCCACCACGGCCAGGGCGCCAACACCTCCATCGAAGACGCCTTCGCCCTCGCCGCGCTGCTCGCCGACGCGAAGGGCGACACCCCGGACAGCACCTTCGCCCGATTCCAAGCCCTGCGGCGCGCCCGCACCCGCAAGATCCAGCGCAGCGCCCAGGTCACCAGTTCGCTGCTGCACCTGCCCGACGGCCCGGCGGCGCAGCAGCGCAACGACAAGGTCGCCCGGGTGCCTCAGGACTTCGGCTGGATCCACGAGTACGACACCCAACTCGAGCTGCAGAAGATCGGCTGCTCACCCGCGCCGTCCTCGACCGGCACCCACTAGAACCGGAGAACCTCATGGACCAGAACCGCTCACTCACCGACATCACAACCACTCTCGCCTCGGCTGCCGGGATCAACCCGGCCGAGGTGACGCCGGAGATGTCCATCGCAGGTGACCTCGATCTCGACTCCATGACGATGCTCGAGGTCATCGTCGCGCTCGAAGACCAGTTCGGCCTGCTCATCCCCGACGACGAATGGTCGCGGTTCGTCACCGTCGGCGACCTCGCCGCGCACCTTCAGCGGGCAGGCGTCGTCGCCTCCTGAGCGACCGGCTTTCCGATCGGCGGCCAACGAACCTCCGCCATGCACCTCACCCACTTTCCGAAAGGACGCCGCCATGACCTCCCTCAGCCCGCCGAAGGCCGCCCCCGATGAAGCCCGACGCAAACGGACGATCGCTTGGGTCGTCGGGCTCGCGACGCTCGGTTTGATCTTCGACGGCTACGACCTGGTCGTGTACGGGACGGTGGTTTCCACCTTCCTGCGCCACCCGGACGAGATCGGGGCGGTGACCCCGGCGGCGGCCGGCGCACTGGGCAGCTACGCCCTGGTCGGAGTGCTGGTCGGTGCCCTGCTCGCGGGCGCGCTGGGCGACATCGTCGGCCGCCGCAAGGTCATGCTGGCCGGCTACGCCTGGTTCGCCGTCTTCATGATCTTCACCGCGCTGGCCACCAACACCACGATCTTCGGGCTCGGCCGGTTCCTCACCGGCATCGGGGTAGGTGCGCTGGTCGGCACGACCGGCGCCCTCGTCGCCGAGTTCGCCCCGCCCGGGAAGAAGAACCTCTGCAACGCCATCACCTACTCCGGTGTCCCGTTCGGCAGCTTGCTCGCCGCGCTGTTGGGCATCCTGCTGCAGGAATCGATCGGCTGGCGCGGGCTGTTCTGGATCGGCGCGCTCCCGCTGGTGACTCTGCTCCCGCTCGCCTACTTCAAGATGCCGGAGTCGGTCGCCTGGCTCGTCAGCCGCGGCCGCATCGCTCAAGCCGAGCAGGTCTCAGCTCGTACCGGCATGCCGATGCCCGGCCACCTCCCGGCCGCTCCGGCCACCACGACCACTGTGACGACCACGACCGAAGCGCCCAGGACGGCACCGGCCGAAACCGGGCGGGCGGGCTACGGTGGACTGTTCGATCGGCACAACTGGTCGCCCACTGTGCTGCTGGGACTGACCAGCGCGATGGTGCTGCTACTGGTCTACTCGCTGAACACCTGGTTGCCGGAGCTGATGCTCCGCGCGGGCTTCAACGCCAAGGGCTCGCTCGCGTTCTTGCTCGTGCTCAACGGCGGCGCGGTCTTCGGCGCCCTCTTCGGCTCCCGGTTCGCCGACCGGTTCGGCCCCAAGCTCGTCACCGCGGCGTTCCTACTCACCGGCGCCGTCTTCATCGTGGCCCTGACCCTCCCGGTGCCGCTGCCCGTGCTGCTGCTGTTCGTGGCGCTCGCCGGACTCGGAACCAGCGGCACCCAGATTCTGCTGTTCGGGTTCGTGGCCAACTACTACCGGACCAACGTCCGGGCGGCGGGCGTCGCATGGTGCGCCGGGTTCGGACGGATGGGCGGCATTGGCGGCCCGCTGATCGGCGGCATCCTCATCGGCGCCGGCTTCGCCGTGACACAGATCTTCCTGATCCTGACCGGAGTCGCCCTGCTCGGCCTGGTGCTGGTCCTGATGGTGCCGCGCCATCACCGCCATGCGGTCCCACTCACGATCAGCCCCTCCGCGACCGGTGATCGTATCGACTTCGTCGCCCCTTCGTGATCGATAGCCACGCCACCGCTACCGGTCGGACCGACGGTCCGACCGGTTTTGGTGGTCCGGGCGCAGCCTGGAAACGACAGCCTTGCGGCTGCGGGTCATTCGCCGCCTGCCCTTCCTGCGCGCAGCGGCAGTAATGGGTTAGCCACGCGGTGACGGCGCGTTGCTTCCCGGGCGGCGGGCCGCCCGATTTCCAGGACGAGGCTTTCAGAAACCAAGACGATGAGCCTCAGCGCGAATTCTCGTGAGTGTGGCGCCCGCAGCTGACTCAACGGAGCATTGAACGCCACCGACAAGCGGAGCCGTTGCCGAAGGCGAAGTCGCTCATCGCCCGTGAGACTCCGGTGGGCGGGCCAGCAGGATCGAGCAGTGCGGACGTTGCCGGATCACGTGTTCGGCGACGACCGACCCGCGGTGGTGCTGGTAGCCCAGCACGATGATGTCGACGTCCAGCTCCTCGGCCCGCTGGACGATGACGTCGGCAACATCGTGCTCGGTGGCTTCGATCAGCTCGCCGTGTACCTCGACGCCTGCGGCGGCCAGCTGGTCCACGGCGTTCTGGACGACCTGCCGATCCTGGGAGTCGACGTCGTCCTCAACGGATGTAATGCCCAACCTCGCCCCTGCGGTGATGTCCCGGGGGACGATGTGTCCGCGGGCCACGTGCAACAGGTAGACCGTCCCGCCGGTCATCTTCGCGAACTGCGTGGTGCGGTTGAGCGAGTCGTCGGGCGAATCGGACGAGGCGTCGATCGCCACGAGAATCCTGTCGTACACCGATCTCCCCTCTCACGCCGTCGGGTTGACGCGCTCGGTCTGCGCCACAGGGGCGGCGGCTGCGGTTGAGGGTTCGATCGGCGTGGGGTGCAGGTCGTGCGTGCGGCGGGCAGGCACGAGCAGCGTCAGGATGGCGCCCAGCAGCGCAACGCTGGCCAGGATGTAGAAGATGGAGTTCAGCGCGAGCCCCGCGGCGACCAGCAGGCCGCCCAGCAGCGGGCCGCCGACACCCCCGAGCCTGCCGAACCCGGCGCACCACGCCACCGCGGCACCGCGGACGTTCGTGCGGAAGTAGTTGGCCACGAACCCGAACAGCAGCGTCTGGGTGCCGCTGGTGCCCAGCCCGACGATCGCGACGAACAGCAGGAGGACACCGATCGGGGCGCCGACGGTGAGCAGAACGATCGAGACCGCACCGATGAGGAAGCAGCTCGCGACCACGAGCTTGGGACCGAACCGGTCCGCGATCCGGGAACCGACCAGCGCGCCGAGGATCGCACCGCCGTTGAGCACCAGCAGGAAGGCCAGCGAGCCCTGGGTCGAGAACCCGGCCCGGCGCATCAGCTCGGGAAGCCAGGTGTTGAGCGCGTAGACCAGCACGAGACCGGTCACGCTCATGAATCCCAACAGGATCGCCGGGAAGGCGTTCCCCCCGGTGAACAGACCGGCGAAGCCCACCCGCTCGCGCTTGTCGCCCTTCGCCGTGGGGGCGGGTGGCGCTTCGTCCAGCGGCACGCCGGTCCGCTCGGCAATGGCGCGGGCCTCCTCGACCCGACCGCGCGACAACAGCCAGGCAGGCGACTCGGGCATCTTGAAGAAGGCCAGCGGCAGCAACGTGACCAACGGCAGGGCCCCGATCCAGAACATGCCCCGCCAACCGATGCCCGCGAGCAGGAGGATGGCCAGCAACGCAGCCATCAGGCTGCCGAAGGGCACCCCGGAGTAGGTGATGGCGTTGCAGAGGTTCTTCTTCCCGGGCGGCGCGTACTCCGAGACGATCGCGCCGGTGGTGGCGACCAGCGCTCCGACACCGAGGCCGGTGACGAACCGCATCAGTCCGAAACCCGTGGTGTTGGACATCAACGCGGTCACAGCCATGCCCACCGAGAACCAGGCATAGGCGATCAGCATCACCTTGCGCCTGCCGATCACGTCGGCGATGGTGCCTGCGAGCAGCGCTCCGACCAGCACACCGATCAGCGCGTAGCTGCCCAGCGCCCCGCCCAGGGCAGGCGTGACCGTACCGATCTGGCTGGGGTCGCGCAGGAACGTCGACAGCACGGCTCCGTAGACGACGAGGTCGTAGCCGTCGAAGACAAGCCCGGTGAACGCGAGCCCCACCACCCACACGACCGTTCTCCGTCGACGCGCGTCCTGCTCAGCTGTCGTCGTGTTCGATGTCGTCATGCGGGATCCCTTCGGTGCGGCGAGTGGCCTCCACGGCCACCCAGCTCGGCGAGGTCGCGTAGCGCGCCGAACGCCGATGTCACATGGCCGATCGCGCTCCGGTCGTCAGCGAGCGGCGGAAGCGCCACAGTCCGCTCTGGACCGTGCTCGTCGGCGCTGACGTTCGTCGTCATCCTGAGTGCCCTTCGCGGAGCGCGGCGGAACAGCTGCGCGCCAGCCTCGTCGGATTCGACCGGCTTCGCGCCGGTGATCCACCTAGGGTGAGACCCCAGCTCCGAGGATCTCGGCCATGCGCGCTCCGATCAGCACGCACGTGGCCATGGTCGCAACGCTCGAGATACGCGGCATGACCGATGCGTCCGCAACGCGCAGGTTCTGCACGCCGTTCACCCGCAGCTGCGGATCGACCACCGCGGTCGAGTCCCGGCCCATGCGACAGGTGCCGACCTCGTGGAAGTAGGTGGTGGCGCCGTTGCGCACGAACTCGGCCAGCTCAGCGGCCGACAGCGCGCGACCGGGCATCACCTCGCGCTTGGCGAAGGGCCGCATCGCTGCGGAGTTGCCCAGCTCACGACACAGCTCGATGCCCTTGGCCAAGGCGGTGACGTCGTCGGGATGCGACAGGAACGCGGCGTCGAGGATCGGCCGGTCGTTCGGGTCAGCGGACTGCAGCTGCATCCTGCCCCGGCTCTTCGGTGCCACCAGACCTGCGCACAACGCCCAACTCGTCGGCGGCGGGTTGAACTGCTTCGCCAGCACGTCGCTGGCGTACGGGATCTCGATCTGCACGATGTTGATGTCCGGAGACGCGAGGCCGCCGTCGGACTTCCAGAAGCCTGCCGCATTGGCCGCGCTGTTGCGCACCGCCTGGGGCTCCTCGGGCTCCCACAGGCAGCCGCCGTGCAGGATGTGGTCCTGGAAGTTCGCCCCCACCTCCGGGGAGTTCACGACCACCTCGATGCCGTGGCCGCGCAGGTCCGCGGCGTCGCCGATACCGCTGAGCATCAGGATCTTCGCGGTGTTGATGCCGCCTGCGCTCAGTACGACCTCGCTCGTGGCGCCGATGGTGACGTTCCGGCCGCCCACGTTCACCTCGACGCCGGTCGCCCGATCACCCTGCAGCACCACCTTGTTCACGTGCGCCCCGGTCAGCACCGTGATGTTCTTCTGTGCCAGCACCGGGTAGAGGAACGCCTTCGCCATGTTGTGGCGCTCGCCGTCGCGGATGATCTGGTTCATCAGCGCAAAACCGCCCGCGCTCTCCTCGCGCGCGCCGTTCTGATCCGGGAGCACCGGCTGCCCGAGCTCTTGCGCCGCCTCGAGCAAAGCGGGCACCAGTGGCGATGGGTCGGCGGCGGGTTGACACCAGACCGGGCCGCCCTTGCCGCGGTAGCGTGCGTCGCCCTCGCCCTGCCAGTCCTCGACCTGGCGGAAGATCTCCAGGCTGTGCTCGTAGCCCCACGCCGGGTCGCCGGTCACCTCAACCCAGTGGTCCAGATCCGCCTTGAAGGGGCGCGCCCAGATGGTTGCGTTGATGCTGGTGCCGCCACCCACGACCCGGCCCATGTGCTCGGGGATCGCCCGACCGTTGACCCCCGGGCTCGGGATCGCGACATCGCCCCAGTCCCGCTCAGTGCCGAGATTGGTGAACCACTGACCGGGATCGAGCACCTGCGGGGCGGTGTCCCATCCGCCCGCCTCGATCAGCAACACGTTGATCGAGCTGTTCGCGGCCAGACTGCTCGCGATGACGCAGCCCGCACTCCCCGATCCGCAGACGACGTAGTCGTAGGACGACTGCAGGCTCCGGGCGCGCTTGTCCTGGTCCGCTCGAATCGCCTCGAGTCGTTCGACGGTGGCGGCCCGATCCTCATTGACGGTCGACATCTTCCACTCTCCGGGGTGTTCGTTCTCGCTACTGCTTGGAGGCAGACACTCGGTTGTCGATGAGCGGACCGACCGGGCGAAGGATAGTCTTGATCATGGTCGGAGTTGCCCTCTCGACAGGAGGCGAACAGCGGTGCTCGGACGTGCGGTCAACACGTAACAAAGATCAGACGGTCGTCTCGAGCCCAGTAGTTCTGGGCTATCATGGCCAGCTCCTGACGTTGTGTCAATCGCCGGTCGGTCGCTGGATGGATGGCGCAAGTACGAACCGAGTGTTGGGACCGCCGAGTGACTGAGTTGTGGCACTGTGACGACGGACCGGCCTGCGCGGCCGGGCGGTGGAGGTGACGCCGTGAAGGCGCGGTCACTCGTCTTCGACCTGTTCGGGGACTACCTGCGATACCGCGGCGGTGAGGCGCGGCTGCGCAACCTCGTGTCGCTGATGGGCTGCTTCGACGTCCCCGAGGCGACGGTGCGGGTCGTCGTGGCCCGACTGCGCAAGGAGGGCTGGCTCTCGAGCAGGCGCGACGGGCGCGAGACGGTGTACACGCTGACCGACGCTGCGTGGAGCCTGCTCGACGAAGGCCGCGAGCGGATCTTCCATCGCGCGCCGGGGCCGTGGGACGGGCAGTGGCACATGGTCATCTACTCCGTGCCGGAGTCCGAACGCGGCCTGCGCGAGCAGCTGCGCAAGAAGCTCGCCTGGCTGGGCTTCGGTGCGCTGTCCTCCTCGGTCTGGCTGAGCCCGCACGACCGCACCGGCCTGTTGAGGGACGCCTTCGCCGACGAGCCCGCCGCCCGTCTGGACGTCTTCCGCTCCCGCTCGGGCGGCTTGGCCGCCGACCGCGAGATCGCCGCACGCTCGTGGGACCTCGACGGCCTGGACCGCGCGTACGCCGAACTGCTGGCCACCTACCGGCCCCGCCTGCCCGGTTATCGCGCCGGTGAGCTGCACGGCGCCGCCGCCCTGGTCGAGCGGATGACGCTCATCCACGACTACCGGCGCTTCCCGTTTCGCGATCCCGACCTGCCTCCGGAACTGCTACCCGCGGACTGGCACGGGCGCGTCGCCCACGACGTCTTCCTGGAGGCTCACGGACTTCTTCGCGAGCCCGCGGAGGCCTGGGTGGACGCACTGACGGGGTCGGCGGCGATACCTGAGGAACGGGCAGGCTGAGCGCGTCAACTGTTTCGTTTCCTAGACGGCCGTCCTACACTCGTTGAAGGCGCGGTTTCACCGCGGCGCGCGGATCCCGACGAAGGAGACGACACCGATGACCTCGACCGTCCCGCAACGCAGCGCCACGATCAGCCCCCAGGAGCAGGCCCAGCTCGACGAGCTGTACGCGGCCTTCGAAGCGGCCGACATGAAGCCCCTGTGGACGCAGATCGGCGGCCTCATGCCGACCAGCCCGCTCCCCGATGCCCTCCCGATGCTGTGGCGGTGGTCCACGTTGCTGCCGCTGGCCGAGCGAGCAGGTGAGCTGGTGCCGGTCGGCCGGGGCGGGGAGCGACGGGCGATCGCGCTGGCGAACCCCGGACTTCCCGGCACCGCCTACGCGACGCCGACGCTGTGGGCTGCGATCCAGTACCTCGGTCCGCGCGAAGAGGCTCCCTCGCACCGGCACACCCAGACCGCGTTCCGCTTCGTGGTCGAGGGCGAGGGGGTCTGGACCAACGTCGACGGCGATCCGGTCGCGATGCGGCGGGGCGACCTGCTCCTGACCCCGGGGATGCACTTCCACGAGCACCACAACACGACCGACCACCCGATGGCGTGGATCGACGGACTGGACATCCCGCTGGTCCGCACGATCGACGCGGGCTTCTTCGAGTTCGGACCCGACGTGCTCGCGACGAAGGAGACCCCGGAGGTGTCGCGCAACGAGCGACTCTGGGGGCACCCGGGCCTCACCCCGGTCGGCGCTCCTGCGCCGAAGGCGTCGCCGCTCATGGCCTACCGCTGGGAGCACACCGACGCCGCGCTCACCGCGCAGCTCGAGCTGGAGGACGAGGGACACGCGGGCGTCGTCGAACCCGGCCACGCGGTGGTCCGGTTCACCAACCCCGCCACGGCGGGCGACTGCCTCTCGACCATGCGGTGCGAGATGCACCGCCTCCGCGCGGGCAGCCGCACCGCGCTGACCCGCACCGCCGGTTCCGCGGTGTGGCAGGTGTTCGAGGGATCGGGTGTCGTCGCCGTCGGTGACGAGCGGTACCAGGTCGGCAAGGGTGATCTGTTCTGCGTGCCGTCCTGGGCGGGTCTCGCCTTCGACGTCGGCGATTCCGGGCTCGACGCCTTCCGTTTCTCCGACGAACCGGTCTTCGAAGCTCTCGGCCTCGCCCGTACTGCGCGGGAGGCTCGTCCGTGAGGCTCGCGACGATCCGCACCGCCACCGGAACCACTGCGGTCCGCGTCGAGGAGGACGGCGCCGTCGAACTCGGAGCTGCGGACCTCGGCGAGTTGCTCTCCCGCCCTGATTGGAAAACCGCTGCGGCGAGCGCCGAGGGCGCTCGGCACGACATCGCCGGGCTCGACTACGCCACGCTGATCCCGCGCCCGGAGAAGGTGTTCTGCGTCGGGCTGAACTACCGCACGCACATCCTCGAGATGGGCCGCGAGCTCCCGGAGTACCCGGCGTTGTTCGCGAAGTTCGCCCGAGCGCTCATCGGGGCGTACGACCCCATCGAGCTGCCCGCGGGCTCGCGGGAGGTGGACTGGGAGGCCGAGCTCGGCGTGGTGATCGGCACCGAGGTCCGGCACGCCACCCTGCAGGAGGCCGAGGCGGCGATCGCGGGCTACACGGTGGTCAACGACATCACGGCGCGGGACTTCCAGTACCGCTCGGTGCAGTGGTTGCAGGGCAAGACCTTCGAGCGCAGCACACCGGTCGGGCCGTGGCTGGTGGTCGACGAAGGCAGGCCGGGCGAGATCTCCTGCGAGGTCGACGGGGACGTCGTGCAGAAGGCCGACACGGCCGATCTCGTGTTCAGCCCGGCCCACCTGGTCGCCTACATCTCCCAGCTGATCACCTTGGTGCCCGGCGACATCATCGCGACCGGCACCCCGGGTGGCGTCGGCCATGCCCGCAAACCCCCGCGTTACCTGACCGAAGGGTCACGTGTGGCCACCCGCGTCGAGGGTCTCGGAGAGCAGCGCAACATCCTCGTGACCGGCGGAACGGGAGCCTGAGCGATGCGCGTCGCCGTCGCCGGAGGCGGCCCGGGTGGGCTGTTCTTCGCCACCCTCATCCGGCAGGCGGATCCGTCGGTCGAGGTGACCGTCTTCGAGCGGAACCGGGCCGACGACACGTTCGGGTTCGGCGTGGTGTTCTCCGACCGGACGCTGGCCGGGATCCACGAGGCCGACCCGGTACTGCGCGAGGCGCTGACCGAGCACGGCAGGCACTGGGACGAGATCGAGGTCCGGCTGAAGGGTCAGCGCATCCGCTGCGGCGGCAACGGGATGGCGGCCGTCGTGCGACGCACCTTGCTGGGGTTGATGCAGGCCCGCGCCCGGGGCGTCGGCGCGCAGCTGCGCTTCTCGACGGAGGTCACCCTCGACGACCTCGCGGGATACGACCTGGTCGTCGCCGCGGACGGCGCAGGCTCGAAGCTCCGCGAGGAGCTCTGCCGCGATCATGGGGCCGACTTGGGCGTCGAGGTCGAGACCGCGACCGCCAAGTTCATCTGGTTCGGCACCGACTACCTGTTCGACGGGCTGACGTTCGTCCACGAACGCAGCCAGGACGGCGTCTTCGCGGTGCACGGCTACCCGATCTCCGATGCGGTGTCGACGTTCATCGTCGAGACCGACGAGGCCTCGTGGCGCAGGGCCGGACTGGACGAGTTCGACGTCACCCAACCGCCCGGGCCCAGCGACGTGGTGACCAAGGACTACCTGGAGGAGCTGTTCGCCGACCAGATCGACGGCAAGCGGCTCCTGACCAACAACTCCCGGTGGGGCAACTTCCGTACGCGGCGCACCAAGCGCTGGCACACCGTGGCGCCGCAGCCGGTCGCGTTCCTGGGCGACGCCGTGCACACCGCGCACTTCTCCGTCGGCTCGGGCACGAAGATGGCGATGGAGGATGCCGTCGCCCTCTCCGCCGCGCTCGCCGCGCACCCGGGTGACCTCGCAAGCGCGCTTGCCGCCTACGAGGAGGCCGCTCAGCCGTCCGTGCGGAAGATCCAGGATTCGGCCCGGCCGAGTCTGTCGTGGTGGGAGCACTTCGGCCGGTATCACGACGCCTTCGAGCCTTGGCAGTTCGCCTACCACTTCCTGTCCCGCAGCATCAGCGACGCGCGCCTCGGGCGCCGCGCCCCTGACTTCGTGGCTGCGAGCCACCGGGGCTGGGTGGACACCTACGGCGCCGAGCCGCTCCAGACGGCGTTCCAACGCCGTGGGTGGTCGGCGCCGGGCCGTCTGGTCGAGGTTCGCACGAACGGAGGCAGGCCGGTCGCCGTCGCCGGGACCGCGTCGCTCCCTCTCGGAGATCCGCGACCGGGCCCCTGGGGTGCGGTGCTGGCGGCCCCCGACAGCGAGACCGGGTTGCCCGGTGTCGCCGCACAGCTCGGCGAGCTCGCCCGGCTGGACATCCCGCCGGTGCTCGTCGCCGTGCACGGCGGCACCACCCTGACCCGGATGCTCGTCTGCGAGCAGATCCGGCTGCACGAGAGACTGCCCGCGTTGCTGATCGACCCGGACGCCGCCGACGACGCTCCCACCCGCGACCGGGCGGTGACCGCCGTACTGTCCGGCCGCGCGGACCTCGTGGGGGTACCCCGATGACCAGCACCGTTCCCCGCCGCCAGCCCACCGCGACGGACACGGGCCTCTCCGCGCTGTTCGCGCCACGCGGGATCGCCGTGGTCGGAGCCTCCCGGGACCAGCGCAAGCTCGGCGCGACGCTGGCCCGCTCACTCAGCGGCTTCGCCGCGCGGGGCGGCCACCTGGCGCTGGTGAACAGCCGCGACGAGACGATGCACCCGTCCCTGGCCGCCGCCGCCGAGGCAGGCCCGCTCGATCTCGCCATGATCTGCGTTCCGGCCGCGGCCTGCCCCGCGGTGTTGGACGACGCCGCACGAGCCGGGGCCGGAGCCGCCGTGATCTGCGGCGGCGGGTTCGCCGAGGCGGGCGGGCGCGGCATCGGGTACCAGGCGGCCCTCGCGGAGGTCGTCACCACCTCCGGGATCCGGTTGCTCGGGCCCAACACGAGTGGCTTCCTCGCCCCCCATGCCGGGGTGACGGCCAGCTTCGTGCCCGGGGCCGCCCAGGTTCGACCGGGCCGGGTCGCCGTCGTCGCGGCCAGCGGCGGGGTCAACCACGCCCTGGCGTTCCTGCTGGCCGAGGCCGGGCACGGCATCAGCCTCGCCGTCGGCATCGGGAACGCCGTCGACGTCTCCGCACCGGACATCCTCGACGACCTCGCCGCCGACCCCCTCACGAGCGCGGTCGCGCTGCACGTCGAGTCCGTCGCCGACGGACCCCGGCTCGTCGACGCGGTGCGGCGCCTCAGCACCCGGAAACCGGTCGTCGCGCTCGTTGTCGGTCGCCACGACATCGGCGCCTTCGCCGCGTCCCACACCGGAGCTCTGGCGACCTCCTGGCGTACCACCCGCGCCGCGCTCGCCCAGGCCGGAGCGGTTCTCGTCCACGACGAGCGCGAGCTCGTCGACGCCGTCGGGGCGCTGTCGACCACCCGCGCCCGCCCCCACCCCGACCCCGGGGTCGGTGTCGTCACCGCCCAGGCCGGACCCGGGCTGCTCCTGCTCGACGACCTGCGCGGACGGCGCGCCCGTGTTCCCGAGCTGACCAGGGAGACCCAGGACACGCTCGCCACCCTGCTGCCGCCCCTGACCTACCAGGCCAACCCGGTCGACACCGGGCGACCAGGCCCCGAGCTCGCACGGGTCTTCCACGCCGTTGCCGCCGACCCGCGCGTCGATCTCGTCGCGGCGTACGCCCTGCACGAACCCGACGCCGTCGACCTCGTCGCGGCCACCCGGACCGGGCGGGTGCCCGACGTCCCCGTGGTCCTCGGCCTCGGCGGGATCGGCGACGACGTCACGGCGGTCCGGCGCGCCCTGCTCGAGGCCGGGATCGCGGTGGCCGCCGAACCGCGCGGGGTGGCCGCAGCGGTCGGAGCGCTGCTCGCCGACGCCCGCGTCCAGTCACGGCTCGCCCCCACAGGCGTCGCGGAAGAGGTGCCCACCGGTGTGGCAGGTGCGCACGACGAAGACCAGGCGAAAGCGCTGCTCGACCGGATCGCGATCACCACTCCGGCCCGCCGAACCTGTGCCGATCGCGCTCAGGCCTGCGCCGCCTTCGCCGAACTCGGCGCTCCGGTCGCGGTGAAGATCCTCGACGCCGACGTGCTGCACAAGACCGACATCGGCGGCGTCCACCTCGGCATCGCCACCCCGACCGGTCTCGACGAGGCCCTCGACCGCCTCGAGGCCATCGGCGCGACCCGATACCTGGTCGAGGCCATGGCGCCTGCCGGGGTGGACCTGGTCCTCGGAGCCCGCCGCGATCCGGTCTTCGGCCCGATCCTGCTGCTCGGGCTCGGCGGAACGACCGCGGAAGCCCTCGCCGACGTCGCCATCCGCCTGGCCCCGCTCACCCCCGAGGAAGCCGCCGAGATGCCCGCCGAGCTGGCAGGCCGCGCATTGCTCGACGGGTGGCGGGGCGGCCCCGTCCTCGACCCGGCCGAGCTCGGTCGGGTCGCCGCGCGGCTGGGCGACCTGCTCGTGGCCAACCCCGACCTGGACGAGATCGAGATCAACCCGCTCCGCCTCACCTCCGACGGCCTGATCGCGCTGGACGCCGTCGTCCTGACCCGCGCCGCTTCGAAGGAGGCCCCCGATGCCCACCCCGATCAGTGACCACACCGTGCCATGGCCCGACGCCGCGGTGGCCGACTACGCCGCCAAGGGCTACTGGGCGGGCGTCCCACTGGACGCCCTGCTCCGTGACGTCGCCGACCGACGGTCCGACTCCCCCGCCCTCGTCGACCCCTCCGCCGGGCTGCGGCTGACCCATCGTGAGCTCGTCGACCGCGCCGACGCCGCCGCGGCGCGGCTGCTCGATCTGGGGATGGCGAAGGGCGACCGGATCGTCGTGCAGCTCGGCAACGGATGGGAGTTCGTGGTTCTGATCCTCGCGTGCCTGCGCGTCGGGATCGTCCCGGTGACGGCCCTGCCCGCGCACCGCCGCACCGAGCTCGCCCACCTGGCCCGACACGCCGAGGCCACCGCCATCGCCGTACCCGACCGCCTCCGCGACTTCGACCACCAGACGCTCGCCCACGACCTCGCCGACGAGGTCCGGGAAGCGACCGGCGGGTCGTGGCACGTCCTGGTCGCGGGCGACGACGTCGCGTCCGCCAGCATCGACCTGCGTGCCCTGTGCGCGCCCGGCCCCGGTCTCGACCGCCTCGCCGCACCGGGCAGCCGGGACGTCGCGGTCTTCCTGCTCTCCGGCGGGACGACCGGACTGCCGAAGCTGATCGCCCGCACCCACGACGACTACGCCTACAACGCGCGCCGCAGCGCCGCGATGGCGGGCATCGACGCCGACACCGTGTACCTGGTGAGCCTGCCTGCGGGACACAACTTCCCGCTGGCCTGCCCGGGCATCCTCGGAACGCTGCTCGCGGGTGGGATGGTCGTCATGCTGGCCTCGCCGGAACCGGCACGCGCCTTCGCGACGATCGCCGCCGAGCGGGTAACCCACACCGCGGTCGTCCCGGCGATCGCGGGCCGCTGGCTCGATCACGCGGCCGAACACGGCGCAGGCGACCTGGCATCGCTGCGGGTACTGCAGGTCGGTGGCGCTCGCCTGGCCGACGAGCTGGCCCGCAAGGTGCGCCCGGTGCTCGGGTGCACGCTGCAGCAGGTCTTCGGGATGGCCGAGGGACTGCTGAACTACACCCGCCTCGACGACGCGGACGACGTCGTCTGCACCACCCAAGGCAGGCCGATGTGCCCGGACGACGAGGTCCGCCTCGTCGACGAACTCGACCAGGACGTCCCCGACGGCGAGCCGGGCTCGCTGCTCACCCGCGGCCCCTACACCCCGCGCGGCTACTACAAAGCTGCCGACCAGAACGCCCGCGCCTTCACCGACGACGGCTGGTACCGCTCCGGCGACATCTGCCGCCGCACCCCCGCGGGCAACCTGATCGTCGAGGGGCGGGACAAAGACATGATCAACCGCGGCGGCGAGAAGATCTCCGCCGAGGAGGTCGAGAACCTCGTCTACCAGCTGCCCGCCGTCGCCCAGGTGGCCGCCGTGGCGATGCCCGACCCGCAGTTGGGCGAACGCGTCTGCGTCTACGTCGTTCCGCGGCATGCGGCCACCCTCACGCTCGAGGAGATCCGCAGCTTCATGGACGCCAGCGGCGTCGCGCGGTTCAAGCTGCCCGAACACCTCGTCCTGGTCGAGGAGCTCGCCTCGACCAAGGTCGGGAAGATCGACAAGAAGGCGTTGCGCGCCGACATCGCCGACCGCCTCGCCGCAGAGCGAGCGGGAGCCCCGGCGTGACCGATCGGCACGACGTCGCCGCCACGGTGCCGTGGACGCGGGAGGGGACGGCCCGCCTGCTCGCCGTCGTGGACGAGCTCGGCGACGAGGACCTCCGCGGACCCAGCACGCTGCCGGGCTGGAGTCGCGCGCACGTCATCGGACACCTCGCCCGCAACGCCGAAGCGCTCGTCAGGCTGGCCACCTGGGCCCAGACCGGCGTCGAGACGCCCATGTACGCCGACCGCGAGCAGCGCGCCGCCGAGATCGAACGATCTGCGGCCCTACCTGCGGACACGTTGCGCGCACAGCTGGCCGACACCGCCGCCGCCCTGGACACCGCTCTGACGCGGTTGACCGCCGCGCGATGGGAGGCAGAGGTCCGCAGTGCACTCGGCCGCGCCATCCCCGCCGCCGAAGTGCCCTGGATGCGGATCCGCGAAGTCTGGCTCCACGCCGTCGATCTCAACACCGGCGCGCGCCTGGACGACCTCCCCGACGAGGTGGTCGACCTGCTCCTCGACGACGTCACCACGGCCCTGTCCGCCAAGGACGACTGCCCCGCTCTTCACCTCACCCCGACCGACCGCGATCGGACCTGGCCGCTCGGTGGACCGGCCACCGCGACAGTGTCCGGAACCGCCGCCGACCTCGCGGGCTGGGTGACCGGCCGGATCACCGCAGCCGACCGACCCCCACTGCCGCGTTGGCTCTGAGCACCACGTCCCCGACGAAAGGCGATCCATGTCCGACATCACTCTCGAGTCGACGACCTCGGCCGACGGCACCACGATCGGCTACCTCCGCCGCGGTACGGGGCCGGCTCTGGTGATCACCCACGGCAGCGTGTCCACCTCCGAGCAGTGGCTCCCCGCCACCGAACACCTCGCTCAGCACTTCACCTGCTACGTCCACGACCGCCGCGGCCGGGGCCGCAGCGGGGACGCCACGGCCTACGACCTCTCCACCGAAGTCGCGGACATCGCCGCCCTCATGGCGGTCGCCGGACCGGGCGCACACCTGCTCGGCCATTCCTACGGCGCCCTCTGCGCGCTCGCCTACGCCGAAACCCACGCTCTCGACGGCGGAACCCTGCTGCTGTTCGAGCCGCCGCTGGCCGTAGACGGTCCGGTCGCGGGTGCGGCCCTGGCCGCCTACCGCGATCTCGTCGCCGCGGGCGACCTCGAAGGGGCCTTCGAGTTCGCATTGGTCAACTTCGTCCGCGTGCCGCCCGTTGCCGTCCCGGAGATCCGGAAGACGCCGATCTGGGACACCTGCGTCCCGCTGACCCCGACTTGGGTCCGGGAGCTGGAGCAGATCGACGGGCTCGGCGAGGACCTCAAGCACTACGCCTCGATCTCCGCGCCCACCCACCTCATCGCGGGCACCGCCACCACACCGTTCCTGTACGAGTCGGCCCACGCCCTCGTCGAGGTGATCCCGCACGCGACGATCACCGACCTGCCCGGACTGGACCACTTCGCCCACCTGGTCGACCCGGCGGGCTTCGCCGCCGTCGTGCGCTCGGCGATCCGCTGATCACCCCACAACACCGCATCGGGGGAAGAACGCCGCGGTGCGACGTCGAGGGTCGCGTGCCTGCTAAGCGACTCAGGGGACGACCAGTTTGCCGCCCGCGCTGCCGTGCTCCATGAGGGTGTGCGCCTCAACGATCTCGTCGAGACGATAGGTGCGCGCGATCGGAACGGCTGCGCGGGCGGCGACATCGTCGAGGAAGTCCTGCAACACGGCGGGGGGCAAGTCAGCGGCATCGCCGCTGTAGGCGCCTCCAGCGGCGACGGCGCCCTCGTCCAGGATCACGCGATCGACGCCGACCCCGCGCAGGACATCGGCGCGGGCGAGGTTGCGGGTGGTGGCCAACACGGTCAGCCCGAGGCGTAGCTATCAGGTGATCCCGAACTCGCGCATCTTGCGGTAGAGGGTGTTGCGCCCGATACCGAGCGCCCGAGCCGCGTGAGCGCGGTTGCCGCCCGCTGCTCGGAGGGCGTCGGCTACCGCCTCCCGCTCGGCTGACTCCAGCATGCCCAGCTCGCGCCGGGGTGTGCGGAGCTCGTCGGGCAGATCGTCGATCTCGACGATCCCGCCCCGGGCCCGGCGAGCCAGCAGCGCCACGGTGTGGTGGAGCTCGGCCACGTTCCCGGGCCACGGCCAGGACGCCAAGCGGTCCCACACCGAAGGGGCGAACCGCGTCGCGGATTCCGGGGCGGGCCGCTCGGCCAGCACTTCCTGCACGAGCGACGGCAGGTGCTCGCGGCATTGGGCGAGACCGGGCAGTCTCACGGTGGTGGCGGCCCGCCGCACCATCGCGACCACGCCGTCGTCGGCGGCCTCGAGGTCGACCGTGAGCGCGATCGCTACCCCTGTCTCGACCAACGTCTCGACCTGTGCCACGGACGGAGACGGCGACGCGTGTACCCGACGTAGCACCAGGCCGCGTCCGTCGGCCGCTGCGGCACAGGCCGCGGCGAACCAACCGGGATCCCGGTGCGGCTCGACGGTCAGCGGGTCGTCGGCTCCGCGGCGGCGCAGAATGCGCAGCGCGGTCCGGAGCTTGCCGGTTCCGCCCGCCCCGACGAGCGCGACCAGCTCACCGTGCCGTACGGCAGTCTCGAGTTGCCGATCGACGTCGTCGTGGAAGTGCAGCCGTTCGCGAACCGCGATCGGCCGGACCGAACCGGAGCTGCCTGCCACCCTCCTCGACGTGGCGTCCGGTCGTCCGCGGGAGCGCTGCCTGAGCAGCCGCACGCTGTAGGCCGCCCTGCCGCCGTCGTCGACCGGTTCGACAACGGCGTCGTGAAGACCGTCCGATAGCGGGACCTGCATGCGAGCGGGCGCAGTGGGCCCGTGCTCGCTGAGGAATCGCCACAGGAGCGGGTGGAGCTCGGGCCCGGTGTGGACGAGCCCGAGCCGGTTGGCGAGCACGGTGTCCTCGTCGACGACGAACGCCCCGGCGCTCGCCCGGTCCATCGCGAGGTAGGCCTGGACGAGTCGACGGTGTCGGTCTCCGGTCCCCTCGAGGATCCGCGACTCGATCTGCCGTCCGATGTCACCGGCCATCACCGTCATCAGCGGGTGGACGTCGCGCATCGAGCACGCCAACGAGAACGAGCCGACCATCCGACCGGTGTAGGGCTCGATGATCGGAGTCCCCGCACACGTCAGGTTTTCCAGCAGCGCGTTGTAGTGCTCCGGGCCGCGGACGAGCACGGGCCTGCGCTCGGCGAGCACGGTGCCGATGCCGTTCGTGCCGATCGAGTGCTCCGAGAAGTCGAAGCCCTCCGCGGCACTGGCCCGGTCCATGACGTCGCGCTGGCGGCGGACATCGACGTGGCGCGCGACGATCAGTCCGGTCGCGTCGGACAGCACCATGGCCACCGGGACGTCGGCGAAGCTGTCCTTCAGCCGGTCCAGGACCGGCATCGCCGCCCGACGCAGCACCGAGACAGCTTCGTCCGGTTCCCGGTAGTCGATGTGGTCGGGTGCGACGGGCACCTGCTCGCCGACGCAGCGCCGCCAACTCTTCTCGATGTGCTGAGGTACACCGCTGCGACCGGGTGGCTGGGTCAGCAGCCCACCGCGCACGAGCATCTCCCGGCTGCGCCGGGTCAGTTCTCTCTGGGCAGGCGACAGCGTCGGTGCAGGACGGCTCTCGATTCGACGCATCGTTGCCTCGTGTCCGTCAGAGCGCGGCGACGCCCACGGTTGCGCGGGCCCTATCGCCCACTCCACACCACGGTGCCTCACCGCACACCTCGAACGCCAACGCAGGCGGCCCGATCGGCGTCTCAGACGCCGGCCCTCACCTGTGGTGTTCCAGAACGGAACACCCGCGGACTTCGCGCCGTCGCCACAGTGGCTCTACGGCACGACGATTCGAGGAGGAATCCAGATGACAACGGCGCCATCGACCCGCCCGTCGGGCACCTCGGCCGAGTCGGATGCGCTCCGCGCGCTGTACGCCGACTGGGCCCACATCATCGCCACCACGCCCGATCTGACCATTCGGCTGTTCCGCAGCATCTTCGACGAGTGGCACCAGCCCACCCGCGAGCCCGAGGACGTGACCTACCGCGAGGAGACCGTCGGAGGCGTGCCGGGGATCTGGACGCTGCCTGCCGACGCGGACACCTCACAGGTGCTGCTCTACGCGCACGGCGGCGGCTTCGCCGTCGGGTCCGCGTCCAGCCACCGCAAGTTGGCGGCGCACCTGGCCAAGGCGCTCGGCGTCGCCTCCTTCGTCCTCGACTACCGTCGGGCGCCCGAGCACCCGCACCCCGCGCAGGTCGATGACGGTGTCGCAGCGTTCACGGCCCTGACGGAGAAGGGGATCGCGCCCGCCGACATCACGACGATCGGCGACTCCGCAGGCGGGAACCTGGCCATCGCCATCCCCTTGGCCCTCCGCGACCGGGGCCTGCCGCTGCCGGGGCGGGTGATCGCGTTCTCGCCGTGGCTGGACATGGAGAACACCGGCACGACGCTGGTGACCAACGAGGCGACCGACGCCCTGGTCACCGTTCCGCTGCTCGAAGGCATGATCGCCGGCGTCCTCGCCGAGGGGAAGATAGACCCGAAGACCCCGCTGGCGAACCCGCTCTACGCCGACTTCACCGGTTTCCCGCCGCTCTACGTCAACGCAGGCGGGGCAGAGGTCCTGGTCGACAACGCCACCCGGGTCGCGGAGAAGGCCCAGGCGGCCGGGGTCGGCGTCACGCTCTCGGTCGTCGACGGCATGCAGCACGTCTTCCCCTTCATGGCAGGCAACGCACCCGAGGCCGACGCGGAGATCGCCGCGATCGCGAAGTGGTACCGCGGCTGACCGCCGCCTCAAGACGCCCACGTCCCGAGACCTTCCAGGAGCATCCATGAGCACCGTGGCCACACCCGACGTCGACGCCATCGTCATCGGCGCCGGATTCGGCGGCATCTACATGCTGCACAAGCTGCGCAACGAGCGTGGCCTGTCCGTCAAGGCCTTCGAGAAGGGCGGCGGCATCGGCGGCACCTGGTACTTCAACAAGTACCCGGGCGCCAAGTCCGACACCGAGGGCTTCGTCTACCGCTACTCCTTCGACAAGGACCTGCTGCAGGAGTGGGACTGGAACACCCGCTACCTCGACCAACCCGACGTCCTGGCTTACCTCGAGCACGTCGTCGACCGGTACGACCTGGGCCGCGACATCCAGCTGAACACCGAGGTGACCAGCGCCGTCTTCGACGACGACACCGAGCTGTGGACGGTCACCACCGACGACGGCAAGAGCCTGACCGCCCGGTACCTCGTCAACGCGCTCGGCCTGCTCGCGAAGAGCAACATCCCCGACATCCCGGGCCGGGACACCTTCGCAGGCCCGCTGGTGCACACCAACGCCTGGCCGGAGAACCTGGACATCACCGGCAAGCGGGTCGGTGTGATCGGCACCGGCTCGACCGGCACCCAGTTCATCGTCGCCGCCGCCAAGACCGCCGACCACCTCACCGTCTTCCAGCGCTCACCGCAGTACTGCGTGCCGTCCGGGAACGGGCCGGTGGATCAGGCCGAGGTCGACCGCACCAAGCAAGACTTCGACGCGATCTGGGACCAGGTCCGCAACTCCGTCGTCGCCTTCGGGTTCACCGAAAGCGACGTCGAAGCGATGAGCGTCTCCGAGGAAGAGCGCCGCCGCGTGTTCCAGGAGAACTGGGACAAGGGCAACGGATTCCGATTCATGTTCGGCACGTTCTGCGACATCGCCACCAACCCGGAGGCGAACGCGGCCGCAGCGGCGTTCATCCGCTCGAAGATCGCCGAGATCGTCGACGACCCGGAGACCGCCCGAAAGCTCACCCCGACCGACCTCTACGCCAAGCGCCCGCTGTGCAACGAGGGCTACTACGAGACCTACAACAGGGACAACGTCGAGCTCGTCTCGATCGAGGAGAACCCGATCCGGGAGATCACCCCGGCCGGTGTGCGAACGGCCGACGGGGTCGAGCACCAACTCGACGTCCTGGTCTTCGCGACCGGGTTCGACGCGGTCGACGGCAACTACCGGTCGATGAACCTGCGCGGGCGCGACGGCAGGCACATCGACGACCACTGGACCGACGGCCCCACCAGCTACCTGGGCCTGTCGAAGTCCGGCTTCCCGAACATGTTCATGATCCTCGGCCCGAACGGGCCTTTCACCAACTTGCCGCCGAGCATCGAGACACAGGTCGACTGGATCGGGGAGCTGATCGGCAACGCCGAGCAGAACGGCGTGCGGACGGTCGAGCCGACCCCCGAGGCGGAGAACGGCTGGACGGCCACCTGCGAGGAGATCGCGAACATGACGCTGTTCCCGAAGGCCGAGTCGTGGATCTTCGGAGCGAACATCCCGGGCAAGAAGAAGGCGGTCATGTTCTACATGGCCGGGATCGGCGCCTACCGGCAGAAGCTCGGCGAGGTCGCCGACTCCGGCTACGACGGGTTCACGATGACTCGCGAGAGCGACACCGCGAGCACGGCGGGGGTGCCCGCAGCCTCGGCATGAGCGCCGTCGAGCGGGAAGGTGGGCCACCGCGCCCGCCATGGTGACCTACGCGGCGGCTCGGATGCCCAGGTGCGAAGAGGGTTTGCCTGTCGATGCGGCTCTTCTGGTAGTCGCGGTCGACGCGGTCCAGGTGGGTGATCGATATGCGCCCCTTGATGCGGACGCTGGCGAGGATCGGCGCGATGACGTGGTCGCGGAGGAGCAGCAGGGCGGCGATAGTGCCCGCGGTGCGGCCACCATCGCCCCGCCGTCCAGCATCAGGACCGTTGGGCGTCGCTCACGCCGATAAGCGACGAGCACGCATGCCCCGCGCAGCGCGACGGGTGTGGCCTGCTGGCGGCCAATCGATGCAGAGCCGCCTCTACTGCGGGGAGAGCACTTCCGCAGTCACGTGGGTCGACCGCAACTGCCAAGCCGCTGGAGAACAGTTCGGCAAGAACGGCAACCACCGCCGTCCACATCCCGACGGTGTCGATGAGCTGCGCCTGCCGCTGCCCCGAGGCCGCGAGCGAGTCGCCCGCCCCGATGCCGACGCCCAGCGCCTCGCGACGTAGACCGTAACGGACGAAGCGACGCAGCCGAGCCCGCCATTGCAGATTCGCTTACTCCGACGAGGAGGCACAGCCGATGAGTGGAGCCTACGAGACGATCAATCCCTGGTCATGGCAGGACCAGTTCGGATTTTCCCAAGCCGTGGCCACGCCCGCGGCGTCGCGCTGGCTGTTCCTTGCAGGCCAAGGCCCCGCAGCAGCCGACGGAACAGTCGTATCCCCCGGTGACATCGGCGCACAGCTGACCCAAGCACTCGACAACCTCGAAACCGTGCTCGCCCAGGCCGGATCCGACCTCGCCCATGTCGTGCGCCTGAACTACTACACCACCGACGTCGACGCACT
>Ga0207688_10000189_pt1 | contig 27212 bp, 27 predicted proteins | sample KBSMiscanthusM4_FD_184296 | JGI IMG/M metagenome (GOLD analysis project Ga0207688, IMG submission 184296) | Miscanthus rhizosphere microbial communities from Kellogg Biological Station, Michigan, USA - M4 (SPAdes) (version 2) | ecosystem: Host-associated > Plants > Roots > Rhizosphere ...
GCGGGTCGGAGACATTGCGCGCGCCGAGACCTTCTATCGCGACGCGCTCGGACTAGAGGTCACCCGCCGCCGCCACGGCGCGAGCTTCATGTCTTCGGGACGCTATCATCATCACATCGCCGGCAACGTCTGGCACAGCGCCGGCGCGGGCCCGCGCGACCAGAACCGTGCGGGGCTGGCGTGGCTCTCGCTCGAAGCCGCCGATGACGCGGCCTTCGCTGCGGTAACGGACCGCCTTGCGCAGGCGGGGTTGCAGACCGCCGCGATCGCTGCCGGAATCGAGACCGCGGACCCCTGGGGAACACGCCTGCGCGTCACGCGCGCGTAGCTCTTCACACCGCAGTTGGGCTGCATGTCCGCACAATTTTGCGTGAGCTCTTCCCCACACGATTGCATCATGGCGTGCGCGGCGTAACGACGCGATTGCGTCGGGGTCACTCCAACGACACGATTGTGTGGTCAGTTCCTCCGATGGAGGCGGTTATGGAACACCTCATCTTCATATGCCCATCCACGGGACGCGAGGTCGACAGCGGCGTCGAGAGCGAGATCGGCACGCTCTTGCGCATCCGGCAGCAGAATCTCCGCGTTCTTTGCGCCGCCTGCGGCGGGTGGCATCAATGGGCGGTGCGGGATGCTTTCCTGGCAAAGACGGCCGGCGATGTGCCAAACGTGGATCGTCACATCACCTGACTCATGCCGCGGATGCGCCGCGCCATCGCGCCCATAATGTAGAGGGCGAAGTTTGGTACCTCATCGACCATGAAGCGAAACTTGCGCTGATCGATCAGCGAAAGCTCGCACGCCTCCTTGACGCGCGCGGTCGAGCTTCGTGCCGCACCGTCGACCATCGACATGAACCCGATCGCTTCATTCGGCCCGCAGGTCTCGACCACCGTGTCGCTGATAAGCATCTCGATCACGCCGGACTGCACGATGTACATGCAAGAGTCCGGATCGTCCTTCTTGAACACAATGCTTCCGGCAGGATAGCTCACGCTCGCACCAGCACGCTGCGCAAACATGCGCATGTCGATTTCATTGCCGTTCATTTCCACCTCGCCGTCTCAAGCCTCGCGTCAAGGGGCCAGTTTATGCCAAACGTTTCCCCTGTTCCGCCAGCTTTCACTCGACCGGCGCCTCGATTATCCTTGGGTTCGCTCCAACAAGTTGGCTAGCGCGCCCAGACGCGCAGCCGAGAGCAGCGGGAGGAGACCGGATGGTCCGGACGGGCGGTCTCGCAACGACCTTGGCGGCTGCGCTCTGGCTGTGGCCCGCGATGGACGCCGGCGCGGACGAATGGCCCGTCCGACCGGTAAAGATCGTTGTGGCTTTTGCTCCAGGGGGCAGCGCTGACCAGTTTGGGCGTCTGCTGGCGGTCGACCTTTCGGCCGCCCTCGGGCAGCAATTCTTCGTCGAGAACCGGGCGGGGAATAGCGGCGCGATCGGTTCGGCGCAGGTCGCACGGGCAGAGCCCGACGGCTATACGTTGCTGATCGGCGGGTCGGGCCCACACCTGACAGGTCCCGCGATTAATCCCAATATCGGCTATGATCCGCTGACGGATTTCACGCATATCGCAATGATCGGCGCGGACAGCTATGCCTGGGCCGCGAATCCCGCCTTGGGTGTGCAATCCATCGCCGAACTGGTCACGCTGGCAAAGGCCCGCAAACAGAATCCGATCACGTCCTCCTCGCCCGGACCGGGCTCGCTCGGCCATCTGCTGATCGAGCAGTTCAAGAGCAAAGCCGGCATCGACATCCAGCACGTGCCGGCCCCGAATTCGGGCGTGACCGACGTCCTCGGCAACCACATCTCGATGACGCTCACCGCAATGATGACCGTCGGCGAGCAGGTCAAGGCTGGCCAGTTGGTGGCGCTCGCGGTCACCTCCACCGAGCGCAATCCGGTATTCAAGGGTATTCCGACGTTCGCCGAGCAGGGCTATCCCGACGTGCGCGGGAGCACCTGGTTCTGGCTGTGCGGGCCGAAGGGCCTTCCGCCCGACGTCGTCAACAAGCTCAGCGAAGCCACGCGGCGCATCGTGAGGTCGCCGAAGGTCCAGGAGCACTTCCGAAAGCTCGCCCTGCTCTCGAAGGACCTCGATGTTGCCGCCGTCCAAGCATTCCTCACCGAGGAATATGGATTCTGGGCGCCACTCGCCCGCAATGCCGGATTGAAGATTCAATAGCCGGCCAGTTCGGAGACAGACCATGAACGCCGTCACGACGATCGAGACGCGGGAGATCGAACGCCCGTTGCCGGCGCCACGCGCCCGGATTGGAATGATCATTCCGTCCGTCAACAGCATGACCGAGCCGCAGTTCAACCGCTTCGCCCCGCCCGCGCTCGGCGTGCATGTCGCCCGTGCCCGCGTGGCCGGGGAATGGAAGCGGCCGCTCGCGATGATGGCCGACGAGATTGCCACCTCGGCAAAGCTGCTCTCGGATGTCGCGCCCGACCTCATCGTCTTTCACTGCACGGATACTTCGATGACGCAGGGCCCGCAGGGCGAAGGCCGCATATTGGACATCGTGCGCGAAGCCAGCGGTATCGAGGCGGTCGCAACGAGCCGGCTCGTGCTCGAAGCGTTGCAGGCGCTCGGTCTGCGAAAGCTGGTCGTGCTCAGCCCCTACAAGAGCAACCAGGCCGTGATCGACTATCTGCATGCCAGCGGTTTTCTGGTCGTGCATGACGTGGCGCTCGCCCGCAAACCCCTCGAATTCGCCACCGTGACGCCGCGGGAATGGACCGAACTGGCCCGCGAGCACGACCGGCCGGAGGCCGACGGCATTTTTCTCAGTTGCACCAACACGACGCAAATAGAGGCCGTCGCCGATATCGAGCGCGCGCTGGGCAAGCCGGTGGTCAACAGCAACCAGGCGGTGCTTTGGGGTTGCGTCCAACGACTGAAGCCGGCGCTCGGCGCGCTCGCGCCGATGCCGCAGCTCGGTCGGCTCATGGGGCAGATGGCTGCGTGACTGGCGATCAACAGAGGACCCACAAGATGAGCGTCGCACGTCTCGCCTGCGCTGCTGCATTGCTCGCGCTTTCAGTTTCGGCTGCCACCGCACAGAGCTATCCGGCGCGGCAGATCACGATCGTCGTGCCGTTCGCACCCGGCGGCCCCGCGGACTTCCTTGGGCGCCTTATCGGACAGAAGATGGGCGAAGACCTGGGTCAGCAAGTCGTCATCGACAACCGGCCGGGGGCGAACACCATCATCGGCGCGCAGGCCGTCGCCAAGGCGCTACCCGACGGCTACACGCTGCTGATGGCGATCGACGGCACCCTGGTCATGAATCCGTTCCTGTACAGCAAGCTTGCATACGACCCGTTCAAGGATTTCGTGCCGGTGTCGCTGGTTGCGCTCGTGCCCTCGGCGGTGGTCGGAAACGTCAGCATCCCGGTCAACTCGATCAAGGAGCTGGTCGAGAAGGAAAAGGCCAAGCCGGGCACCTTCCAGATCGGCATCAGCACGCCGACATCGCAAGTCAATGTCGGGCTTCTGAACATGATGGCCGGGACCAGTTTCACCATGGTCCCGTACCGCGGCGGGACCACGCAGATCACCGGCATCCTGGCCGGGGACATTCCGCTCGGCATGGAGAGCATCAATGTGTCGCTGCCGCTCTGGCGCGACAACAAGCTCAAGATTCTCGGACTGGTGAGTGCGCAACGTCTTTCCCTGGCGCCTGAAATCCCCACGATCGCCGAGACCTTTCCCGGCTACGATCTCGGCATCTGGCAGAGCATCGTCGCGCCTGCAGGCACGCCGCGCGAGGTGGTGACCAAGCTGCACGGCTCGATCAAGAAAGTGCTGGCGATGCCCGAGGTGCGCGAAAAACTGGCCGCCGCCGGTATCGAGCCCGCGAGCAGCGATTCACCCGAAGAGTTCGTTGCCTTCATCCGCTCGCAGGCGGATGTCCGCGCCAAAGTCATTCAGGCGGTCGGGATAAAGATCGATTGACACCCTTTCCGGCTCCCGCGCCTCACCTCCTGGCGATTGCCCTCGCGGTGACGCTCGCGTACGGGCCCGCGTCGGCGCAAGACGTGCGCGATGCCGACGCGAAGAGCTATCCCAACCGGACCGTCCGCATCATCGTGCCGTTCCCGCCGGGCGGACCGGCCGATATCGTCGCGCGGTTCGTCGGACAGAAGATGAGCGAGGACTGGGGCCAGCCGGTCGTGATCGAGAACCGCGCCGGCGGCAACACCACGATCGGCGCGGTGGCCGCGGCAAGGTCCGCGCCCGACGGCTACACCCTGTTTGCGCCGATGGACACGACCATGGTCATGAACCCGCTGGTCACGCCTAACTTGCCATACGATCCCCTCAAGGACTTTGCGCCGATCACGCTATTGACCAAGAACATGTCGCTCGTGGTGGTGCGAAGCGACGGGCCAAAGACGATCAAGGAGTTGATCGCCAAAGCCAGGGCCAATCCCGGCAAGCTCAACATGGGCGCCGGCACGATCACGTCACGCCTAGGCGCGCTCCTGTTCGCCAGGACCGCCGGCATCGATGTCCAGCTCGTTCCGTTCAAGGGCAGCGCCGAAATCGGTCAAGCCGTGCTCGCGGGGACGGTCGATTTCGCGCTCGACAGCACCGGCACGAGCCTGCCGCTGATCCAAGGTGGTCAATACCGTGCGCTGGCGAAATACAGCAACCGGCCACTGCCAATCTTGCCCGACCTGCCAAGCCTCGGCGCAGCCGCCGACTTGCCCGGCCTCGACGAAAGCTCCACCTGGGTGGCCCTGGTGGCTCCCGCCGGCACTGCTCCCGCCATCATCGACAACATCCATCGCGAGGTCGCGCGCGTGTATGGCGACCCCACGATGATCTCCAGACTGGAAAAGGTGGGCATCCTCGCGGTCGGCAGCAGCTCGCCGGCCGAGTTCGCAGCATTCATCCGCAGCGAGACGGAACGCTGGTCCCAGGTCCTGCGAGACAGCGGAAATATCAAGCTCGACTAGCTTGTGCGTTCGCAAGGCCTCTACGCAAACTTCGTCAGGCTGAACCGGAGCCGCGCAGCCCCCAGCAGCGCTGCTCGAGAAAGCGGCGGACGGTTGGATCGGATTCCAAGCCAATCGCGCGTTGATAGGCCTGTTCTGCGCCTTCGACTTCGCCGGTGCGCGCCAGCAACCCAGCGCGCGCGGCCCAATACGGTTGGTATTCGGCGAGGCGGGCATCGTCCGCCAGCGCATCGAGCGTCGCGAGCCCGGCGGCGGGACCGCGCGTCTCGGCAACAGCGATAGCCCGGTTGATTGCCACGACCGGCGAGCCCGTCATCGCCGACAGCGCGTCATAGAGCTGCTCGATTGCTGCCCAGTCGGCGGCGCCGGTGCGCCGGCGGACCACATGGGCCGACTGTATCGCCGCTTCCAGCTGATAGCGCCCGACCGAACCCATGGTGCTGGCGCGAACCAGCAAGGTTTCGGCTTCCTCGATCAATTGCGTGCCCCACGCCGACGGATCCTGCTCCGCCAGCGGCACATATTCGCCCTGCGCATTGCGCCGGGCGGCGCGCCGCGCTTCGGCATGGAGCATGAGTGCAAGCAGGCCAAGCGCTTCCGGCTCGTCCGGCAGCAGCGAGGTCACCAGCCGTCCCAGCCACATACCCTCTTCGGCAAGATTTCGGCGGCGACTTTCGGTGCCGGCAGGATCGGACCAGCCTTCGGCGAACGCGGCATAGATGGCCTCAAGAACGGAATCGAGCCGCTCGCGCAGATCGGCGCGCTCCGGCACCCGGAACGGAATGCCGGCCTGCCTGATCTTGTTCTTGGCGCGCGTCAGGCGCTGACCCATGGTGGCTGGCGAGACCAGGAAAGCCGACGCGATGGTCGCGGCATCGAAGCCGAGAATGGTCTGCAGCATCAGCGGTGCCCGGATGCCGCGCTCGATCGCGGGATGGGTGCAAGCGAACATCAAGCTCAGGCGCTCATCAGGAATCTGCGGCTTGCTTGCCACCACGGCCTCCAGTTCCTCTGCCACCAACCGCAGATGATCCGCAGCGCCCTCGCCGCTGCGCCGCCGCCGGACAGCATCGATCAGCTTGCGCCGTGCCACCGTCATCAGCCACGCCTCGGGGCTCGTTGGGATTCCGCGCTCCGGCCAATCGACCAAGGCGGCGGCGAAGGCGTCGGACAAGGCGTCCTCCGCGGCCGTCACATCCCTTGTGCGGGCCGCGAGAAAGGCGACCAGCTTGCCGTAACTCCGGCGCGCCACCGCTTCGGCGGTTTCGCGCGCCTGCTGGTCACTCTCTCCCGGCATCGCGATTGATCTCACGCGATCCAGATCGGCCGCACTTCGACAGCGCCGTGACTGGCGGCGGGACAGCGCATCGCCCAGGAGATTGCGGCGTCAAGATCGGGCACGTCGACGATGTAGTAGCCGCCAAGCTGCTCCTTGGTCTCGGCGTAGGGGCCGTCGAGCACCTGGGGTTTGCCATCGGGGGTCCGCACGGTGGTCGCCGACGAGGTCGGGCGCAGGCGCCCGCCGCCGACCATGACGCGCGCCTTCTGCATCGCCTCCGTATAGGCAGCATAGGCAGGTGAAATCCGCTCGACCGTGGCCCTGTCCGCGGTCGCAGCGTTTGCTTCGTCGCCATAGATCAGCAGCATGTATTGCATTTTGGTCTCCTTCGTTCGGCACGGCTGGGCATCATGCTCCGCCGGACCATTGACGTCCGAGGCGGGCGGATTTCGACCGGCCGACGCAAAAATAAGTCATGGCCGGGTTGCACCTCCGGCGGGGTCGATACCTAGGCTCGCGCCACAGGCCCAAAGCCTGCCGATCGATCGCTGTGGCGCGTTGAGCGCACTCTCCTTCGCACGACCTCGGCGCGGCGTCGCCAAGCCGAGCACAACGGGTCTGTTGACGGACGTGTCGCAATGCGTCTGGCCTATGCCTTGGTCCACGTCTCAGTGCCCTTCTGGCCCCGATCCGTACGGCGCGACCACTTGCCGGCGAGCGAGCCGTCCGGATTGCTGGTCATCATCAAGATGGCGGTCCGACCCTTGAACAAGCAGGCCACCACCAGCGTGTCCCCGATCAGCTGGGCGACGCCAACCTGCTTGCCGTTGTCCCAGTCGAGCTCGAGTGCGCCGGAGGGTGCCAAGGCGATGTCCACGATGCCAGCGCCAGCGTAAGGTTTGCCGTCAGGATCCGTGCCGCTCACGACATAAGAGCCGATGAGGCGATGCTTGAGCTCATCGCGGGGCGGAGGGTTGATGACGTTCCTGCGCATGCTCTCGAATGCGGACAGGTCCCCGACCGGCGCCGCGCTGGTCGTCGATAGCGTCGACATGGCCCAGCCTCCGATAACGGCCCCTGCGAGCAGCGTGGCCGCGATGGCGCCCACACTCCCTGGCGGGCGCTGTCTCGCCATACGTTCTGCGAATGGAATTTTCATGGTCGTCTCCACCGTTGTGGCCGGGCAACATGCTCCGCCGGCTCATTGACGGTCGGCGCAGCCGGAATTCGACCGAATGCCAAGAAAATTCATGACCGCTTGCGCCCCTCATCGCCCCTTTCTCCCCTGCATTCCACCGACCGCGAGCGTGCGAACCGATTACTGCGCCGCCTCCAGCGCCGCGCGCACCCGTGCCACCACCTCGCGCGGCGTCGCCGCAAGCTCCGCCACCAAGGCTTGAACCTGCTCCCCGGTGAGGGGATCGACGTCGAATTGCAGCCTGTTGGCGTCGGCGATGAAGGCCGGGTCGATCATGGTGGCGTCGAACGCGCGTCGGAGCGCCGCCACCCGCTCCATCGGCACATCCGGCGGGAGGAAATACGGCCGTCCGAATTCAGTGCGCGCAAACAGCATCGTCATCGCCTGACGGTCAGCCTCGGTTCTCGCAAACTCCAGCATGGTCGGAACATCTTTGAGCTCCGCATGTCGCTTGAAGCCGTATTGCGCGAGCACCCTGATCTTCCGCTCGCTGATCCAGTGCGGCGTCTGCGCCTTGACCGAAGCCCAGCCAAGGCCGCCCATGCCTTGCACCTCGCCGCGCTCGATGGCGAGATTGATCTGGGGCGTCCCTTGATAACCGCGAACAATCTTGAACTTGAACCCGAGCACATCGTTAACCAGCTGCGGAAAGTCGACCATGGTCGTACCCGGCGTGGTGGCCCCTACGACCACTTCCTTGCTGGTCAATTCGGTGATGCTCCGGACCGGCACGCTGTGCCACACGAAGGCCACGTAGGCTTCGCGATTCGTGCTTCCGATCCACGTGAGCCTGGTCTGGTCGAACTGGGTGCCTGACTGCAGCAGCGGCGCGGTGGGGATGCCGTTGATCGGAACTCCGATCACCGTGCCATCCTTGGGTCCTTGGCTGTAGAGCTGGTTGGTCATCGTCACGCCGCCGGCTGCCGGCAGGTTCTGTACGATAATATGGGGACTACCGGGGATGTGGTTGACGAGGTGACGAGCGACGATGCGCGCGAACAGGTCGTAACCGCCCCCCACCGCCGACCCCACGATCATGCGCAGCTGCTTGCCACGGTAGAACGCGCTCACGTCTCCCTGCGCGTCGGCCTCCGTTGCCGCGCAAACAAGCGCGCAGAACAACAGAGCGGGCCACGGCAATTTCATTCGCCACGCATCGCCACTAACCGGCCGACACCGCGTGCACGGCTTCGCCGGCGAAACTCGTTGCAAACAGACGTCCGAGATGGCGAGGCGACGCGCGCCAGCCGATCAGCCGCAATGCATCCCAGATCACGGCCTGATTGCTGGTCACTAACGGACGTTCCAGCCGCGCTTCCAGATCGTCGATCACGCCGAAAACCGAGATATTCGCGCAGCTGATCAGATAGGCATCGGCATCGGGACGTGCCGCGGCGACGACGCGGTCGTGCCAGAACTGCGGTGGTGTCGCGCAATAGGCGTCACTGCCGTCGAGCGCGAGCCCTTGTGCCGAAAGCACATCGTAGCCGGCCTTCCGCAGAAAATCGGCCTCATGTTCGGTCGTGCTGACGCTGTAAGGCGTGATCAGCACGATCCGCCGTGCACCGAGTGCACTCAAAGCCCGCTGGATGGCGGTAATCGTGGTGGTGACGCGGGGCGCGCCGGCCTGCGCGAGGGTCGCGAGGATTTGCTCCTCGCCGGTCTTGCCACCCTCCATCGAATTGGCCGTGCAGTGAAACACGACCACGTCGCAGCGGGCGTCGGTGAGCGCCCGGGCCGCATCCTCGATGCGAGGCAGAAGCTGATCGAAGGCAAGGCGATTGGTCCCGGTCATGCGCAGGCGCGTGACATGGGCAGCGACCCCCGCCGGGAAAGCCGGCACCATCTCGGCCTCGACCATCCGGTTCGACGACGGAATGATCAGCCCGACGCGCGCGGTCACGGTCGACGCTTCTCGCGCAGGCCCGCGCGCTCGAGCCGCGGCAGAACCTCCTCGCAGAAGAACGGAAGCTCGTCGACATAATTGACCAGCGAAACGGCGACCCCCGTCAGACCCGCCTTGCTGAGATCGATCAGTTGGCTGGCGATATGGTCGGGGTCGCCGACGATGGGCAGGCCACCCATCCCTTGCGCATAACCGGTGCGCATCTGTTGAAATTTATCCGGTGGCGTGTTCTGCGCCGTGATGTTCTTGAGCGCGAGGATCGCGTCGACCGCCGACCAATCCGCGTGCTCCACGATGGAATAGTGATAATAGTCCTCGGCCTCCTTCCTGGTCGGCTTACAGGTGATGACGCCGACGGTATAAACACCGAGCTCCCTGCCCTGCTCTTTTGCCTGGCTCTTCGCGGTCGCAACCCGCTGCGCCGTCTCGTCGAGCGAGGTGCGGGATGCCTGCAGGAAGAATGCATCGCAGTTGCGGATTGCAAACGCCTGGCCCACCGGCGAGGCGCCGGCATTCATGATCACCGGCCGCGTGCCCCCATAAGGCTTGGGCTTGCCCCGGATGCCCTTCATGTCGAGGTACTGCCCCTGGAAATCGAAGTCTTCCTTGTCCGACCAGATCATCTTGATGACGTCGATCCATTCCTGCGCGTATTCATAGCGGGACTCGTGGTCGCGCTGCTGGACCCCGAACATCGCGAACTCGCCCTCGTTCCAGCCGACAACGATGTTCAATCCGAAGCGCCCTTCGCCGATATGATCGGCAGTGACCATCTCTTTGGCGGCAATCACGGGATTGAACAGCGGCGCATGCACGGTTCCGAAAACGGTGACGCGCTTGGTCAGCGCGAGCAGTCCCGTCGCCCAGGTGATGGTCTCGAGCGTCGCCCCCTGGTAGTCGGTGTCGCCGCCATAACCCTTCCAACGCCCGATCGGGAGCAGGAAGTCGATACCGGCCTCGTCGGCCATCCTGGCGAGCTTGAGGTTGTCCGGCCAACTGCCCGACCAGCGCTCCGGGACCAGGGTGACCGCCCGCCCCGATGAGCAATTTGCTCCGAACAGGCCGATCTTGAGCCTGTTCGCATTGTGCATCGACATGCGATCGTGTCGGGATGGCGCGGGAGCGAGCACGGTTCCTCCTGAAAATCTTGTTCGATCCGCGGTGGCCAGTTCAGGCTAACCCATGGCCGCGGCATTTTGAATGGGCGCCGCAATACGCGGTTGCCACGGCAAGGCCCATTGGAGAGAATTGCCACAAATGAACAAGAAGCGCGGCGGGAGGGAGCGATGCCGTCAGCAGGTCGATTTCTCGTGCCGCTTGTCCTCGCCGTGTTGGCGGGAGGGACCGCGACCGCCGAAGATACGTCCGCAGCCTTTCCCAATCGACCGATCCGGTTGATCGTGCCCTTCCCGGCTGGCGGCCCGAGCGACATCGTGGCGCGCCTTATCGGGCAGAAGATGAGCGAGGACTGGGGCCAGCCGGTGGTGATCGACAACCGGCCGGGTGGCAACACGATCATCGGTGCGCAGGCCGCAGCAAAAGCGGAGCCCGACGGCTACACACTGTTCATGGCGATCGATTCGACGCTCGTGATGAACCAATATCTGTACAAGAGCCTGCCCTATGATCCGCTCGCGGATTTCGCGCCGATCACGCTCACGGCGAAGACCATATCGGTGCTGGCAGTTCCCGCGGCGGGCGGACCCGACACCGTCAAGGCGCTGATCGCGAGAGCGAAGGCGCAGCCGGGCAAACTCAATTACGGCGCCGGCACGATCACCGCCCAACTGATGGGCCATCTATTCCACAAGGCGGCGGGCCTCGACATCGTTTATGTGCCCTTCAAGGGCACCCCTGAGACGGTAAACGGGCTCCTGACCGGCAGCGTCGAACTCATCTACGCGGCCAACCAGATCGTCGCACCGCTGGGCGCCAGCGGTCAGGTTCGGGCACTGGCGAAGCTTGATCGCGATGCCCCGCCGTCGATGGCCGCCATCCCGACGCTGGCCGACGCGGCCGGCTTGGCCAATTTCGACGACATTTCGGTCTGGCTGGGGCTCGTGGCACCCAAGGGCACGCCCAGGCCGATCATCGACAAGATCCACAACGAGGTGGTGAAAATCCTGAGCGACCCCGCCGTCAGGGAGAAGTCCGAGCGCACCGGCAATTTTCCCGTGACCAGCTCGCCCGAGCAATTCTCCGCCTTCATTCGCAAGGAGGCGGATCGTTGGGGGAAGGTGATGAAGGAAGCCGCCATCAAGATCGACTGAAAGCAGGACGCAATGAACATCCGTTTGATCGCGCTCGCCTTGTTGTCAGGACTGGCGACGAGTCCGGCAACCGCCCAAGAGCGCGCGGACGCTTTTCCCACCCGCGCCATCAAGATCGTCGTGCCATTCCCAGCCGGCGGACCATCCGACGTGCTCGCGCGCATGATCGGCCAGAAAATGAGCGAGGATTGGGGACAGCCGGTGGTGATCGAAAATCGCCCGGGCGCCAACACCGTGCTGGGTGCCCAGCAGGTCGCGAAGGCCGCGCCCGACGGTTACACCCTGCTGATGGCGATCGACTCGACGCTCACCATGAATCAGTACCTCTACCACACTCCACCCTACGACCCCTTCAACGACTTCGCCCCGATCACCCTCACCGCGAAGACCATGCAGCTCCTGATCGTCAATGCGGCGAGCGACGTGAAGACGGTGAGGGATCTGATCTCCAAGGCGAAGGCACAACCGGGCAAGCTCAATTACGGCGCCGGCACGATCACGACCAAGCTCACCGGCTACCTTTTCAACAAGGCGGCGGGGGTCGAGACCGTGCTGGTTCCCTACAATGGCAGCGCCGAAGTCGCCCAGGGCGTGCTTACCAAGAGCGTGGATTTTTCCTTCGACGGGCCATCCGCCTCACTGTCGTTGATCCAAGGCGGCCAATTCCGCGTGCTCGCCAAGTTCGATTCCCGCCCATTCCCGCCGGTTCCGGACCTACCCCTCATCACCACCGATGTGCCGAACATGGACGAGATCACCGTGTGGCTTGGTCTGGTCGCGCCCAAAGGCACGCCGTCGGCCGTGATCGACAAGCTGCAGGCCGAAGTTGCGAAGGCGCTGGCCGATCCCGCCGTGAAGGCGAAGGCGGATGCATCGGGGCTGTTCCCGGCCACCAGCACGCCGGCGGAATTCGCTGCTTTCATCCGCAAGGAAGCACAGCGATGGTCGACCGTCGTGAAGGACACCGGAATGAAGTACGATTGAGCAGGCCGAGCAGACCGAGGGACATCATGCTGGTCGCGTCTGGTTTCGCCGCCCGGTTCAGCGCTGTGTTCGCGGCTGTCTGGCTTGTCGGCACCCTTGCCGTCGCTCAAGCCGCCCCGCAAGACGGCGCCGACGCATATCCCGGCCGGACGGTGCGCATGATCGTGCCGTTTCCCGCCGGCGGACCGACCGACATCCTTAGCCGGGTAGTTGCCCAACGCCTGAGCGAGGTGTGGGGACAGCCGGTTGTGGTCGAAAACCAGCCCGGCGCCAATACCGCAATCGCGGCCGCGCGCGTCGCCAAGATGCCGGCAGACGGATACACGTTGCTGGCGGCGATGGACGTGACCATGGTCCTCAACCCCATCACCAGCAAGAACCTTTCCTACGATCCGCTGAAGGATTTCGCGACGATCACGCTCGGCTCCAAGAACACATCGCTCCTGAGCGTGCGGGCGGAGGACGGCCCAAAGACCGTGAAAGAATTGATCGCACGTGCCAAGGCTGCCCCCGGCAAGTTGAACTACGGTGCGGGGATCATCACGACGCGGCTCGCCGGCTACTTGTTCAATCGCGAGGCCGGTCTGGATGTGCAATACATTCCGTTCAACGGCAGTCCACCTACGGTGCAGGGCCTGTTGACGGGCGCGGTCGATTACATCGTCGATGGCACCGCCACCAGCCTGCCGCTCATCCAGGCCGGAAAACTGCGGGCGCTTGCCAAGCTCAACAGTCGCCCACTGCCGGCCCTGCCGGAGGTCAGGTCACTCGCCGTCGAAGCCGGCATCCCCGCACTCGACGACGTTTCGACTTGGATCGGATTTGTGGCGCCGGCCGGCACGCCGCGCGGCATCATCGACAAGATTCAACGGGAAGTCGTCAAGATGTATGCCGATCCCGTCATTGCCGAAAAGCTCCAGAATGCCGGCATCAGTACTGCCAGCAGTTCGCCGGAGGAATTCGATGCCTTCGTGCGCAAAGAACTGGACCGCTGGGGTCAAGTATTCAAGGATAGCGGCATCCAACTCAACTGATCCCGCCGCATTCCACCTGCCGTCTCCCTTGGCCAAAGAGCCGTCCCCTTCCCGGGGCCATCCACCACGGAGCGTTCATGTCCAAGCCGAAAGTTTTGATCTTCGCCCCGCGGGAGGAGCCGCCAGAGACCATCAATGCGCTCGAAGGCATGGGCTGTGAAGTCGTCGTCGGGAATCGCGACTGGCAATTGCCGCGCACGACGCACGAGGATGCGGTGGTGGATGCCGCGCGCGATGCAGTCGCGCTCATGGGCACCTCCATGCGTCACACCCCGATCAGCCGGCGCATCATGCAGGCATCGCAACGGCTGCGCATCGTCGCGAAATACACCGTCGGTGTCGACGATATCGACACCGAGGCCGCAACCGACCTCGGCATCATGGTGTGCCACGCGCCGACCGAATCCAACTGCTTCGGCGTCGCCGAAACGACCATTACCTTCATGCTCTCGCTGTTGAAGAAAACGGCCGAGCGGGACGCCGATGTGCGGGCGGGCAAGTGGCGCACCGCGGACAATTTCGCCTATTACGTCGGCAGCCGCAGCTCGGATGGATTTGCCGGCCAGACCATCGGTCTCGTCGGCCTCGGCCGGATCGGTACGCGCGTTGCTCAGTTGTTGGCGCCCTGGCGCGCGCGCATCATTGCCTATGATCCCTATGTGCCGCCCGCGCATTTCCTCACGCACGGCGTCATGGCGGTGGACTACGAGACGCTTCTGCGGGAATCGGACGTTGTGTCGTTCCACGTCGTGCTCACCCGCGAGACCCGCTACATGTTCGGCGAGGAGCATCTCAAGCTGATGAAGCCGAACGCCATCGTGCTCAACACCGCTCGTGGGAAGGTGCTCGACGAAAAAGCCCTCGCCCGGGCGATCGACGAGGGGCGCGTCCGCGGCGCCGCCATCGATGCCTTCGAAGAAGAGCCCCTGCCGATGGACTCGCCCCTGCGCAAGCTCGGCGACCGGGTGCTGCTCTCGCCCCACTCCGCGTCGTACACCGAAGGGGGCGAGCTCCGGCAGGGCGTGGCGTGGGCCGCGCGTTCGGTGGTCATCGCACTCAAGGGTGGCATCCCCGACAATGTCTACAACCGGGAGGTCATTCCTCGCTGGAAGGAGCGCTTTGGCGGGGCCAGCGTCACTGGTTCCTAGCAGCCCTCGAGCGACGCATCTCGACTCCACGAGCCACTGGCCCCTCAGCGGACGGGCTGGGGTTGGAATCGTTTAATTTTTGTGAAAAAACAATGACTTGAGCACTGCATTTTAGACATAGCTGCATCGCAACATGAACTCTGTTGCGATGCAGCATGGAACCCTATCTTAGCACCGACAAGGATTACCCGGCGTCGTCCGGGAATAGAAAGGCACAGATCATGTTGGTCGCAATCCTCAACTTCCTCCAGTCCTGGAGGCGCTACAATGCGAGCCTCAACGAGCTGAACCAGCTCGGAGACCGCGAATTGGCCGATATTGGCATCACCCGATCGGACATTCCGCGGGTCGCGTGGGACAGCGCAAACCGCTAACCGCACAGCCCGCCTAAAACCCTGATGAAAGCGCCCGCCCTGTGCGGGCGCTTTCGCGTTTCGGCCAATCGATCTAGGGCGTGGTCTGGACCCCGTCGCTTGGGCGCCCCTCCGGCGCTCCCGCCAAGGCTGAGTTCTCGACCTGGACGCGCATCAGCGCGGTGCCGGCGTAAAGGATGACCGACACCAGTGCGTAGAGGGGAAGCCCGAGGGCCAACGGCACCAGCGCAAGCTCGACAGCGACAATCGCGTAGTTGGGGTGCCGCATCAGGCGGTACGGCCCGCTTTCAATGAGGGGGGTCCCGGGCATCACAATGACGCGGGTCGTCCACCGACGGCCCAGAGTCGCAAGTACCCAATAGCGGGCGACCTGCAGCAACAAGAACGCGATGACGAAACCCGGAATGACGGGGCTGTCGTAGCCGAGCACCCAGAGTCCGGCCAGCCACCCCGCATGCACCAGCATCATGGCCGGGTAGTGCAATCCGCCGAATTCGACGGCCCCAGAGGCGCGCAGGCGCTGCGTGTTCCGCCAGTCCCAGATGAACTCGACGAATCGCTGCAGCGTCACGAAGGCCAGCAGAGCTATTGCAGGGTCCATCGCGGGGGCTCAATCATAAGCGGTCCATGTTCCCGGACGGATCGGAACAAGCATGCCTCATCGAATGCCTGACAGGCCGCGCGGACCGTGCGGCACGAAAAGTCTGGTATAGGCTGCGGGGATGGTCCTGTCGGCGGCATTGGCCACGGCCAAACAGAAGCAGGACCCGGGCCATACTGCCCGCCGTAAATTCTGTATAAACGCAAGCATTGCCGCGCCCCCGTGACACGCATAATTTTTGTCCCATGAGTGACGAACGCTTTCAAGCAGTGCACGTCGTCGGCGGCGGCCTGGCCGGTTCGGAAGCCGCCTGGCAGGTCGCCGCGCTTGGCGTCCCCGTTGTGCTCCACGAAATGCGTCCCCTGCGCACTACGGCGGCCCACAACACCGCCGCGCTGGCCGAGCTTGTCTGCTCCAACTCATTCCGCTCCGACGACAGGGAACACAACGCCGTCGGGCTCTTGCACGAGGAGATGCGCCGGCTTGGCTCGCTCATCATGCGCACCGCCGACCTCCATCAGGTCCCGGCCGGGGGAGCATTGGCGGTCGATCGCGAAGGGTTCGCGGCAGCCGTCACCGCCGAGCTTGCGGCTCATCCGCTGATAGATATTCGCCGCGAGGAGATCGCGACGCTGCCGTCTGCGGACTGGGAGAACGTGATCATCGCCACCGGCCCCCTCACCTCGCCCGCGCTCGCGGAAGCGATCACCAAGCTCACCGGCGAGGATGCGCTCGCGTTCTTCGACGCCATCGCTCCGATCGTTCACCGCGACTCGATCGACATGTCGATCGCGTGGCTGCAATCACGCTACGACAAGGCCGGGCCGGGCGGATCGGGTGCCGATTACGTCAATTGTCCACTCACGCGGGAGCAGTACCAAGCTTTTATCGATGCCTTGCTCACAGGCGACAAGGTCGCCTTCCACGATTGGGAAACACCATATTTCGACGGCTGTCTGCCGATCGAGGTGATGGCCGAGCGCGGCCGGGAAACGCCGCGCCACGGGCCGATGAAGCCGTTCGGCCTAACCAATCCGCACGCACCCGGCGTAAAGCCGTATGCGGTCGTTCAGTTGCGCCAGGACAATCGGCTCGGCACCCTTTTCAACATGGTGGGGTTCCAGACCAAGCTCAAGCACGGCGAGCAGGCGCGCATCTTTCGCACGATCCCAGGCATGGAAAGGGCGGAGTTCGCACGGCTGGGCGGGCTTCACCGCAACACCTTTCTCAACGCGCCCAAACTGCTTGACGGTACGTTGCGGCTCAAGGCCGAGCCCCGCCTGCGCTTTGCCGGACAGATCACGGGGTGCGAGGGCTACGTGGAATCAGCCGCGATCGGCCTCCTCGCTGGCCGGTTCGCGGCAGCGGAGCGATTGTCGCAATGTCCGATGCCGCCACCGGCGACGACGGCGCATGGCGCACTGCTCGCGCATATCACCGGTGGCCATGTGGAGCCCGACGCCCGCGAGGCCGGCGGTGTGCGCTCTTACCAGCCGATGAACGTCAACTTCGGGCTGTTTCCGCCACTGGCGCTTGCCCCGAAAGGCGAAAATGGGCAACGGCTGCGCGGAACGGAGAAAACCCTGGCGAAAAAGCGCGCGCTCACCCGGCGCGCGCTCGCCGAACTTGAGCGCTGGATTGCCGCCGACGCTCACGTGGTCGCGGCGGAATAGAACCGATGACCTTGCCGAGAGAGATCGAGAGCCGCTGGACGAGCGGCGTTGTGCTCAAACGCGACCTGCTCTCGACCGTGGAGCGCGGCCGCTTCAGCAGCCCCGCGGGCGAGGTGGATGCAGTGCTTCGCCGGATCGATGAAGTTCCGTGGTGGAGTTTCGCGATCGCGCGCCACCTCTTCGGGCGCGAGCGACGAGCGCTCACTGCCGCGGACAAGCTCGGTGTAGCGCCGCCGCTCTTGTTCAGTACACGGCTCGCGCTCGTGCGCGGCTGGATCGACGGCTTGCCTCTCCACATCGCCAAACCGCACGGTGAGCGCGGGTTCTTCCGCTCGGCCAAAGCCGCCCTGCGCAAATTACATCGCGCTGGGATCTGCCACAACGATCTCGCCAAGGAACAGAACTGGCTGCGGGGACGCGACGGCCAAGCCTATCTTACGGATTTCCAGCTCGCCGCCCGCTTCTCGCGCCGTACCTGGCTGTTCCGTATCGCGGCCTACGAAGATTTGCGGCATCTGCTCAAGCACAAGCGGCGCTACGCTCCCGACGCGCTCACGCCCGCGGAGCGGCGCGTGCTAGCAAAGAAGAGCTTTCTAACCCGCGCATGGATGGCCAGCGGCAAGAAGGTCTACTACTGGGTCACCCGCGATGTGCTGCGCTTCACCGATCGCGAGGGCGGCGGGGCCCGGCTGGTCGAGGACGCGCCCCGGATCGCCGCCAGCCTCAAGGCGCACCCGCAGGTGCGCGAGACCGTGGTGGTGGCATTTCCCGATCGCCGAGTCGGAACCGGCCTTTACGCCTTCGTCGAGGCTAGCCTGGGCCTGACCGAGGACAGCCTGCGCGAATTCATCGCCTCGGAGGCTTTGCCCAGGGCGGCGTCAAACTCGCCGCCCCGGCCACCCGAACATCTGCAGGTGATCGAAGAATTGCCGCGAGGCGCTTCCGGCGAGGTGCGCAGTGAAATCCTGCAGCTCGTCGCGATGAACCAGGTCGATCTGATTGATCCGCTGCTCGCCAGCGAAAGCGAACGCGCCGTCGTCGCCCGCATCGTCGCCGATCGCCGCAACCTCCGCGACCGATTTGCGTTCTAGCGAAAGATGCGCGAAGGCCGTCTCGCCGCGCGCCAGATCAGCCACTGCCGGCGCCAGGGTGCAATCTCGACCGGCACGAACGGGTCGTAGTCGCCCCGCTCCATGCGCGCGAGCGTCGCTCCCGCTAGCGCGACTGGCAGCAGCGCGGGCATGGCGTCGGGCGACACCGTCCGTGCCATGTCCTGCGCCTGGCGGAGATGACGGCGGGCGCTGTCGCGCAAGTCCGCCAACGCCGAGCGCAACTGCGGCGTCGCCCGACCGATCCTGACATCTTCCCGGTCGGCTCCATGGCGCTCGAGCAATTCAAGAGGCACGAAGAGCTGACCGCGCGCGGCATGGAAGGGAAATGCCTTGAGCAGCCCGGCAATGGCATGGGCGAGCCCGGCGTGATGGCTGAGCGCGTCGATGTCGGAGGCGCCGTCGCCGTTCAGAATCTGCGCGGCAAGGGCAATGAGGCTGGAGGATGCACCGTCCGCGTACGCCTCAAGGTCGGCGAGCGTTGCCATCGGCTCGTCATAGAGATCGAATCTGCGCGCCGAGATCGTCGTCTGCAGACGCTCCGGCGGCAATCCGTAGCGCGCCACGCTCGCGCGCAAGGCCGATGCCACCGGATGGGCCTCGATCTCCCCCCTGCCGTCGCCGGCGAGCACGTCGCTCCACCATTGCAGCCGGATCTCGCCCGCCACCGGGTCGCGCACGACTTCGCGCACGCGCGCAATCTCCACGTTGAAGGCGTAGAGGGCAAACAGCGCCCCTCGCCGTTCGCGCGGAGCGAAGAGCGTGGCCAGGAACCGGTCCCTGTCAGCCGCGCGGACCAGCGCCTCGCAATGGGCGAATGCCTGCTGCATGGGCGTGCTCGGCCCGAGCGATTCGTTTCTCGCCGCGCCCAATCATGGCCGCGGCGGCCGCTTCTCCGCGGGTTCCTCGGCCTCCATGCGCGTCGTCCCGACGCCGAGATAGATCAAGATCGGGGCGGCAATGAAGACCGAGGTATAGGTGCCGACGAGCACCACGCCGAAGATCATCGTCGCGACAAAGCTGTGAATGGCGTGCCCGCCGAAAAACAGCAATGCCAAGAGCGCAAGCGTTACCGTCGCGTGGGTGATGATGGAACGCGAAAGCGTCGAATTGACCGAGACATTGAGCAGGTCCGGCATTGGCATGCGCTTGTATCGGCGCAGCATTTCTCGGATGCGGTCGTAGATCACCACGGTGTCGTTGAGGGAGTAACCCAGAATGGTGAGCAGCGCCGCGATGCTCGACAGGTCGAAGTCGATCTGTGTCAACGACATGTAACCGATGGTGAGCACGATATCGTGCACGTTCGCGATCATGGCGCCAAGCGCGAACTGCCATTCGAAACGGAACCAGAGGTAGATCAGGATCGCAAAGATCGCGAGGCCGAGGCCGATCGTGCTCTTGGCCAGCAGTTCCGACGACACCCGCGGCCCGACCACCTCGACCCTGCGGTAGTCCACTTCGTTGCCCAGCGCTTCCCGGACCTTGGCGATGGCGGCCGTCTGCGCCTGTTCGCCGCCCGGCTGCTGCGCGACGCGGATGAGCACGTCGGTGGGACCGCCGAATTCCTGCAACTGCACGTCGCCCAGCCCCAGTCCGCTCAGGGTCGTCCGCATCTTCGCAAGATCGGCCGGACCGCCCTTGGACTGGATCTCGATCAGGGTACCGCCGACGAAGTCGATCCCGAAGTTGAGGCCGTGAAAGAAGTAGAGCGCGATCGCGACGATCGACAGCAACGCTGAGATCGGGAAGCTGATGCGCCGGAAGCGCATGAAATCGAACTTGGTGTCGTCCGGAACGATCCGCAGCAGCGGGATAGAATGATATAGACGCACGTATGGTCCCGCCTATGAAATCGCCAATTGCCGCGGACGCGCCCACCTCACCCACCAAGCCACGATCAGTCGCGTCAATGTGAAGGCAGTGAAGACAGTCGTCACGATGCCGATGCCGAGGGTCACGGCAAAGCCGCGCACCGGACCGCTGCCGAAGAAGAACAACACCGCGGCGGCGATGAAGGTGGTGATGTTCGAATCGAGGATGGTCGCCAGCGCCCGGCTGAAACCGGCGTCGATGGCGGTAATGGGCGTGCGGCCGGTACGGACCTCTTCGCGAATGCGTTCGTAGATGAGCACGTTGCTGTCGACCGCAATTCCGATGGTGAGAACGATGCCGATGATGCCGGGGAGCGTGAGCGTTGCATTCAGGAGGGACAGAATGCCGAAAATCATCCCCACATTGATGGCGACGGCAATGGTGGCAAAGACACCGAACAAGCCGTAAGTCACGATCATGAAAACGGCAACGAGTGCCGCGCCGAAGTAGGACGCGTGCTTGCCCTTCTCGATCGAATCTTGGCCCAGACCCGCTCCCACCACGCGTTGCTCGATCACCGTCAGCTTCGCCGGCAGCGCGCCGGCTCGCAGCAGAATGGCAAGATTGTTGGCGGATTCCACGGTGAAGCTGCCCGAGATCTGACCGCTTCCACCCAGGATCGGTTCGCGAATGACGGGAGCCGAAATGACTTCGTCATCCAGCACGATCGCGAACGGCCGCCCCACGTTCTCCTGGGTGACCTGCGCGAACTTGCGGGCGCCGGAGGTATTGAACTTGAACGACACGATCGGTTCGCTGGTCCGCTGGTCGAAGCCGGGCTGCGCATCGGTGAGCTCATCACCCGATACGATCACCCGCTTCTCCAGGAGATAGGGCTGCCGATTTTCGGCCTTCGACCCGTAGACAATGTCCGACTCCGGCGGCGGCCGCCCTTGCAGAGCCTGCTCGACCGGGACCGAGGTGTCGACGAGGCGGAACGTGAGCTTGGCCGTCTTGCCGAGGATATCGAGCAGTTGCTGCGGATCCCCGAGACCCGGCACCTGCACCAGGATGCGATCATTACCCTGGCGTTGGATCGATGGTTCGACGAGGCCGAGCTGGTTGACGCGCTTGCCGATGATCTCGACCGATTGATCGACCACTTGCCGGACGCGCTCGAGCAGCGCGGGCTCCGTGACCGTGAGGCGCACGAGGCCGCCCCCGACGTTCTCGACGTCGAGCGAGCGCTGGCCGGTGCTTCCGAGGAAACCGCTGAGGGGCTGCGACAATTCCCGGAGCTTGGTCAGCCCCTGTTGCAGGTCGTTCTCGCGGATAATGACCTCGACCGAATTGCCCCGGACCACCGGCGCGCGGGTAAGACCGATGCGCGCCTCGCGCAGGACCCTGCGCACATCGTCTTGCAGTGCCAGGAGCTTCTGCCTGCGTACGTCGTTGGCATCGACCTCGAGCAGGATGTGCGAGCCGCCTTGCAGGTCGAGACCGAGCACGATGTGGCGTTGCGCCCATGCCGGCCATCGCTTGACAGTGCTCTCCGGGAAGAAGTTGGGAACCGCCAGCAGGCAGCAGATCAATGCCGTCAGCAGGATCGCGGTCGCCTTCCACTTGGAGATATAAAGCATGGATCGTCCCGGTTCACGCGTCGACTGGCTTCAGGCCGGCGATCAACTCGATCCACCCTCGTCCTTGACCGGCTCGCCCTTGGTACGAACGCCCGACACCATGGAGCGTACCTGGCGCACCCGCACCCCGTCGGCGATCTCGACCTCGATCTGATCGTCGTCGACGACCTTGGTCACTTTGCCCATCAATCCGCCGGAGGTAATGACCGTATCGCCACGGCGCAAGTTCTTGACCAGTTCCTGATGCTCCTTTGCGCGCTTTTGCTGCGGCCGCAGGATCAGAAAATACATGATGACGAAGATCAGCACGAAGGGCAGCAACTGCATCCACATGCTGTCGCCGCCGAACGGGCTTCCTTGAGCAAACGCGGGCGTCACAAACATCCTTCGGTCCTTTGTGCTTTCACTCCGCGCGCAATCGCCCCGCGCCGCCACAGGGGTTCGAAATCGGCGCGGACTATAGCGGCCGCAGGCCCAATTGCAATGTTGCCTTGCCCCGAGAATCCGCCCGATTCGGCCCTTTGGCACGGCGATCTTGCAGGCTTGCCGGCGCCCCGCTAAGGGTGCAGCGCACCGACCGAATCCCATGGCCAAACGCGTCAAAAAAGCAGCACCTGAGCCCTCCCGACGTGCCCGGATACCGAAGCAATCCGCGGGCTCGGAAGGCATATGGGAGCGCGTCGCGGCCGCGCTCGAGCGGCTGGCCCCCGGCGCGCCGGCGGCCCCTCATTTTGCGGCGGCCGATGCGTTCTCCTGGCATCCGGACGGGCGGCGGCTTGTTCCGGTCGCGCGGGTCAATCGCGTCGAGATGTCGCTGCTCAAGGGCATCGACCGCGTGCGCGATGTGCTGCTCGAAAACACCGAGCGCTTTGCCCGCGGACTACCGGCGAACAACGCACTCCTGTGGGGTGCGCGCGGGATGGGAAAATCCTCGCTGGTGAAGGCAGCGCATGCAACGGTCAACGCCGCGCATGGACACCGCAAGCGAAGCGATGGTCTGCTCAAACTCGTCGAGATTCATCGCGAGGACATCGAAACCTTGCCGGACCTGATGACGCTGATACGGGGAGCGCCCTACCGGTTCATCGTGTTCTGCGACGACCTTTCCTTCGAAGCCGAAGACACCAGCTACAAAGCGCTCAAGGCCATGCTTGAAGGCGGCATCGAGGGTCGCCCGGACAATGTCGTGTTCTACGCCACGTCTAACCGACGTCACCTGATGGCGCGCGAGATGATGGAGAACGAGCGCTCGACCGCGATCAATCCCGGCGAGGCCGTGGAGGAAAAGGTATCGCTCTCGGACCGATTCGGACTATGGCTCGGCTTCCACCGTTGCAGCCAGGACGAATTCTTGGCCATGGTCGACGGCTACATCGCCCATTTCGGCATTGCGCATCCGCTCGAGAAAATCCATCCCGAAGCGCTCGAATGGGCAACCACCCGCGGCGCGCGCTCGGGGCGGGTGGCATGGCAGTACGTGCAGGATCTCGCGGGCAGGCTGGGGGTCAAACTGGCGGACGGCGGAACAGCGAAATCGGAGAGCAAATAGCTCCCCGCGGCCTTGATCGTCCGTCCACGGCCCCTCTATGCGCCGTTCAGGAAGCGCGTCGGGTCGAGCGGCGAAGCTCCCTTGCGGATTTCGAAGTGAAGTTGCGGCGCGTTGACGTTGCCGGTCTGGCCGGAGCGCGCAATCACCTGTCCGCGTTTGACCTGGTCACCGCGCTTGACCAATAGTTCCTTGGCGTGAGCGTAAGCCGTGACGTAGCCGTTCGGATGGCGCACCAGGACGAGGTTGCCGTAGCCTTTGAGCTCATTGCCTGCATACGCCACGACCCCGTCCTCGGCGGCTTTCACCGGCGTGTTCTCCGGCAGGGCGATGTTGATGCCATCGTTCTGCTGGCCGTTGGGCGTGGGTCCATAGCCCGCGATGACGCGCCCATTCGCCGGCCAACGGAACTTCGGCAGTGCGCCGGTGCCTTCCGCCAGCTTGACGGCATCCTTGTCCAGCGTGTCGGTGGGCGCGATGACAGCCGCGCTCTGCGCGGGCTCGGCGTCCTTCACCGCCGCGGAAGGTGCCGGCTTGGCTTGAACGCCCGCGGCAGGAGCAGTGGGCTTCGCGACCGCTGCTTGTCCGCCCGGTATCACGAGACGGTCCCCGACATTGAGCGTGGTGGTGGACTGGATGTTGTTGGCCTTGGCGATCTCGTTGGCGGGCTTGTTGTAACGCCGCGCAATCTTGCTCAACGTGTCACCGCTTGCGACCACATGTACGCCGGCACTACTCGCCGGCATCGCGGCGGCCACCGGCGCAGGTGCGGACGCGGGCACGGGTGCGGGCGAAGCCGGACGGGTAGCGGGCGCTGCGGCGGCTGCAACCGGTGCTTGGGTGTAACGCGGAATCACGAGTCGCTGGCCGGGATAAATAATCGCCGGTGACGTGATGTTGTTCGACTGCATGATGACGGAGGCCGGCACGCCGTAGCGACGTGCAATGGCATCGACGGTCTCACCTGGCGCCACTGTGATCGCGCTGCCGCCATCCCAGCTCCAGTTGCCGTTCGGGGTAGGTTTGCGGACGACCGAGCGGGAGGCGTCAGGCGTCGCAGCCGCGTTTGCGCGGGCCTGGGTGGGCCCTTGCAAGGCCGCGCTCTTGCTGCCTGCCGGCGCGCCGGGGTTTCCTGTCCCCGACAGCTGAACTTGCGAGGGTTGCGGAGCCAGCGGCCGGCTCTCCACCCGGCTGACCGGCGCCCCCTGGGCGATCGAGCCGGTTGCCTCGGGAGTCATGGCCGACGAGAACGGGCTCTCGTTGAAACGGGACGCATCGCCGCTACAAGCAGCGACGCCGATGGTCGTCAGCGCCAGCGCAGCGACTCGCGGCCAGCACCGCGCGCGCAACCTCTCGAGAACGCAGGACATCGCCACCTACCCGCACGCACAACAAGCGTTGAGCTAACACCCTGCGGGTAAATAAGGCTTTAAGCGTTGACGATGCCTCAACCTTGTCGATTCAAGAACAAAATCATTACAATTCGCGCGCTTTTCCTGGCAAAAGCGGCACGAAGCGCACCCCGATCAGAGCCTCCTGTTTAATCCCCTGTTCACCCTTCGTGAGCTTAACCAGCTGCTGTGGTCCGCCATGCGGCCCGAGTGGCAAGATCATCACCCCGCCATTCGCCAACTGGGCGACCAGTTCATCGGGGATGGCTTCGGCGGCCGCTGTAACGATGATGCGCTCAAAGGGGGCGCCCTCGGAGACGCCGGCCAGACCATCCTCGGCCCGCACCTCGACATTGTCATAGCCCAGCGTCGCCAGCCGCTGGCGCGCGGTTTCCGCCAGGGTCCGATAGCGTTCGACGCTGATCACCTCGCGCGCGAGCCGCGAGAGGATGGCGGCCTGGTAGCCTGAACCCGTGCCCACTTCGAGCACACGACAGCCAGGCAGCACGCCGAGATGCTCGGTCATGAAGGCAACCACATAGGGCTGGCTGATGGTCTGGCCACAGGCAATCGGGAGCGCCTGATCCGCGTAGGCATTGTCGATGAAAGCGTTCTCGACGAAATGCTCGCGCGGCACCTCGTCCATGGCCCGCAGCACTGCCGGATCGCTGATGCCGCGCCGACGCAAGCCGAGCAGGAACTGCATACGGCCGACGTTGTCGTCGCCAGGCGGTTGCTTGGGCACGCCGAGTCTCCCCCCAGACCTTACCCCAAAACCGAGATTCGGCCAGAGTGCGAGCCAGAGGCAGTGTCGGTCTCGGCGTCACGACGCGGAACCAACGCGACCCCAGCGGGTTAGGCATCCGGGGCATGATGCCTTGAATCGAATTTGCGCAGAACCTAGGCGGCCTCCGCTTGTCGACGAGTCCCATCGGTCTTTACGAGAAGTGCCTCAACTTCGCCTTGACGGCCTGCTGGCGTGGTTCCGGCGGCAGGCCTAGACTGCCCTTGACTGAACCATTGTTTCCGCGCCAACGGAATCCCTCGAACAGGCGAGTGGCTTTCAGCGGTGATATGCCGCGTGCGCAACGCTCCACGCGTCGGTTGCGCAGCGGGGCGTGATCCGTACTTTCGACCGGCGTATCCATTGGAGGGTACAGAATGACGTCTGCCACGCAATTGCAGTCCGCGACTCCGGCCAAACGGATCCTCGTCGTCGAAGACGAGCTTATGATCCGAATGCTGCTCGAGGACATGCTGGGCGAACTTGGCTACACCGTCGCCGCCGAGGCCGCACGCATCGAGGAGGCGCTGGAGGCGGCGAAAAATGCCGATTTCGACATCGCAATCCTCGACGTCAATCTCAACGGTCAGCCGATTTCGCCTGTAGCGGATGCGCTCGTCGCCCGTGGCATGCCTTTCGTCTTTGCCACCGGCTATGGCGAACGCGGCCTTCCCGAACCGTATCGCGACCGCCCGACCCTCAAGAAGCCGTTCCAGATGGACGGGCTCAAACAAATGCTGCAGACCGCTCTGGACCGCGGGAAGAATTAAAGAATTAGTGCCGGTGAGTGGTCCGAGCTGGCCGCACGGGCCCAGCTCAATCGAACAACTCGGCGAGCTTGGTCATGAACGGCTCGTCCGTCATGTCCAGTCGCAGCGGCGTGACGGCGATCCGATTCTCAGCCAGCGCGAAAATATCGCTGCCGTCCGCAGGCTGCTGTCCACGGACTCGCACATAGGCGATCCAGTAGTAAGCATTGCCGCGACCGTCCTGTCGCGCCTCGATCTGCAACCGGTCCTGGCGGTTGCGACCCTGGTTCGTCACCGCGATGCCCTTGACCTCTCCGGGCGCGCAGTCGGGAAAATTGATGTTAATGAGCACGTCGCGCGGTATCCCGGCTGCCAGCACGCGCCGGATGATATCCGGTGCGAACCGGATCGCCGTCTCCCAGTGTGGTGGCTGGCTGCTGCGGGACTTATAGGCCTGCGAGAGCGCAACCGAGGGAATGCCGAGAATGGTCCCCTCGACCGCACCGGCGACGGTGCCTGAATAGATCACGTCCTCGCCGGCATTGCGGCCGCGGTTGACGCCGGAAAGAACCAGATTGGGAGGACGGTCTTTGATGACGTGCCGCGAGCCCATGATCACGCAGTCAGTGGGCGTGCCTTTGACCGCAAAGCGGCGCTCGCCGACTTCGCGCAGCCGCAACGGATCGTTGAGCGAAAGCGAATGCGAGACGCCGGACTGATCGAATTCGGGC
>Ga0207688_10000196_pt1 | contig 26802 bp, 34 predicted proteins | sample KBSMiscanthusM4_FD_184296 | JGI IMG/M metagenome (GOLD analysis project Ga0207688, IMG submission 184296) | Miscanthus rhizosphere microbial communities from Kellogg Biological Station, Michigan, USA - M4 (SPAdes) (version 2) | ecosystem: Host-associated > Plants > Roots > Rhizosphere ...
TTGTGCGCCCAGCCGGCACGACGACCGTGCTGCGAGATCACCCACACGCCCTTGTCGTCGGCACGACCGGTCAGAGGCACGCGGCGCGGCTGGCCCGACTTGGCGCCGGTGGTCTCCAATTCCACCACGAGCGACGAGCGGACGCCGATGCGGTCCATCGCCGCGACGAGCGGGTTCGCGACGGTGCGGCCCACCCGTCGTTCGAACTTGAACTTGCGCAGACCTTTACTGGCCATTGTCAACCTCCACAGTGTGTGGTTAACGACGTTAATAGAACGGTCTCTCAAAAACAAGGTGTCGGATGTGGCTTGCGGCAAGGAGACGCGGGCCGCACTTGGCGTCCTGTTCCGGAGCGCCTAGTCCGCCAGCGGCAGGCGCACCTCGAACCGCGCACCCGTCGCGAGGTTGTGCGCCGACAGCGTGCCCCGATGCGCCTGCACCAAGCCCGCCGCGATCGCCAGGCCCAGCCCCGAACCACTTGGCAGCGACGAGTCCGCCCGCGGCACCCGGTCGTTGGACCCCCGGTAGGCCACGTCGAAGACCCGCGGCAGGTCGGCCTCGTCGATGCCCACGCCGGTGTCGTCGACGCGCGCCCACGCGCCGTTCTCGTCGGACCCCAGCGCCAGCGACACCTTGCCGCCCTCCGGCGTGTGCGCGATCGCGTTGGCGACCAGGTTGGACAGCACCCGCACCAGCGCGCGATCGCTGCCGACCACTCGCACCGGCTCGTCCGGCAGCTCAGCCCTCAACTGCACCCCTGCGCGCTCCGCCGCGATCCTGTGCGCGGCCAGGACATCGTCGACGACCTCGTCCAGTGCCACCTTGTCGAACGCCGGCTGCACGGCGCCCGCATTGATCTTCGACATCTCGAACAGATCGTCAACCATCTCCGAGAGCCGAATCGACTCCTGTTCAATGGTTTTCGCGTGGACGCGGACCTCTGAATCGGGAACGACGCCATCGGCGATCGCTTCTGACACCGCGCGGATGCCGGCCAGCGGCGTGCGCAGGTCGTGGCTGACGAACGCGACCAGCCGACGTCGCGACTGCTCGGCGGCCCGCTCGGAATCGCGGATCTCCTGCTCCCACACCGTCCTTCGGGCCTGGTAACGCGCCAGCATCACCGCGGCCGGGATCGTCACCACCGACACGATCACCAGCACCACTGCGGTTCGCTCGAACGTCTCGGTGATCATGAACCCGCTGGCGCCGAGCACGCCGGTGAACGTCGCCAGCGTCGGTATCAGCACCAACGCCACCATGCTGACCGCAAGTGACCACGATCGCGCCAGCCGGATGATGATCGCCCCGGCCAGCACGACCGGCACCGAACAGGCCAGCGCCCATCCGACGATCTCCCAGAAGTCATTCGCCGGCATTGGCTAGGCCTTCTGCTCTTCGCGCGAGCGCTCATCGCCGCTCCACAGGTATCCACGGCCCCAGACCGTCTGCACCCGGTGGTGGTCGCCGAGCTTCGACCGCAGCCGTTTGACGTGCACAGTCACCGTCGACAGATCGCCAAAGTCCCAGCGCCACACCTGTTTCAGCAGTTCTTCACGGGAGAACACCTTGTCGCTGTGAGTGAGGAAGAACATCAGCAGGTCGAATTCGCGGTTGGTCAAGCTGATGGGCTCGCCGTTGATGGTCACCGAACGGGCGGCCGTCGAGACCGTCATGTCGCCGACAGCGATGTCCAGCGGCAGCACGCTCACTGGCGACGATGCACGCCGCAGCACCGAGCGGACCCGCAGCGCCAGCTCCCGCGGGCTGAATGGCTTGGTGAGGTAATCGTCGGCACCCGCTTCCAGTCCGGCGATCCGGTCGTCCTCCTCACCGAGCGCGGTCAGCAGAATCACGGGAACGGTATAGCCGCCGCGCTGACGCAGGCTGCGGCACAGCGTCAGGCCGTCGGGGCCGGGCATCATCACGTCGAGCACCGCGACGTCGATGCGTTCGGAGCCGAGCAACCGCAACGCCTCGGTGCCGTCGTGCGCGATGGAGACGTCGAGGCCGTCGCGTTCCAGATAACGGCGCACAACATCGCGCACTACGATGTCGTCGTCGGCAATCAGCACGCGCGTCATAGTTCAGACCTTAGTCTCGCGGCGCTGCTACCAGCGCCTATGTCATTGTTCCGTCACTGTTCATTCGTTGCCGGGCGCGACTTGGACGGCCTACCGTCGGGTGATATGCCGGACGTCACGGTGCTGCTGCCCTGCCTCAACGAGGCCGCGTCGCTGCCCGGCGTACTGGCGGCCATGCCCAATGGGTACAGGGCGCTGGTGATCGACAACAACAGCACTGATGGCACCGCGGAGGTTGCCCGTCGGCACGGTGCCGAGGTGGTCGCCGAACAACGACCGGGATACGGCTCGGCGGTGCATGCCGGAGTGGTCGCGGCCAGGACGCCGATCGTGGCGGTCATCGACGCCGACGGGTCCCTCGACGCACGCGAACTGCCGGCGTTGGTCGACGAGCTCGACCGCGGCGCCGACATGGCCATCGGGCGCCGCCGTGCCGTCGACGGGTTGCGATGGCCGTGGCATGCGCGGCTGGGCACCGCCGCGGTGTGTTGGCGGCTTCGCACCCGCTACGGACTGCCCGTGCATGACATCGCTCCGATGCGGGTGGCGCACCGCGACGCGCTGTTGGCACTGGGCGTGACGGACCGCCGATCGGGCTATCCGCTGGAACTGCTGGTGCGCGCGGCGCAAGCGGGCTGGCGCGTGGTCGAGCGCGACGTCGCATATGGCCCGCGCACCGGCGGCAAGTCGAAGGTCAGCGGTTCGGTGCGCGGAAGTTTCATTGCGGCACTTGACTTCTGGCGAGTGATCTCGTGATCCCCGTCGTCGTACTGGTGGTCGCCAAGGCGCCGGTGCCGGGGCAGGCGAAGACGAGGCTCGCGGCCAGCGTCGGAGATACGGCCGCCGCCGACATCGCCGCCGCCGCATTGCTGGACACGCTCGACGCGGTGGCCGCAGCACCTGTTGCGGCGCGGGTGGTGGCGCTGACCGGCGAGCTCAGCGCCGCGAGCTACGGTGCGGAGATTACGGCCGGCCTGGCCGATTTCACTGTCGTGCCGCAGCGCGGCGCCGGCTTCGCCGAGCGGCTGGCGAACGCGCACATCGACGCCGCCGCGGTGTCCGGCGGGCTGCCGGTGCTGCAGATCGGAATGGACACTCCGCAGGTCACCGACGAACTGATCGGCGATTGCGCACGCGAATTGCTCGCCGCCGACGCGGTGCTCGGACTGGCGCGGGATGGCGGTTGGTGGGTGCTCGGCGTCACCGAGGGCGCGATGGCCGACTGCCTGCGCAAGATCCCGATGTCGCGGTCCGACACCGGCGCTGCAACGCTCGCGGCACTGGAGAACACGGGTAAAAATGTGAGCCTCGTTCCGACGCTGGCCGATGTGGACACCATCGGCGATGTCGACGAAGTCCGTCGCGTCTGCGCGCCGGGCAGCCGGTTTGTGCGCGCCACCCGGGATGTGTCTCATGCTCGGTAATCTCTACGACCGCGCGCTCGACGGTGAGCGCTGCTGGCTCCGTCACGATGACGGCCGCGTTGACCGGCTGCCGGTGCGTAGCTGGCTCGGCGGCCGCAATGCCGACGAGCGCTTCGACAACGCAGTCGTCGGCCTGTGCGACGGCCCGACGATCGACCTGGGTTGCGGCCCTGGACGTTTGGTGGCCCATCTGGTGCAGCGGGGCGTGCCTGCACTCGGGATCGACCAGTCCGCCACCGCAGTCGCGCTGGCGCGCCGCAGCGGCGCCCCGGCACTGCGCCGCGACGTGTTCGATCCGCTGCCAGGGACAGGCCGGTGGCACACGGTGCTGTTGGCCGACGGCAACGTCGGCCTCGGCGGTGACCCGTGGCGGATCCTGCGGCGTGCAGGCGAATTGCTGCGCCACGGAGGACGCTGTGTGGCCGAATTCGACTCGGCCATCGAAGGAATCTACACGGGATGGGTCCGGCTCGAATCGTCGTGTGCGATCGGCCCGTGGTTCCAATGGGCGTCCGTTGGTATCGATTGCGCGGCGCGGCTAGCCGACGACGTCGGTTTTGTGGTCGTGGGAATCCACCCGATCGGCCGACGGGTCGTGGCCAGCCTGGCAGCGACATGAAGACCACCGCGTTGCGCGGCACGGCCGTCACCGCCCGTGTCGGCCTCGCATTGGGCGTCGCGGTCGCCGTGTGTTTCGTCACCGGGCTGATCAGTCACTTCATCCAGCATCCCCAGCCATGGTTCTTCTGGCCCACCCGTCCGGTCTGGCTGTACCGCGTCACCCAGGGCCTGCATGTCATCTCGGGCATTGCGGCCATCCCGCTGATCACCGTCAAACTGTGGTCGGTGTGGCCAAAGCTGTTCGAGCGTCCCATCATCGGCGGTCTCGTCCGGCAGATCGAGCGGTTGTCGATCCTGGTGCTGGTGGGGTCGATGCTGTTCCAACTCTCGACCGGGTTGCTGAACATCGCGCAGTGGTATGCGTTCAAGTTCTTCTTCACCACCAGTCACTATGCGATGGCGTACGTCGCGGCGGGCGCGGTGCTGGTGCACATCGGGGTCAAGCTGCCAATCATCCGTCGCGCACTGGGGGAGCCGGTCGACGACACACCGGTATTGGTCGGACCGACGCGGCGCTCTGTGTTGCGGGGGACGTGGCTTGCGGTGGCGTTGGCCACCGTCGTCACGGCGGGCCAGACGATTCCGCTGTTGCGCAAGGTGTCGGTGCTGGCACCGCGCTCAGGGCTAGGACCGCAAGGGGTTCCGATCAACCGGTCGGCGATCGCGGCGGGTGTGCTGCGCAGCGCGCGGTCACCGGATTATCGGTTGACGGTGACGAACGGGTCGACGACGCGGGCATTCAGCTTCGCCGACCTGCAGGCGATGCCGCAGGCGACGCACCGGCTGCCGATCGCGTGTGTCGAAGGGTGGAGCGTCGATGCCGAGTGGACTGGGGTCGTGCTCGCCGACCTGGTCGCGGCCGTGGGCGCGTCCCGCGAATCGGACGTGCGGATGATCTCGCTGGAACCGCCTGGGCCGTACTCGCGGACAGTGGTCCCGGCGCGGCATGCTCGTGACGCCAAGACATTGATCGCGCTGAAGCTCAACGGTCAGACGCTGGACCTCGACCACGGGTACCCATGTCGCCTGATCGCACCGACCAGACCCGGTGTGCTGCAGACGAAATGGCTGTCGCGCATTGAGGTGGTGGCGCGATGAGGGCGCCACCATCGGGGGAAGCGCCATGATCACCCGCATCGCCTTGATCGTGCTCGGGTTGATACTGGGCGTGTACGGCGCGGTGCTGGTGTGGGAGAACCCGCCTGTGATCATCATGCGGATCCTGGTGTGGGCGCTCGTCGGCGTGGTGCTGCACGACGCGGTGTTCGCGCCGGTATGTGTGGCGTTAGGTTTCGCCGCTCGCCGGCTGATCCCGGGTAAGTGGTGGGCACCCATCGCGGTGGCCGCGTTCTGCAGTGTCGTGCTGGCGTTCCTGGCGATCCCGGTGTACGGCAAACCTGGTATGCGTCCGGACAATTTGACCGTGCTGGACCGCAATTATCCACTGGGGCTGTCCATCTCGCTCGCGATTGTGTGGCTGTGCCTGCTGATCTACTTCTTGGTGGCGCGGCTGTTACCAGTTCGTCAGGATGAAATGGTTGAGCAGGAGAGCGCCGGCGACGTTGAGCCCCAGCCACCAGCGGTGTGACCGCTGCGGCAACAACGCTCCTGTCGCGGTGAGCCACACCGTGAACGGCAGCCAGATGCGTTCCGTCTCGGCCTTGCTCAGCATGGACAGATCCGCGAACACGATCGCCAGCAGCGCGCCGAGCACCACGAGGTGCAGCCCGGAGCGCCGCTTGATCGCCGCAACGTCGAATGCACGGCCGATACCGGCCACGCTGCCGAGCCCGATGGCACACACCACCGACGCGAAGTTCGCCCACGACCAGTACTGGAACGGCCGGTCGTTGGCGATGCCCTGCCAATAGCGTTCCTGCACCAGCGTGTAGCCGTCGAACCACCAGAAGCCCGCGACCGCGAACACGCCGACGACCGCCAGCGCGCCAAGCACCGCGGGAACCAGCGCACGCACGGCGGACCGCCAGTCCACCGCCGCGATCAGCACTGCCACCGCAGGCAGCGCCATCAATGCGAGGCCGTAGTTCAAGAAGATGCCCCAGCCGAGCAAGAGGCCGGAGCCCGCAGCGGCCACCACCGGCCGCCGCACCGAGCGCCGAGCGGCCAACGCCAACAACGCGATGCCCCACGCGGCCACGCCTGCGAAATAGCCGTCGGCGGACACCGCGACCCAGATGGCCGTCGGCGCCACCGCGACGAACGGCGCCGCCAGCCGGGCCGTGTTCTCGTCCGCCAACGCGCGGACCGCCACCACGATCGCGGCCGCGGCACTGGACCCGACCAGCAGGCACAGCAGTCCCGCCCACGCACCGCCGCCCAGCCCGATGCGGTCGAGCCAGACGAACGTCAGCAGTGCGCCCGGCGGATGACCCGACACGTGCGTGATCCACGAATTCGGTTGGAAATCAGGGATTCTGCTGGCGAACGTGCGCACCGCTTCGGGAATGTCGGTAACGGTGGGCACCTGGCGCAGGTACTCGTGCTGCGCGACGAGACGATGCGCGAAGCCCCGCTGCCATCCGTCGATCATCGCCAGCGAAAAAGCCCACGCACACCCGGTGACCCAGGTGACCCACGTCAGCACCCGCCTCGGCAGGCGAAGTGCGACCGCCTGCCCCCACAGCACAGCCGCGATGCCGATGACGATCGCCGGGACCGTGCCCCAGCCGACGTGGGCGTTCCACCATCCGAAGATCGGCGCGGTGTCGGCGAAGCTGTGGAGCCGCGCCGCTGAGGCGTGGATCAGCGGGGTGGCGATGCCAGCCAAAAAGCTGAGGTGCAGATGCGGCACGACGAAGGCCGCGACCACCAGGAGCACGCCGACGGCGGCCGCCACCGCCTCCCTGCGACCGATCCGCACGCCCGCCAGCCTATTGCCCGGCCAGCCCGACCCGTCTGACGAATCGGTGACGCCTCGCGTGCAACGCGACTGTGTAACGCCGGGCCCGTGTTGGACCACACGACGCGGCAGATCGTGCGCGCCAAAGCTGAGGAAGGAACACGACCGATGTCGGATGCCCCTATTGTCTTTCCAACCCGCATCAACTTATCGAGGTGGCTGACCACCGCCGGTCAGATCGTGAGCCGGTACGGTCTCGTGGTCGTGCTGGCGTGGATCGGCTTCGGCAAGTTCGCGAAAATGGAGGCCCGGGTGCTCATCGAGCACAGCCCGCTGATGTCGTGGATGTACGACTTCCTCAGCGTCGGCGCGGTCGCGAAGGCGCTGGGTACGGCAGAGATCGTTGCCGCGGTTCTCATCGCGCTTCGGCCGGTGTGGCCGAAAGTCTCGGCGGTGGGCAGCGCCATGGCAATAGTGCTGTTCCTCGGCACGTTGAGCTTCTTGTTCACGACTCCGGGCCTTGTGGCAACGCATTACGACGGCCTTCCCGTCCTCGGTGCCCAGCCGGGCCAGTTTCTGCTCAAGGATCTGGTGCTGATCGGTGTGGCGGTATGGACCCTCGGGGATGCCCTCGGCGCGCGCACGAAACAAGGGACGACATCGACGACTGCTGATCTGATGAGGGCATGAACACACTGCCTTTCTGCAACGTCGAGTTGGCCGAGCGCATCGAACGTGTGGAAGCGCAAATGATCACCACGGCCACCGAGGCCGCCCGAAGGCGCTTGGGCGCCGCGACGTTCGTCATTCCGATAGCGGGCGGCGCGGCGTGCTACGCCGAGGACGGCTCGCCACTGAACAAGATGGTGGGGCTCGGCTTCGGCGGTGTGCCTAGCGGCGACGCTCTGGATGAGATCGAGCAGGCGTTCGCAGCGCGCGGGTCCGCCGCGCAGGTCGAACTATCGAACCTTGCGGATCCCGCCATCGGTGCAGCCCTGACGAGCCGGGGGTATCAATTGGTGTCGTTCGAGAATGTGCTGGGACGTTCCCTCGACGGCGGACTGCAGCCGGTCACCCCACCTGGGGTCGAGGTCCGGCTGAGCGACGACCGCGCGGCGTGGCTCAATGTGGTGGTCGATGGCTTCGCCCATCCCGACGGCGAGGGTGTGCCCTCCCACGAGCATTTCCCGCGCGAGATCGTGGAGAAGGCGATAGGGGACATCGAACAGGCCGGCGCCACACCGTATCTCGCGTTCAGCGACGGCGTCGTCGCCGGTGGCGCGAGCATGCGAATGTGTGAAGGCGTGGCGCAGCTCACCGGTGCGGCGACGGCACCCGCGTATCGCCGTCGCGGCGTGCAGACCGCGCTGCTGTCGGCGCGGCTGGTCGAGGCCGCGCGCGCCGGCTGCGACATCGCCGTCGTGACGACCCAGCCGGGTTCGAAATCGCAGCAGAATGTGCAGCGCCGAGGCTTTCACCTGCTCTACACCCGTGCAATTCTGGTGAAGCCCCCGAGCTGATCCGTACCGTTCGTTCCATAACGGTGTAGCCTGGTCGCGTGCCCCGTCCCCGCGAGTTCGATGAAAGCGATGTGGTTGCCGCCGCCCGCGACGAGTTCTGGTCGCGCGGGTACGCCGCAACGTCGGTCGACGACCTGACGACCGTCACGGGACTGGGCAAGGGCAGCCTGTACGGGGCGTTCGGCGACAAGCACGGCCTGTTTCTGCGTGCGCTCGAGGACTACATCGGCACCGCGCTCGACGGTCTTCGCGCCCAGCTCCGCGATCCCAGACACAGCGCGTATGACCGGCTGGCGCGACATATTCGCGCGCAGGCGAGGGACATCGCCGCCGACAAGTCACGGCGCGGCTGCATGATGGCCAAGAGCGCCGCCGAACTGAGCGCCACCGATGAGACCGTGGAGCGGGCGGTCGAGCATGCCTACGCGACATGGACCACAGAACTCGCCAACTGCATCAAAGAGGCGCAGCGCGATGGAACGATCGATAAGAGGCAGAATCCGCAGGAGCTGGGCACGACCCTGCTGGCGTTCATGCGGGGGCAGGAAGCACTTCACAAGGCCGGCGTGAAGTCCGCACAGCTCAAGGCGTCGGCCGAGCAGATGATCGCGCTGATCCCGACCGGCCGGAAGTAGCACGGAATAGAAGCGAAGGCCAACGTGTAGTAGTTCTTGACCGAATGGTCCATAATTATCGAAAGGCACGACCATGGCACTTCTGAAGGGCAAGACAGCGGTAATCACCGGCGGCACCACCGGCATCGGCTTGGCCACCGCCAAGCAATTCGTCGAGGAGGGCGCGTACGTGTTCATCAGCGGGCGGCGTCAGGCCGAACTCGATTCAGCGGTCAGGGAAATCGGCGATAACGTCACCGGCGTGCAGGGGGACGTGAGCAAGGCAGAGGATCTCGACCGGCTGTACGCCGCGGTCGCCGACAGCGGTCGGCGCCTTGACGTGGTGTTCGCGAACGCGGCGGTGATCGACGTCGCACGGATAGGCGACATCACCGAGGAGCATCTGGACTATCAGCTGGACGTCGACTTCAAGGGCGTGGTTTTCACCGTGCAGAAGGCGCTGCCGCTGCTCAATGACGGTGGCTCGATCATCCTCAACTCGTCGAACACAAACGCCAAGGGCAGCGACGGCATCGGGGTGTACGCGGCGATCAAGGCGGCGCTGCGGTCGTTCGCCCGTACGTGGGCAAGCGAGTTGCGGGACCGTAAGATTCGCGTCAATGTGGTCAGCCCCGGCGCGACGGAGACGCCCGGCATCAACAAGCTCGCCGAGATGCTGTTCCCCGGCCCCAACGCTGCACAGCAGTTCGAGGACTACCAGATCAGCGCCGTCCCGCTGGCCCGCTACGGCACTGCAGAAGAGGTCGCGAACGCGGCGCTGTTCCTGGCATCCGATCTGAGCAGCTTCACCACCGGCGCCGACATTCCCGTCGACGGCGGCATCAACCAGATCTGAATGCTCAACCCCCGCGAGCGACCGCTGTTGTACACGCTGATGCGGCGTGTCGGTGCACAGACATGGTCGCTCGCGGGTCTTAGTAGAGGACCTTCCGCATGTTGGCCTCGCTGTAGCGCGCATCGAGTTCTGCTTGCGTCCAGTCGTACCGGATCGCCTTGGCGATCTGCGCGACGCTGGGGATGGCGGTTGGATTCCACGTCGAAGGGTCCCAGGCGTCGGACCGCAGAAATGCCTTGGCGCAGTGGAAGAACACCTCTTCGACGTCGATCTCCAGCGCGAGGATCGGCCGCTTGCCCTTGACGGTCATCGCTTCGAAGTAGTCGGCGTCGGCGAGGATCCGGGCGGTTCCGTTGATGCGCAACGTGTCCCCGCGGCCGGGGATGAGGAACAGCGTGCCGACATGCGGCCGCTCCAACACGTTGAGGTGGCCGTCCACTCGCCTGTTTCCCGGCCGCTCCGGAATCGCGATCGTGGTGTCGTCGATGACGTGGACGAAGCCCGGCGGGTCGCCCTTCGGTGAGACGTCGACACGGCCGTCTGCGTCCGTCGTCGCGACGAATCCCAGCGGCGAATGGGCCAGCCAGTCGCGCTGGATCGGCGACAGCCGGTCCTTCACCTTGTTGGCGACGTACTGGTCGGGCTGGCCGACGATCGCGCGGAGCTCGTCGACGCTGTTCACTTCGCGGCGCATTGCCACATCATCCTCCTTACGTTTACTTCACGGTCGCCCACGCCTGTCACGCTCCGCCGATGACTGACGTCGTCCAGAATCCTGACACAACCCCTGCCATCACCCACGAGCCCAGCCGCACCGGATTGTCCGGTGACGCGTTGCGTCGCGGCGTCGTCGACCATCTGCGCTACTCGATCGGCCGGCCGGCGGCCGCCTTGAAATCAGAGCACTACTACCGGGCACTTGCGCTGGCAGTCCGCGACCGCATGCAGGACAACCGATTGGCGTCCACGCAGACGTCGCTCGACCTCGGTCGGAAGGTGACCTGCTACCTCTCGGCCGAATTCCTGATGGGCCCGCAGCTCGGCAGCAACCTGCTCAACCTCGGCATCGAAGGCGCGGCCCGGGAGGCGTTGGCGTCGCTGGGGCAGGACCTCGACAACGTGCTGGCATGCGAGGAGGAACCGGGGCTCGGCAACGGCGGTCTGGGACGGCTGGCCGCGTGCTATCTCGACTCGCTGGCCACCCTCGAGCGCCCGGCCATCGGCTACGGCATCCGCTACGAGTTCGGCATCTTCGATCAGGAGATCCACGACGGCTGGCAGGTCGAGAAGACCGACAACTGGCTGGTCAACGGAAACCCATGGGAGATCGCCAAGCCCGATGTGAACTACCTCGTCAAGTGGGGCGGCTACGCCGAGCACTACGCCGACGACGCAGGCCACGACCGGGTCCGCTGGGTGCCGGGACGGGTGCTGAAGGGGGTCGCCTACGACACGCCGATCCAGGGCTACGGCGTGAACACCTGCAACGTGCTGACGTTGTGGACTGCACGAGCCGTCCAGTCGTTTGCGTTGGACGCCTTCAACACCGGCGACTACTACAAGGCGGTCGAGGACGAGGTCAACTCGGAAACCGTCACCAAGGTGCTCTACCCGAACGACGAGCCCGAGGCGGGCAAGCGGCTTCGCCTGCTGCAGCAGTACTTCTGCGTGTCGTGTTCTCTGCAGCACGTGCTGCACATCGTCGATGATCTGGCCGACTTGTCCGTTAAGGACCTTCCCCAGCGATTCGCGTTGCAGCTCACCGACACCCATCCCTCGATCGGCGTCGCCGAACTCATGCGGATCCTGGTCGACGAGCGGCAGCTGTACTGGGGCGAGGCGTGGGAGATCACGGTGGCGTCGTTCGGCTACACCAACCACACGTTGCTCCCGGAGGCGCTGGAGACCTGGCCGCTGGCGATGTTCGCCGAATCACTGCCCCGGCACCTCGAGATCATCTACGAGATCAACCGGCGGTTCCTCGACGAGGTGCGCGCCAAGTTCCCGGGCGACGATGCCCGGCTGCGCCGGATGTCGCTGATCGCCGAGGACAACGGCAGAGCGTGCGGATGGCGCACCTCGCGACGGTCGGCAGCCACGCGATCAACGGCGTCGCCGCGCTGCACTCCGAGCTGCTCAAAGACAGTGTGCTGAAAGACTTTTACGAACTGTGGCCGGAACGGTTCTCCAACAAGACCAACGGCGTCACGCCACGGCGGTTCCTCGCGCTCGCCAACCCGGGCCTGCGGGAGCTGCTCGACGACACGATCGGTGACGGCTGGCTGACGGACCTGTATCAGCTTCGCGGGCTGGAGGCCTACGCGGACGACACCGCCTTCCACGGCCAGTGGCGCGCAGTCAAGCGGGCCAACAAAGCGCGACTGGCCGACTTCGTCCGCTCGACAGCCGGCGTCGGGCTGAATCCCGACTGGCTGTTCGACATTCAGGTGAAGCGGATCCACGAGTACAAGCGCCAGCACCTCAACGTGTTGAACATCGTCACGCAGTATCGCCGGCTGAAACAGAATTCCGATCTGCAGATTCCACCGCGCGCATTCATCTTCGGCGGCAAGGCGGCGCCCGGCTATTTCATGGCCAAGCGAATCATCAAGCTGATCAACGCCGTCGGCGAGACGGTCAATGCGGACAACTTCTTCCTGTTCGGGCTGTCAGTCGAGGAGGTCGAGCGGATCAAGCGCGACGGCTACCGGCCGTCGGACTACATCGACGGCAACAGCGAGTTGGCCGCCGTGCTCGACCTGATCGCCGGTGGGGCGTTCGCCGACGGCGACACCGAGGTGTTCCGCCCGCTGGTCGACAACCTGCGCTACGACGACCCGTTCCTGGTCCTCGCCGACTACGCGGCGTACGTGTCCTGCCAGTAGCAGGTGAGTGCGGCATGGCAGGACACCGCGGCGTGGATGCGGATGTCGATCCTGAACACCGCGCGCAGTGGCAAGTTCTCGTCGGACCGGGCCATCACGGAGTACTGCGACGACATCTGGAATGTCTGGCCGGTGACCGTCACGCGCTAGCTCACCGGGGCGCAGGTCGGAGTCAAGCCGGAGAAGTGAACTGCAGGCATGCCGTCGACGGTGACGAAATCCGTTCCGGGAGACCAGGTTGTGCCCGGTTGAATCCAGGGTGGGACACCGTGGGGATAGGCGATCGTCAAGTCGGAGTAGAACTTAACGCCCGACGGGCACGCGGGACTTGTTGGCGCTGAAGCGTTCCACGCGTGCACGACGATGGGGTTGAACAGCCGGGTGCCTTCCGCGCAATCGGGCTTGCACTCGACGGAGCTGTCCGTGCCCGTGCCGCGTGCGCCGTCGGGCCCCCACGAACTCCACGTCATGTCTTCCATGACGCCGGTGGTGTCACAGTTGTACGCGAAGGAGTTGGGCCGCTGCAGCGGAGGCTGGCTCGGGTCGAAGCACTTGCCGATAGCGAAATCGGCATCGCTCTCTTCGGCGGGGTCCGCCGATGCGATGGCGGCCCCGCCGAACAGGGCAAGTGTGCAGGCGGCCAGAACGAGTGCGCGGATCACGCCCGGATGCTAGCAACCGCGCCGGCTGGCCGCTGAGGTCTCAGTCGTGGGAGGGGCACGACACGTCGACGAAGACCTGGGTGTGCTGCTTCTCCTGCACCGTGTCCGTCTCATTGAGAGTGGGGTGCACATCGGTCGCGGTGCAGAGCTTCAGCGGTACCTGGACGAGCCCGTTGACCTGCACGTTGTAGCCCTCGGCCTTGAGGCTGTCGACGACGTCGGCGGCCGTCCCGGCGTTCGGGAACGCCGCGGCCGTTCCTGCAAGACCCAGGGCCGCAGCCCCGAGCGCCACTGCTGCCAATGGGGTGATGACGAAGTTCTTCATTTCCAAGCCTTTCTGCGGATCCGCGATCTGCTGTTGCCGTAAATGCTGTCTGGCCAGCAGTTTGGAAACTTGGAGAAGGTGTGGAGATCCGGTGGAGATTGGCGGTGATTAGTCGACAGGAACGCCGGGTAGCCGAGCGTCAGGAGGTACTGCCATGGCACACCATGTCGAGGTCGACCCGGCTCTGTGGGAGGAGTTCCACCGCGTCGTGAACATGACATCGCGGGAGCTGATGGACTGGCTGCGCACTCGGTCGGCGGACGAGGAGACCGAGGAACTGCCCGATCATGCGGGGACCAAGACCGGGCGTGCAGTGCTAGAGATCCTGGAGAAGCGGCGGGTGGACCTCACCGACGAGGACGAGCGTGTCATGCGCAAGGTCATCGACCGGATCCACGCTGAGCGCCGTGACGACCTGGAGCCGACCGCCGGTCAGGAGAACTGGCGGCACGGCTGATGACCATCGGCCACGACCCGCTGAAGCCGCCCCGCTAACCGAATCGCGCGGCGAGTTCGCGCCTGTCCACCTTCCCGATGCCGCGGCGGGGCAGCTCGCCGACGATATGAACCTCTCGCGGCGCGGCAGTCGACGGCAACGTTGAAGCGACGTGCGCGCGCAGCTCGGCCAGCGTGGGTGCTGCACACGCCGTCGCCACCACGATCGCCGCGACCACTCGCTCGCCCAGCCGTTCGTCCGCGACGCCGAACACCGCGCAATCCGCGACCGCTGGATGCCGTGCCAACGCCGCCTCCACCAGTTGCGGCAACACCGTCAACCCGCCCGTGCTGATCGCGTCGTCGACTCGGCCCAGCACCCGCAACACGCCCGAATCATCAACGGCGCCCAAATCGTCGGTGCGAAACCAGCCCGGCTCCGCGAACGGATCCGGCTGCACCGCGTTGCGGTAACCCTTCGCCAGCGTCGCGCCGCCGAGCACCACCCGGCCGTCATTTGATGTCGCCGACCTTTCGGCTCCGTCATTTGATGTCGCCGACCTTTCGACCCGCACCCGCACTCCGTCCAGCGCGACGCCGTCGTAAACGCAGCCGCCCGCCGTCTCGCTCATCCCGTAGGTCCGCACCACCGAAATCCTCGCTGCCGAAGCTCTTTCGGCGACTCCTTGCGGCATCGGCCCGCCGCCGATCAGCACAGCGTCCAGCGATGCGAGCGCCGCTGCGGCCGCCGGATTCCGCAGAGCCCTGTCAAGCTGCGCCGCCACCAACGACGCGTACCGCCGACCCGACCCCAGTGACGCTACAGCGGAAGCCAATTCGGCCCCGTCGAACCCTGCAGACACCGCGACCGGCGTCGTACCCGCGACAACGCTGCGCACCAGCACCTGCAGCCCGGCGACGTGGTAGGCGGGCAGCGCAAGCAGCCACCGCCCGGGGCCCCCCAGCCGGCGGTGAGTGGCTTCGGCGCTGGCGGTCAACGCCGACGCGGTGAGCATCGCGCCTTTGGGCACACCAGTGGTACCCGACGTGGAAACCACGAGCGCGATGTCGTCGTCGATCGGCTCGCCTGCGCGCAACGATTCTGTCAGAAGCGAGGTTTGGCGCGCGTCGTCGGCTGGCACCGGTAACACCGCCCCGTCTCCACCCAGCGCATCCGCTAACAGCGGCAGCAGCGACAGCGCTGACGTGCCTGACGGGACGGTGAGTGGGCGCAGGACGGCTATTCCGTCTCCTCGGCGTCGCGCGGGTCGTCGAGCGGCCATCCCTTGGCGGCCAGGCGGTTTCGCACTCGCTCAAGGTCTTCGGGCGCGGGCAATTCGTCGGTGATCTGGGTGATCAGCACGCCGATGTCGACCGCGTCGAACTCGCCGCGGTTGGTCAGTTCCTTCACGACGGCCCTGACCTCGTCGTCTGTCAGTCGCCTGCTGAGGAGCGCGAACAGCGGAACTCGATCGGGTCCCGGCACCCCTTCGGGATAGCCGGAGGTGATCCACGCGACGATCTTGGCGAGAAACTTGGTCACAGTGTCAGCTCCCCACGGAGGGCCAGGCGGCCTCGGTTCCCTTGACGGGTCGATGGTAGTGCTCCGCGTTGTCGACGGCGCAGGCCAACGCTCTCAGACCGCCGGGTGAACAGTAGATGAACACATCCTCGGTTTGGGCAAAGAGACAGGTCAGAGCGTTTTTTTGAGCCGCTGGCCGCTGGTCAAATTTGCCGCTGTGGCCCCAGAATTAGCAGCCATGAGCGCAGAGATGATCATCCTGGTGCTGCTGATCGCGACGGCACTGGCCTTCGACTTCACCAACGGATTCCACGACACCGGCAATGCCATGGCGACGTCGATCGCCACCGGTGCTCTCAAGCCAAAGACCGCTGTGCTGCTGGCCGGCGTCCTGAATCTCGTCGGCGCCTTCCTCTCGGTCGAGGTCGCCGTCACGGTGACCACGTCGGTGCTGAAGGTGCAGGACAGCAAGACGGGGCACCTCATCCCGTCGATCACACCATCGACGGGCTTGACGATCATCTTCGCCGGACTTATCGGCGGCATCCTTTGGAACCTGCTCACCTGGCTGTTCGGCATTCCGTCGAGTTCGTCGCACGCGCTGTTCGGTGGCCTGATCGGCGCCGGCCTCGCCGCGCTCGGCACCGCAGGCGTGAACTGGAGCGGCGTCACCTCCAAGGTGATCGTCCCGGCCGTCGCTGCGCCCGTGATCGCCTGCCTCGTCGCGGCCTGCGGAACCTGGCTGGTTTACCGCATCACCCGCAGTGTCATGGCGAAGCGGCGTGAAGAAGGCTTCCGCTGGGGCCAGATCGCCACAGCGTCGCTCGTGGCGCTCTCGCATGGCACCAACGACGCGCAGAAGACGATGGGCGTCATCGCGCTTGCCCTCATCACGACGGGCCACCTGACCGGCGACGTGAAGAAGGACGGCCTGCCGTTTTGGATCATCTTCAGCTGTGCGCTCGCGATCGGCCTTGGCACCTACATCGGTGGCTGGCGGGTGATCCGCACCCTCGGGAAGGGACTGGTCGAAATCGAGTCTCCGCAGGGCCTGGCCGCCGAGGCGTCATCGGCGGCGATCATCCTCAGCTCCAGCGCCGCGGGCATGGCCCTGTCGACCACCCACGTGGCCACCGGTTCGATCCTGGGCAGCGGCGTCGGCAAGCCGGGCGCCGAGGTGCGCTGGGCAGTGGCCGGCCGCATGGCGGTCGCCTGGCTGGTCACCCTGCCCGCCGCCGCACTCATGGGCGCTCTGGCGTTCTGGCTCTCGCACGGAGTCGAGTCCCTGACCGGTTCGGACCTGGCAGGCGACGGCCTGATATTCGTCATCCTGTGCGCGCTGTCCCTCTACATCTGGTGGCGCGCCCAGAAGCAGAAGGTCGACAGCAACAACGTCAACGCCGATTGGGACTCCTCGACCAACTCCGTGGTCCCCGCCGACGTCCGCGACGCCTCGAAAGAGGCCAAGCCCACGGCCGCGGTCTGATCGCGCCGATTCCCGCCTAGCCAAAGGAAACGTCGATGACTTATCTGGAAAGCATCTTCAAGGTGCTCGTTGTGGGACTCGTTCTCGGCGCCGGCCTGCCCGCGATCTTCGCGGTCGGCATGGTCGCCTACTCGAAGGGAGCCGGCGGCCAAAACGACGACGGCACCGTGCAGGCGCCCAACCCGGCGCTGAAGTATGTGGGCATACTGCTGTTCCTGTTCGTCGCCTGGGTGATCGTCACCGCGGTGGCCTGGATCACCAGGGCGACGCTCATCCACCACTTCGGTTTCGATCCCTTCCCCTTCATCAAGAGCTGAGGCAGGCGCATGACCGAGAACCACACTGTCCTGGACAACGTGCTGAGGTGGCTGCACGACGGCTACCCGGAGGGTGTTCCACCGAAGGACTACTTCGCGCTCCTGGCGCTGCTGAAGCGGTCGCTGACGGAGGAGGAGGTGGTCAGGGCGGCCCAGTCGATCCTGAGGGGGAGCGACTCCGACACGGTGACTGAAGATGAGATCCGCACGGCTGTGCAGGCGGTAATCGACAAGGAACCGAACCCGGAGGAGATCCACCAGGTCGCGTCGCGGCTGGCCTCCGTCGGATGGCCGCTGGCGTCGCCTGTTCGCTGAACCATCTCGGTCTGACGGCCATGGTCAGCCGGGGGCTGTCAGTGTCTGGTGTCGTGCCGCAACGGGTGATTTTCGGGCACCTGGACGAAGATCAGCAGGACACCATCGGGATCGACGACATGCATCTCGTGCAGCCCCCACGGTTCCTGCTTTGCCTCGCGGGCGATTTCGACGCCCCGGCCCTTGAGCTCCTTCTCGGCGGCGTACACGTCGCGGACCTGAAGCCACATGGTGCCGCCCGCGCTGGGTGTGCCGTGGCCGGCGAGTTCGATCAGCGACTGGCCTGCGTAGAACACCGTGCCCGCGCCGTAGTCGCGGGCGATCGCGAGTCCGAGTTCGTCGCGATAGAACCTCAGCGACCGCTGGTAGTCCGCCGGCCGGATGAGCATTCGGCTGGCCAGGATCTCCATGAATCCGTGTCTATCACGTCTCGCCCAGGATTCGGACACGACACGATCACCGGACGCGGCGCTCGACGCCCGCCCAATACGGCTCGCGTAGTTGTCGTTTGAGCAGTTTGCCGCTCGGGTTGCGCGGCAGCTCTGCGGCGAAGTCGACCGACTTGGGCAGCTTGTAGCCCGCCAGCAGGTCGCGGGCGAAAGCGATCAGATCCTCCTGCACGGGCGAGGTGCCCGCCGCCGGCACAACGACGGCCTTCACCGCTTCACCCCACTTTTCGTCGGGCACACCGATGACCGCTACATCGCCGACATCCGGGTGTGTCATCAGAACGTTCTCCACCTCGGCCGGGTACACGTTCTCGCCGCCCGAGACGATCATGTCCTTCACCCGGTCGAACAGGTAGATGTAGCCCTCGTCGTCGAGATAGCCGGCGTCGCCGGTTTTCAGCCAGCCGTCGGGTGTGACGGTCGCCGAGGTGGCCGTCGGGTTGTTCCAGTAGCCGGCCATGTTCTGCGGCGAGCGGGTCCACAGTTCGCCCACTGTTCCGACCGGGACGTCCTCGCCGTTGGCGTCGACGATCCGAACCTCCACCCATGCGAACGGTTTCCCGCACGACCGAAGCAAGTTCGCCTTGTGTACCGGGTCATGGTCGACGCCTTCGAGATGCGTTATGGCACCGTTGGTTTCGGTAAGACCGTAGACCTGAATGAATTCGCAGCCGAGCCGTTCCATGCCCTTGACGAGGATGTCGTCGCTGATTGGCGAGGCGCCGTAGACGAGGGTCCGCAGGCTGGAGAAGTCGGTTTCTTCGACGCCGGGTGTGACGAGCAGAAATTGGATCAATGCGGGGACCATGAAGGCATTGGTGATTCGATGCCGCGAAATGGCCTGCAATATCGCCGCCGGGTCGACGTCGCGCATCACGACATTCGTAGAGCCGCAGTAGTGGCCGACCATTGCCCACCCGGCCCCGGCGATGTGGAATGCAGGCATTATCGCCAGGTTCACCCCGTCGGGGGTGAATTTGAAGTTGTCAGCCACCTCCGCGACGACACCGAGAACGCCCTTGTTGTTCAGCAGCACACCCTTGGGTAAACCGGTGGTGCCCGACGTGTAGAGCTGGAAGGCGATGTCGTCGGGACCGGTGGCGACGCCGGGATCCTCGGCGGACTGGCCGGCCACCCAGTCGTCGAAGGCCGGCCAGCGGTCGTGGGCACCGACGGCGACGATGGTGCGCACCTTCGTGAGCCGGTCCTCGATGGCCTCGATGTGGCCGAAGAACTCCGACCCCACCACGATGACCTCCGCGCCTGCATCCTCGATGATCTGCAGCATCTCGGGTGGGGCCAGCCGCCAGTTCACCGCGACGTTGACGGCTCCGAGCTTGGCTAATCCGTAGGTGACTTCGAAGAATTCGGCGCCATTCTTCTCGATGAATGCAACCCGGTCAGCGGATATGACGCCGGCAGCCTGGAACGCGTTGGCGACTTGGCTCGAACGGGCGTCGAGTTCGGCGAACGTAATGGTGCGATCGCCAACGTGCAGCGCGATGGCGTCGGGACGTTCGGCGCCGTGCACGCGAATGATGTCGGCCAGGCTGGCGATATCTGCGGTCGGCATGGCCCATCTCAACACGGCCGGGGGTTCAGGGCTGGACGGTTTGTCGTTTCATGATCGCGTTGACCCAATTCGGAGCGACAGTGTCCAATGCGCGCGCGGTCATCGCCATCCGCGGAGCGATGCGCACAGGTCGGGTGCGCGTCGCGGTCACCATCCAGTCGGCGGCTTCGGCAGCGGTGAGCGCGGGCAGGCCCTCGTAGGCCTTGGTGGGCTCGATCATCGGTGTGGCGACGAGCGGGTAGTACAGCGTCGTCGAATGCACGCCCTTGTCGGCCCACTCGGTTTCGATGACTCGGCTGACCGCCGACAGCGCGGCCTTGGATGCGTTGTAAACGCCGAACAGGGGCGATGATTCGCTCAGCACGCCCCAGGTCGACACGTTTACGATGTGCCCGTCGCCGCGGTCGATCATGCCGGGGGCGATGCCGCGGATCAGCCTCAGCGGTGAGTAGTAGTTGAGCGTCATCGTTCGTTCGACGTCGTGCCAGCGGTCCAGCGACTCGGCGAGTGGCCGGCGGATCGACTTGCCGGCGTTGTTGATCAGGATGTCCACACCGCCAAGGTCTTGCTCGACCTTGGCGACCAGTTCGTCGACGGCGTCGAGGTCCGACAGATCCGCTGCGTGGGCTCTCGCCTCGCCGCCCTCTCGCGTGATCCGCTCGACGAGCTCGTCCAGCAACTCCTGACGGCGTGCGACCACGACGACGGTGGCGCCGCGGCGGCCGAACTTCTCGGCGGCCGCCTCGCCGATGCCAGTCGATGCGCCGGTCAGCAGGATGCGCTTGCCCTTGAGGTCGACGGAATCACCGCGGCGCTGTAGCGCCTGGTCGGTCAGTGCGGGTCGCATGCTGGCCAGTAGCAGGCCGTCGGTCAGCCGGCGCAGCGGACTCTTGCTCACGACAGTGAGTTTAGGTGGCCTAGTTTTCCGGGCACGAGCAGATGTAAAGGGTCCCCCGACGCGCCGGGTTTTGGGTGCATTTGCGCTCCCCAGCCGGCGCGTTGGCCCTGCCCGCGATGAGTTGGCCCCCGTCGCGCGGTCGGTAAAGACATGACAATGATCGGCAAGCTCGACACTCGTTTCAGTCAGGCGACGGAGCCCGTCGGCTGGCAGGAGGTCACCGACGCGCTGGCCGGCGCCGAGTTGTACTGGCTCACGACCGTGCGCCCGGACGGCCGTCCGCACGTCACTCCGTTGATCGGGGCGTGGGTGGACGACGGCTTCGTGTTCTGCACGGGCCCCGAGGAACAGAAGGCACAGAATCTCGCGCACTCCACCGCCGTCGCTGTCACCACCGGCGTCAACACGTGGAACGACGGACTTGACGTCGTCGTCGAAGGCGACGCCGAGCGGGTGACCGGCGTTGACACGTTGTCCCGGCTGGCCGAGGCGATCCGCGAAAAGTACGATGGTGTATGGGATTTCACGCCTCACGAAGACGGTTTCGGCCACACCGACGACAGCGGGGACAGCCACATCGCCTACGTGTTCAGGGTGCCCGTGGCGAAGGCGCTGGCGTTCGCGAAATCGCCGCACGGCCAGACCCGCTTCCGCCCCTGAGGGACCCGGGTCGACAAAGTTCTGCCTAGCGGACTATAGTTCTGCACGTTCGTGGAGGGGAGTATTCCTCGCGCGGCACCGTCGTCATCACGGACGGCCCCATGGCCGACCCGGCGGTGCCGGTCCCGGCCAAGGCCGCGGGCGGAAGAGACCTTCGGACTGTGGCTCCATGCCGTCCGGAGGTCGACCGTGGTTTCTGTTGTCTCGCCCCTGGTTTGGGCGCTCACCGTTGTGGTGTTGCTCGCGATCATCGTCCTCGACCTGACGGTGATCGCCCGGCGACAACGAACCGTCACCACCAAAGACGCCGTCCGCTGGGTGCTCGTCTACATCGGCCTTGCCGCGGTGTTCGCAGCGGGGCTGGTCGCCTTCCTGCCAGGCTCGGCCGGCCAGGAGTTCGTTGCCGGCTACATCACCGAGTACAGCCTGAGCGTGGACAACCTGTTCGTGTTCATGATCATCATGGCCCGCTTCTCGGTGCCTGTCCTGGCTCAGGACAAGGTGCTCTACATCGGGATCGTGCTGTCGCTCGTGCTCCGCGCGGTCTTCATCTTCGCCGGAGCGGCGGCGATCGCGGCGGCGAGCTGGGTGTTCTACCTCCTCGGCGGGTTTCTGGTCTACACCGCGATCCAGCTGGCGCTGGAGGATCCCGACGAGGAGCCGGACTTCCACAACAACGCCGCGCTGCGGTTCCTGCACCGGATCCTGCCGATCAGCGAGGACTACGACGGCCGGCGCCTGGGCACCCGCGACGGCAAGCGCCGCCTGCTCACCCCGCTCGTGATCGTCATCGCCGCCATCGGCATGGCCAACGTCGTGTTCGCCCTCGACTCGATCCCGGCGATCTTCGGTCTGACCAGCGACGCGTACATCATCTTCACGGCCAACGCGCTGGCCCTGATGGGCCTGCGGCAGCTCTACTTCCTCATCGAAGGCCTGCTCGAGAAGGTGGTGTATCTCAGCAAGGGGTTGGCCGTCATCCTCGGCTTCATCGGCCTCAAGCTCGTGATCGAGGCGCTGCACGGCTCCCACGTCGACGAGTTCGGCTCGTTCCATCTGCCGGAGATCGGGACGGTGACGTCGCTGCTGTTCATCGTCGCCACGCTGATCGTCACGACCGTGCTCAGTGTGCTCAAAACCAACCGCGACGCGCGCCGCGGCGCCGAAGCCGAGTGATTTCGGCGCGCTTACGTGCGCTGACCGCATTGCGCTGACCGTCGATTAGCGCGCCCAAATCGCTCTAGAAGTAGCGGGGGAACGGCGTCCAGTCCGGGTCGCGCTTCTGCAGGAACGCGTCGCGGCCTTCGACGGCCTCGTCGGTCATGTAGGCCAATCGCGTTGCCTCACCGGCGAATAGCTGCTGGCCGACCAGCCCGTCGTCGGTCAGGTTGAACGCGTACTTGAGCATCCGGATCGCCTGCGGCGACTTGCCGTTGATCGCCGCCGCCCACTCCAAACCAACGGACTCGAGGCCGGCGTGGTCGACGACCTCGTTGACCGCACCCATTGCGTGCATCTGCTCAGCCGTGTAGGGCTTACCGAGGAAGAAGATCTCGCGGGCGAACTTCTGCCCGACCTGCTTCGCCAGATACGCACTGCCGTAACCGCCGTCGAAGCTGCCCACGTCGGCGTCGGTCTGCTTGAAGCGGGCGTGCTCGCGGCTGGCCAATGTCAGATCGCACGTCGCATGCAGGCTGTGCCCGCCGCCTGCCGCCCATCCGTTGACCAGGCAGATCACCACCTTCGGCATGAACCGGATCAACCGCTGCACCTCTAGTATGTGCAGCCGCCCAGCGCGTGCGGGGTCCACCGTCTCCGCCGTTTCGCCGGATGCGTACTGATAGCCGCTTCGGCCACGGATGCGCTGGTCGCCGCCGGAGCAGAACGCCCAGCCGCCGTCCTTGGGCGACGGGCCGTTGCCGGTCAGCAGGATGACGCCGACGTCGGACGACATCCGGGCGTGGTCGAGTACGCGATACAGCTCGTCGACGGTGTGCGGCCGGAACGCGTTGCGCACCTCGGGACGGTCGAACGCGACGCGCACCGTCGGCTGGGCGACGGCGTCGACGACGTGCCGGTGGTAGGAGATGTCGGTCAGCCCGAATCCGTCGATGGGCTGCCATGCCGACGGATCAAAGGGGTTGTCACTCATGTGCCGACCCCGCAGGCGTGGCCGGCGCATTCGGTGTTGATGATTCGCTCGCAAGCTTCACTCATGCGTTCACCGGATCGAGGCGAAATACGGCGAGGCGGCCCGCGAGCGCTTCGAACTCGTCCGGATTGGGTCCGGTGACGAGGCCGGCGTTCTTGATGAAGCCGACGCCGGACGGCACCTCGACCGGAAACGCCCGAAGCAGTGGGCCTGCGTCATCGGTCGACATCTCGACCATTCGGACACGGTCGGTATGCCTGCCCACCTGCAGCGTGGCCTCCCCGGCGGCCCGGGCGTTGGCGGCCCAATCCGACCCGGGCAGTCCGGCCACGACGTACCGCCTTCCATCGACCGTCATCGGTGTGACGGGTGTGGCGCGGGGTTTGCCGGTCTTGCGGCCGGGAACCGTCAGCACGACAGGGCCCTTGCCGCCGAAGCCGACACCGAGTTTCTGCAGCCCGATCATGACCTTGTTGACGTACTTCAGCCACCACGGCGGTCGGAGGCGCGCGCTGTTGGACATAGCAGCGACGCTACGTGATCGCATCGATGCGAAACACCGTCAGGCGGCCCGCCAGCCCCGCACACTCGTCGGGCGTCCCGTCGGCCAGGACACCGGCGCGCTTCATCAACTGGACACCGGTCGGTGCCGCCGCGGGGAAGGCGCGCAGAACCGGGCGCGCCTCCTCCGGCCCCAACTCCACCATCCGTACCCGCTCGGAGCGCCTGCCCTGGGTCAGCGTGGCGTCATCGGCGGCGCGCACGTTGCTAACCCAGTCCGCGCCCGGATAGCCGTTCACGACAAAGCGTTTGCCGTCGACATGCATCGGCGTGATCGGGGTCGAGCGTGGCTTACCGCTCTTGCGGCCCGGCACGGTCAGCACCACCGGCGCCTCGTAACGGGAAATGGGCAGGCCAAGGCGCAGCATGGCCATCAGCACTTTGTTCATCGGTTTGAGCCACCCCGGTGGACGAATGCGCTCGTCGGGCATGGCCGCGACGTTAGTGCCTAAAGCGTGATGCCGTATTCGGTTAGCGCCCTGGTCAGCCCGTCGGTTCGCTGGGATGTCGGCAGCGGATCGACGAGGCTGAATCCGCAGCCGATCGCGCGGGCGCCGCCGTCGGCCTCGTCGCTGTCACCGACCATCACGGCATGCGCGGCCTCGACGCCCAGCCGAGACAGCGCGGTTTCGAATATCGCGGCGTCCGGCTTGACGGCGCCGACCTCGAAGGACAGCACGACCTCGTCGATGTCACCGGCGACACCGAGCGCCAGGAAAGCCGGACGAACGTCGAACGCGATGTTGGAGACGACCGCGGTCTTGATGCCCTGCCGGTGCAGGCCCTTGAGCACCGCGGCGGTGTCCGGATAGGGCGTCCAGGACGACGGATCGATCACCCGGCTGTAGAGGGTTTCGGCGTGATGGTCGGCGAGCCCTGACTCGCGCAGGACGTGCAGATACGCCTCACGATGCAGATGCGGGGCGAGGTCACGGTTGACCCAGGCGTGGTAGGCCTCGGGGGTCATGTCCACGTGCTGGCCGACCGGCGCGGTGAGGCGTCGCATCAACTCGGCCTGGACATGGCCATCGATCTCACGCTCGTCGACCTTGATGCCCTCGAACCAGCTGTCCTCCTCTTCGAGGCGGAACAGCGTGCCGGAGTAGTCGAAGAGAACTGCCTGGACGTGGTTCACATCCGTTATCGTGCCAGGTGTGAAAAGCCCGCAATCGGGCTAATTAGCTGCCATGACAGATATCGAACAGGTCGTGGTGGTGGTGCCCGCGCACAATGAGCTCGAACACTTGCCGCGCTGCTTGCGCGCACTGACCACCGCCGCGCTGTGTATACCTGTTCCGGTACTCATCGTCGTTGTGCTCGACGCTTGCGACGACGGCAGCGAGCGCCTGGCTGGCCAATTCGGTCCGGACGCCCTCTTCGTCTCGGTCGATGCAGGCAACGTCGGTGCGGCTAGAGCTGCCGGGTTCGAGTACGCACGCGATCGGTGCCCTCCTGAGTCCGGGCACACGTGGTACGCGACCACCGACGCCGACAGCACGGTGAGCGCGCAGTGGTTACTAGCGATGACCTCCGCCGACGCCGACATGGTGCTAGGGGTCGTGCGAATCCCCGCGTGGCGGCACTTTCCCGCCGAGGTGGCACGCCGGTATCTACGCGCATATCACTCGAAAGGCCCGGGCCACAACCACATTCACGGCGCCAACATGGGCTTTCGCGCCGACGCCTACTGGCGTGTCGGCGGCTTCAGGGCACTGCCCACCGGCGAGGACGTCGAGCTTGTCGAACGTTTCGAGGCCGCAGGCATGCGCATTCACCGCGATGCCAAGCTGTCGGTGGCGACGTCGGATCGACGCCAGGGCCGCGCGCCGGGCGGCTTTGCTCAGCACCTGCGCGGCCTCAAACGCAAGGCTGGTGCTGGAAAATGACCGCAGGCATGGTCACACAATGGCTGGCATCCGGTGCGCTGGACCTGCCGCTGCCGGGTGGCGGTGCCACGGCCATGCGGTGGCGTCGACTCGCCGATCTGACCGAGACGGACATCGTGGCCGGCCGGCTCGCCGAGGCGCACACCGACGCCGTCGCAATCCTGGCCGAACTCGGCGGCCCGGAACCGGAGCCGGATCAGCTGTGGGGGGTGTGGGCGGCGGAGCCGCCCGACGCGGTGGTACGCGCCTGCGGTGAGGGAGACGCGGTCACGCTTGACGGCATCAAGGCATGGTGCTCCGGTGCGGGGCTCTGCTCGCACGCGCTGGTGACCGCGCAGCTGGCCTCCGGTGAGCGTGCGTTGTTCGCGGTCAACCTGCGCCATTCCACGGTCAGGCCGTTGCCCAGCACATGGCGCAATCCTGGGATGGCGCAATCTGACACGCGCTCAGTGCAATTCAATGGTGCACAGGCTGTCCCGGTCGGACGTCCCGGCGAATATCTCAGCCGACCAGGCTTCTGGCACGGCGCGATCGGCGTCAGCGCCTGCTGGCTGGGTGGAGCGCGGTCGGTGGCGAAGCCTCTTTACAAACGCGCGTCCGCCGACACCGTCGATCCGCACACTCTGGCGCACCTCGGTGCCGTGGACGCCGCACTTGCCGCTGGAGAAGCAATTCTGAGGGCGACCGCCGCCGAGGT
>Ga0207688_10000197_pt1 | contig 26763 bp, 22 predicted proteins | sample KBSMiscanthusM4_FD_184296 | JGI IMG/M metagenome (GOLD analysis project Ga0207688, IMG submission 184296) | Miscanthus rhizosphere microbial communities from Kellogg Biological Station, Michigan, USA - M4 (SPAdes) (version 2) | ecosystem: Host-associated > Plants > Roots > Rhizosphere ...
CCTTGAAGTGTTCTCCGAATACCCGATTGTAGCGCCCGAAGTCGCGGACATCCTCGAGATAGGTGGTGACGCGCACGACGTCGGAGAGGGTCGCGCCTTCTTCCGCGAGAATCCGGCGAATGGCTTCGATCGTGCCCCGCGTTTCCTCCTCGATCGTTCCCGAGATCATGTTGCCATCGGCGTCCTTCGCAACCTGGCCCGAGACGAAGATGAAGTCACCCGCGCGCACCGCCGGATGGAACGGTAAGTTCGGATTCTTTTTTCCGATCGGATAGACATCCTTGCGGCCGGCACCTGCATCGCTCATGAGCTTCGACCCTCAGCCGAATGCGTTGGTTTCGATGATGTCGACGCCGCGAACGCGATCGACGAGATAGACCAGTCCGCGATCGTCGATCGTGACATCGTTGGAAGAGGGGCGATCCTCGCCGTCGGCTGGATCTGGCAGAAAATGGCCGAGCTCGCGGGGAGCGAAGGGATCCGCGATGTCGACGAGACGCAGTCCCTGAGCGAACCATGCGAACGGGATCACGGTGCCGTGGAATCGTTCCGACGGCTGATGGCAGCCGCTCATCGCCGGCTGCGGACTGCCGTCGAGGTCGAGCCCGGGCACCTGAAACGTCGCGATCGGCAGCGGCATTTGCTCGACGGTGATGTCATAGATCCAGGTGAAGGAGGGTGCCGATGGTCGCAGCTTGGCGACATCCTCGTCCGCCACCACCATGATCCGGCGCTCCTTGAGCGATTGCGGAATTGGCAGGCAGGTATGGGTCGGGTGCGGAAACGCCGGGCTGGTATTGGTGTGCGCCACGACCTTCGGCCGCGACATGTCGGAAACATCCAGAATGAAGAGCCCGTGGTGCCAATAGCTGACATAGAGTCGATCGCCCATGCGCAGCGGATGGTGGCACCGCGGCGAGACCCAATTGTCCCATGGATACGGCTCGCCTCCCGCTTTCCACTGACCTGGAATCCACCATCGTCCGACCTCCACGGGCCGTGCCGGATCGACGAGGTCGAGGATCATTACGATGTTGCCGATATAGCCCTCGGCGGTGGGCGAGAGATAGGCGTAGCGGCCGTCGAAGTCGTAGCGGTGCACGCCGCGGCCGGCCGTGCGCCATTTGGTGATCAGTTTTGGGGTGCTCGGACGGGAGACGTCATAGATCCCAATTCCGCCGCCGAACTCTGCCGATCCGCTCTGCCCGAGCTTCTCGTGGTTGACGATCATGATGCCGTTCGCCGCTCGCACTTTGTGGGAATGCCAGCCGTCAGGCATTTCGATGGTCGCAAGCGCGCGGGGATGGCGCGGGTCGGCCACGTCCACGATGGTCGTGCCGGCGGGCCAGTGCATGTGGGCGATGAACAGGGTCGTACCATCGACCCAGACTTGCCCGCCGCCTGGGCAGTCGAAGTGCGACACGAGGGTGGTATTGGATTGGCTTGGCACGAGACGCTCAGAAAATGGGTCGGATCATCGCGGCCGGAGCGACCGGTGTAAGCACAACGACGTCCGGCCGGACCTCACGCGAGTTTGACGGTGTCGCCGGCTGCGTCGCGACCCCACTTCTTGAACAGGTGGAAGCACTTCAACGCGGGCTCGTCGCTGGCGATGAACAGGATGGCCGGGTGTTTGGGATCGCCATTGGCATGCTCGAACCAGGAACCGCCTGGCACTGCCAAATTGTCAAATGCATCCCACTCGAACCGCTTGCCGTCGATGACCGAGTGTCCCTTGCCCTCGAATGGTGCGACCAACAGGCTTGCGGTCTGCCGCACCGGCAGCGTCTTTTCGCCCGGGCGCAGCACCTGAACGAAAAACGTCATTGTCTTGAATACCGGACCGCCGGTCAGCGGGTCGACATACTCGATCGAGATCGCCTCGTGGGGATCGCCGTCCCAATCCTTGAAGCGCTCGATCAGTTCCTGCATCATTTCCCAGCGATACACATACATCGGCGAGGAGAAGCCGGCGCCGCGGTGATGCTGGAGGAACCGAGGTCTGAGCCCGCCGTGGTCATATGCACGAGCGGAGTAGTCGGACGGCACGGTCGGGGTCTGCTGCTTCTTCTTGACCGGCTTGCCGTCGACCATTTCGCTATAGTCGTGCTCGAAGTAGACCGCATTGAGCGTCTCGACCAGGGGCAGATCGAGCACGGACAGATTCACCGCCGGCTCATTTCCTACATTGCCGTGGTTGTGCCAGGTATCAACCGGAGTGAGCACCATGTCACCCGGCCCGAAGGTGATGTCCTCACCGCCGACGCCGGTGAAATTGCCCTTTCCGGTCAAGCCGAACCGGATGGCATTGGGGGAATGCCGGTGCGGCGGCATCACCTCGTTGGCGTCATTGAGCCGATACGCGGTGTACATGGTGCTGACCGTCGCGCGCCGCGGCGACAAGCCGGGATTGACCAGGATGAGCGAGCGGCGCTCCGAATCGTCCATCGTCACCAATTCCGCCGCCCGAAACAGGATCGGTTCGATATCGCTCTTGTAGCTCCAGAGGTGTGGGACGGCTTTCTGCGTGCCCATCAACTGCTTTATCTCATCATGGGCCACGTCGGTCGACGTTGCCCAGAACGGAAACATGTTCTTTGCGGAAATGTCGTTGTAGAGCGAGTCCAGCGCCGCTTCCCGGTTCGGCAGTCGACGCACGGCGCTCGATGCATTGCTCTTGCCTGCCGACATGATGGTCGCTCCTTTGAGAGCCCGGAGTGAACCGGCGGGGTTCAGCTATCACGGGCGGGTTCAGCCTCGATTGTACGCGCAATCCGCGCAGTTGTCCCACGCATGCGTCCGCGCACGCCCTGGGGCAGCTATGAACCGGGCGCCGGAATCTGAAAAAAGTCCGCGAGCTGCGCTTTGCTCAGCGGCGCATCGAGGAACTTCATCTCGACCGCGTCCGCCATGACCTGATCGATGTCTGATAGGCGATCCGGCGATAGTGCCTCCTTTGGGTTGTATTGATCGCGCTGCATCACGACCAAGCTTTCCGGCTGCTTGATCGTCTCGGCGTAGTATTTGACCGCGAGGGGGTTCGAATACATCCAGTCGATCGACTCGCGGTAGGCGCGCATGAACCGCACCATGACGTCCTTGCGTTCCTTGAGTGCGTTTGCATTTACGATCTGCACCCGGATCGTCTGGTTGCGCAGCGTCGGTACGTCCGGGCCGCGGGCGATGACCCGGATCTTGCCGTCCTGCTGCTCGAGCAGGCCGAACGGAACCACCGCCCAGCCAATATCTATCTGCCCGCTCATCGTCATCGTATAGGTTGCGGGCGGTCCGCCGGTGGCCGTCGGTTTCGCCTTCACGCCGAGCTGCTTGACGAAGCCAAGTGCAATGACGTGCGACGTGGACCCGTTGGTGGAGTAGCTCAAGGTGTTCTTTTCGGTCGCATCCGCGAGGCTCTTGAGCGGGGAATTGGCGGGCACATACCAATATTGATCGCCGACGCCCACGTAGGCAGCTGCGATCACACGTACCGGCGCGCCGCGCGCGAACGCGCGCATGGCGCCCGCGGTTCCGATGCCGATCCCGATATCAGCCGATCCGGCGATCACCGCCTGGAGCGTCTCGCCGGCGCCCTGCGTCCCGAAGGTTTCCAGGACGATGCCGTGCTTCTGGAAGATCCCGGCTTTCATGCCGAGCGTGGGAGCCTGGTTGGCCCATGCATCGATCTGTCCAATCGCGACCTTCACGTTATCGGCCGCCCGGGCGGCTGTCGTCACCGCGGTGCTCAGGAGCACCACCGCCATCAAACGTAGAGCGATCCGAACCGACATGGTCACCTCCAAGCGGGCATCCCGACCGCGCTGCCTCGACGCAAAGGATAGCAATTGACGGTTCGCTTGTAAGGGGAAATGCGACGTGAGCGAGGACCAGACGTTCGAAACCGTGTCGAAGCCCGCCCATGCAGCCGCGGCACGCGCCCGGTTCCGATCGCAACCGAATTCGGTCTACAAGGGCGGATGGATATCCTGTCATCCGCCGACGTCGGTCCACTCCTGTTAGCCGGCCTCTCCTTGGCGTCGTTTGTCACCGCTTTCATCGGTGTCTTCACCGGCGCCGCGGGCGGGGTGATCTTGCTTGCGATCATGGCGATGGTGATGCCGCCCACCGCCGTGATCCCGGTCCACACGATCGTGATGCTCGGCACCGGCATATCGCGCACCGTGATCATGTGGCGGTTCGTCATGCGCGGCACAGTTTTGCCGTTCATCGGTGGCTCCGCGGTTGGCGCGGCGGCGGGCGCGAAGGTTTTCGTGGCACTCCCCATCTCCTGGCTGCAGGCCATTCTCGGCGCCTTCATCCTGCTGGTGACCTGGATGCCGCAGCTTGGCCGCATCGGCGCCCAGCGCGGCCGGTTTGCTGTCTTGGGATTCGGGGCCGTGTTTCTCGGCGTGTTCGTGAGCGCGACCGGCACGTTGCTGGCGCCGTTCATCGCCAGCGCGGCGCCGGATCGGTACAGCCTTGCCGCCACCATGGGCGCGCTAATGACGATCACCCACATCGCAAAGCTGGTCGCTTTCGGATTCATCGGGTTCGCGATCGGCAGCTTCGTGCCGTTGATGGCAGCAATGATTGTGGCAGGCGCGCTCGGCAACTGGATCGGCGAACTGGCCCTGCACCGCACGACCGAGCGCCGCTTCCGCCTGGTCTTCCAGTTGATCTTGACGTTGTTGGGCCTTCGTCTGCTTTGGAGTGCGGCCCCGGCGATGGGGTGGTCTTAACGAAGATGATGCTGATATGGCTTTCCCGCACCGAGTAGCGGTCCAGTCGCGCTATTTGGGGCAAAAGCGATTCAAGCTCAGCAAGCCGCGACAAGCCTGCCTTCGGTCATTGTTGGATCGTGGACCAGGGAACGGGTTTGAGCTCAAGGTTTCCCGCAGGACCAATCAGATCGCCGGCCGGCACCGCGGGCCGGCACATTGCGGGGCGACGATTCCTAGATATTGTCGGGGTTGCCGCGGTGTCACAGACAGGAGCGCAGGATGGAGGGCTTTCCCAACAGCGGCGCGTGTTCCATCGCGGTCGCGCGCAATCGGGAGCCGATCCTCGCGGTGCTGAAGCGAATCCTGCCTGCGCGTGGCGTCGTACTGGAGATCGCAAGCGGCACCGGCGAACATGCCGTGCATTTCGCGGCCGGACTGCCTCATCTTACGTGGCAGCCCAGCGACCACGACCCCGATGCCCTTCATAGCATCGCGGCGCACCGCGCGTCGGCGCAACTGCCGAACTTGTTGGCTCCCGTCGAACTCGACGCCTCGGCGCGCGCTTGGCCGCTCGCTCGCGCCGACGCCGTCGTCGCGATCAACATGATCCACATCGCGCCATGGAGCGCGGCGGAGGGCCTGATGGCGGGCGCCGGACGCGCGCTACCACCCGGTGGCGTTCTCTATCTTTATGGGCCCTTCAAGCAGGACGGGCATCACACCGCGCCGAGCAATGCGGACTTCGATGCAGGCCTTCGGGCCCATAATCCCGAATGGGGCGTGCGCGATCTCGGAGACGTTTCCGCTCTCGCGCATGCGCGGGGATTGGAGCTCGTCGAACGCATATCGATGCCGGCCAACAATCTGAGCCTTGTCTTTCGATCCCGAACGAGCTGAGGGGCGCCATTCCAAATGGATACGACAACTCACAATACCTTTTCGCACGACGCTTGGAACAAAAATGCGCGCATCTATGAAATCATTCGCACCATGCCGTTCAACGCAGCCCTCGCGGCAGGGACGCTGAGCGAGGCAAGGTTCAAGCATTACATCGTCCAGGACGCGCATTATCTCATTGGCTTCGGACGCGCCTTGACGCTTGCAGGCGCGAAGGCCCCGAGCCCGGACCGGATCGTGCAATTCGCCAAGTCGGCCGAAGGCGCGATCGTGGTCGAGCGGGCGTTGCACGGGTCGTTTTTCCAACAATACGGCATCAGCTCGCAGGCATTTGCGCAGACGCCGCTCTCACCGGCATGTCATCACTATGTTTCATATCTGCTCGCGACCGCCTACGCGGAACCCTACGAAGTGCTGCTAGGTGCGCTCCTGCCTTGCTTCTGGATCTACGCTGAAGTGGGGCGCGACATTCATGATCGCGCCGCCGCCGCCAATCCGTACCAGGCCTGGATCGGCACCTATTCCGGAGAAGAGTTCCACAACGCCGTTAGCGCCATGATTGCTGCCACCGACGAGGCCGCCGAGACCGCCTCGTCATCGTCGCGCGAGCGCATGCATGCCGCCTTCGTCCGCGCGACGCAGCTCGAATGGATGTTCTGGGACTCGGCCTTTCGGCTCGAGACCTGGCCGGTCTAGAGAGTAGGGACGGTGTATCCGCGCGGCCCCTGAAGCACATCGATTCTGCAGGGGAGGTTCCGGTCGCTGCTGCGCCGCGCTCATGGAACGGGTGCATCATGAGTTGGTGCCGGGCGACAGGACCAGGTACCCCATCGTCCTGTCTGGCGCGACGACTTCGACTTCCTGTTGATCTGCGTCAGCATCGCCTCGAGCTCAAGAGTATCGCCGCCATCGGCGCTCATCAGCGCTGTGACGATGGAGTCTGACAGGATTTCTTTGAGGGTCGGTTCGCGCTGGCGCCAGATCATGGGGTCTCCAATCAGTATCAATGAGTCATCAGGCCGGACACAGTGAACTGATGCCGTCCTATTCTGCGGCAATCCGCATGACGGCCAGCCGATCAACATGCACCATGGGCTCCGGATCGGCGGTGATCGTATCGAGCGTCTCGTCACTTCGCACTCTGAACCACAGCGAATAGAGTGCCGGCACGACGAGCAAAGTCAGGATGGTAGCCACGAACAAGCCGCCCATGATGGTGATCGCCATGGGCCCCCAGAAGATGCTGCGCGCAAGCGGGATCATGCCGAGGATCGCGGCGAGCGCGGTGAGGACCACGGGACGTGCACGCCGGACGGTGGCATCGATGACCGCGCGATGCCGTCCATGTCCGTCCGCGATGTCGCGGTCGATCTGATCCACCAGGATGACCGTGTTGCGCATGATCATCCCCGCGAGCGCGATCAAGCCGAGCAGGGCCACAAAGCCGAACGGACGGTTGGCAATGAGCAGGGCACCGGTCGCTCCGATCAATCCGAGCGGAGCAGTCACGACGACCAGAGACAGCCGCGAGAAGCTCTGCAACTGGATCATCAGGAACGCCAGCATCACGATTGCCATCACCGGGAAAACCGCGGCGAGGGCAGTATTGGCCTTGAGGCTTTCCTCGATCGAGCCGCCGGTCTCGATGCGATAGCCGTAGGGTAGGGCGTCTTCGATTCCCTTGAGCTTCGACTTCACCTCGTTGCTGACGTCCGGCGCCTGGACGCGATCGACGATGTCGCCGCGCGCCGTCAGCACCAGGTCGCGATTTCGACGCCACAGGATCGGCTCCTCATATTCGTAGATGAGGCGGGCGATCTGCGACAGCGGAACCGCGAGTCCGTTCCTCGTGGCTATGGTCAAGGCCGGCAGACGGTTGAGTTCGAGTCGCTCGGCGGCAACCGCGCGGGCGATCACGTCGATGTGCTCGATGCCTTCGCGGTACTGCGTAACGGTATATCCCGACAACAACGTCTGCAGCGTCTGCGCGACGTCCTGTGGTGTCAGGCCCAATGCACGAGCACGATCCTGATCGACTTCGAGCCGGATCGATTTGACCTGTTCGCTCCAGTCGAGATGGGGATCGACGATTTTGGGGTTGGCCGCCATGACCTTGCGTACCTCTTCGGCGATGGCGCGCACCTTCATGGCGTCGGGCCCGATGATGCGAAACTGCACCGGAAAACCGACCGGCGGCCCGAACACGAAACGATCCACCCGCACGCGCGCCTGTGGCAGCGCACCTTCCGCAATCGCCCGCTCCAGCCGGGCCTTGACGCGCTCGCGCGCCTCGAGGTCGCTGGTGACGATCACGATCTGGGCGAAGTTGGGGTTCGGCAACACCGGGTTGAGACCTAGCCAGAAGCGCGGCGAGCCCTGTCCGACATAGGTCGTAGCGGTCACCACGTCCGGATCGCCGGCGAGCAGGCGCTCGGCCTGCTTGGCCGTTGCATCGGTTACGCCGATGGCCGTGCCTTCCGGCAGCCGCATCTCGAAGAACAGTTCGGAACGGGTCGAGGTCGGAAAGAATTGCTGCTGAACGAGACCGAAAGCTGCCAATGCCGCGATGAACATCAGCACGGTGGCAGCGACGACGGTCTTGCGCCAGCGCAGGCAAAGCTCGATGACGCGTCGCAGCGAGCGATAGAAGCGCGTGTCGTAGATGGCGTCGGGATGCCCGTGCGCACCCCCCGTGCCGCGTTGCCCGCCCAGGCGGGATCTGGCTTGGTCCAGCAGACGTCGCAAACCCGAAGCGGTTGAAGCGCTGGCGGATTGTGCCGGGGCGGTCCCTGTCCGGGCGCGCTCGGGCAACAGCTTCAAGCCGAGATACGGCGTGAACAGAACCGCGACGAGCCAGGACGCGATGAGCGCAAGCCCGACGATCCAGAAAATGCCGCCGGCGTATTCGCCCGCGCCCGATTTCGCAAAGCCGACGGGCAGAAAGCCCGCGGCTGTCACCAGAGTGCCTGTGAGCATGGGGAAAGCCGTCGAGGTCCAGGCATAGGTCGCGGCGCGTGCCCGGTCCCAGCCCTGTTCCATCTTCACCACCATCATTTCGATGGCGATGATGGCGTCATCGACGAGCAGCCCGAGCGCGATGATGAGGGCGCCAAGCGTGATGCGGTGGAGGTCGATTCCGGCGGCGTACATGACCAGCAGGACGATCGTCAGGACCAATGGCACCGAAAGCGCCACCACGACGCCTGTGCGCCAGCCGAGTGACAGGAAGCTCACCACCAGCACGATGACGAGGGCTTCGGCAAAGGTCCGCACGAATTCCGAGACCGATTCCTCGACGATGTGAGGTTGGTTCGCAATCTGCGTCACCTCGATTCCGACCGGGAGCTCGGCGACGATGCCGGCCATGGTATGCTTGAGGTTCTCCCCGAGCGTGATGATGTTCGCTCCGTCCTGCATGGAAACACCGAGCCCGAGCGCGGGCTTGCCGTCCTGGCGGACGAGGAAGGTCGGCGGATCTTCATATCCGCGTTTGACGGTGGCGATGTCGCCAAGGCGAAAGCTGTGGCCATCCGCCTGGACCGGCACTGCGGCGATAGCGGCGACTCCGGAGAACGCGCCCGTCACCCGCAGATTGATCCGGTCTGCCGAGGTCTCGACCGAGCCGCCGGAGACGACGGCATTCTGCTTGGCGACGCTCTCGAAGATCTGCTGCGGCGTGACGCCGAGCGTAGCCAGCTTGGCGTGGCTGAACTCGATGAAGATCTTCTCCGGCCGCTCGCCGATGATGTCGACCTTGTTGACGCCCGCGACCCGCAACAGGGTCTGGCGGATGTCCTCGGCGCGCGCCTTGAGCTCCGCGAGCGTGAGTCCGTCGGCCGTGAGCATATACAGCGCCGAGTACACATCGCCGTATTCGTCGTTGAAATTCGGGCCGACGATGCCCGGCGGCAGATCGCCCCTGACGTCGCCGACTTTCTTGCGGACCTGATACCAAAGCTCCTTCACCTGGGACGGCGGCGTCTTGTCGGTCAGGGTAACGCGGATGAACGATACGCTCGGCTGCGAATAGCTCTCGATGCGGTCGAGATAGGGTAGTTGCTGCAGCTTCTTCTCGATCTTGTCGGTGACCTGGGTCTGCATCTCCGAAGCCGTGGCTCCTGGCCAGGAGACCTGCACCACCATGGTCTTGATGGTGAAGGACGGATCCTCGGCGCGGCCGAGATTGCGGTAGGAGTAGATCCCGGCCGTCGCCAGCAGCAGGATCGTGAACAGTACCAGCGCGCGGTGGGTGATCGCCCATTCCGACAGGTTGAAGTGTTTCATGGCGCGATCCCCACGATAGGCTCAGCGGATCTCGACGGTGCGGACCTTCAGCCCTGCTTCGAGCTTCTGCACGCCAAGCGTTACAACCTTGTCGCCTTCATCGAGGCCCGAAGTGACGATGGCCGCGTCCTGTCCGAATGACGCGACCGTCACCGGCCGCGCTTCGAGCGCGCCGGTTGCGCCGACGACATAGACCGATGGGCCGGCGCCGCGGTTGAGAATTGCCGAGAGTGGCACTCTCGCGCCCTTCGTCTCGGTCGCGGGCGTGAGCGTGACCGTTGCTGTCATCCCGAACGCGACGGTGTCGTCGGCCTGCGCAATGGTAAAGCGAGCCGCATAGGTGCGCGTAGCTTCGTCCGCCTGCGGTGAGAGCTCGCGCAGCTTGGCGTCGAAGGCGCGGTCGCGATCCGACCACAAGCGCACGACCGCGCCCGACCTGCGGGCCTCGGCGAGCCAGGTCTCGGGCAATGCGACCACGGCTTCCTTCTCGCCCTGATGTGCGAGCCGGGCCACGGCCTGACCGACGGCCACGACCTGGCCGGGCTCGGCAAGCGTCGCCGTAATGACGCCTTCGGCATCGGCCCGAAGGTCGGCATAACCGTGTTGATTGCGGGCGAGATCGAGCGAGCGGCGGGCGCGCTCGAGCCGTCCTTCCGCTTCGTCGTTGGCCGCCTTCTTGCGCTCGAAATCCGCGACCGACGCATAACCGCGCCCCCGCAACGTGGTGTAACGCTCGAGATCGGCCGCCGCCTGCGCGAGATTGGACGTCGCCGCCGCGAGCTCGGCATCGGCGCTCTCGACCTGCAGCTTGAGATCCTGTGGATCGAGGCGCGCCACGACATCGCCGACATGCACGCGATCGCCGACATTGACTACGCGGGTGACGATCTTGCCCGCCACGCGGAAGCCGAGGTCGTTTTCGTAGCGCGCCTTCACCACACCCACGAATTCCCGTGCGCTGTCCTGGTTCTCGAACGTAACGCGCTGTACCCCGACCGGACGCTCGGTCTTGGGGGCGGGCGCGGTGTTGGCGTCACATCCCGCAAGCAGGACCAGCGCGGCCAGAGCCAAGAGCGGTTGTGCGTGCGAGCGCGAGAGCGACATGGTGCTACTCCTTCGAGCGCGCGATGTGATAAGTGACGAAATTGCGTTATCGTCACAATTTGGGCAGGCCGATACGCTGGTGGAGTGGGCGGAAGGCATGGATCAGCCTCGGGGGGTGATGGCGCGGAGGAGAAAGCGGACCGTCGCGCGGGCGTCGGCCTCCGGGTCCTCGCGGTCTTGCAGCGACTGGGCGACGAGCACCGGGTGACAGAACTGGACCAGCGATAACATCAGCAGCCGGGAGGTCTCGCGCGGGTCGATGGATTCGAATTCGCCGGTCCCAACGCCATCGCGCAGGATCGATTCGAAGATCATCCGCATGTGCTCTTTGTGCGCGCGGATGGCTCCCCAACTGAGCTCGATCGCGGCCAGGACCATGTCGTTAACCCGCTGGTCGGTCAGATGATTATCCTTGTGATAGGCTAAGGTTTCGAGCACCAGCCGCTCGATGCGTTCGGCCGCCGAACCGCGCGAACGCGCGGCCGCCCAGGCTTTTTCCTCGAGTTCTCCGAGACAACGCTGGCAGATCGCCTCGACGATGGCATTCTTGGACGGGAAGAAGCGGTAGACATTTGCCGGCGACATCCGAAGCTCACCGGCAATATCGGCGACCGCCGTCTTGCCGAAGCCGAGGCGGCGGAACAGAGCCTCGGCCGCGTCCATGATGCGTACGCGGGTGTCGTCGGGCTTGATCTTGACCTGGGTGCTCACGGTTCCACCGGTGATGACTGTATGACGAGTGATGAAAATGATAATTCATCAGTCCCTAATGTCAAGCGCGATTTGGACAGCCGGCAAGGGCCCGTAAGTCTTTGGTCTGGCGTTGCAGCGACCGGCCAGCCGGACCCAACGGCTTGCGCGGGGGGAGGTTCGGGCCGCCGCGAATGGGCCGCTGCGCCGCGGTCAGATCCGTTGCGCCCAGAATTGGTACATCCCGACGAATGTCAGCGGATTGTCCAACTCCAATTCGTGCCAGCGATCGAGATCGGTCATCGTCTTGTCCGCGGGGAACCGGGCCGCATACTGCCGGCGGGTCCAAGCATCGCTCTCGAATCCGATGAACCTGAGACCATGGGCGGCCAGATCAACCTTGATCTCGGGCAAAGTCGTCCGGTGCTCCTGGACGTGGAACAGCAGATCACGGCACTCGCTCGTGTTGTAGAATTCGGTCGTGTAGGTGACGTTCTTCAACGCAGACCCGTTCGAGCAATTCATGAGTTGCTGTCGGCAACAGCGAATGTCGTCCGGGCCTCCGCCGTATCGTTGCTGCGCGATGAAATGTCTTGCCGCCACGATATTGCGGCGCGCGCTTTCGCTGTAGAGGCCGAAAAAGATGAAACCGCCGGGCCGCAACAGTGAGGACAGCACATTCCATCCTGCCCTCGGGTCTGCCAGGGTTTGCAGGCTGCCGACGGCCTCGATCACATCGAACGTGCGTCCAAGCGAGGCGAGCTCCAGGATATCAGCTTGCGCAAATTCGACGTTGTCGACGCCGAGCATGGAGCTTTGCCGTCTGGCGTAACCGAGGCTTGTCAGGCTGAGATCGACGGCGAGAAGGTTCGCCCCTTTCAGTCGCCGCGCCACCTCCACCGCATGCCGTCCGGTACCGCAGCCGGCAATCAGGACGTCGACGTCGGCTTGCTTGCCGAGCGAGCGGAAGGTGCCAAGCGGGAAAAGACGGCGCATGTAATCATCGAACGACACGGCCCGTGCCGCTGGCGCGGGCTTCACCCAGCGCGGGTACGGATTTTCCATGTATTGCTGGGTGACGAGCAGCGATACGTCGTTCTCGATCGGCGTCAGCCGTGGAATGGCGGCGCGAATCTCCAGCTCATGTTGAGGTTCGATGACTTGTTGCGCCACCACCGGCGCGACCGGGTCGGGCCACGATCTCGACAACAGCGCATCCCGGCAGGACAGCCCGTGAAGCGGAAAATACGCGGCAACGGCGATCGGCCAGATGGCGGGGACTGCGGTTCCCGATTGCAACGCGGCGACCAGTCGCTCGCGCAAACTGGCGGCGAGCTCGGTCTCGTTGGGCGTGCAATCGAAAACATAGTCGCTGATGAAACATAGGCGTGCCAGCGCCGAGTAGAACTCCAATTCGTCGGGACTGAACGCGTCATGCCCGGCCATCGCGGTGGCACGCTCGAGCACGGCGAACCGCAGCAGCGTGAGCAATCGCTCCAGCGCCTGGTCCGGTACGCATCCGGATTCCAGCAGCGCCCGCAGCAGTCGATCCCGAACGATGGCGGCGAGTTCCGAGTGATTCATCAGGTCGTTCAGGGCCTGTCGCTTCGGCCATTTGCTCTGTGCCCGCTCAATGACGGGATCGAGATCGTCGCTTGCAACAACGAACCGCGCCGCCAGCCGGGCGACGTCGCTCGGTCTGCCCCAGGGCTCCACTAGCGCGCGAAGAACAAGCTCGGGATATCCGTTTGCATTTGGAGTGGCAGGCGCGCCCTTCATGCACTCCACCAGCAGCGCCTTGGTTTCGTCGGCCTCGCGGATTTCGAGCGCGCGCTTGAGGGTGTCCAACGCCTGGAGCGTGGCACGCTCGGAGATATAGATCCGTGCGAGATTGTTGTACGCCTCGATAAAGTCCGGCTTGGCTGCAAGCGCGCGCTGATGGGATTGAAGCGCCGCGTCGTTTCTTCCCATGGCGAACAATGCGATGCCGAGATTGTTATGGGCCTCGGCCAGACCGGGCATGCGCGCGAGGGCGTCCCCGAAGGACTCGATAGCCTGCTCGAGGTTGCCCTGGCTCATCAGCGCTACGCCGAAATTGTTGCGGACTTGCGCATGGTCGGGCTTGAGCGCGATGGCTTGGCGATAGTACGCGATCGCCTCCTTGACGTGTCCTTGTTCGGCCAGCGCCTTGCCCAGGTTCACATAAGCTTCGACCAAGTTCGGACGAAGCGCGATGGCGGCGCGATAGCGGCCTTCGGCTTCGACGTTTTTTCCCTGCGCCGCGAGGACGATGCCGAGATTGTTGCTCGCCTCGGCGAAATCGGGCTCGAGTGCAAGCGCCCGCTCGTAGGCCTGCGCGGCCTCGTCCAACCTCGTCCGCTCGGCAAGTACGTTGGCCCGATTGTAATGCGCCTGCACGGATCGGGGATTGAGCGCGATCACGCGCTCGTAGCAGGAGAGCGCCACATCGGGCTTGCCTTGTTCCCTGACGGCGTTGCCGAGGTTCATGTGGGCCTCGGCATAGTCCGGCTTGAGTGCGACGGCCTGGCGATAGTGCGCGACGGCGTCATTCACGCGACCGAGGGCGTGCAGTGCCAAGCCCAGGTTGTATTGCCACTCCGGAACATCGTTGTTCAGGGCGACCGCTTTGCTGATCATGTCGGCGGCGACGTCGGGCCGCCCGATCTGAACCCCGATCAGCCCGGCGTTGTACAGGCTGCAGATGTGCTTGGGCTCGACAGCCAGGATGTGACGATAGAGGCTGTCCGCATCTCTGAGTTGGCCGGCCTGATGATGCTCTACTGCCTGCGCGAACAGCCGATCGATGTTGCGCGTCGCGATATTCATGTCGATGCCCCGCCGACGACCCCTGAAGCGGCGGCGAGGCAAGCACGATGGACGTCATGGAGCCGTCATCGCGCCGTCATACGGCGGATTTGGCCGTCGCATCAAAGCATTGGGGCCTCTCCGAAGGAGTCCGGTCTCGCCAGCACGGAGGCGATTGGAAGGTGCAACGGCTTCGTCGGGCGTCAATTCGCCGTCAGAGAGGATAAATCTGCGTTGCCAAGCCGCTTCCTGTCGTAGGACAGGTCGATCACGCTTTAGAGAGTGAGCGCGATTCTCAGGCCGTCGCGCAGCCGGGACTCGGACGACTTGGTCCCGGCAGCGATGTCCGGCTGTAACTTCTCGGCGAGTTGCTTCAGGGCCGGCGGCACCGAAAGGCGGCGGAACTGGGCCCAGCACTCGGTCGCTTCGGCTTTGTTTCCGATTAATGCGTAGGTCGCCGCCAGATACTTGTACGACGTGGGGTTGCCGGGCTGGATTGCGATCGCGCGTCGGAACCACTCGGCGGCCGCAGCCTCGTGATGAAGCTCTAGCTCGGCCTTGCCCGCGAAAAGGTAGAAGAAGCCGGTTGAAACGTCCTTCGGGCTCACGCGGATCGCGTACAGAATATGATCGAGCCCTTCGGTCGGTCGTCCCAGCTTGGTCAGGATGTCGCCGAGCTGCGCGAAGGACAGCGGGAGGCTCGGGTTGAACTCGATGCTCTTGGAGATCAGGTCGAAGGCTTCGTTGTATCGGCCGCGCGCCTTCGCCACCATCGCCTTCCAGTAATAGGCCCGATACGACGCGGGCTCTTTTTCAAGCACACGATCGAGCTGTTCCTCCGCCCGATCGAGGTTTCCCCGCGGATCCTCCGCCAGCGAATTCAGCGCCGCCTGGGTCAACGCCATGCTCACGCCCAGTAAGGCTTGAGGGAGCTCGGGCTCGCGCCGAAGTGCTTCCTCGAACAGCGCCAGCTCTTCGGTGATGTTCTTGCGGCTGGGACCGCCGAAATGGATGGCCAGTCCTCTCACCAGGAGATTTCCGACGGTCGGCTCGCGCTCGCGCGGTTCCGGCGTCTGTCCGGCTTCCGCAAGGGTCACGGCGATCTGCACGCCCCGCGCGATGCGGGCTGTAATCTCGTCCTGCGCCGTCGAGCGAGCGACATCTTCCCGCTCGAAGCGGTCAGACCAGATCTCCATGCGATTGGCAGTGTCGACCAATTGAACGTTGATAATGGTGCGCGGTCCCTCGCTCCTGATCCGGCCTCCTACGACGTATCGAACCCCGAGCTCGTTCCCGATCGTGGAGACGTCCACGCGCCGCGCCCCATATCCGAGGGAGGTCTGGCGCGAAATCACCCCGAGCCCGCCAAACCGGGAAAGGGCGTCGTTGAGATTTTCGGTCAGGGAGCTGGCGAGGTTTCGAATTGCAGTATCCGCGCCGTCGCTGCTGGCAATCGGCAGCAGGAGAATGGGCACGGCTCCTCTGGATTCCACCATCGCGGTGCGACGGGATATCGCGCTGTCGGACGTCGTCGACAACGCATTCGAACCTTCAAGCCATGACGACATCCAGGGTAGGGCGAACAGCAAGGCCGTGATGCACAAGCCCGCAACCGCGAGCGCGGCGACCGACCGTGGCGTGGCACGGGCCGCGGCCAGGATCGACGTCGGCAGGCTCGATCGGCGCCTTTCGCCAGGGGCGAGCGCTTCCGCGTCCATCGACGCGGTGATCGATGGCTGGCCGGCATCAGCGCCGGGCCCGATCGCGGCCTCCAAGCGATCCGGAGCTGGCGCCGGGATAATCGAAATCGTGCCTTGCCGGATGTCATCGATGAGGGCGTGGGTCGCCGGCTCCGGATCGACGTCGAGCTCGTTCCTGAGCAGGGTCAAACATGCGTCCGCATGGGTGAGCGCGAATTCGCGCCCACGATAGCGGGCGAAGATCCGCAGTGCGATGCGCTGGCGATCCTCGCGAAACGCGTCGAACGCGATCAGCCGCTCAGCGGCCGCGACCGCCTGTTTTCCATCTCCGCGCGCGTCGGCGTATTCGGCGCATTTCTCGAATACGTGGGCGGCAACGTCATCGAGTTGGCTCCGCGTCCTCTGGACCCAACTATCGAACGGCTCTTCCAGCGTGAACTCCGACAGGAATTCACCGCGATAGAGCGTCGCCGCGCGCTCGAGATCGGAGGCCTCCGGCGAGTCCGCAAGCGAAGCGAATCCGTCCGCATCAACGCTCACGCGCTGGTCCTGGAGGCCGACCGTATTTGCGTCGACGACAAGGATGTCGGCGTCGCCCTTGAGCAGGTCCCGACGCAAGGTTACGAGACATTGTCGCAGGTTGTGGCGCGCCTGGTCGTCGCGTCGCTCGCCCCAGAACAACGCGGCCAGATGCTCCCGCCTGGCGCAGCGGTCCGGATGCATCGCAAGGTAGGCGAGCAGCGCCTGGCCTTTTCGGGACGAGATGCGCAGCTCCAACGGCGGGTCGGCGTCGACCAGGACCGCAAACCGCCCGAGCACCCTGATAAGAATGTGGTTGGATCCTTGCCTATCGAGCTTACGCATGAAGCGAACTGGGCGAACTCAAAACGATTCCTAGTTGATAGGGTCCATTCGGGTTCCACGACAAATAAAAATCGTGTAACCGGCGCCGACAGGGTATTTCACACGCGACTCGTGCAGATGGTTGCAAGCTCGGCGCGCAACTGCGCGTCGATCTCAGGACTTGCCCGGCAACAGCTTGCGCGCGGCGTGCGGAAGGACGAACGGCGTCCCCCGCGCCGGAGCGCGCCCGACCGCGTTGGCCACGCCCAGCACGCGTTCAAGCATGGCATCGGTGATGACGCGACCGGGTTCGCCGTCGCTGTCGATGCGGCCATGATCGAGCATGCGCTGGCAGGCGGTGGCGGCCAAGAATGCGAGCGACATCCCGCCCGGTCCCGAGGCGGCTGCGGGGGCCACCCAAGGCCCGCCGTACGCCTATTTCCCGACCTCGTCGTTCAATCTGGTGCATCTCTATCTCGGCTATCAGATCAACCCGGATGCGCTGGCGTCATTCTCGGTGGAGAACCTGTTCAATGAGCAGTATTCGCGTTATCTCGATGTCTCTCCAAACCCGAACCACGGGCTGAATTCGACGCCGCTTCCGTTCTTCAGCCCGGGGATCACAATCAAGGGCGCGTTGACGGTGAGGTTCAGCGATCTGACGCTGTTCGGCGGATGAGGACCCGGCAACTTGCATCGTCGTCGCTTTGTGCCAAGGTCGGCCCCGGCAAGCCCGTGGCCGACCTTGCGGCGGCCGGGATGACGGCAACTCTCGCCCGTCGACAGGAGAAGCAATGATGTTCATCGCCATGAATCGCTTTCGCGTGAAGAAAGGATCGGAGCAGGCCTTCGAGGACGTGTGGCTCAATCGCGATTCGCAACTGACCAAGGTTCCGGGCTTCGTTGAATTCCACCTGCTCAAGGGCCCCGAGCACGACGACTACACGCTGTATGCCTCGCACACGATCTGGACGAGCAAGGCGACGTTTGAAGCTTGGACCAAATCGGAGGCGTTCCGCGCCGTCCACAAGGATGCCGGCCAGAACAAGCCGCTCTACCTCGATCATCCGCAATTCGAAGGCTTCGAGGTGCGCCAGACCGTGGAGCGGAACAAGGCCGCAGTGGCCTAGCGGCAAATCTCGCGGGCGACCTGAAACGGTGTGCGCGAGCTTCGCCTTTTCCGCCGTCCATCGCGGCGTACGAGTTCCGACGGTACGGCGCTGCCGATATCCTCGGCTCGGAAGAGCCGAGCGGAAACCTCCGTGGAACTGACCTGTCGTCACCAGCGGGCTTGCCCCACGGGGCCATGCTTTTGGCAAGCGCTTCTGGCAGGTGGATTGACTGCCGGGTCGAGCTCGGCAATGACGAAGCCAGCGCCATGTCGCATTGCGTTTCGTCCGGATTTTTCGGAAACTGCGGGCGCAGAACAGAATCTTGCCGCTGAGTGCCGGCGTCGTGGGAGCGGACGCTTGCGGGGCCACGCGGCCGGCGGGGGCCACCGAGCAGGGCGGAAAAATGGTTTCACCAGATGCAGCAAACGAGCCCGCCATTGTTGCGGAGGGGGTGAGCAAACTTTTTCTCGAGGGAACCGTTGTCGCCTTCCATCAGCTCTCGCTCGCCGTCAAGCGCGACGAAATCATGTGCGTGGTGGGTCCCTCCGGCTGCGGCAAGACCACGCTGCTGCGCTCGATCGCGGGCCTGACCGATGTCAGCAGCGGCAAGCTTCTGGTCCATGGCAAGCCGGTGGCCGGACGGCCGCCCGATGGCGTTGCGATGGTGTTCCAGCATTTCGGGCTGCTGCCGTGGAAGACCGTCTACGACAACGCGGCCTTCGGTCTGGCGATGGCGGGCGCCTCGCATGCGCAGATCCGCGAGCGGGTCGCGCATTATCTCGAACTGGTCGGGCTCACGGGCTTCGAGCGGCATTATCCCTACCAGCTCTCCGGGGGGATGCAGCAGCGCGTGGGCCTGGTGCGCGCGCTCGCCATGAACCCGTCGATCCTGTTGATGGACGAGCCGTTCGCCGCGCTCGATGCGCAGACGCGTGAAATCCTGCAGGAGGAGCTCCTTGCGCTCATGGAGCGGCCCGACGAGCGCAAGACCATGGTGTTCATCACCCATTCGATCGATGAGGCGATCCTGCTTGGCGACCGCATCGCGGTCATGAGCGCGCGTCCGGGGCGCATCAAGGAAGTGCTCGACATGCCGTTCGGGTGGCCGCGTGTCGCCGACGCGGTACGGGCCGATCCGCGGTTCACCGAATTTCGCCTCCACATCTGGCATCAGCTCCACACCGCCAAGCCGCGAAATCTGCGGGCACCAAGAGAGGTTGCGTGACCACCATCGAACAAGCGCGCGGCCCCCTGGCCGCCGGCAGCGGCGAGCCGGTCGATCTGTCGGGCGATCAGGCGCGCGCCGAGCGCGTCGCGGCTGCCCGCAGGCGTCATCGCCAATGGGTCAATCTTGCGATCCGCGTCGTATCGCTCGCCATCGCGCTCACGCTCTGGGAGGTGGCGGCCTGGAACGTCGATCCGGTGCTGTTTACCTCGCCGACCAAGGTGGCGGTGGCGGCGTACAAGATGGTGCTGAGCGGGGAGCTGTGGACCTATCTGTGGCCGAGCCTCGTCGTCCTCGGCATCGGCTTCGCGCTCGCGGTGGTGTTCGGAATCGCGATCGGACTGATGCTCGCGCGCTTCTGGGTGCTGGACGTGGCGCTCACCGTGTACATCACGTTCCTCTACTCCATTCCCTCGGTCGCGTTGGTGCCGCTGATCGTGCTGTGGGCCGGTTTCGACACCACCGCCAAGGTCATCATCCTGTTCCTGTTCGCGTTCTTCCCGATGGTGATCAACACCTATCAGGGCGTCAAAAGCGTCGACCCGAAGCTGCTCGAGGTCGGTCGCGCGTTCCGCTGCTCGGAAGGGCAGCTGTGGCGGAACATCGTCCTGCCGGCCGCGCTGCCGTTCATCGTGACGGGCCTGCGGCTGGCGCTCGGGCGCGCTCTGATCGGCATGGTGCTCGCTGATCTCTACACCGCGATCTCCGGCATCGGCTACCTGATCGTGCGCACCGCGAGCACGTACCAGGTCGACAAAATGTTCGTGCCGATCGTGACGCTGGGACTGCTCGGCGTGACGTTCACGGCGTTGCTGCGGCTGGCCGAGAAATACGTGGCGCCCTGGACCGCGGCATCGTCCGACGACTGATCCGGGGGACACAATCATTGTTACGACGGATGCGCGGATCGATCCGCGCATGACGAGGCAACCGCGGCGACCCGTGCTATAACGCGGTCCGCGACCACAACGAAAAAAGGGAAACGTGCCATGTCGAACGCCCGTAGATCGATCTATCTCCTGCCGCTGGTCCTCGGCGCTCTCGGGATGGCCGATGACGCCGCCGCGCAGAGCTGCCCGACCATGCGCAAGATCAATATCGGCGTTTCGGTCGCGCCGCCCAACGTGGTGCACACCTCGCCCTACGTGGCGAAGGATCTCGGCTTTTTCGCCAAGCGCTGCATCGAGCCCAACATCATCCAGTTCGAAGGGGGGCAGTCGGCGACCTCGGCGGCGGCGGCCGCGCAAGGCACCGCCATCGTGAGCGTCGGCGACGTCGCCGTCGGCCGCGGCCTGAAGGTGCAGCAGTTCTGGGGTTTGGCGCCCCGGATGCCGCAGGCCTACATGGTGGCGCCCGACGTCAAGACCGCGGCCGATCTCAAGGGCAAGAAGCTCAGCGCGACCGGTGGCGGGGTCGGCGGCTTCAATTGGCGCATGGGTCGCGAAGTCCTCAAGACCGCGGGACTCACCGTGGACGACGCGCAATTCATCGCCTCCGCCACCGCGGGCCGGCTGCCGGGCCTGATCGCCGGCCAGATCGACGCGGTCGCACTCCATCCCGAGGATGTCTATCTCGCCAAGAAGCAGAAGCCGACGCTCAATCTGCTGGTGCAGCTCACCGAGTTGATGCCGAACTACATGTTCAACGCCTACGGCGCCTCGCTCGACTGGATCGGCCGCGACCGCGCACTGCTGCGCGATGCCGCCGCCGCGATGATCGAGGCCAATCGCATGATGTATACCGACAAGGCCAAGGTCGTTCCGAGCATCGAGAAGGCGACCGACAAGCCGAAGGAAGCGGTCGAATATGCCATCGACGTGCTGACCAAGAACTGCGTCTGGTCGATCAACGGCGGATTGGATCCCGTTCGCACCGCCTGGACGATCGACAACAGCGCCGAGAACGGCGACATCGACAAGGACAAGAAGCCGTCGGCCGAGCAGGTCGCGAATTTCGCCCTCGCCAAGGAGGCGGTCGATGCCGCTGGCGGCCCCGTCAGCATCGGCAATTGCAAGGATTGACGCACGTTGCGGAAAACGTCCGCCCCGGACCTGATCCGGGGCGGGAGCCTGCTTTCCGAACAGACCACCCGCAAGATCGAGGGAACCGCCATGAACATCCAGACGCCGCGTCCCGCCGGACACCAGAGCTGGGACGAGGTGCGCACGCGCCTCGACCAGAACGCGCCGTTCTCGAACATGTACGACACGCCGTATTACCGCGACGCGGTCTATGATCATTTCTCCAAGCAGGAATACCAGCGCCGCTATCAGTCGCTGCGCGACAAGATGCGCGAGCACAAGCTCGACTGCGTGATCGTGCCCGGCGGACCCAGCCACTGGAGCTTCGGCGGTGGCATGCAATGGCTCACCGGCCATTGGGAATGGCATGCGATCTCGTCCTATGTGCTGGTGCCGCTCGACGGCGAGCCGACTTTGGTCTTTTCCATGGGCGGCACCCACGCCGAAGCCTGCCGGCGCGAATGCGCCAATGCCTTGACCGACGTGCGACACAGCCGCAGCGGAAAATATGCCGAGGTCATGGTCGAACGCCTCAAGGAGCTCAAGCTCGAGCGCGGACGCATCGGCCTGGTCGAGATCGACGCGCGTCACAACGACTACCTCCCGGTCAACCAGTACAACGTGCTGCGCAAATCCTTGCCCGACGCGGAGCTCGTCTTCACCAAGGGTTTCCTGCACGAGCTGGTCGTGGTCCACAGCGAGGAAGAGCTTCGCTGCGTGCGTAAGGCCGGCGTGCTGTGCGAGCGCGCGATGGAAGCGATCGTCGCGCGCGCCAAGCCGGGCGTGCCGGAATACGAGCTGCGCGCCGCCGCCGGCGCCGCCATCCTCGACGGCGGAGGCGACATCGATTTCCTCATCATCGGCACCACGCCGATGGCCAACCCGGCGATGGTGTTCGGCAATCCGCGGCCCTCGCACCGCAAGCTGCAGAAGGGCGACATCGTCAACATGGAACTGGCCGCCGGCTACAACGGCCTCTCGGCACAGATCGGTTCGCCGATCACGCTCGGCCCTCCGACCGACATGGTGCGCAAGTTCTGGGACGAGATCACGGTGCCCGGCTACAACAAGATCATCGCCGAGATCAGGCCCGGCAACGCCACCGACAACATGCGCCTCGCCAGCCGCTTCTTCCGCGAGCACGGCGTGCAGTCGCGCCCCACCCAGGTGCACGGCATCGACATCGTCACCGACAAGCCGCACGTCTTCGCCGAGCGTACCGAGGCCGACGAGATCGACAAGGTCCTCAAGCCCGGCATGATCATCATGGCCGAGCCCAATCCGATCACCGCGGACGGGATGTTCGGCATCTTCCTCGGTCACACCTTCATCGTGACCAAGGACGGCTACGAATGCGTCGACAACTTCCCGCTCGAGATCGCGGTGGCGCCGTGCTGACTGGCACGGGCTGGCCCTGATCCCCGGTCGACAACAACGGTGGGCCAGGTCCCGTGTTCCAGTCGCGCCGAGGCCAGTCGAAGGCGGTCGCCATTGTTAATAACAATAAAATAACAATGGAAACCGGCCCACTCGGGCTCGTCTCGCGCTCGCAGTTGGGACGCCGCCCGCCCGGCAACAACGTGATCCGGCAACAACGTCATTCTGAATGACCGCTACAATGACAATGTGGCTCCAAGGCGCACTGATGCCGCTGTGGAGACGTGAAATACAATTTTGGATGATGATGTTGCTTACAAGATTCGTGTAACAATGTCGAGCAAAATCTGGCAATGGCATCGCGGGGATGGCGGCGCCGCCGCGGGTGCCTTCGACCGTTCGCGGCCGGCATCGAGATCGCGCTCGTTGCACGTAGCGAAAGCTTGTTTCGCCTGAGACCAAGCGAGCAGCGGCATGTTCCCCCTCGAACCAGTTGCCCTCGCGGACGTGGGAAAAAATAGCCGCGGTTGAGGAGGTGGTGACGGGTCTGGCATGGCCTCTCGTTTCATGCTGAAAAAGCCAAGCCGACGCCATCCGAACAACGACAACAGCCGCGAGAGTGCCGACGTGCTGACCAAGACCGAAGACGCCCGGCGCGTGTCCGCCGCCACCCTGCGGACTTTTCTCACCGACGCGTTGCGCGCATGCGGGCTGCCCGAGGCCGACGCGGCGACGGTGGCCGCTGCGATGCTGGAAGCCGATCTCACCGGCTCCGACGCCCACGGCGTGTTCCGCCTTCCGGGTTATGTGCGCCAGCTCAAGCGCGGCGTGATGAATCCGAAGGCCGAGATCACCGTGGTCGAACGCTCGCCCGCGACCGCGCTGATCGACGGCGACCATGGCATGGGCCACGTGGTGATGACCGCTGCCGCCAATCTCGCCGTCGAGCTCGCGCGTGCGTCCGGCGTCGGTTGGGTCGGTGCGCGCCGTTCCAATCACGCCGGCGCCGGCGCGATCTACGCGGCGATCCCGCTCGCGCACGGCATGGTCGGCATCTACGGCGCGGGGTCGAGCGTGAACCACATGGCGCCGTGGGGCGGCACCGAGCCTTTGCTCGGCACCAATCCGATCGCAGTGGCGATCCCGGCCGGGAGCGAGGCACCGGTGATTCTCGATATCGCCACGTCGCTGGCGTCGAACGGCGCCATCAGGACCCACGAGCTGGAAGGCCGGCCGATGCCGGAGGGCTGGGTGCAGAACCGCAATGACGGTGCACCGATCACCGATCCGGGCGCGATCAGCCAGGGCACCTACCTTCCCATGGGCGGCTACAAGGGCAGCGGGCTCTCGATCATCATCGGATTGCTGGCGGGACCGCTCAACGGCGCGGCGTTCGGCCGCGATATCAAGGATTTTGCGGCGCCGCCCAGCGGCGAGCTCAATGTCGGGCAGTTCGTGGTCGCGCTCGACGTCGCGCGCTTCGTCCCGCCCGATCTGTTCAAGGCGGAAGTCGACCGCCACATCCGCGACCTCGCCGGCTCCCATCGGCTCCCGGGCCTCGACGAAATTCGCGTGCCCGGCCAGGGACGCCTGGCGCGGCGGATCGAGCGGGAGAAGAACGGCGTTCCGCTCAGCGCAGCGGTGGTGAAGCAAGTCGACGAGGTCGCCAAGTCGCTCGGCATCACACCGCTCAGTGCGCGGACATGAGCGCGGCGCAAGCACCATCGGCGCAGGGATCGCCGTTCTGGCAGTTCTCGCTGCGCTTCTACCGTCAGCCCCAGGTGGCCGATACCTGCATCGCCTTGCAGGAGGAGAGGGGAGTAGACGTCAACCTGCTGCTGTTCCTGCTATGGCAGGCCACGCGCAAGCGCGCATTCACCGCTGCCGAGGTCGCCGAGATCGAGCGCCGCGTCGGCGCATGGCGGGAGATGACCGTCATTCCTTTGCGCACCTTGCGGCGCGCGCTGAAGTCGCCGCCGCCGCTGGTCGCCGGGGCCGCCGCGGAGCTCTTCCGCACCAAGGTCAAGGCGGTCGAGCTCGAGGCCGAGCGGCTGCAGCAGGAGGCGATGTACGAGCTCGTCGGCGCCACGCCGCGGGGACAGGATGCGTCCTCGCTTGCGGATGCGGCGCGCGGCAACATCGCGGCTTATGAGGCGATGGGCGGAAAGACGTTTCCCAAGCCTGCGATCGAAACCCTGCTCGCGGCGCTGCCGGCGTCCGGGCGCACAACGGAGGAATGACCATGGACAAGGAAGTACACGACCGCGGCCTCGCCATGCGCCGCAAGGTGCTCGGCGAAGAATATGTCGATCGCGCGCTCAAGAGCGCCGACGACTTCAACCGCGACTTCCAGCGAATCGTGACGCAGTATTGCTGGGGCGAAGCCTGGGGGGACGACACGCTGAGCCCGCGCGAGCGCTCGATCCTCAACCTCGGCATGATCGCCTCGCTCGGCAAGATGGAGGAATTCCAGACCCATGTGCGCGGCGCGCTGCGCAACGGGATGACGCCGAATGAGATCCGCGCGGTGCTGACGCAGATCGCGGTCTATTGCGGCATTCCGGTCGGTGTGGACTGCTTCCGCCTCGCCAAGGCGGTTCTCGAAGACAACAAGAAAACTTGAGGAAGCCTCAAGTGCCCATGCTGGTTGCCTTTTCTGACTTGGAGTAACTACGAGAAACTACTAACTACGACCCGATTCTTGGTCAATTGTTGGTCACAGAGGAGGAGGAAATGGCCCGTACGACTGGAAGATCGACCGCGCGCGCTACGTCGCAGTACCCGTCATGAGCGACGGCAGCGAGGTCCCGCGGCTAAAGCTGCGCGGGCTGTTCGAGCAATTTTTGCTCGAGGCGCGTTAGCAAGGATGTGCGTCGTAACTTGAGCCACGTCGCGGCCGCATGGCCGCCTGTCGCGCAGCTATAGCCGGTTCGCCTCGAAAGCGGACGTAAATGCACAACATCGCTAGGTGTCGCGAAGTGCCATGAACAGACGTCATCGAACCGGTAAGCATGCTTAATTGTCGCGGTGCTGGCCCATGGGCGCAAATCCACTGAATGACGACTAGCTACGAGATAGGTTCAGCTGACGATTCGCTCCGGGTCAGCAAAGGAAGAGATGCTACGCGAACGAGCCAGCCCCTCGATTAATAGCCGCGCAGTGAGCTAGATTACGGTCGATGCTGAACGAGCCGGCTCTAACCTTCAATGCTCAGGACAGGGCCCACGAGAGGCGCTCTATGAACACAGTCAAAGACGCTCTGGCCCAGAAGAGGGGCGCCCTGATCCATGTTCGTTCCGGCGACATGGTCGTCGAAGCCTTGCGCCAGATGCGTGACAACCGGGTCCGGTCGGTGCTGGTCATCGACGACGACATACTGGTCGGTATCGTGACCCAGGGTGACTGCGCCATAAAAGTGCTGCTGCCCGGGCTCGATGCGAAGCAGACTCCGGTGGGTCAAGTGATGACGGGCGACCCGATGACGGTCAAGCCGGACGACCAACTGGAAGGCTGCATGGCAATGATGGCTGCGCGCGGCTTTCGCCATCTACCAGTGCTGGACGCGGGCAAGGTCGTGGGCGTGATCTCGATCGGAGATGTCGTCAAGGACATCATCCGAAATTTGGAGCACAACGTGGGCGACCTGATGGGCTACATCATGAGGGACGGCCCCGGGGGCTGACAGACGAACCGCGGTGCCGTCGCCCGCACGCTTTCGTAGGCTTATGAGACGAATGTTGGAGTGCAACAATTGTGAGGCCCGCTATGGGTCATTAGCGCCCGACCCCACTCAGCGCCAGGGCCTCCCGATGTCCGCTATGCACCCAGTAGCGACCAAAATATTGCCGCGCCGCGATTGGTCGCTATGTGCCATGTGTGGACGGCTCCGAGTTGGCAAGAGCTTTCTTCACGTAAGCAGCATTGGTCGGTGCAGCCATGTGTTCGGCCTTTAGATGCGGTTCACAT
>Ga0207688_10000198_pt1 | contig 26742 bp, 28 predicted proteins | sample KBSMiscanthusM4_FD_184296 | JGI IMG/M metagenome (GOLD analysis project Ga0207688, IMG submission 184296) | Miscanthus rhizosphere microbial communities from Kellogg Biological Station, Michigan, USA - M4 (SPAdes) (version 2) | ecosystem: Host-associated > Plants > Roots > Rhizosphere ...
GATCGCCCCGAAGTCGGCGATCGAGGCGGCGGCGATCACCAGTTGCCCGAAGTCCGACGAGATGTTCCCGGAGTCCTTGAGCACCGGCACGATCACGCCGAGCGACGTCGAGACGAGGACGATCGCGATGAAGAGCGGCGACTTGATGAAGCCGCCCGCGTGCAACACCAACCCGACGACGATCCCGATCGCAAACGAGATGACGAAGGCGAGCGCCGTTAGGCGCAAGACCCGGCCCCGCAGACGCTCGACGTCAATCTCCAGACCGGCCAGGAAGAGCAGAAAGGCCAGGCCGATCAGCGCGAGGATCTGGATCGGGAGATCCACCTGCACCCAGCCAAGGCCGGAGGGGCCGATGACGATGCCGAGCACGATCTCGAGGACGATGGCGGGCAGACGCAGACGGGGGAAGAAGCCAAGCACGAGCGGAGCGACGAACGCCACCACGACGACGATGAGCAGGTCGGTGAAGTGGATTTCCGGCATGCAGGGTGAGTTCTCTGCCGCCCGCGAGCGTTACGCCGTGGAAGTACGCGTTTGCGACGCCGGTCGACCGTGCCCCGTTGCCACGGTCCTGGCCCTCGTCGCGCGCGAGGCGCTCGCCTCGGTCGGCGCGGCTCGTCCGGGGTCATTGCGGTCGCGGTGCCGCTCGCGGCGTCGTCGCACCTGCGGATCGCAATCCCCTGCACGGCCAGCCCGCGATCTGATCTGATGGGCATGTGCGCCCGTACCTGGCCGCCGTCCTGGCCGCGGCTCTCGCGGTGGTGATACCGGCCTGTGGGACGGACGGCGGCAGCCACACCGGACGCTCCACCGACAACGCGAACGTTGCGCATGCCGCCGCGGCCATGGCACAGATCAGCCGCGCCCGCAGGGTTCCGGAGTTCGTGGCACCCGGTGCGGCGTTCGACGCGGCGGCGCGTCTTCGTGGCAAGACGATCTTCGAGATCCCGATCACGAGCGAGGTGCCGTTCATCGCGGCGGTCGAGGGCGGCATGCGGCAGGCTGCGGCAAGGGTGGGCGCGCGGCTGGTCGTTTATCCGAACCAGGGCAGGCCCGAGCAGTGGGCGCAAGGAATCCGCACGGCGATCGCCGAGCGCGCGGACGCGATCACGCTCCTCGCGCAAGACCCGAGGCTTCTGGCGCCCCAGATCGCTCAGGCCAAGATGGCGGGGATCCCCGTCGTGGTGGTGCGCACGACCGGCGAGGGCGAGCCGTGCCAGACCGACGACGCTGGCCACGCATACGGCACCGCTTGCGTGCCAGGGCCGTTCGAGCAGGCGGGCAGGCTGGAGGCGGACTGGGTGATCGTCGATTCCCGCGCGAAGGCCGACGTGCTCGTCGTCACCTCCAACGACGCCCGCTCGACGGTCTCGCTCACCCGCGGGCTCATGGACGAGTTCCACCGGCTCTGTCCCGACTGCGACTTGCGTTTTGTCGATGTCCCGATCCCGCAATGGGCCACCGAGTTGCGTGGCGAGGTCCAGTCGGCGCTCGTCCGCGACCCCGGGATCGACTACGTGATCCCCACCTACGACAGCATGTCGCAGTACGCCGTCCCGGCGATTAAGGCGCAGGGGGCCGCGAGCCGCGTGGGGGTGTCCACCTTCAACGGCACGCCCTTTGTGCTCAAGCTGCTCCAGGACGGCGACGTCGTACGGATGGACGCCGGCGAGGACCTCGCGTGGGTTGGGTGGGCGGCGATGGATCAGGCGTTCCGGACCGTCGCGGGGGTACCCGCGGTCCCCAGCGAGCACACGCCCCTGCGGGTGTTCGACCGCGGCAACGTCGTCGAGGCGGGGACGCCACCTGTGGTCGACCGCGGGTACGGCGACGCCTATGTGGCCGGATACGAGCGGCTGTGGGGCGTCGGCGGCTAGGCGGGGGAAGGCGCGCCACGCCGCCCGTCGTCTCCGCTCGCGGCATCTCGAAGCGGTTCGCGGGCGTACGCGCGCTCGACGGCGCCGGCATCACCGTGCTGCCGGGCGAGGTCCACGGTCTCCTCGGGCCCAACGGATCGGGCAAATCCACATTGGTGAAGGTGCTCGCGGGCTACCACGCCCCGGACTCCGGTGGCGCGCTCGAGGTCGACGGGCAAGCGGTCGCGCTGCCGGTGCAGCCCGCGCGGGCGGCCGAGCTCGGCATGAGCTTCGTGCACCAGGACCTCGGTCTGATCCCCTCGTTGAGCGTGGCCGAGAACCTGCGGCTGACAGACCTGGCCACATCCAGGCGCTGGTTCATCTCTTGGCCAGCCGAGCGGCGTCGGGCGCAAGCAATCGTCGACCGTTTTGGGATCGCGGTTGATCCAGCGGTCAGAGTCGCCGACCTGCGACCCGTGCAACGCGCGCAGCTCGCCATCGCCCGGGCCGTGGAGGGTCTGACGGCACGCTCCGGCAACGGCGGCCGCGGCCTGCTCGTGCTCGATGAGCCGGCTGCCTACCTGCCTCGGCACGAGCGCGACGGTCTCCTCGCGCTCGTCAGGGAGGTCGCGGCCGCGGGCGCGGGCGTGCTCTTCGTAACGCACGACCTGCACGCGGCGCTGGCCGTCGCCCACCGGGTCACGGTGCTACGCGACGGGCGCAACGCCGGCACCGTCGAAGCAGCCGGGGCGGATGTCGACGGCCTCGTGAACCTGATCGTCGGCGGCGCGCTCGCGGCGCTCGACGCTGCCCCGGCACCGCCGGAGGGTCGCGCGGCCGCCACGGTCGCCGGCCTGTCGGGAGCGATCGCGGACGATGTGTCGTTCGCCGTCCGCGAGCGCGAGATCGTGGGCCTGACCGGGCTTGCCGGCTCTGGTTTCGAGGAGGTGCCGTACCTCCTTTACGGGGCAGGCCGGTGCCGAACCGGCCGGCTGGAGTTCGGCCGGACGCACGACCTCCGGGGGATGACGCCCGTCCGGGCGCTGCGCGCTGGGATCGCCCTGTTGCCCGGAGACCGCCTCCACGACGGCGGTGTGCCTTCGCTTTCGGTGGGGGCGAACGTGACGCTCCCCGTGCTCGCACGGTACGCCCCCCGGCATCGTCTCGAGCGGCGGCGCATGCGCCGCGACGCCGGCGCCCTCTTGACCCGCCAGGCGGTGCGACCGCCCGACCCCGACGTGCTGCTCGGCGCGCTCAGCGGCGGCAACCAGCAGCAGGCGCTGCTGGCCAAGTGGATCGGCGCCGGGCCGCGTCTGCTCCTGCTCGACGAGCCGACGCGTGGGGTCGACGTAGGCGCGCGCATGCGCATTGCCGCTGCACTCCGGACGCTGTCCGGCGAGGGGGTGGCGATCGTGTGTGCCAGCGGCGACCACGAGGAGCTCAGTCGGCTCTGCGATCGCGTGCTCGTCTTCGGCGCCGGCCGGGTGGCGAGCGAGCTTGCCGGCGATGACGTCACCGAGGCGCGGATCGCCGAGCGCTGTCAGGCGGCGGCGCGGCCGGTGCGGGACCCGGGCCCGTGATCCTCGCGCAGCGGCTTGCGCTGCCGGCGGCGTGGCTGGCGGTGATCGTCCTGTTCGGCGTGATCGAGCCCGATACGTTTCTGACCTCGGCCAACGCCCAGAACATCCTCGGGTCGCAGGCCGTCCTCGTCATCTTGACGATGGCGCTGCTGTTCCCTCTGACCGCCGGCGAATACGATCTGTCGGTCGCGTCGGTACTGACGCTGTCCTCGATGGCGATCGCCGTGCTCAACGTGCGGCACGGGTGGCCCATCGGGTTGGCGATCCTTGTCGCCGTCGCGCTCGGCGCGGTCGTCGGGTTCGTCAACGGTGGGCTCGTGGTGCTCCTCCGCGCCGACTCGCTCGTGACCACGCTGGGCACGGGCACGGTCATCTCGGGTGTCGTGCTGTGGATCAGCGGCTCGCAGACGATCGGCGGCGTCTCACCTTCGCTCGTCGACCCGGTGATCACGTGGAAGCTGCTCGGCCTCCCATTGGCCTTCTTCTACGGGCTCGCCCTGTGCGCGGCGGTCTGGTACGTGCTGGATTTCACGCCGACCGGCCGGCGTCTCCTGTTCGTGGGGCGCGGTCGCAGCGTGGCGCGACTAAGCGGCGTGCGCGTCGGGCGGGTTCGCTGGGGCGCCTTCGTTGCTTCCGGCACGCTGAGCGCGGTCGCGGGTGTCGTCTACACGGGAACGACCGGTGGCGCCGATCCGTCGTCGGGACTGACCTTCCTGCTGCCTGCGTTCGCTGCCGCCTTCCTCGGAGCGACGAGCATCGCGCCCGGGCGCTTCAACCCGTGGGGATCGATCGTGGCCGTGTACTTCCTCGTGACTGGCGTCACCGGGCTGCAGCTTCTGGGCGCAGCGAGCTTCGTTCAGCAGCTCTTCTACGGCGGTGCGCTCATCCTGGCGGTGGCGCTCGGCCGCCTGTTCAGCCGAACCGGTCCCACGGCCACGGATTAGCGCTTCCGTAGCGCTCGATCGTCGGGCCGACCGGTGCGGGCGGCGCACCGATGATGCCGGGTCCGAGACGCAGCATGCGCGCCGGGAACACACGCGCGAAGGGATCGTCGTGCAGGCGTACCCGCCCCTCCTCCCCTCGCGCAAGCGTGATCGCGCCGTCGAAGTGCGAGGCGTCCCGCAATAGCGTCGACACGGCGTCAGCGCGTGGGTGCGCCAGAACGTCGCGCCGAGCCTGCTGGACGGCGAGGTCGTCGAACGCGACTCGGACCCCGGGGGGGACGAGCACCAAGGACGCCCACCCGGCGGGGCCGGCGGGATCGACGATGCGCGGGTCGGCGCGCAGTGCGTTGCGAACCGGCTTCGAGCGCCGGGACCACGCGACGAGGACGCCGGCGCGCGCACCCGCAACGTCCTCCAGCTCCGCGATCGCCGTTGCGTCCTTTGGTGCAGCGTCGGCGATCGCGAGCCAGCAACGACTCATGGCGTCGGCGCGTCCCAGTCGGGCCTGATCTTCCGGGTGATCGTGCGCAGGTCGACGACGAGCTCCTCAGCGGTCGGCCGACCCCAGAACCAGTAGCCGTTGTAGGCGCGGTGGACCCGCAGATCCGGGCTCAGGACGAACACGGCGGGCACGAACGGCTCGTTGACCGTGTCCGTGGTCTCACGGAGTCCCAGCCGCTCGACGACCGCGCGGTGCTCGTCGCACAGGAACGTCCATCGCGCTCCCAGCCCAGCTCGGAACGCGGCGCTCACCGTGCTCGCGTCGACGCTGACCGAGACGAAGCGCGCGTAGGCGACCTCCGCCTCGTCCTGCAAATGCACCAGGCGGCGGAAGAAGCGCTGTTCCTTCGGGCACCACCAGCCGCGGTAGAACTGCAGCACGGTGGGGTCGTCGCCGACGAGCTCCGACAGACGTCGGCGGTTGTCGCCGTGGTCGGGCAACTCGAAGTCGGGAAACACGTCGCCGGCTACGAACGGCAGGCCCTCGCTCACGTCAGGCCACGCCGGCGGGCGCGCTCGCCTTCTGGGTCAGCTCGTGCAGCGCGAAGTGGAAGATCTCGGTGAACGCAGGGAAGGGCTGGATCGTGTCCTCCATGACGGCGATCGGGACGCCCGCGCGGATGGCGAGCACGGCCTGCTGCATCCATTCGCCCGCCTCGGGGCCGACGGCGTGCGCGCCCGTGAGCCGCTCCCCGTCGGAGACGAGGGTGAGGTACCCCGGGTCGTCCTCGTAATCGCGCTTGTAGGTCGCGGTCTTGGGGACCGACGAGAGCGGCACAGTCGCAGTGATCGTCCCCTCCGCGGCCCCGACCGAGGCGGCCTGTGGGTCGGTGAAGACGACGCGCGGCACGGCGTCGTAGTTGGCCCGGCGCTCGCGGCCGAGGATGTTGGCGGCGGCCACCCGGCCCTGGTACTTGCCGACGTAGGTGAGCGGCCAGATGCCGGTGACGTCGCCGATCGCCCAGACACCGTCGGCGGCGTTCATGCGGTCGTCGACCTCGAGGCCGCGCGGGTTGGGCTCGATACCGAGGGTCTCCAGGCCGATGTCCTGCACGCGCGGGCGGCGCCCGGTGGCCACGAGCAGCTTGTCGCCGCGGAGCTCGGTGCCGTCGGGGAACTCGAGTACGTAGTCGTCGTCGCGGCGGGCGGCGGAGGCGTGCTGGCCGAAGTGCAGCTTGACGCCGTCGGCCGCCAAGGCCGCGCCGAGCGCATCACCGAGCGGCTTGGGCTCGCGCGGGAGGACGTGGTCCATTCCCTCCACGAGCGTGACGGCGGCGCCGAAGCGACGCATCGCCTGTGCCATCTCGGTGCCGACCGGTCCGGCGCCGAGGATGAGCAGCCGCCGGGGGGCGGCTTTCAGGCCGGTGACCTCACGGTTGGTCCAGACGCCGTCGAGCTCGCGCAGGCCGGGGATGGGTGGGATGACCGGTTCGGAGCCGGTGGCGAGGACGATGTGCGCGGTCGTCAGCCGCTCGTCGCCGACGGCGACGGCGCCCGGCCCGGCGACACGGCCGCTGCCCCGGTAGAGGTCGATCCCGTTGTCGGCGAGCCACTGCGCCTGGGCCGAGTCGTCGTAGTTGGAAACGATGAAGTCGCGCCACGCGAGCGCCTGGTCGACGTCGACCGGCCCGGAGACGGCCTCGCGCGCGCCCGGCGCGTGGCAAGCACCGTTGAGCGCCTCGCCGGGCCGCAGCAGGGTCTTTGAGGGGATGCAGGCGTAGTAGGAGCATTCGCCCGCGACGAGCTCGCGTTCGACGATGGCAACGCGCAGGCCGCCATCGGCCAGCGCGCCTGCGCAATGCTCGCCAGCGGGCCCAGCGCCGATCAGGATCACGTCGTAGTCGGTGCTCATCGAGCGTCCTCCAGTTCGAGTCGTTGGCGGAGCCAATCTCCCTGCCAGCTTCGCTCGGCGGCGAGCCCTTCCCGGCCGTCGATCCGACCGGCGGCGTGGGCGGCGACATACGCGCCCATCGCCGGCATGTCCCTGAGTGCGGCCAGCGCACCGTCGGCGGCCATCGTCAGGCTCACCCGCGCCGCCGGAACGGCGTCCGCGAGCGGGCGCGAGACGTCGAGCACCGCCTCGAGGGTGGCGCAAGCGGCGAGGCGCTCGGTTGCGGCGCCGCCGCTTGCGCGGTCCAGGGCCTCGAGCGCCCTGTCGCGCGCGCGCCACGCGCATGTCTGGACGTACTCGCGCCGTACGTCGGGGCTCCAGCGCTCGATGCGGCGAACGAGGCGGCCGCGAGGCGCCGAGACTTTGTGCGCGTAGGTGGCGACCGGACCGGCGAGCTCGACCGCCCACAGCTCAGTGGCGAGCCACCAGGGCAGGTCCGGTACGCGGCAGGCATGCACGCCGCGGCGACACAGGGCTGGGTCGCCGGCCGCGACCCATGGACCGGGCCCGCCGTCAGCGGACACCGGCCAGCGAAAGTCGCTGAACGGACCGACGGCGCCGGCGCGCAGGAACTTGTAGGCGATCACCGGGATTCACGCCTACGATCGCGGGCCTCGCCCAGCGCTGCTGAGAGGGCATCCAGCAGCCGGCCGGGCACCGGCTCGGGCGGCAGTGTCGCGAGGGCGTCCACCGTCGCCTGCACCTGCTCGACGTACGTGACGCACCAGTCGCACATCACCAGGTGCTCCTCGACCTGGTTGAGGGTCGGCTCGTCGAGCGCACCTTCCAGGTAGGACGTGACGAGCTCCACGAGCTCCCGGCAGGTGATCTCGTCTGCAGTCAGATTGTTCGTCACCCCTGGTCCCATATCCCCTAGTCGTCGCCAGGGACCGGGCGTTACGCCTGCTCGACATAGTCCTCGAGCGTCCCGCGCAGCCGCGAGCGACCCCGGTGCAGGAGCACGCGCTGGTTCTCGGCGCTGATGTCGAGCAGATCGCAAACCTCCTCGGAGCGCAGACCCTCGACGTCGCGTAGCGTCACGACGAGGCGCTGGCGTGCCGGCAGCTCTTCGAGCGCCTCCCTCAGGCGCCCGCGCGCCTCGAGTGAGAGGAGGCGATGCTCCGGCTTCTGCCACGGCCGGGGCGGAGTGGCCCAGTGCCCGGGCCACGTGTCCTCGTCGCCCTGGAAGCGGTCACCGTCCACCGCGGGCTCGTTCGTGTTGCCGTCTCCCAGGCACGAGAACGGAAGCGTCCGGCGCTCGCGCGTTCCGCGCGTTTTTGCTTTGTTGGTGAGGATCGAGCAAAGCCACGTGGTCAGCGACGAGCGGCCTTCGAACCGCTCGATCCCGGTGACAACGGCGAGCCATGTGTCCTGGACGACCTCTTCGGCTACCGCGTCGGTCTGGACGTAGCCACGCGCCATCCTGCGCATCATCGGGTAGTGACGCTCGACGAGTAGGCGGAAAGCGTGCTCGTCGCCGGCGCGCAGCGCGGTGAGCATCTCAGGCCCCTCGACGGGCGCATGGAGGGCCTCGGCGACGGGGCTAGTCGACGGCATTGACGCTGATCAGCTCGATGCCGAAGTCCCGCAGGCGGTCGAGCATGCCGTAGAGGTGGGACTGGTCGGCGAAGTCGCCGCGCAGCATGGTCTGCCCGGAACGCGGCTCGAGCGTCATGCCCTCGAGGGCCGCGCCGTAGCGTTCGCTCAGCCGGCCACCGACGACGATCTCGTAATGCCGGCGCGAGGGAGCTTGGCTCGTCACGGGGCGAGCCTCCTCGCGCCCGGGGTGAGCTGTCATCACCCCGCGGGCAGATCACCCTGGGTGATTGCGGGCTACAGCAACTCGAGGTCGCGGGCGCGGCTCACCGCGTCGGCCCGCGTCGCGACCGCGAGCTTGCGATAGATATTGCGCGCGTGCGTCTTGACGGTGTTCAGCGAGATGAACAGCTCGGCGCCGATCTCGCGCTGGGAAAGGTCGCTGCGTAGGAGGCGCAGGACGGCAAGCTCCGCGTCGCTGAGGGGCTCGCCCGTGCCGGACGTCGGCGCTGCCTGCGGCTCTACAGCCAAGCGGCGCTCCAAGCGCATCATCAGCTCGCCGAGGATGCCGGCATCGGCACAACCGCCTACCGCCGCCCGCGCCCGCTGGCGCAGCAGCTGCGCTTCGTCGTTCCTTCCCCGCTCGTGCCGGACTTCGGCGAGGGCCACGAGCCCGTAGGCGATCTCGACCAAGGCCACGCCGCGGTTGGCGAGCTCTACGGCGTGTGCGATCGCCCGGTCGGCCTCGTCCACGTGGCCTCGGCGATCGAGCACCTGGCCCAATACCGCGGCGGACAGCGAACCCGCCCAATGCTCGCCGAGGCCGTGCTCGTGAGCAATCGCGGTCGCCTGTGCGGCGTAGTGCTCGGCGGCCTCGAGGTCGCCGCGCTGGTAGACGATCGCCGCAATTCCGCCAGATGCGTGCATCGCGGCGAGGTGGTTCCCGTCCTCGCCGGCGATGCGAGCGGCGTCTGAGAGCGTTGCGAGCGCGTCGTCGGCGTGGCCGCGCCAGTGCAGGGCCAAGCCGAGCACCGGGCATCCGACGGGGCGCCACGGTGATGCCGGCCCGCCGCGCTCGAGGTCGAGCGCGTGTCGTCCCGCGTCGACTGCGGCGCCGACGTTCCCGCCCATGTAGCGGTGGATGGCGCGGAGGCTGGCGATCCCCGATTCGAGTGGCGGCAGCTGGCCGGCGTCCGGCCGCTCGGCGGCCAGCCGCTCGGCGGCACCGAGCCACCGGTCGACCAAGTCCAGCCGGCCCATGTTGACGCCCAGCCACGCCTTCGTCAGGCATAGGTTGGGCTCGTTCGTCACCGTGCTTGCGGGCAGGCCGTCGATCCAGCCCGCCACCGTCTCTAGGCGCCCGCGCTGCAGGAACTCGTACCAGTGCATCGTGATGAGCTCGATCGCGTAAGCAAAGTCGCTGGCCGCGGTTGCGTGCTCGATCGCCTCGTGGATCGCGCCCTCGTTGCGATACCACTCGGCCGCGCGTCGATGCAGGCTCGGGATCAGATCTGGATGAGCTTGGGCCAGCTCGTGACGGAGCAGCTCGGCGAATAGCTGGTGGTACCGGTACCAGTCCCGCTTGGAGTCCAGCGCGAGCACGAACAGGTTGGCGTGCTCGAGCGCTGCGAGCAGCTGCGCGGCGTCGTCCATCTCGGCTACGTGCGCGCATAATGGGCCCGAGAGCCGGTCGAGAATCGACGTCCGCAGCATGAAGTCCCGCACCGTCTGGCTTTGGTCGTCGAGCACCTCGAAGCCGAGGTAGTCGACGATCTGGCGGTCGTCACCCGCGAACGACTCGATGAACGCCGCGCGATCCTCGCGGCCCCGCAGCGAGAGGCCAGCGAGCTGTAGCCCGGCGACCCATCCCTCGGTCCGCTCCTGCAGCCGCGCCACGTCACGCGCCTCGAGGTCGAGCCCAAGTACGTCGTTGAGGAACCGCTCGGCTTCGTCCCGGCTGAAGCGCAGCTCGCCGATGCGGATCTCGGTTAGCTGGGCACGGGCGCGCAGGCGCCCAAGCGGGAGTGCGGGGTCCGAACGCGTGGAAATGACCAGATGCACGGTTGCCGGCAGCCGCTCGATCAGCAACGCGACCCCGTCGTGCAGCGCCTCATTCGAGACGACGTGGTAATCGTCGAGCACGAGCACGAGCGGCTTCGCGAGAGCCGCCAGCTCGTTGACGAGCAGCGGCAGGACGTGGTCGCCGACCGTTGTGCCTGGGCTGTGCAGCGCGGTCTGTGCGTCTGCGCCGGTATCCGGGACCACCGTACGCAGCGCCGCGATGACGCCGTCCCAGAAGCGGACGGGGTCGTTGTCGCCCCCGTCGAGCGAGATCCATGCGAACGGGCGCTCCTCTCTGGGATCCGCGTTCCACTGGCTGAGCAAGCTCGTCTTGCCAGACCCGGGCGGTGCGTCGACCAGCGTCAGCCGCGTCCCACCCCCAGCGATGAGTACGCCCACGAGGGCCTCGCGCGGCACGGCATCCGCCCGTGGCGCGGGAATCTGGAGCTTCGTCTCGGCGAGGACCGGGGCCGACCCTCGGGTCGGAGGCGCTGCGGCGGACAACGCACCGACTGTAACGGCCGCGCCCTCCACGGGACAACCGCTCCGGAACCTAGAGAGGAGCAACAGATGAGCACGACATCCCTGCAGGCGGAGGCGCCTGCCCCCGCGATGGACTTCCAGCCCATAGCCGACTACGGCCTGCTCGCCGATTGCAACTCGGCGGCGCTGCTCTCACGCGACGGGTCCATCGACTGGCTCTGCATGCCGCGCTACGACAGCCCCTCGGTGTTCGCGCGGATCCTCGACCCGGACGCTGGGCACTGGTCCATCCGGCCCGCCGGTGACTACGAGATGACGCGCCGCTACCTGCCCGCCACGCTCGTCGTCGAGACCACATTCACGACCGCCTCTGGCACCGTCCGGCTGGTCGACGCCATGACGTTCTCCGAGGGCCAGCGCCACCACGACCTCGGCTACGACGCGCCGCACGAGCTGCTGCGTCTCGTCGAAGGCGTGGAGGGCACCGTCGAGCTCGAGCTCGAGCTCGCGCCGCGCGGGGAGTACGGGCTCGTGCGGCCGCTGTTCCGCCAGGTCGAAGATGGCGGGCGGACGTTTGGCGGCCCGAACCAGATCGCGGTCAGCGCCGGCGTGCCGACCGAGGTCGCGGAGTCGACCATGCGGGCTCGCTTTGCTGTGTCCGCGGGCGAGCAGGTGGGCTTTGGCCTGCACTGGGCGGCGGTCGAAAGCCCGGCCCCGATGCCCTGTCCGCCGGAACGCGTGGCCGCTCGGATCGAGGACACCGTGGAGGGCTGGCGGTCGTGGGAGGCCGAGCACGACATCTACGAGGGCCCGCATCGCGAGCTCGTGCGGCTGAGCTCGCGCGTGCTCAAGGGCCTGTCCTACCGGCCGACCGGCGCGATCGTGGCCGCCCCGACGTGCTCGCTGCCGGAGACCGTGGGCGGGGAGCGCAACTGGGACTACCGCTACGCCTGGATCCGGGACGCGAGCCTGACCCTGGAGGCGCTCTACATCGGCGCGTGCTCGGACGAGGCCGAGGACTTCGTCTCGTTCATGACCAGCTCGGCCGGCGGCCGGGCGGGCGAGGGCTCGCTGCAGATCATGTACGGGATCGGCGGCGAGCACGACCTGTCCGAGCGCACGCTGCCGCACCTGCGTGGCTGGCGCGACTCGGCCCCGGTGCGTGTCGGCAACGGCGCCTGGGGACAGACGCAGCTCGACGTCTACGGCGAGCTCCTCAACGCGCTGCACCTCTACCGCGAGCGCTTGGGCGAGCTGCACCCGGAGATCCAGCAGTTCGTGGCCGACCTTGCCGACACGGCGGCGCGCCGCTGGACGGAGAAGGATGCGGGGATGTGGGAGATGCGGGGCGAGCCGCGACACCACCTCTCCTCGAAGGTCCTGTGCTGGACGGCGCTCGACCGCGCGATCAAGCTCGCGCCCGCGCTGGGCGAGCACGCGCGCGTGGAGGCCTGGACGGCTGAGCGCGACCGCATCCGTGAGGCCGTGCTCACGCGGGGCTGGAGCGAGAAGCGCGGCGCGTTCGCGCAGAGCTTCGACTCCGACGAGCTCGACGCCGCCCAGCTGCTCATGCCCATCCTCGGGTTCCTGCCGGCGACCGACGAGCGCATGAAGGCGACGATCGACGCCATCGCCGACGAGTTGACCGAGGGCGGGCTCGTCCTGCGCTACCGCAACGAGGCGGGGCTGAACGCTGATGGCCTCGAGGGCGAGGAGGGAACGTTCGTGATCTGCTCGTTCTGGCTCGTCTCGGCGCTGGCAAAGGCCGGCGAGGTCGATCGTGCGCAGCAGCGGTTCGACCAGCTCGTTGGCTACGCCAACGACCTCGGGCTACTGGCCGAAGAGATCGACACCGAGCACGACGAGCAGCTCGGGAACTTCCCGCAGGCGTTCAGCCACATCGGGCTGATCACCGCCGCCTACGCCATCGACATGGCGCGCGCGCAGTGAGCGTCGTCGCTGCCACCTCGCGCAGCGTCTCCTCGACGAGCGGCCGCAGCGAGACGATGTCCGCTCGGGGAGGAAATCGTGCGTTGCCCGGACCGAGCGTTGCCAGAGCGCCACGAGGGGGTCGAAGTCTGCGGGGCGCCCCCGCCGGATCCCCCAGCCGTCGATCATCTAGCCATGCACCTTCGCGTTGCTCGTCACACCGAGCGCCTGGACGAGGTTGTCGCCTTCTACCGCGACGGCCTCGGCTTCTCCGAGATCGGCGGGTTCCGCGATCACAACGGGTATGACGGCGTGTTCCTCGCGCTCCCGGGCACCCGCGCGCATTTGGAGCTCACCGCTGGGGGTGACCACGGCGCCCCGCGTCCGCATCCCGAATCCTTGCTCGTCCTCTACTTGGGCGACCGCGCTGCGGTCGAGGAAATCGCCGCGCGGCTGGACGCCCGGCCGGTGGACCCGGCGAACCCGTACTGGGCGACGCACGGGCTGACGTTCGAGGATCCCGACGGCTTCCGCGTGGTGCTCGTGCCCGCGTCGTGGCCCGACTCCGAGGTGCGCATCGACTGCGAGGTGCGCATCGACTGGCACGACGGCTCCCGGGCCGAGCTGCGGCGCCTGTTCGAGCTCGCCGAGGACTCGCGCCAGCGGATCGACGCCTCGATCGACCAGGGGCGGGTGCTCGCCGCGATGGACGGCGACACCGTCGTCGGATATCTGCAGCTGGTGCGGACCGACGCGCCGGATCGGGCCGAGCTCAAGAGCATGGCTGTCGTCGAGTCGCGGCAGCGCCAGGGCATCGGTGCAGCGCTCGTGGCAGAAGCCATCCACCGGTGTCGCGGCGAAGGCGTGCATCAGTTGCTGGTGGGCGCAGCGGCGGCGGACGTCGGCAACCTGCGCTTCTACCAACGTCTCGGGTTTCGGATGTTCGGGGTCGAGCGCAACGCGTTCACGGCGGACGACGGCTACCCGGACGGAATCGTCATCGATGGGATCCTGCTGCGCGACCGCGTGTGGCTGACGCTGGATGTGTCATGAGCAGCCGGTCGAGCGCCAGCATGCCAGGCCCGGTCCACAGGAGGTACAGGCAGACGGCGAGCTCGGCTGGGGCGACGGTGAGGCTCACGGCCTCGCCCAGGGCGAGGCCTGACACGATGATCGCGGCGACCATGTCGCCGGCGAGCGCGAGCGCGGCCGGCCGGGTCAGGAAGCCGAGGACCAGCAGCAGGCCACCGACGATCTCGACCACCCCGATCGCGTAGACGAAGGCGTCGGGTGCGGGGAGCCCGTACTCCTCGAACGAGGCCACCTCGGAGGCGTGCTGGGTGAACTTGCCCACGCCGAAGGCCACGAAGACGCCGCCACCGACCACGCGCGCGACCAGCGCCGCGATCGCCCTGGGGCCGCGGGTCGGGCCGGCGACGAGCAGGTCGGCGACCGCCTCCATCACTGCTCAACTTTTGCCGTTCGTGCTCAGCAGCTCGTAGGTCGCACCGGTCGCGGTCGCGTAGACGACATGGTGCCAGGCGTCGATCGCGATCTCCTTGCTGCGCCACATCGTGATCGGCGGCGCGACGTCCAGGGCGGGAAGCATGACCTGCTCGTTCCCCCAGATCGCCGCCAGGTGCGTGGCCGTTGCCGCCTTGGGCGGCAGGACGGCGCCGAGCGCCGCGCGCACCACGCCCCAGCCGGTGCCGTAGCCCCAGTGCGACAGGAAGCTGAATCGCTCCTTCGCAGCGTCGTCGGTGAACTCGGCGATGCCGAGGACCTTCGCGGTGGCGTCGGCAGGCGCGGAACTGGCGGCGCGACCCCGCACGTGCTGCTCGACCGTGCTCGACACGGTCATCGCGGCCGTGCCAGCGAAGCCGGCAACCAGGCCCTTGCCGAGGGTGGAGGCGAGCTGCGAGACCCTCACGACGCCACCTCTTCGAGCTCGCGGCCAGCCACCGCGACGCCCAGCCGCTCGAGCAGGTGGTCGCCGACCCGCAGCGCGTTGGCCATGGCGGTCAGCGCCGGGTTCACCGCGCTCGACGACGGGAAGAAGCTCGTGTCCACGACGTAGAGATTGTCGAGGTCGTGGGCCTTGCAGTTGATGTCGAGGGCCGAGTCCATCGGGTCGGTGCCGAAGCGAACCGTGCCGCAGTTGTGCGCGATGCCCTCGATCGGGATTTGCTGGTCGAGCACCGACCAGCGGTTGAAGGTCGCGTCGCGGCAGCCCAGCGGGCCGAGCAGGCTCTTGAGCTTGCCCAACAGCCGCTTGTGCGGCTCGAGGTTGTAGTAGGTCTTGGACAAGTGGACGTTTCCTTGGCGGTCGACCGTCACCCGGTTGTCCGGATGCGGAATGTCCTCGGTGGTCAGCCAGAAGTCGATCGCGTGCTTGGACATGTAGTCCAGGGCGAACCCGGGCGCGAACCACGGAGCCCCCGCGCGCAGAATGTTCTTGTCCGACTTGCCCAGCATCTGGATGTGGCCGAGCGGCAGATCGGAGTCCTCCGCACCCCAGTAGTAGTCGTTGACGCCGAGGGTCTTCTGGAACCTCGTCGGATTGGGCTTGTGCGAGACCGCCACGACGCCAGAGTTCAAGTGCGCCATGTAGTGACGCCCCACGACATCGGACGAGTTCGCGAGCCCCCTGGGATGCTGGTCGCTTGCCGAGCGGAGGAGCAGCGCGGCAGAGTTCGCCGCTCCGCAGGAGACGACCACGATGTCCGCGCTGTAGCTCTCCTGCTCGCCCCGGCGGTCGACGACGATCTCGGTCGCGGTGCGGCCGGAGGCGTCGGTCTCGATTCTGTCCACCTTGGCGTGGGTTCGCAGCGTGACGTTCCCATGCTTCAACGCGGGGCGCACGCAGCGCACGTGGGCGTCGGCCTTGCCGTCGGTCAGGCACGGAAAGCCGTCGAAGCGATCGCAGCGCACGCAGTGCCCGCGCTCGGGATCGGACTCGTTGAGATCGACGCCGACCGGCAGGTGGAACGGGTGATGGCCGGTGCGCTCGAAGGAGTCGTGCAGCTCCTGGATGCGCGGCTCGTGCGACACCGCGGGGTAGGGGAACGGTTCCGAACGCGGGGCCTCGGTCGGGTCCTCGCCAGCCTCGCCGTGGACGAGGTACAGCTGCTCGGCCTCCGCGTAGTAGGGCTCGAAGTCCTGGTACGCCAGCGGCCACGCGGGCGACACGCCGCCGTAGTGGCGCACCTCGCCGAAGTCGCGCTCGCGCAAGCGGAACAGGATCGCGCCGTAGACCTTGGTGTTGCCGCCGACGAAGTACTGGGCGTGGGGCCGGAACGCCTCGCCGTGCCTGTCGTACCAGCGCTCTGTCGTGACGTAGCGCTCGTTGCCGAAAACCTCCTTGGAATCCCAGTTCTCGGGTTCCCGAGGCAGGTAGCCGCCGCGTTCCAGGAGCAGGATGCGCTTGCCGGACGGGGCCAGGCGATGGGCGAGCGTCCCGCCTCCGGCGCCGGTTCCGATGATGATGACGTCGTAGTGCTCGGTGCTCATCGCGAGCCTCCTGGGTCAGACGAGGGCGATCGGGGACGTCCACGCGCCGGTGGCGCCGCGGAGCTTGGGATGGGTGAGGATCAGGGCGAACTCGCGCACGCCGTCGGCCGCGAGCTGCGCTGTGTCAAGGTTCTCGACCACGAAGACGCCGTGGCGGGCGTTGAGGATCTGGGGTACCTCGAAGGGCCGATCGGGGTCCTCCGCGGGCACCGGGCCGTAGCTCCATGTATCGCAACCCGTCAGGGCTACCCCGCGCTCGACGAGCCAATTGGCCACCGCGCAGCCCGGTCCCGGCTCGCCGGCGACGTAAGCGTCGGGGTCGCTCCAGCGCTCGCTCCAGCCGGTGTGGAACAGCACGGCGTCGCCGGCGGACGGCTCAATCCCGTCCAAGTCCTCGACGCCGATCACGTCGCCGCAGCCGGGACGGCGGTCGGACACGTCGACGAGCCAGCCGCGCGTGACGATCTGGGGGACCGTCTCGACGCCCAGCCGCGTGACGCCCGCGATCCCGGCGATCTCGCCGACGCTCCAACCGTTGTAACCGCGTTCGCCGATCTGCAGGTGGCTGAGCGCGTCTAGGTGGGTGCCGAGCTGCATCGTCGCCGCTACCTGCTCGGTGACCCAGTTGACGTCGTTGGCACCCAGGCCGCCGTCGTGGTTGGCGTGGTGGGCGGTCGTCACGAGGGTCTGGCGGAAGAACCGGCCCGGGAACGTGGGGATCGCCTCGTCTAGCACGTGCCCGAGGTCATAGATCCGCCCGGCGCGGACGAGACGTAGTGCCTCCAGGCGCTTGCCCTCGTCCACGTGGTTGAGCATGCCGAGCTGGTCGTCGGCGCCGAAGGGCGACGGCCACCAGCCGACGTCGGTCGTCGGCAGGGTCATTCCGAGGACCAGGGGGTGGCGAAGCTCGGGAACAACGTCAGGCCCCCATCGACGAAGATCGTCTGCCCCGTGATGTAGGCGGCATCGTCGGAGGACAGGAAGCACGCCACCGCCCCCATTTCGTCCGCCGTGCCGGCGCGGCGCATCGGAATGTGCGCCTCGACCTCGGCCCGTTTGACCGGATCGTCGATCCAAGCCCGGTTGATCGGGGTCACCGTCGCGCCCGGGCCGATGCTGTTGACGCGGATCCCCTTCGCGGCGTACTCGAGCGCGAGCGTGCGCGTGAGGTTCTGCATCCCGCCCTTGCTCGTCGAGTAGCCGAGGTAGTCGGGCTTGGGGATGAGCTGATGGACGCTCGAGACGTTGACGATCGAGCCGGGCTTCTCCGCCTCGAGGAAATGCTTGATCGCCTCCCGTGCGCACAAGAACGAGCCCCGGAGGTTGACCGCGATGACCTTGTCGAAGTCGGCGCTGGAGAGCTCGGCACTGGGGCGCGAGATCTGGATCCCGGCGTTGTTGACCAGCACGTCGAGCCCGCCAAGCCCCTCGACGGCGTCCCGGACCATCGCGACGGCCTGATCCTCGTCGGAGACGTCGCCCCGGACCAGCACGTCGCGGACGCCGTGCTGCGCGACTTTGGCCGAGCAGGCCTGGACCTGCTGCTCGGTGTCGCCGGCCTCGTCGGGCTGACGCAGGTAGTTGATCGCGACGTTCGCGCCATACTGGGCAAAGCGCACGGCGATCGCCTGACCGATGCCCGAGCTGCCGCCCGTGACGAGGACGTTCTTGCCCTTCAGGCCCGGCATGGCCTCGGCGGGGGTCGCGGTGGGAGCGGCGGTGGTCATGGGGTCGTGCCTCCAGGTCGGATTCGCTGCCCGTAGGTCCGCCCACCGCCGCTCGCGTTACACGCATGCGTTGGTCGCGCTCGCGACGGCCCACGCCGCTCGGGGCCGTGTTCAGCGGATCGCGCGCCCAGCGGGCGAGACGACCAGCCACGTGCCGCCGAACTCGACCACGTTCTGACAGAGGATCTGCCCCGCCCGGCGATCGTTGACGTAGTAGTACAGCGGGTGGCCGGCGTAGGTGACCTGCTCGGCGCCGCCCCGACGTGTGGTGGTCCCGAGCTTCGACTGGTCGAGATTCCCCCCCGCGACCTGCGCCCCGTGGGCGTACAGCGGTGGCCAGGCGCCGGCGCAATCGCCGTAGCAGCGGCTTTTGCGGCCGCGATCGCGCGTGAAGAGGTAGAGGGTGCGGCCATGGCCGTCCACCAGGATCCGCCCGTAGCGCGAGCTGTCGACCTTGACGTCGTCCGCGCCGCGCTTGACCTGGTGGCCGGCGGGCGAGCCCAGCGCGTGCGTCAGTGCGATCAGAAGTGCGACGAGGACGTTGGGCACCACACCAGTGTCTCGCGTAGACCTTTCGTGTTACGTACGAACCGGGCACGCCGAGGATGCGCAGCGACTCGAACCGGTGCTCCTCGAGCGCAGCACCGCGCAAGCTCAACCGAGCAACCGTTTGCGGGCCCGCTACCGGTCGGACACTGCTAAACCACGCTTGTCCGCCAGCAGCTCGGCGACGACCGTCATCATGCTCGCGAACGCCGACTGCGGCGCGGCCAGACGCGCAACGGCGAGCGCGTCCTCGTAGGTGTCGACGTCGCGCAGAATCGGTAGGTCGCGCACGCTCAGGCCAAGCTCCCGCAGGCGCTCGCGCTGGGCTGCGCCGGTGTCCGGCGTGCTCATGGGCACGCCCGCGAAGGCTTCGGGGTCGGGCTCGCGCAGCCCGATGCCCCAGTAGCCGCCGTCGTTGGCGAGACCCAGCACGGCGTCGGCCTGGCGCAGCTGTCTCGCGGCGTGCGCGAGCAGCGCCGGCGTCAGCTGCGGCGTGTCCATCCCGACGACGAAGGCGGGTCCGCCGGCGCGCTTGAATACGTCGGCGAGGCGATCGGCCAGCCCGCCGGCACGCTGTGGCACGACCTCGAAGGGATCCGGCACCCAGGGACCGGCCGCGCCGTCGAGCGCGAGCAGCCGGCGCGGAGCTGGAACGGCGGCCACGGTCGTCAGCGTGTCGACCAGCGACGCCTCCGCAATCGCCGCCGCGTGCGCGGGCGTGCACGGCGGGCAAAGCCTGGTCTTCACCCGCCCCTGGACCGGTGCCTTCGCGATGACGACGAGCACGGCGGTCACGCCGGTGCCAGCCCTGCGCGCATCTCCCAGACGGCTCGGGCGGCGCCTCGCAGCGGTCCCGTCACCTTCGAGCGGCCGCAACAATGTTCGCCCACTGACAACAACTTAACGCCCACCGGCCTTACAAGTGCGTGAAGGTCAGCGTCGGAACGCCGTGGCTCAGGGCGGACGATAATACGAGCTGATGCGCGCCCCGGTTTGTGCGGTGATCCCCGCCCTCGATGAGGAGGCGACGATCTCGACGGTCGTCGTTGACGCCGCGCGCCACGTCGACGAGATCATCGTCGTCGACAACGGCTCGACCGACGGCACCGCGGCGGCTGCGATCGCAGCGGGGGCGCGCGTGGTGCGCGAGACACGGCGGGGCTACGGCGCGGCGTGCCATGCAGGCGCGGTCGCCGCCGACCACGGCGCGATCCTGCTCTACCTCGACGGCGACGGCTCCGACGACCCCGCCGCGCTCGGCACCGTCCTCGCGCCCGTGACTTGCGGCCGGGCGCAGCTGGCGCTCGGTTCGCGCTTGCGGGGTCGGCGCGGTCGGTGCGGGCTCGCGCCGCATCAGGCGGTGGCCAACCGCGCCGCGGCGGCGGTGATTCGGGCGCGCTGGCGTGTCGGCGTCACCGACCTCGGCCCTGTTCGCGCGATCCGCCGGCGCGACCTTCTGGCGCTCGATATGCGCTCGCGGACGTACGGCTGGCCACTCGAGATGATCCTCAAGGCGGCGCGCGCGCGTTTGGCGATCGAAGAGGTCGCGGTCGCCGCCCGTCCGCGGCACGGCGGTCGGTCAAAGGTCAGCGGGTCGCTGCCGGCGTCAGCGCGCACGGCGGTGAGGTTCGGCGAAGCGTTCCTCCGCTACGGTCTCTACCGCCCGACCGGGCGGTCGTGGCCCTAAGCTCAGCGGATGTTCAGCGTCGTGTCCGTGCCCGCTGGGTTGGCGTCGGCCAGGGCGAGGAGGGCGCGGGTTGGGTCATGGAGCGGAAGGCGCTGGCGCGTGAGCAGCAGGTCCGTGTCGAGCCGGCCACCGTGGACGGTGGGGGCGAATGGACTCCAGAACGCGCCGTCGACCGTGAGCGTGAGCTCGGGGAACAGGTCCTTGGCGTCGGCGACCACGCCCAAGCGGTCGTCGACGGCGCGTCCGCGCCGCACGATTGGGCGCACGACATGGTCGTCGTCCCCGACCCCGAGCGAGCGGTGCAGCGCGCACAGCCGCTCCATCTCGTCGGCTGTGTTGTGGTCTCCGGTCGTCGCGATGCGTACCGGGATCCCCATGTCGATGAGGCGCGGGATTGCCTCGACGACCTTGGCAAAGTTCCCCGGGCCGCGGAGCTGGTCGTTGATCTGGGGCTCGGCGGAGTCGAGCGAGATCTGGACCGACAGAGGGAGGTCGGCCAGGGGACGCATCCGGTCGAGCAGGCGCCGGGCGAACAGCGTCGCGTTGGTCAGGACGAGCGTCGGCAGCCGCTGGGCGAGCGCGGCGAGCCGCTCTGGCATGTCACGCACCAGGAACGGCTCGCCGCCGGTGACCCCGAGGGCGCGATAGCCGAGCGCGACTGCTTCATCGGCAGCCGCGATCATGTCCTTGGAGGCAAGCAGCCGGCGGTCGGCGCGTGGCGAGGACTCGGTCAGGCAGTAGACGCAGTGCAGGTTGCAGTGGTAGTTGGAGTACAGCCACAGCCGGTCGGCCACCCGCCCGGCGTCGATCGCCGCGGCCAGCGTCCCGGCGGTGCAGCTGGCGCTGCTCACATCGCCGCCTCTAGACGGGCGCGGGTGGCCGGTGTCGTAGGCAGCTCGAGCGCCGTGCAGAACCGGTTGAGCATCGCGGTCGCGCCAGCGAGCAGCGACAGCTCGACGATCGCGTGCTCGGCGAAGTGGGTCCGAAAGCAACGCATGACGTCCTCGGGCACGGGCGCCGGCGTGTTGCAGAACGCGTCGCAGAATGCGACGAGGGCCTCCTCCGCCGTGGAGAAGCCCGCGACCGGGCCTCGCAACGCCGCGGTTTCGGCCTGTGTCAGCCCGGCGTCCCACGCAGCAACGGTGTGCGCATCGACGCAGTAGCGGCACCCGTTTATCGCCGAGACGCGCAGCACGACGATCTCCTTCGTACGCAGGTCCACTGAAGTGGGGCCGAACACGCGCGCGATGAACGGCATCGCAACCTCGAGCAGCTCCGGCACCTGGGCGAGCGCGCGTACGATCGGCGAGGCCTGCCCCTCCTCCGGGTAGTACGCGCGGGCCAGCAACGGCGCCTGATCCGGGCCAACCAACTCAACTCTGCTCATGCTCGCGCGGCCACCTCCCGCTCTGCCCGACGATAGTCCAACACGCCCATGGCGGCCACCGCGACGCCGAACGTCACGCCCGACTGCCACGCGACCTGGGTGTAGTGGGCCTCGGTGCCGGTCTTCGCCGCGAGCAGGACGAGCGTCAGTGCCGACCCGCAGAGCACGGCAACAGCGAGGCGACTGGGCAGCGGCAGGGACCGGAACGTCGGCGGGCCCAGGATCCGGTCGGTCCACGACCGCCGCCCGTCGAGCAGGTCCGGCAGCGAACCGATGCCGACCACGACGGCGACGACGATTACCGACAGCAGCTCCCAGACCCAGCGCCGCGGGGCAAGCTCCGAGATCCACAACGCGGTCAGATGCGCGGCCGCGATGAGGGCGAAGAGGCCGGTCGCGACCCCGAGCACCAGGACAATGCCCAACGAGAGTTCGAACACCGCTTGCACCGGCCCGAAAAAGGATGCGTGGTCGGCGATGAAACCCATGAAGTCCTTCCAGACCCCGGGCGCATTGCCCTGCGCCTTGTAGCTCTCGATCAGCCGAGCGTAGCCCGCGGAGTCATAGAGCTGCTTGTGCAGGTTTTCGAAGAAGACCGAAATGAAGAGCGCACCGAGCATGAGGCGGAGAGCGGTCGTCGTTGCCGCTTGTCGGTACGCGCGCGGTGCGTCACGGAATGACACGGGTGGGTGTCTAATTCCGATGGCGATGCGTTACGGCACCAGTAAGGAGTGGCTGCGCACCCTGGCGGTGGCTGGTCTCGGATGCGTGCTGCTTGTCGGCGTCTGGTTGCTCCACGCCTCCCACGCACCGCTGCCGCAGCGTCACTACGTCGCCATCTCCGGCGGCCTGCTCGTCATCTGCGGGGCGGCCTCGGTGCTGCTTTGGCGCCATGGTGGCCGTCGCGACGTGGCGATCGTGCTCGTGGTGGCGCTGGCGGCGCGCTTGCTGCTCGCATTCGACCCGCCGCGCCTGTCGAACGACGCCTACCGCTTCGTGTGGGACGGGCGTGTGCAGGCGGCGGGGATCAACCCCTACCGGCAACCGCCGGCGGCGGCCAACCTGCTTGGGCTGCGTGACTTTCGCATCTTCACGCACGTCAACCGACCGTACACGATCACCCTGTACCCGCCGGCGAGCGAAGTGACGTTCCTCGCGATTCACGAGACCGCGGGGGACGGACTGCCCCAGCTCAAGCTGTCCTGGATCGCAATCGAGGCCGTCGTGGTTGCGTTGCTGCTCGTCATCCTCGCGCGGACCCGCCGCCCGGGCGGGCGCGTGGTCCTCTACGCCTGGCATCCGCTGGCGATCGTCGAGATCGCGGGCAGCGGCCACCCCGACGCGCTGCTGCTCGTCCTCACGCTGGCGTCCCTCCTCCTCTGGGATCGCGGCAGGCGGATCGGTGCGGGTGTGGCCCTCGGCGCAGCAGCGCTGACCAAGTTCGTGCCGGTGCTGCTCGCGCCGTTCATGTTCCGGCGGCTCGGTGCGCGATTCGCCGCCGCGCTCGTCGCCACGGGCGCCGCGCTCTACCTGCCCTATGTTGGAGCGGGGACTGCTGCGCTGGGATCAGTGGGTGCCTACTCCAGACAGGTCTACGGGACGGGCCCTCACCACTGGCTGACTGCGCTGGGCGTACCCGACTCACTTGCGCGAGCCGTTCTGCTCGTGCTGCTCGCGATGGCGGTGGCCTGGACCGCCGCGCGCCCGCCCCGCGACCTGGCCGAGGCCTGCCGCTACGCCGCGCTGCTGCTGGCGGGCTCGCTGCTCGCCAGCCAAAGCGTCCTGCCCTGGTACCTACTCTGGGTCCTCCCGCTTCTGTGTGTGGCCCCCGAGCCGGCCCTGCTGTGGGCATCCTCGACGGTGTCGGTCTACTACGTCGCATCCTTCCCTGTCCGCATCGTGCCGGAGGACGTCGCCAGTGCGATCGTGTGGGGGCCAACCGTCGTTCTGCTCGCCGCCGCCTTTATGCGGTCGACGTATCGCCGCCGGGCGGCGCATGCGGCTGCGGAACGGGAGGGGCCGGCGCGGGCGCCTGTTGAGGCGCCGGTGTAGTGCTGGGCGCCGGCGCCGCACGTGCGCGCACGCTCGCGCGCGCGGCGGCGACGGCGCGGCGTTGGTTACGCGTCAGCCGGCGGCGCTGCGCCGGCCGGATCGCAGCGCACGTCCTGAAATGCCGATGGCAGTAGCGGAAGCCGATCCGGGTCGCTTCAACCACCACGACCCGGCCACCGACACGGACCCTCAACGTGCTACCTGCCGGCCTGTCGGGAACGGTCGTCGTGGCGGCGGTCTGCGTGTCGGCCTCTCGCTGAGCGGGTGAAGCGGTCGAGGCGGTCGACTTGCCCATGCCGTCCGAGCCGCCGGAAAGCGCCACAGCAGCGGCGGTCCCGCCTCCCACAACAAGTGCCAGCCCTACGAGCACCCCTTGGCGCATAAATCCGTTGTCTCCGGCCGCCAGCGTACGTTACCGTCGCGGACGAGTTTGGCACCTCCGTGGATCGTCGAAGCTCTGATCGGTGACGTCCCTGCCTGAGGGCTTGCTGCTCTCGACGTGTCCTGGGGGAAGCCGGTGATCCCGGCGATGTCGTCGCCGGGCAGCGCGAAAGGCCGTGACGCCGTCGGCGTCGGGCTCCATCTCATCGATGATCGCGTACGTCACATCGGTGCCGTGTGCCGGACGGTCACGACGACCTGCAAGCACGAGTCCCACCAGGCACCGGATCATGACGCTCGCCAACGCCGAGCGGCTGACATGCACCGCCTCGACCGACGCGCGCGATCTCTCGCAGCCACCCCCACGCTGCTCACACCGCCACGGCTCGCAGACGCAGTTCTGCGCGCCGTCAGGTGGCTCGCGGAACGGTCGCCACCCCAGCCCGTTCGACGATCGCCTTGAGCCGCTTGAGATCCTCGCGATTCGCGCGCCGCATCGCGGCCGCGACCATCGGCGCGGACAGCCTCGCAAAGCCGGCGGGCTCGCCGCGGTTGCGCAAGATCATCCGCGTGAGGCCGTCGCCGACGTCCTCCCACGTGTAGGTCGTCTCCATCGGAAACGGCCCCTGCGCGGTACGCATCACAAAGCGCTCGTCCGGCACCAGCTCGGCGACCTCGTAGGTGTAGGCGAGCCGTCGCCCGAGGAACTGCGCGACGAACTCGAGCCTCGTGCCGACCGCGAGCGGCGGCGGCGACTGCCAAACGACGGCCTTGATGTTCTGGTACCAGGCGGTGGCGTTGTCCGGATCGCTGGCGAAGGCGGCGACCGCGGCGCGCGACCGCGCGATCTCGATCTGCGTACACACGTCGACCGGCACGCCCGCTACCCCTTCGGCGGAAGGCCGCCCGCGAAGTTCGTTCCGCGCGCGACCCACGCATCGAGCTGGCGCTTGGTCTTCACGCCCTCGGGAGCGACGAGGATCCAGCCCTTCATCGGCCGGCCGGCCATGTCGAACAGCCGCGTGTGCGGCCGGGCGAGGGCGTCGTCGGTCGCTTCGGGTCCGACCCGGACCATCAGCTCACCGCCGTTGGAGATCCCCACCGCCATGTTGCCTCGCAGCAGAAAAGCCAAGCCACCAAACATCGCTCTCTCGGTCACATCGTTCTCGTCAGCGAGCAGCTCACGGATCCGGTGGGCGAAGTCCTCGTCGTAGGCCATCCCAGCCGAGAACGGTATTCGGTCCCGGCAACGTGGCCGTCTCGACGGATGATCGCCTCCTTGCCACCTATCGGCCGAGGAGGGCCGAGACAGGTGCTCCGGCGGGCTTGAGGGGTCGTTGCCGGCTGACGCCCAGCTGAGCGTTGCAATCACGACTCCAAGCGAGCGCTGACGAGCGTTCGTCCACTGCGGGCACGTCCCATTGGCCGGTCCCGCGGATGGCCTTCGCCGGGCATCGCGGTCGGGCAGCCGCTAGCTGCTGTCGTCCATGAGCGTCGGCACCATCCGCTTCTCGCGCCCGGTCATGTCGCCGGCCTCGGCCATCATCGCCATCGGCACGGTGTTGCCCTCGGGCGGGATCGGGTTGGCCTTGAGGATCCGGGCCATGTGCACGACGTTGTGCGCCATCCAGCCGGCGGTCTTCAGCGTGTACGGGTGCTGCGGACCGCCGGCGTCCAAGAACGACGGGCCAGGGCCGGCGTCGCCCACCCAGTAGGTGTCGGCGTTGGGCGGGATGGTGAAGCCGAGGTGGGTGAGGTTGAACACCGTGGTCTCGGCCGAGGCGTGCGCACCGTCCTCGTTGCCGGTCACGACGACCCCCCCGACCTTGTTGTACATCGGGTACTGGCCCACGTCGTTGGTCATGTTGTAGGTGCCGTCGAGGCGCTCGATGACCATCTGGCAGACGCTGCTACGCACGCCGAACCAGATCGACATGCCCATGATGAGGATGTCGGCCGCCAGGATCTTCTCGAGGATCAGAGGCCACTCGTCCCCGTTGCCTAGGTCGGAGTCGACCCCGAAGGGGATGTTGTAGTCGACCGGGCGAATGACCTCGGTCGACACGCCGAGGTCGTGCAGGTGGCCGATGACGATGTCGATGAGCCCTTGCGTATGCGACGGCGCCGGCGACTTCTTCAGCGTGCAGTTGAGCAGAACGGCCTGGAGTTCCATGCGCGCTCAGTCGCCGTTGTTCCCGAAGTGTTACGCGGCCGATACTGAGCGGCGAGCGGGCCCATCCCGCGCCGCTCGTCAACGATCTGAATAGGCCACGAAGCCGCTCTCGTGGCCCAAACCGGGTCGGAATGGGTCAAATCGACCGACATCGTCGTGCGTCTGCGACGGGCAAAGTCCCTGTGTGCGGGTAACGCCTACTGTCGAGATTGGCCCCCGTGCGCACCCGGGGGTGTCACCGTGGGCGTGGCACGCTAAGTGCGACTCGCCGTGGACATGGTCGCCTCGACGGCCTGCAGGATGAGCTGGGTCGCGGCATCGGGCTGCGACACGAACGAAACGTGAGACGCCGGCACTTCCACGATCGTGGCGTTCGCGCGCTCGGCCATGAACCGCTGGAGCGCCGGCGGGATCGCCTTGTCCTCCGTGCCGAGCAGGTACCAGCACGGCAGCGTCTTCCACGCCGGCGGGGCCGACGGCGCGCCGGCGAACGCG